>SL_3KL_010_SEDDRAFT_10000850_pt1 | contig 26778 bp, 26 predicted proteins | sample SodLakKL_010_SED_2_FD_10381 | JGI IMG/M metagenome (IMG submission 10381) | reverse complement strand
CTCCGCCACAAGGTGGGGGACATGGTGGGCGACTTGGCTCTTCTGGGAGCCCGGCTCGAAGGACACATCGTGGCGGACCGGCCGAGCCACGAGGGTAACGTGGCGCTGGCACGGGCCATCCTGGAGGATCAGAGGCGCTCTCCGGAAGGGGAGCCCATCGTGGATGCCAAGCAGATCCTTCAGTATCTGCCTCACCGCTATCCCATGCTCCTGGTGGACCGGATCACCCACTTCGAGTCGGGAAAGCGGATCGTGGGGATCAAGAACGTCACCGTGAACGAACCCTTCTTCCAGGGTCACTATCCCGGGCATCCCATCATGCCCGGGGTCCTCATCATCGAGGCCATGGCCCAGGTGGGCGGCCTCCTCCTCATGGACACCATCGAGAATCCGGACCAGAAGGTCGTCTACTTCATGTCCTTGGATAAGGTGAAGTGGCGCCGACCGGTGACCCCGGGCGATCAGCTCGTCTTCCAGCTCGAGCTCATCCAGTTCCGTAGGAGCATCTGCAAGATGAGGGGCGAAGGGTTCGTCGATGGGAAGCTGGTTGCGGAAGCGGAACTCATGGCACGGGTGATGGACCGATGACAGAGCCCGTGGCAGACCCCAGGCCTGTGACCGGTGTACAGATCCATCCGACCGCCATTGTGGATCCCTCCGCCGAACTGGATGTGGGGGTCACCATCGGACCCTGGTCCATGATCGGTCCCGGCGTGCGCATCGGAGCCGGCTCCATCATCGGGCCCAGCGTTCTCATCGAGCGGAATACCTCGCTCGGCAGGGAGTGTGAGATCTTCAAGGGCGCCGTTCTCGGGACTGACCCGCAGGATCTCAAGTTCCGGGGCGAAGACACTGAGCTCCACGTGGGGGATCGCACGGTGATCCGGGAGTACGCCACCCTGAATCGGGGGACATCGGCCGCGGGCCGAACCATCGTGGGGGACGATTGCCTCCTCATGGCCTACACCCATGTGGCTCACGACTGTATCCTGGGGAACCATGTGATCCTTTCCAACGCCGTGAACATGGCGGGTCACGTCGAGCTCGAAGACTGGGTCATCGTTGGCGGAGTGACCCCCATTCACCAGTTCGTCCGGGTGGGAACCCACGCCTTTGTGGGGGGCGGTTCCCGGATCTCCCAGGACGTGCCCCCCTTCTGCCGCGCGGCGGGGAGCCCGGCCAAGCTCTACGGATTGAATTCGGTGGGGCTTGAGCGGAGGGGGTTCTCGCCGGAGACGCGCATGACGCTGAAGCGCCTGTACCGGACCCTCTTCCAATCGAACCTGAACGTCTCCCAGGGAGTGGCCCGGGCCCGGGAAGAGATCGAGCCCATCCCGGAGGTCATCCGGTTCCTGGAGTTCGTGGAGGCGTCCGAACGGGGGATCACCCAATGACAAGCAGCGTACCGGAAGGCGGGCTTCGCATCGGTGTGGCCGGTGTGGGGAGCCTGGGGTTCCACCATACTCGCATCGCCCGAGATCTTCCCGGGGTGCGGATGATGGGGTTTCACGAACCCCGGGCCGAGCGAGCACGGGAGGTGGAAGAGGAGTTGGGCGTTCCCGGCTTTGCCACCCTCACGGAGCTCCTGAGCCAGGTGGACGCACTGGTCATCGCCACTCCGACCCGGACCCACCGGGACGTGGCGGTGGCGGCGCTGGAGCGAGGGATCCACGTCTTCATCGAGAAGCCCATCGCTGCCTCCCTGGACGAGGCGGACGAGATCCTGGAGGCGGCCGGTCGAGGGGGCGCCCTGGTGCAGGTGGGACACGTGGAGCGCTTCAACACGGCGGTGGTGGCGGCGCGCCCCTATCTGGATCAACCCGTCTTCATCGAGTCCCATCGGCTGGCGCCTTTCACGGTACGGGGTACGGATGTGGCCGTGGTTCTGGATCTCATGATCCACGATGTGGATCTGGTGGGCAGTCTCGTGGGGGCCCCGGTGACGGAGATCCACGCCACCGGGGTGCCGGTGCTGACGCCCTCGGTGGACATCGCCAACGCGCGGATCCAGTACGAGACCGGTGCCGTGGCCAACCTGACGGCCAGTCGGGTCTCGGCTGAACGGATGCGCAAGCTCCGCATCTTCCAGCGTTCCGGCTATCTTAGCCTGGACCTGGCGGCGGGGACGGGCGAATTCCTCCGCCTCCGAGCCGAGTTGCCGGCGCTGGCCTCGCCGCACGGTCCGGATGCCGCCATAGAGCTTGGCCTGGAAGGGAGTCATGGAGCGGGGCTCCCGGCGGGTGCAGCACCCATCGCTCCCGATATCTGGTCCCTGGTGGAGCGGATCTCCCTCCACGCACCTGAAGAGGAGCCCCTCCGGCGCGAGCAGGAGAGCTTCGTCCAGGCCATCGCGGCGGGGACCGACCCTGAAGTCACCGGCCAGGAGGGGCGTACCGCCCTGGAGGTCGCTCTGGCCATTGAATCCCGGATCCTGAGCCATGTCGCTGATTCGCGTCCGCAATCGTAGGCGGAAGGAAGGGGTAGACATCCGTCGGGGGAAATCTCCCCGGATGCTCATCTTCCTCCTGATCCTGGTGGGGTTCGCCATCTGGTACCTCAGCACCCAATACTGAGGGAGGCGTCCGTGACCGGTGGCCCGGTCATCCTTCTTCTGGCAGGGGAGCCGTCGGGAGACCAGCACGGCGCCCTGGTGGCCCGAGCCCTCCGGAAACGTTGGCCCCGAGCGGAGCTCGTGGGCCTCGGTGGCGAGCGCATGGAGGCCGAAGGCGTGCGCCTCCTGGCCGGCCTGGACGATCTGGCCGTTATGGGGTTCGTGGAGGTGGCGGGCCGCCTCCCCTTCTTCTGGCGCCTGGAGCGGCGGGTCCGGGCCCTCCTGGAGGAGGGTGGGGTGGACCTTGTTCTCCCCATCGATTACCCGGGGTTCAACCTCCGCATCACCCGGGCGGCGCACGAGCGCGGGATCCCCGTCCTCTTCTACATTGCCCCGCAAGTCTGGGCCTGGAAGGCGGGCAGGGCCGCACGCTTGGCGAAAACCGCCGACCGCATCGCCGTGATCCTCCCCTTCGAGGAGGAGATCTTTTTGCGGCACGGGGGGCAAGCCGTCTTCGTGGGTCATCCCCTCCTGGATCGTCCCGATGATGTGGCGGAGCGAGACGCATTCTGTCAGCGCTGGGGCTTCGACGCCGGACGGCCCATTCTGGCGCTCTTTCCCGGCTCCCGCGCCCAGGAGTTGGCCCGACTCCTGGAACCCTTCACCGGAGCGGCCCGCCTCCTGCGGGATCGGCATGCCGGGCTCCAGGTCGGGGTCGCCCGGGCCCAGGGGGCCCGTCTCCCTGCCGAACTGTTGGAGGGGTGCAGGGTGGTGGAAGATGGCCGGGGCCTCCTCCGCCACGCCCAGGCGGCGCTGGTGAAGTCCGGTACTTCCACCCTGGAGGCGGCGCTGGAGGGCGTACCCTTCATAGTGGCCTACCGCACCCACCCCCTTACCTTCCGCATCGCCAAGCGGGTTGTGAGGGTCGATCACGTGGCCCTCGCCAACCTGGTGGCGGGGCGGCGCGCCGTCCCTGAGCTCCTCCAGGATCAGGTCACCCCGGAGCGTCTGGCCGCGGAGGTGGAGCCCCTCCTCCAGAAAGGGTCAGAGGCCAGGGAGGCCATGAGGCGGGAGTTGGCCGGGATCCGGGCGTTGCTGGGGGAGCCGGGCGCCGCCGAGCGGGTCGCGGACCTGGCGGGCGAGATCCTGGATGAGCGGGCCGGGGGAGCCAGCCGGACCTCCTCCTCCTCCGACCCTGGGGCCACACCTTGAATCCTGCCAACCCGGGACTCAACCCATGAATCGAGCCGAGGTCGGGTTCCGCGCCGTGGGGCTGCTGGGCGGAGGCTTTCTCTCCCTCCTGGGAGCCACCTTTCGTTACCGGGTTTCCGAAACCCACCACTACACTGCGTTCAGGGAAGAGGGGCGACCGGTCATCTTCATCCTCTGGCACGCCCGACTCCTCTCCCTGGTTCATCGCCACAGGGGGGAAGGGGTCGTGGCGCTGGTGAGCCGTCACCGGGACGGGGAGTACATCGCCCGGGTCATCCGTCGAGGGGGGTTCGAGGCGGCTCGGGGCTCGTCCACCCGAGGGGGAGGCGAGGCGCTCCGAGATCTGGTCCGGTGGACCCGGAAGGGGCACGACATCGCCATCACACCCGATGGACCCAAGGGGCCGGCTCGCCGGCTCAAGCCCGGCGCCCTCACCCTGGCCCGGATCACGGGACTCCCCCTGGTGCCTGCCGCCGCCGCGGCCAGTCGGTCCTGGCGGGCCACATCCTGGGACCGCTTCGTGGTCCCGGCCCCCTTCGCCCGCATCCACGTCCGCTACGCCCCACCCATCCACGTTTCCCGGGATGCCTCGGAGGAGGAGCTGGAAGCTCTCCGGCTGCAGGCTGAATCGGAGCTCAACCGGATCACCGATGAGGTGGACCGAGACGCCGGCGTCCTGGACGACGAGACATGCGCATGAGGCGCATGCTGGAGGGACCGATCCGGCGTTGGTGGCATGGGGAAGGGAAGGGGGGCGTCATCCTGAGTCCGCTGGCCGCCCCCTTCTCCCTCCTCTTCCGACTGGGGGTGGGAGTTCGGAACCGGCTCTACGATGCCGGAATCCTCTCCACAGAGTACGCCCCCGTCCCGGTCATCTCTGTGGGCAACCTCTCGGTGGGCGGCACGGGGAAGACCCCGGTCTCCCGCTGGCTCCTGGAGCTTCTCCGGGCACGGGGACGACGGCCAGCGCTGGTGAGCAGGGGGTATGGGGAAGACGAGATCCTCCTTCACCGGCGGTGGAACCCGGATCTTCCGGTGGTGACGGCGGCCCGTCGCATCGATGCGGTGCGCGAGGCCGTGGCGCTTGGCGCCGACGTGTGCGTGGTGGATGACGGATTCCAGCACCGGGCACTGGGGCGTGACCTGGATCTGGTACTCCTCTCCGTGGAGGACCCCCTGCCGGTGCGACTCCTTCCCCGTGGGCCGTACCGGGAGACCACCGGGAGTCTGCGCCGAGCCCAACTGGCGCTGGTGACCTTCCACGGGCGAGACCGGGAAGGGGAGGCACTGGAGGTGATCCACCGTGTCTCCCGGCGCCGAGGCGTCCCCCGGTGCATGCCCTTCCCCTTTGTCCCGGGCGCCTGGCAGGAGCTGGATGGGAGCCCCACATCTGAACCCGAGGGGCGTCCCCTCCTGGTGACCTCAGTGGCCCGTCCCGAGGCGGTGGCGACCATGGCACGGCGGGCCGGGATCACCCCCTCCGGTGCGCTGGCCTTCCCGGACCACCACCGCTACCGTCCGGCGGACCTGGCGGAGATCCGGAAGGCCGCAGGCTCCGGCTCCGTAGTGACCACGGAAAAGGACGCAGTGAAGCTGGCGCCCCACAGCACCGAGCTGCCGCCTACCCGGGTTCTGACGCTGGTGCCCGCTCCGGATCGGGGGGTGGAGCGGATCGTGGGAGAGGCCGTGGACCAGGCTCTGGAAGCAGGAGACAGGCGCCGCAGGGGAGGAGGTGGGGGGTGAGGATCATGGTTGTGGCGGTAGGAGGGATCCGTGGGCCGCTGGCACCGGCGGTGGAGGAGTACCGCACCCGGGCCGGCCGGTACTGGAACCTCGAGGTTGTGGAGGTGGACGCTGGAGCCCCGGGCCGGAAGGTGGATCCGGACCGGGTGAAGGCCGCCGAAGCCCAACGCCTGCGGGACCGGCTCCCTCCGGACGGGGAGTGGTGGGTCCTCACCCGGGAAGGAAAACCTCTCGGCTCCCCGGATCTGGCCCGCCTCCTGGATGACCGGGTCCTCCTCTCCGGTCGGGAGGTGGCACTCATCCTGGGGGGCGCGTTCGGTGTGGACGAGTCCCTGAAGGCCGAAGCGGCCCGCCGCATCTCCCTGGGCTCGGTGACCCTTCCCCACGAGATGGCCCGACTTGTGGTTCTGGAGCAGCTCTACCGGGCCGGTACCATCCTCCGCAACGAGCCGTACCACAAGGGGGCCATGTGAATCGGGACGAGTGGTACAGGAGCTGGTTCGGTCAGGACTACCTGGCCCTCTATCCCCACAGGAATCGGGACGAGGCCCGGCAGGGGGTGGAACTCCTCCTGTCCCGGGTTCAGGTGTCTCCAGGATCGAGACTGCTGGATCTGGCGTGCGGGGCGGGACGCCACCTGGAGGCGCTGTCGGCTCGGGGCGTGGAGGCGGTGGGGTTGGATCTCTCTTCGCACCTCCTGGCCCGTGCCCGGGAGACGGTGGCGGAGTGCCCCCTGGTGCGTTCGGACATGCGTCATATCCCGTTTTCTGACAACACCTTCCATGTGGTGACCTCATTCTTCACTTCGTTCGGATACTTCTCCACGGAAGAGGACAATCGACAGGTGTTGGCGGAGGTGCGGCGGATCCTGCGGCCCGGCGGTACCTTCCTCCTGGACTTCCTGAACGCCCACAAGGTCACCGCCACGCTCCGCCCCCGGGATCGCCAGGTCATCCGGGGGAGGGAGGTGGTACAGGAGCGGCGACTCCTGGATGGCGGCCGCTTCGTGGAGAAGCGGATCCAGATCGGCCGCGACGGTGCCTCGGAGGAAGGGGCGCCGGTCCGTACCTTCATGGAGCGGGTCCGTCTCTATCGGCCCTCCGAACTCTCATCACTCCTTGGAGAAGCAGGCTTCCAGGTGACGGACACGTTTGGGGACTATAGGGGAGGGGCCCTGGGTCCGGACTCCCCCCGGGTCATTCTCCTGGCTCGGAGCCCGGCGCTCCAGGACCCGGTCCCCAGGAACGGAGGAGACTCTACTCCATGAATATCCTGCCCGTCCCCCTCAAGGGCTCACCTCTGGTCCAGGACTGGCTGGCCGGGAGGGAGCCGGCGGCCTCCTTCTTCCCCGGTTCCCCGGGTGATCCTGCCCTGTGGCGGGAGGTGGCCCAGGCGGTGGACGGTCGCTTCCACCGGACTGCGCGCGAGAGAGCCGCAACTCTCCTCCGGGGCGGAGGGCCGTCCGGGGCGGAGAGACTCCGACGCTTCGTGGAGGAGGGCGGCTTCACGGTAACCACCGGGCAGCAGCCGGCCCTCCTGGGTGGCCCCCTCTATGTGCTCTACAAGGCCTTCACGGCGGTGGCGTTGGCTGGCCGCATGGAGGCTGAGTTGGGGCTCCCCGTCCTCCCGGTCTTCTGGGTGGGCGCCGACGATCATGATTGGGACGAGGCTCGGCGGAGCTGGCTCCTGGATCGGGAGAACGAGGAGGTGGGGTTGGAGCTTCCTCCCCGGTCCGGGCCCTCTCCGGCCCTCCACCGCATCCCACTTGAGGGGGAGCTGGATATGTCCCGGGTCCTTGGCCCCCTCTTCCGGAGCCTCCCCGACTCGGACTTCGCACCCCCGTGGGTGGAGGTTATCCAGGCGGCATGGGCGAAGCCGGGAATCACCCTGGCGGACGGGTTCAGTTCGCAGCTCCAGGCCCTCACCGCCGATGCAGGCCTCTTCCTGGCCCACTCCCACGATCCGGCGCTCCGGAGGGCAGCGCGGCCCCTCCTGGAGGCCGAACTCCAGGAAGCTGTCGGGGCCGAGGCCGAGCTGCAGGCCCGGGCCCGGGCGCTGGAGGAGGCTGGATACCCGGTCCAGGTCCCCATCGCTCCCGGAGCCACCAACGTTCTCCTGGACGGCCCCGAAAGCCGGGACCGGATCCTACGGAGTGAGGGAGGTGGGCTCAGCCTCCGGGGTCGGGAGGGGGCGCTGGACCGCCGGGAATGGGAGGGAGACGGTGACACGTGGCTCACCCCCAATGTACTCCTGCGGCCGGTGGTGGAGGCCCACCTCTTCCCGACGCTGGCCTACGTTGCCGGCCCCGGAGAGGCGGCCTACCTGGCCCAGAACGAACCTCTCTTCCGCCTGCATGGGGTGACCCGCCCCCTGGTCCACCCCCGGCTCTCGGCGGTGGTCATGGAGCGGAAGGTGGAGAAGGTGCTTCGCAAGCACGATCTGGAATTGGGCGAGCTCTCCGTACCCCACCACGAATTGGCGAGCCGGTTGGCCCGGGACGACCTCCCTGAGGGGATCCGGCGCGAGTTGGGCCGGTTCCGCGGTGCGGTGGCCAGACACACGGCGGAGCTAGCCCGGGAGGTGGCGGAGTTGGACGCCACCCTGAAGGACTCGGTGGAGCAGCTCCGGAGCAGCGGGTTCGCCGATCTCGCCGAGGTGGAGAAGAAGGTCGTGCAGGCGCTGAAGCGGGAGAATGAGATCACGCTGGCCCAGATCGCCAAGGCCCAACTCCACCTCTTCCCGGGAGGCACCCCCCAGGAGCGTCGGATGAATCCGTGGTACTTCCTCTTCCGCTACGGGCCGGGCTTTCTGGAGCAGATGCTCCAGCAGGCCTGGACGGCGGTGGAGGCGTTGCAGGCCCGAACCTCCTCCGGGTAGGTTTCGTCATGACCTGGCTCGTTCTCATCGTCCTGCTCTTCGTGATCCCGGAGATCCTCTCCACCGTCCTGGACTCCCGGCTTGGACGGGCGGCGGCGGCGCGTCTGGAGTCCGGGGTGGAGCGGGCCCCGGACCAGGCCACGGCGGACCGCATCCGATATCTGGAGGCGGAGGTGGATCGCCTCTCCGACGAGGTAAGCCGACTGGCCGAGGAGAGCGACTTCCTCCAAGACCTTCTGGCGGAACGTCCCCAGCGCGACACTCCCCGGATCCCCCCCGGTGAGCCGAAGGCCTGAGCCACCGCCCTCCGGTGGGGAAGGGGGGCCTTCGGGGCTTCCCGACCCGGCGGACCCGGAGGCCGGTGCGCCCGGTGATGCGCCGGTCTCCCCCCCGGACACCGGTGCCCGCAGTCGCGCTTCGGCCCGGGTGACCGCCGGCATCCTGGCCAGCCGCCTGAGCGGCCTGGTCAGGGAGCGCATCTTCGCCTACTTCTTCGGCGCCTCCCCCACTGCCGATGCGTGGAAGGCGGCCCTGCGGCTGCCCAATGTGCTGCAGAACCTCCTGGGCGAGGGAACCCTCTCCGCCTCCTTCATCCCCATCTACGCCGAACTGCTGGAAGAGGGGCGGGAAGAGGAAGCCGCCCGCTTCGCCGGAGCCGTTCTGGGGCTTCTAACCATCACGGCGGGACTCCTGGCTTTCCTGGGGATCTTGCTGGCGCCCTGGCTCGTGGGGTTCTTCTTCTACGGCTTCGATCCGGAACGGCAGGCTCTCACCGTTGAGTTGGTTCGGATCCTCTTTCCCATGACGGCGATCCTGGTGATCTCGGCGTGGGCCCTGGGGATCCTGAATAGCCACCGGCGCTTCTTCCTCTCCTATGTGGCGCCGGTGGCGTGGAATGCGGCCATGATCGGGGCCATGGCGGTGGGCGGCGTGGCGTTGGGGTGGTCCGGAGCCGAACTGGTTCGCTTCCTGGCCTGGGGTGCTCTGGTGGGGGGGGCGCTTCAGCTCCTGGTGCAGCTCCCCCTGACCCTCAGACTCCTGGGCGAGTTTCGACCCTCCGTGTCCACCCGGGTCCACGGAGTCCGGGAGGCAATCCGGAACTTCATCCCCGTCCTGGCGGCCCGGGGGGCGGTGAACCTGGGCGGGTGGTTGGACTACGCTCTGGCTGCCTTCCTCACCGCCGGCGCCGTGGCCACACTGGCGTACGCCCAGACTCTCTACATCCTGCCCATCTCCCTCTTCGGGATGGCGGTGGCGGCGTCCGAACTCCCGGAGATCTCCCGGAACCGGGGGGCGGACCGGGCCCGGCTGGCCCGGGAGGTGGCTGGGGGTGCGGAGCGGGTGGCCTACTTCCTGGTGCCCTCCACCGTGGGCTACCTGCTCCTGGGCGATGTCATCGTGGCGGCGCTCTACCAGACCGGTGCCTTCGGCCCCGATGAGGTCAGGGTGACCTGGCTCATCCTGGTGGCGTACGCGGTGGGGATGGGGGCCTCGGCCACCTCCCGCCTCCTCTCGTCGGCCTTCTACGCCCTCCGGGATACCCGGACGCCGGCCCGCATCGCCTACCTGCGGGTGGGGCTGGCGCTGGCGCTGGGTGCCGCCCTCATGTTCCCCCTGGACCGGTTCCGGGTTGGGGTCCTGGGGCTCGGTGCGGTGGGTCTCGCCGCTGGTTCAGCGGTGGCAGCGTGGGTGGAACTCGCCCTCTTGCGCCGCCGACTCCGTGAGCAAGCGGGGCCTGAACTCCGCCTGGCGGGACCGGTTCTTCCCCGACTGGTGGCAGCGGCGCTTCCGGCGGCGGCGGTGGGGCTGGGGATCCAGCTCGTCCTTCCACCCCTCCACCCGTGGCTGGTGGCGTTGGGGACCCTCCTCCCCTTCGGAGTGATATACCTGGCACTCACCCGCATCCTGGGCGTTTCCGGTCCGCTGGACGCCCTTCTGGCCCGCCGCTCGTCCCGGAGCCCATGATCGACGCACGCATCCTGGACAACCTCCCCACCGATCCCGGCGTCTACATGTTCCGGGACGAGGAGGGTGAGATCCTCTATATCGGCAAGGCCAAATCCCTTCGGGCCCGGGTACGGAGCTACTTCCGTTCCCGGGACGGCCAGGGGATCCGGACCCGTGAGTTGGTGCGTCGGGCTCGGGGGGTGGAGACCATCGTGGTGGGGTCGGAGGCGGAGGCGCTTCTCCTGGAATCCAATCTCATCAAGGAGCACCAGCCCCGCTTCAACGTGCGCCTGCGGGATGACAAGCGCTATCCGTACATCAAAGTCACCGTGCAGGAGCCCTTCCCCCGGGTCTTCGTGACGCGCCGGACCCGCAACGATGGGTCCCGCTATTTCGGCCCATTCACCTCCGTGGGTCCCATGCGCCAGGCGCTGGAGGTGGTGAAGAAGCTCTACACCGTCCGTTCCTGCCGCTACGATCTTCCCCGGGAGGCCCCGCCCCGCCCCTGCCTGGACTACCATATCAACCGGTGCAAGGCCCCATGCGTCGGCCTCCAGAGCGAGGGTGACTACCGGGCCATGATCGAGGAGATCCTCCGGATCCTCTCCGGCGAGACCCGGGAGCTCAAGGCTGAAGCCCAGGCCAGGATGGAGGAAGCCTCCCGGGAACTTCGCTTCGAGGAGGCGGCCCGGCACCGGGATGTGCTCCGGGGGCTCGAGTCGCTGGAGCGGGATCAGCGGGTGGAGAGTGTCCAGGGCGAGAATCAGGACGTTCTGGGGCTCGCCCGGGACGGGGAATTGGGGGCGGCGGTGGTCCTCCGCATCCGGCGGGGGACCCTCTTGGGACGAGAGAGTCGGCGCTTCAGCGGGCTCGGCGATGAATCCGAGGAGGAGCTCCTGGGCGCCTTCGCCGCACAGGTCTATCTGGCCGGCGGGAGCGAGGCCGTCCGGGAGCTACCCACGGAGATCCTCCTTCCCACCGGATTTCCGGACCGGGGGGTGCTCGGGGAACTCCTCACGGCCGAGGCCGGTCGCAAGGTGGCCCTCTCGGTGCCGCTCCGGGGTCAGAAGCGCCGGCTGGTGGAGTTGGCGGCGGCCAATGCCCGCCACCTCCTGGAAGAGCGCATCACCGCCCAGGAAGAGTCGGCGGATCGGGCCGACGCCGTCCTCTACGAGCTCCAGGATCGCCTGGGCCTCAAGGTGGTCCCCCGCCTCATGGCCTGCTTCGACATCTCCCACACCCAGGGGACCGAGGTGGTGGCCTCGGCGGTGGTCTTCCAGAACGGCGAGAAGAAGCGGGGTCTCTACCGGCGCATGAAGATTCGGGGTGATTGGGGCAACGACGACTACCGCTCCATGGCCGAGGCGGTGGGACGCTGGCTCCGGCGGCGGTTGGACCAGGGCGAGCCCCTCCCGGAACTCCTGGTTGTGGATGGTGGCAAGGGGCAGCTATCCGCCGTCCTTCCGGTCCTGGAAGAGGTGGGGGCCCGGGAGGTGGCGGTGGTGGCCTTGGCGAAGAGGGAAGAGGAGGTCTTTATGCCCGGCTCTCCCGAGCCCATCCGCATGAGCCGCCGGGATCCTGCCCTTCGACTCCTCCAGCGGCTCCGCAACGAAGCCCACCGGTTTGCCGTGGAGTACAACCGGAAGCTCCGGAGCCGCCGGACGATACGTAGCGCCCTGGGCGACATCCCCGGGATCGGGCCCTCCCGACAGCGCGCCCTCCTGACCAGGTTCGGGTCGGTGCGTGGGGTGCAGGAGGCGGATGTGGACGACATCAGCCGCGTTCCCGGCTTCTCCCGGGTCCTGGCCGAGCGGATCCTGGAGCACCTGGGGGCAGTGGAGCCGGAGGAGGCGTGAGGGGGCCCTGAGGCGGATTTCCCGCCACTCTCTTCCATCCTCTCGCCCGTGTCCCATCTTCCATCCAGGGACACGCCGACCCCGTCCGCCATGTGGGGGCCGGCCCTGGTCCCCATGGTCACCCTGCGCCCGGTTCGTCCCCGGGTGCGCAGGTGCGTTCCACCTCCCTCTTCCAGCGCCAGGCCCATGACCCAGGTTCGAACCCGGTTCGCCCCCAGCCCCACCGGCCGCCTCCACGTGGGAAATCTCCGCGTGGCCGTGTTCAATCATCTCTTCACCCGTCGTCACGGCGGAGAGTTCATTCTGCGGGTCGAGGACACGGATGTGGAGCGCAACGTAGAGGGCTCGCTGGAGGGGATCATGGAAGATCTCCGCTGGGCGGGGCTGGATTGGGACGAGGGCCCGGGAATTGAGGGAGGAGACCGGGGGCCCTACCGCCAGTCCGAGCGGGGCGCACTGTATCTCGAGGCCGCCCGTCGTCTGGAGGAACAGGGGCGGGTCTACCGCTGCTTCTGTCCCGATGAGGGGCCGGAAAGGGAGCGGGACGGCGCAGCACAACTCGGATGCCCCGGCGGATGTCGGTGGTTGTCGGATGAGGAGCGGACCCGGCGCCTCAAGGCCGGCGAACCGGCGGTTCTCCGCTTTGCCACCCCTGACGAACCGGTCTCGTTCCGGGATGAGGTCAGGGGGGTTATCGCCATGTCAGCAAAGGATCTGGGTGACTTCGTGATTCTTCGGGCAGACGGTCGCCCCACCTACAACTTCGCTGTGGTGGTGGACGATGTGGGCATGGAGATTACCCATGTGATCCGGGGTGCCGGGCATCTTTCCAACACGCCCAAGCAGGTTCTCCTCTTCGATGCCCTGGGGGTAGAGCGGCCGGTGTTCGCCCACCTCCCCACCGTCCTGGGGCCGGATCGAAGGAAGCTCTCCAAGCGTCGGGGCGCCCCGGGGGTAGCCGACTTCCGGCGTCAGGGGATCCCCGCCGACGCGGTGGTGAACTACCTGTCCCTCCTGGGCTGGTCTCCCGGCGACGACCGGGAAATCCTGAGTCGCGACGAACTGGTGGCTGCCATGGACCTGGGGCGAATCGGGGCATCCAACACCATCTTTGATCCGGAGAAACTCCACTGGGTCTCGTCACAGCACATTGCCGGCCTCTCCCTGAGAGCCCTGGCCGAGGCAGTGATCCCCTACCTGGACCGGAGCCGTTTTCCCCTGGACGACGAGGAGGTGGCTCCGGCCCTGGACGCCATCCGGACTCGGATCGGCGCCTTCGGCGAGGTGAACGAGCACCTGGAACTCCTCTTCCCACCGAAGGAGCGGTTCGAGGCGGGTCAGGCAGAGTTGGCCTCCGATCCCGGGGCGCCAGGGGTGCTGGAGGCGGTACGGGCGGCGCTGACGGCGGTGGAATCGTGGGAGGCCGAGACGCTGGCCGGTGCGGTCCGGTCCGCTGGTAAAGAGGCCGGCGCCCGTGGGAAGTCCCTCTTCCACCCGGTTCGACTCGCCCTCACCGGAGACCGGCAGGGGCCTGAGTTGGGGAAGGTACTGGCCGGATTGGGACGGGACCGGGTACTTCGGCGCCTCGACCGGAGTCTGGAGGCGCTGGCGGGCGGAGTGGAAGAGGGAGGCCATTCCACAGGGGTGAGCCAGGACCCATCGGGATCGTGAGGTTTGACCCTTCCGCAGGACCCTCGGTAGATTGAGGGGTTATTCTAGTAAAGGCCCTGGACGCATCGGACCCCATGCAGGTTGGAGCATGGGAAGGATGCGCTTCAGGGCCTCCCGGGCATCTGCCCGGGGGACCGGTCCGGGCGCCACTACACCGTCCGGGGAATCGGTCTCACATGTCTTATGAATCGCTTACCATCAGGAGGAGCTGGATGAGCTTCCGATTCGGAGTCGTCGGGGCGGCGGTGTTCGCCCTGGTGCTCGGGGGATGCGCCTCGACGGGGAACGGGCCTGCGGAGGGCCCGGCGCTCCAGGAGTTTTCCGAGGAGGATCTTCCTCAGTGGATGCAGGATCTGCCGGAGGGTCAGCCTCCGGAGGACAATGATCTGACCGATGAAGCGACCCTCCTCCTCTTCCAGGCCCAGACGGCCTCGGGTGAGCGGGCAGAAGGGTTCTATCGGGAGGCGCTGGAGACGGCGCAGCAGGGAATCCAGGCGAACCCGGGCAATGCCCAGCACTACTTCCAGGCCGGCGAGGCGCTTCTGGCCCTCGGTGACCTGCGGGGTGCAGGCGAGATGTTTGACCGTGCCGAGGAGATCTACCCGCGATACGTGATCGAGACGGAATTCCGTCGTGAGGAGGCATGGTTCGAGGCCTTCAACCGGGGCGCGGAGTTGGCCCAGGCCGGGGATCGCCAGGCGGCGCTGCCCCACTTCGAGGATGCCCACGCCATCTACCAGCGGCGTCCCGAGGCCATGCTCAACATCGCGGAGATCTATGCCGCCGAGGGGCGCCTGGACGAGGCAGCCGACCTCTACGGCCAGTCCATCGATGTGATCCTGAGCCCCGAGGCCGCCGAGATGGACCCCGAGCTTCGGGACAACTGGGGTGACTTCCTGGAGCTGGCCCGTTTCAACAAGGCCCAGATCTACTTCCAGTTGGAGCGCTACGCTGATGCGGCGGAGGTCTATGCCGCCATCGTGGAGGAGGATCCGGAGAACCTCATGGCCATCTCGAATCTGGCGGTGGCTTATGTGGCCAGCGGTCAGGAGGAGCGGGCCCGGGAGGTCTATGACCAGCTCCTGACCCGTCCGGACCTGTCGGCCAGGGACCTCTTCTCCATCGCCATCGGACTCTACCAGTCCAATGAGTTCAGCCAGGCAGCCGAGATCTTCCGCCAGGTGTGGGAGCGGGTTCCGCAGCACCGGGAGGCCCTCTTCAACTACACCCAGTCCCTCTACCTAGCCGACGAGTTCGCCGAGCTGGTGACGGCGGCGGATGCGCTCATCGAAGCGGATCCCCACAACGAGACGGCCTACCGATTCGCAGCGCAGGCGCTGGTCCAGGAGGGCCGGGAGCATGAGGCCGTGGAGAAGATGGAGGCCATGGAGGCTCTCCCCTACTTCGTGGATGGGCTGGAGCTCGTCCCGGTGGACGGTGGGTACGCCGTGGTGGGGATGGTCATCACCAACGCCGCCAGTGCCGGTGAGACGGTGCGCCTCCGCTTCCATGTAGTGGATGTGGACGGGAACGAGGTCGGGACCACCGAGGCTGAGGTGACCCTGCCGGATCAGGGGGTTGGACAGGAGTTCCAGGCGAACCTGTCCACCGACCAGACCGCCTTCGGGTTCAGCTACCAGGTTCTCTGAAGGTAGGTACGCAGGCAGGGGTGGGGGCCGAATGCCCCCACCCCACTGCCGGCCGCTTGATCTTTTGCCGGACCACCATACATTGGTGGGGCAGTCGCGGGCGTAGCTCAGTTGGTAGAGCATCAGCTTCCCAAGCTGAGGGTCGCCGGTTCGAATCCGGTCGCCCGCTTGAGCATCTCGGTCCAAGGGTCGAGGTGGAAGGATCCTGGGCCTCGTCGCCACCCCCGGCGACGAGGCCTTTTTCGTGGCCGTCGGAGGGGGTTTCCGCCTCCGAGGTTACCCCCGTGCCCAGATCCGGCGCCGGGGAAGGCAACCGACGTTAGGCCCCGCTGGGCGGGGCGGAGGCAGGGATCGTATGGTGAGGATCGCAGAGATCGAGGCCGGGACCATCGCCGAGGAGTTGGAACTCCGGATCGGCACCCGCATCGTCCGGGTGAATGGTGAGCGCGTGCGGGACGGAATCGATCTCACCTTCCTCCTCGCCGACAACGAGTTGGTGTTGGAGACGGTGGACCCGGAGGGCGTCGAGACCCACTACGAGATCGATCGGGAGCTCGGGGAGCCTCTGGGAATCATCCCGGCGCCGGACACGGTTCGGGAGTGCGCCAACGAGTGCGTGTTCTGCTTCATCGACGGCAACCCCAAGGATGTGCGGCCCACCCTCTGGATCCGGGATGACGATTTCCGTCTGTCCTTCACCTACGGCAGCTACGTCACCCTCACGAACCTGGGACCCCGTGGACTGCAGCGCCTGGTAGACCAGCGGCTCTCGCCCCTGTACGTGAGCGTCCACGCCACGGATCCCGAGGTGCGGATTCGACTTCTCAAGAACGAGCGGGCCGGCCTCATCATGGACCAGCTCCGCTACCTCCTGGATGGGGGCTTGGAGGTCCACACCCAGATCGTGCTCTGTCCCGAGTGGAACGACCGGGAGCACCTGGATCGGACCATGGCGGAACTCTGGGATCTGGGAGAGGGGATCCGTACCCTTTCGGTGGTCCCGGTGGGGCTCACCAAATACAACATGAATCGCCCCGTCCGGCCCCTCACCACCGCCGAGGCCGCCTTCGCCGTGGATCAGGTGGAGGAGGTCCGGCAGCAGGGGGTTCGGGAGCGGGGCTACGGGTGGGCCTACTCCGCCGACGAGCTCTTCCTCCTGGCGGGTCGACCCCTTCCCGGCCCGGCCTACTATGACGACGCGTCCCTTCTGGAGAATGGGGTGGGGGCGGTCCGGCACTTCCTGGATGAGTTGGACCGCGAGATGGCCCTTGGAATGCCGGAGTTGCACGGCCAGCGTCTGCGCATCCTCACCGGTCGGTCCATGTTCCCCTTCCTCCAGGAGCGGGCACCCCTCCTGGCCTCGGCCACGGGGGCCGAGGTGCAGGTGCGGGAGGTGGAGAACCGCTTCTACGGGTCGTCCGTAACTGTGGCGGGTCTCCTGGCCGGCGAGGATCTCCTCCGGGCGGTGGATGATCCCCGGCCGGGGGACGTAGTCCTTCTCCCGGCGGAGACGTTGAACCAGGACGACCTGTTCATTGATTCGCTTGCNCTGGATCGGTTCCGCGCCGAGGCCTCCCCGGCGCGGATCGTCCCTGCCTACGAGATCCCTGATGCCCTGAGGTCCCTGTGAATCGGCGTCTTCCGGTAGTGGCCGTGGTAGGGCGTCCCAATGTGGGGAAGTCCACCTTCTTCAACCGTGTTCTGGGGCAGCGGGCCGCCATCGTCGACGACCGACCGGGCGTAACNCGGGATCGGAATTTCGCTCGGGCCGACTGGACGGGNCACGAATTNTTCATCGTGGATACCGGGGGCGTGATCGAGGGGAGCGATGAGCCCATGGATCGGCAGATCAGGGCCCAGGCCCTCACCGCCGTTGAAGAAGCCGACCTCATCCTTTTCGTGGTGGATGGCCAGGCCGGAATCCATCCCCTGGACCAGCGCCTGACCGATGTCCTGCGGGGATCCGGGCGCCCGGTCATCGTCGTGGTCAACAAGGTGGACAACCTTCCCGGCGATGTGGCTCATCACGAGTTCTGGAGTCTGGGGCTCGGGGAACCCTCGCCGGTGAGCGCCATCTCGGGACAGGGCTCCGGCGACCTCCTGGATCGGGTGGTGGCCTCCCTCCCCGAGGATCCCGGGGAGGCGCCGGACGACGAGGCACTGAAGGTTGCGGTCATCGGGAAACCCAATGTAGGGAAGTCCTCCTTCGTGAACCGCCTCTTTGGTGAGGAGCGGGTCGTGGTGAGTGACGTTCCGGGGACCACCCGGGATCCGGTGGACTCCCGTCTGCGCTATCACGGTCGTGATGTGGTATTCGTGGATACGGCGGGGCTCCGGCGCCAGTCCCGGATCTCCGATTCTGTGGAATACTACTCATCGCTCAGAACGGCCCGGGTCATCCGGGATGCTCAGGTCTGCCTGCTGCTCGTGGATGCGTCAGAGGGGATCCACCAGCAGGATCTCAAGATTCTCGAGTCGGCGTGGGAGGCCGGATGCGGGGTCGTGGTGGCGGTGAACAAGTGGGATCTCATCGACAAGGAGGAGAATCCGACGCCCCGGATGGAGCGGGAACTCCGGGCCCGGACCCCCCTCCTCCAGTGGGTCCCCATGGTCTTCATCTCCGCTGCCACCGGTCTCCGGGTCCGCAAGACTGGATCTGATTCTGGAGGTGGCTGAGGAACGCCGACGGCGGATCCCCACCCACGAGGTGAACGAGGTGCTCGAAGGACTCTTCCGGCGGCAGCCTCCACCCCACTCCCGGGGTCGGCCGGTGAAGCTCCGGTATGCCACCCAGGCCGACACGGAGCCGCCCACCTTCGTCATCTTCTCCAACATCCCGGACGCAATCCCGGACCACTACCTTCGCTATCTGCAGAANGGGTTCCGCAAAGCCTGGGGCTTCAAGGGGATCCCCTTGAGGATTCGTCTCCGGGCATCGTCCGAGGGGCGGGGCTCGGCATGACCCTGGGTGCCCTCCTCCTCCTGGCCTACATCCTGGGGGCTACCCCCACCAGCCTCTGGGTCGGACGGGTGTTCCACGGCGTGGATCTACGTCGGGTGGGGAGTGGTAACCTGGGCGCTACAAACACTTTCCGTGCTCTAGGTTCAAAAGCTGCTTTACCTGTCATGGTGGTGGACATCCTGAAGGGATACCTTCCTGTGGTACTCTTCCCGGGGATGGCTGGGGTGGAAGGGTCTGTCTGGGTTCTCGCCTTTGGGGCGGCGGCGATCCTGGGCCACGTATTCTCCTTCTGGGTAGGATTCCGGGGAGGGAAGGGGGTGGCCACCAGCGCCGGGGTTTTCCTGGCCCTGGCACCCATTCCCCTCCTGATTACGGTGGGGGTCTGGAGCGGCCTCGTTATGGCAACCCGGATCGTGTCGGTGGCCTCCATCACGGCAGCCGTCCTGCTGCCGGTCCTCATCCTTCTCCTGCCCACACCGCGGCATGAGGGAGATGCGCTGGTGGTCTTCACCGCCCTCCTGGGAGCCTTCGTGGTCTGGGCCCATCGAGCGAACATCCGGCGTTTGATGCGGGGAGAGGAGAGCCGCTTCGGCAGATCCAGGTCGACGGGAATCGACGGCAACAAAGTGGGAGGGAGCACAGAATGAAGGAATTGGGATCACCGAGAGCCGCAGGTGCATTGGGTTCCTCTTCCACCATTCCCACACGGGTAGGTGTTGTGGGGGCCGGGAGCTGGGGGACGGCGCTGGCCCTGCTGCTCCACAGGAATGGCCACCGGGTGCGTCTCTGGAGCTGGGATGATGCGGTGGTGCGGGAGGTCCGGGAGGTGGGGGAGAATCGCAGCTTCCTCCCTGGGACCCGGATTCCGGAGCAGCTGAAGGTGTCGACGGATCTGGAGCATGTACTGGATGATGCGCAGCTCGTGGTTTCGGTGAGTCCGTCCCAGTTCGTGGATTCGGTGATGGAGCAGGCGGTGCGGTGGCTCCCCTCGGACGCCCTGGTGGTCAGTGCCTCCAAGGGGATTGAGACCCGCAGTCTCAGGCGCATGGATGAGGTATTGGCCCAGCACCTGAGTCCGGAACAGCATGGGCGCCTCTGTGTGCTCTCCGGGCCGTCCTTCGCTCAGGAGGTCGCCCAGGCCATGCCCACTGCCGTGGTCCTGGCCAGTCGCTCGAAGGAGGCCCGACTGGAGGCCCAGACCGCCTTCTCATCGGATACATTCCGGGTCTACACCGATCCGGATGTGGTGGGGGTCGAATTGGGGGGGGCGGTGAAGAACGTCATCGCTCTGGCGGCGGGTGTGGCCGTGGGGCTCGGGCTTGGGCGCAATGCGCAGGCTGCCCTCATCACCAGGGGGCTTGCGGAGATCACCCGCCTTGGCCAGTGCCTCGGGGCTGATCCCCTCACCTTCTCGGGGTTGGCTGGTGTAGGGGACCTGGTCCTGACCTGCACCGGTGAGCTTTCTCGGAACCGCACCGTGGGAGTCCGCCTCGGACAGGGCGAGAAGCTGGACCGGATCCTGGGCGAGATGCGCGCGGTGGCCGAGGGTGTGCGCACCACCGAGGCGGTCCACGAACTGGCGGGTCGCCACCGGGTCGAGATGCCCATCACACTCCAGGTCCACCGAATGTTGAATGGCGAGGTGACCCCTGCCGATGCCCTACGGGAGCTCATGACCCGGGACCCGAAGCCGGAACGGTGGGGCCGATGACGGGTCCCCATGATGGATCCGGCCGACCGGTGGCGCCCAAGGTCTATTACTCCATCGGGGAAGTCTGCGACCTCACCGGCCTCAAACCACACGTCCTTCGGTACTGGGAGACCCAGTTCCGGATCCTGCAGCCGACCAAGAATCAGGCCGGAAACCGGGTCTACCGTCCACGGGAGATCAAGGTCATCCTTCTCCTTCAGCACCTCCTGCACAAACAGAAGTTCACGGTGGAGGGGGCGAGACAGCGGCTTGAACAGCTAAGGCGGGAGGGTGATCCGGCCGACGAGGCTCAGGGTATCCTGGCTACCTCGTTCCTGGACACCCTGAGGGAAGATCTCCACGAACTCCGCGATATTCTCACGATATGAAGATCCTCTGCACGAACGACGACGGGTATCTGGCCACCGGGCTCCAGGTCCTTGCCTCAGCGGCCCGCCGCTTCGGCGAAGTCACGGTGGTGGCCCCGGACCGGGAGCAGAGTGCCACGAGCCACTCCCTCACCCTCCACCACCCCCTGCGCAGTCGCCGGGCATCAGACGGGGCTCTGGTCGTGGACGGGACACCCACGGACTGCGTGATCCTGGCGGTGAACGCACTCCTGGACAGCAGGCCCGACATCTGCTTCTCGGGGATCAATCACGGGACCAATATGGGAGAGGATGTCCTCTACTCCGGGACCGTGGCCGCGGCCATGGAGGCCACGGTTCTGGGGATTCCGTCGGTGGCTCTCTCCTATGCCAGCCCCCAGTTCGAGTCCATCGAGGCCTGGGAAGAGCCGGTTTCCCGCCTCCTACAGGGGATCGTGGAGCAGCGGGGATTCCCGGAGTCGACGCTTCTGAACATCAATCTTCCGCCCATTCCCCCCTCAGAGGTCAAGGGAGTCCGAATCACCTCCCTCGGGGAGCGCCGGTACTCCGAGTCCCTGACCCGTGCCCATGATCCCAGCGGCCGGGAGTACTTCTGGATCGGCGGGGGTGCTCGGGAGTGGAAGCGTGGGAATGGAGACTCGGACTTCCAGGCCATCGAGGATGGCTACATCTCGCTGACTCCCCTACACCTCGATCTGACCAACTACGCCCTCCTGGAGGAGATCCGCGGGTGGAATCTGACGCTCTAGGGGATTTCCGGTACGTGGGCGCCCGCCGGCGCCTCATCGAACGAATCAGGGAGCAGGGGATCGAGGATCTGGAGATCCTGCGTCTCTTCGACCGGGTGCCGCGCCACCTCTTCATTCCCGAGGCGCTTCTGCACCGGGCCTACGAAGACGCGCCGGTTCCCATCGGATTCGGGCAGACCGCCTCACAGCCGTCACTCCAGGCATTCTATCTGGAGCTCCTTCGACCCACGCCCGACGACCGTATTCTGGAAGTGGGCACGGGTAGCGGGTACCTCACGGCCCTCCTGGCCCTCATGGGCGACCGGGTCTATTCGGTGGAGCGGATTCGAAGCCTGTCGACCCGGGCCCGTGGCGTACTGGACTCGTTGGGGTACCGAAACGTGGCCCTCATGGTGGGGGATGGGACCATAGGGTGGCGAAAGTTCGCCCCCTTTGACATCATCACAGTGTCTGCCGCGTCACCCGACGTCCCCCAGGCCCTCCTGGACCAGCTCGCGGACGGCGGACGGATGCTGGTGCCGGTGGGTGACCGCACGGTTCAGGATCTGCTTCTCATCCGAAGGGTTGGGGACGAACTGCATCGGACCGGAGTGCGAGATGGTTGCACCTTCGTCCCCCTCCTGGGCCGGTACGGATGGTCGCCGGCCCCGGGAGACCCTGAGGGCGATTGACCCCGCCAACTGGACCCCGCTGCGGCAGGCGGGCAGGCGAGGCCTTCTTTCCTTCCCACATCTGATCCCAGGACGATGATGACCTTTCATCCATTTTCTCCCAGGCATCTCGAGGAAGGGGCACCGGCAGGCGGATCGGGAGCCGGTCCGCAGGTCGAATCCTCTCCAGGGCCGAAGGCGATCGTACCATTGAGCCAGGGTTCAGGGCTGGGCGAGGGCGATGGGGGTACCTCCACCGGACGACGTCGTCTCCCGCCTCCGGCCTTCCCCCCGGGCCACCGTCGCGGCTGGGTCCACCGGCCCCGGGCAGTGGACGGACGCCCCGGCGAGGTCAGCACCACCGGGGAGATCCCAACCCACGCCTACCTCTCTCCGGACGAGGGGCCTTCCCGCCGGTTGAAGGAGGCGGAGCAACGGACCATGTCCGATGTGGAGGTGGCCGAGATCCTGGAGACACTGGCACAGGAGATCAGGGACTACCAGGGTGGACGCTTTCTGTGGAAGGCCGGGGTTGCCCCGTTGGAGGGCGCCATCCGCGGTCTCATCTCAGGCTACCTCCGCCTGGGGCGCCGGGAAGGGGAGCGGTCCTGACCGGAGCTCGGATGGGCTGACGCAACCGGACCAGTGGGTTATCTTTCAGATCTGTGGGTTCTCGAGTCCTCGTAGCTCAGATGGATAGAGCGACCGCCTCCTAAGCGGTAGGTCCCCGGTTCGAATCCGGGCGAGGACACTTAATGTAAGACGAATCCCCCCAACGGCTTGGCGCTGTCGGGGGGATTTGTGTATTCGGACTGGGCAGGCCGGTGTACCGGACCCGGTGGCCCAGCGGCGGCATCATTTGGCGGGCTTCGGCCCCGTCGCGAGCAGGATTGGGAGCACCTCCCCAGCGCTCCCGTCGATCCGCCAGTCCGCCCGGTTCGAAAGTGGCGTTCGAGCCGGATTCACCTCCACGATCCGACCCCCGGCCCGAAGGGTCATCTCGGGAACGGACGCCGCCGGATGCACCACCGCGCTGGTCCCCGCCACCACGCAGATGTCGGCACGGGCCGCTGCCTCGAAGGAGGCCTCCAAGGTTGGCCCATCCAGCATCTCGCCGAACCAGACCACGGCGGGTCTGAGTAGTTGGGTGCACCGGGGGCATCGGGGGAGTACCTCTTCCGAGTCCGCCGAAATCGGCTCCTGGTCCGGGCGGAGGAAGTGGCAGGCAGTGCACCGTACCGTCAGGATGTCGCCGTGGAGGGGGAGGACCCTGGAACGGACCGACTCCGGTGCGCCCGCCACATTCCCGCTTTCTACGCCCCACACCTCCGCCAGAGCGCGCTGGTGGAGGCCGTCGACATTCTGGGTCACCAGGGTTGCGGACGGTCGCTCCCTGAGGAAGTGTGCGACGGCCTGGTGGGCCGGGTTCGGTCGGCATGCCACCACCGCCCGGCGTCGCATGTCGTACCATCGCCAGACCAGGGCAGGGTCGCGCCGGAAGGCCTCGGGGGTGGCCAACTCCTCCGGGCGATAGCGGCTCCAAAGTCCCTCCATGGCGTCCCTGAAGGTGGGAATCCCTGATTCGGCACTCACGCCCGCTCCCGTGAGGATCACCACCTCATGGGCTTCCCGGATCGCTTCCACCGCTTCGGTTGGCACTCGACTCTCAATACCGGACACAGGTGATTTGCCTCTCTCAGGTGCGTAGGAAGGCCGCTACCAGGCAGCCCCATCCCACCAGGAAGGCCACTCCACCAATGGGAGTCACCGCACCCCATCGGCCCACACCGGTGGCCACCAGAAGATAGAGGGAGCCGGAAAAGACAAGGATCCCCGCCACGAACGCCCATCCTGCCGTCAGTCCCAGCCCTGGGTGGAGGCGAGGTAGGAGGGCCGCCAACAGAACCAGTGCCAGGGCATGGCTCATCTGGTAGCGGACGGCCGTGTCAAAGATCTCCAGGGCCCGGGGCTCCAGGCGGTCCTGGAGGGCGTGGGCGCCGAAGGCACCGAGTGCCACGGCCAGGAGGGCGAGGGAAGCACCGAGGGCACCGAAGAGCTTGACGTTTCCGTCCATGACTTTGTCGGGGGGAAAGGGAAGGGCTGACTGCCAATAACCCTTTCTTACCATGGACGACGAGGGGGTTCCGCCGATCCGGGAGACCTCCGGTGGAAACGGACCATTTCGCACCGATTTTCCCGAATCCGTGGCGTGGACTCGGCGGCGAGGGAGCCCCTCTGGATCCTAGGGCGAGAGGGTACCTGTGGAGAAAGTACGAAAGAAGGTGTAGACAAGGGGACGGAAGGGGTGTATCATATCTTACGAAGGGTTTCGTATGCCTGGGGGCCGGGAAGAGGGCATCGGCGCTTCCTTCTCACCCGGTCCCTGCGGCCCGTAGTCTTCCACCTTCCACCACAGGAAATGCCCTCACCCATGCCTGACGAGACCACCTTTACCGAGCGCGAACTGGATGTCATGAGCATCCTCTGGCGGCTGGGATCAGGTACCGTGTCCGAGGTCCGGGCTGAGCTTCCGGGAGAGCCAGGGTACACCTCCGTCCTCAAGTTCCTCCAGATCCTGGAGGAGAAGGGACATGTTCGCCACGAGAAGGAGGGTCGGGCCCACCGGTACTTCCCGACAGTAGCAGCAGAGGAAGCGGGCCGGAGTGCGTTGGGGCGCGTGGTGGACAAGATCTTCCACGGGTCGGCGGAATTGGCATTGGCCAGACTGGTGGAGGAGCGGCCCCTTTCCAGGGGTGAGCTTGCCCGGATGCGTCGGATTCTGGACGAACTCGCCGCCGAGGAGGAGGAAGAACAATGACCGTGGTAGGGTGGATGCTGTATGTGGTCCTGGTGGGAGCGACTCTGGCCTTCGCCGCCTGGTTGGTGGAGCAGGGGGCATCCCGATTTCGCCTACCACTCCGGTGGATCTGGGCAGGGGCCCTGTCCCTGGGTGTTCTGATCCCGATCTCGAACCTGCTTGGCCCGGCTCCATTTGGGACTGGTGCGGAGATGGGGCATATGGAGGGGTCTGCCTGGATGGGACCTCCGGGCCCAGCGGAGGGAGAGGGGATCATCGGGGCGGCGGGGCCACTGGCATGGGGAGAGGGGATCATCCAGGCCGTGAACCGGGCCCTCCAGGGAGCCTCGGATGCCGTAGCCCACAGGGGTCACCTGGACACCCTCCTGGGATGGGGGTGGGCGGGAGCCTCGCTCTTCCTGGTGGGACTGCTTGTCGCCGGTGGCCTCCGCCTCAGACAGCGGAGCCGGCATTGGATTCCCATGCGGCTGGCCCAGGGTGAGTTCCTTGTGGCGCCAACCGCCGGGCCCGCAGTGGTGGGGGTGATCCGCCCCCGTATCGTAATCCCCGCACGATACCGGCAACTGGGGCCCGACGAACTCCACCTCATCCTGCAGCATGAAGCGGAGCATGTCCGTGCCCGCGATCCTCTCCTTCTGACGGCGAGCCTGATCCCCCTGATTGCCGCTCCCTGGAACCCGTTTTTTTGGTGGTCCTTCCGTCGCCTCCGAGCAGCCATGGAGGTTGATTGTGATCGCCGCGTTCTCGCCAGGGGAGCCCGCCCAGCCAGGTATGGGGCGCTCCTCTTGAAGATGGGACGTCCCCAGTCTTCCGGGGTGCTCCCGGCCCTCTCCCTTGCCGGCGCACCCTCAACCCTCGAACGGAGGCTCAATGCCATGAGAAACTCTTCCACTCGAAACGCCCTCCCGGTTTCCATCATCTGCGGGGCTCTGGCCGTCGGAGCCATGGTCCTCGCCTGTCAGGCCGATACTCCCACCGCCCCTTCCACCGGGGAGGTCGTCCAGCAGGAGGTCCAGCAGGAGACCCCAATCTCCGAAGCGCCGGCCTTCACGCCGTTCACGATCGCTCCGGAGGTGCTGAACCGAAGCGAGGTCGCGGCTGCCTTGCAGCGGGAGTACCCCAGGGACCTCCGTGAGGCGGGGATCGGGGGGACGATCATCATGCACCTCTTCATTGATGAGACCGGGGTAGTGCAGAATACCCTGGTGGCCGAGAGCTCCGGGCAAACCGACCTGGACGCAGCCGCCGGGCGCGTGGCTGGGGCATTTGAGTTCTCACCTGCCATGAATCGAGATGAGCGGGTCCCGGTCTGGATCCAGATCCCCATTACTTTCACGACTCGGTAGTGCAAGGCCGGGCGAGGGTGAGACCACAAGGCCCTCCAGCCTGAAAACACGGCGGTTCCCGGGACCACGGCGCATTGACCCCTGCTGCCAGCCAGGATAACTTCCCTGGTCTGTACCTGCGATCTAACGTGAACCCTGGTGGGACGGGGCTAAGACACGCCTGTTCCGCCCGCCGAACCCCCGCCGTCCGAATGGCTAAGCGACGCCCTACATCTTCCGGTTCTTCTCCTAGAGGAACCGCCGACGACGCCTTCACCGCCGGCATCCTTCGCTTCGTTGCCTGGGCCCGAAACCGCACTGAGGTGCTGGTGGGAGCGGTGGTGGTGGTGGCCCTGCTGATCGGAGGCGCCTTCTTTTTCCTGGGTCAGCGCTCCGCCCAGCTTGAAGAGGCATCCAGGGAACTCCAGGCCATCCAGCAGACTGTGTTCTTCAGCGAGCCGGACGAGGCGGTCCGTCAGCTCCGCGAATACCTGTCACGCCATGGGGGCACGCCCTTCGGGATCGAGGCACGGCTGACCCTGGCAGAACTGCTCCTGGACGAGGGTGATGCCCCCGAGGCGGTGGCGGTCCTCTCGGAGGTCGCACCGTCCTTCCGCGACCCGCTCCGTGTCCAAGCGACGCAGCTTCTGGCGGTGGCCAAGGAGGCGGCGGAAGACTGGCGGGGAGCC
>SL_3KL_010_SEDDRAFT_10000849_pt1 | contig 26784 bp, 22 predicted proteins | sample SodLakKL_010_SED_2_FD_10381 | JGI IMG/M metagenome (IMG submission 10381) | reverse complement strand
TATCGCGTAACAATTAACACCGACGACCGTCTTATGAGTGATACAACAATGAGCAAAGAATATCAGATTGCGGCGGATATATTTAAGTTCAATCTCGACGATCTTGAGAAAATTACAATCAACGCAATGAAGTCTGCATTCATTCCCTATAACGAGCGATTATATTATATATACGATGTGATAAAAAAAGGATATGCAGACATACGTAAGAATATGAAGAAAAATAAATAAAACAATGGACCTGTACTTTCTGCGTCATGGTGAAGCGGAACCGGCATTTTCAGATGACTCGGTTTTAACATCAACGGGTATAGAATCGGTTAAGAAGATAGCATTCGCAATAAAAGCGCTTGAAATTCGATTCGATCAGATCTTGTGTAGTAATCTTCCGCGTGCCCGGGAGACGGCTACAATTATCCAGGAAGTATTACACACAACTATCGAAATTGGATCGTGTTCTCCGCTAACCCCTCCGGGTAATTGCGACGATTTAATTCAGTTACTCAAAGATACACACAAATCATCGGTATTACTGGTAGGCCATGAACCCCTCATCAGCCGGACCATATCGCGGTTAATCAGCGGTGATGAACAAAGTTTTATCACAATCAAAAAAGGGAGTCTGGCGAAAGTCTTTATCGCCGAGTATACCCGTCATATTCGCGGTAGCCTTGAATGGATACTGCCGCCGATTGTCCTTGCAAAAATAATCGGCTCACTTAAGCAATAAACAATCGTGAAACACTCTCTCGTAACACTTAAACCAAAGGAACATCATCGTGTCATAGGCGGCCATCAGTGGATTTTCAGCAATGAAATTCAATCGATTGAAGGTGAAGCCGCAACGGGTGATATAGTAACCGTGCTGCGCAACGATGGCATGCCGCTCGGGAAAGGGTTTTATAATCCTCACTCATTGATCGCCGTCAGATTGATTACCCGGAGAGAAGAGTCGATTGATTTCAACTTTTTCAAATCACGAATAGAATCGGCACTGCAGCATAGATTACATATGTTCCCCGGCTCGAAAACATTTCGTGTTGTAAACGGTGAAAGTGATTATCTGCCCGGCTTGATCGTCGACCGGTACGGTCCGGTAGTTGTGGTACAAATTGTTTCGGCGGGCATGGAACGAATCAAAATGCTTATATACGATGTCCTCGAATCGGTAGTAAAACCGTCGGCAATTTTTGAAAAGAACGAAACGCATCTTCGTGAATTAGAGCATTTGCCACTCGAAACACAGGTCGCACGCGGGACATTACCAAATCCTCCCCTGCATATAACAATGTATGATCTCACCTATGCAATTGATATTATACAAGGACAAAAAACCGGTTGGTTTCTCGATCAACGTATGAATCATTTTATGATACGGTCATATGCTTCCGATCTCGATGTTCTTGATTGCTATTGTTATGACGGCGGTTTTGCACTCAATGCGGCAGCCGGCGGTGCACGCTTGGTGACCGCTGTGGATTCATCGCAGAGTGCAATTCAACGGGCACAGGAAAATGCACGACTTAACAAACTCGATGACCGCATTGAATTTATATGCAGCGATGCAGAAAAAGCGCTCACCGGATTTGCCGGAAAATCAAAACTTTTTGATCTGATAATACTCGATCCGCCTTCGTTTACACGATCGAAAAAAAATGTAGGGCCTGCACTGCAGGCATACCGCGCAATTCACGATAATGCATTTAAAATACTCAAGCCGGGCGGATATCTTGTGACGGCGTGTTGTTCATACCACATCAGCGAGGACGCACTTTTCCACACCGTGACGCATGCCGCTCATCGCAATCAAAAAGCGCTGCAATTACTTGAACGCAGAGGTGCCTCGTACGATCATCCCGTCTCACCATATATGCCGGAAACACTGTATTTAAAATTGTTCGTATTCAGGGCGACATAGTTGAATTTCTCGAAAAGAGGAACTACCTTATACTATGAAAGGTTGTTAGAAGAAAGTACTTTGCGGGAAAGGAATAATTATGAGATGGCTATTCGGATTTTTATTGCTATTTATAGCATATCCGGTATTTTCACAATCGAGTGAGTTTGGCGACGATTTGCGAAATGCCTGGGGTTTTGACATTCTGGTCTCGGATGGAGGGATCGGTGCGGGTGGATTTTACTGGCGTGAATTTACCCCCACAATAGCAGGTTTTTTAAACCTGTCCGTATCCGAAGCCAAAGACGGCCGGGAGGTCGAGTTTTATGATCCCTGGACAGGACAAACAATCGTACCGGGTAAGCTCAATCGTTTCCTGGTGATACCGCTGCATATCGGTGCTCAATACCGCCTTTTCAAAGATCAGATTATGGATAATTTCAGACCGTTCCTGAGTGCGGGTATCGGACCAAGCATGATATATGCCACACCATATGAGCGGAGCTTCTTCAATGCACTGGGCTACGGTAAAGCACATTATACAATCGGCGGATTTATCGGCGCAGGTGCGTATGTCGGATCGGATCCTTCGAATCTTGTAGGAATTAATTTCAGATATTACTATGTACCATACTTTAGCGGAATTCCAAGTATGGATGGCAACCTCTATGGCCCCGGCGGTGAAGTCGAAGAGCATAGTGATATCCGGAAAAAACAATTTGGCGGGTTTTTTATTACGTTCACTTTCGGAATGGCACGGTAGGTATATATCTGTAAGATTAATAGTAAAAACAAACCCTCAAGCTTCACAGAACCTCCCCTTAGTTCTGTGAAGCATTGAGGGTTTTTTATTTTATATTTGTAATCTAACTATACAGGTCGCATCTATCTGTGATACCCATCACACACCACCGGGAACTTTAAAAATAATACCTGGCACCGATCGAGAGATCGATATCAAGTGCTGCCGGGGGAAATACGATAAGCACGCTTCCAAATTCAATGAATAAATCAAAAGGCGCAGTTGGAATAAGATACGATACGCCGATTGCACCGCGCACACCAAGTCCCACCCGGTCTCGCCGGGTATCGCTTCCGAATTCAGCAACGCGTCCGGTTCTGCCTGCTATGCTGCCACCAATACCATAATATAACGGAACACGCTGATGATCGAAGGCATCAACGTGATAAAGATATGTTGCGTGCGCTCTGAAATCCGTCAGGAACGATGCCCCGAATGCAAAATCAATTGCACGGTCGGCTCTAAGCCAGTACTTTGCACTCAACCCGCTCGGTTCACCGACTATCAATCCCATTCCAAAGAGTCCCCTTGCTGGTTGAATACCTTCGGCACGGGGAAAATCCTGTGCGTGAATTGCCGGTATACTTAGTAATACCAATATCATAATCAGGAATAGACGTCTCATAGTTTCTCCATATTTTTTTCATTGTATGCCATATTACAGATATCTCTTCAATATTCTTCCCGTCTCCGACGATTGTATAGCTACAATTTCTTCCGGTGTTCCTTCGGCCACGATATTGCCGCCTGCATCGCCACCACCCGGGCCAAGATCTACGATATAATCTGCACTCTTTATTACTTCCATATTATGTTCGATCACCAGTATCGAATGCCCGGCCGCAATGAGTTGTTCAAAACAATCCAACAATTTTGCAATATCATCGAAATGTAATCCCGTCGTCGGTTCATCAAGGATAAATAGCGTATGGTCACTCTTCTCACGCTCCAACAAATGAGCTGCTAATTTCACACGCTGTGCTTCACCACCACTGAGTGTTGTTGCTGGCTGCCCGAGACGGAGATACCCTAACCCGACATCATCCAGAACCTGCAGACGTTTTACGACTTTCTGCACCTGCTTATGTTTTCGAAATTCCGTTAGTGCATCCCGCACTGTCATCGAAAGAATATCATCTATAGTGAATCCCTGCCATTTGATGCCGAGCACCTCTTTCTTGTAGCGTTTACCTTTACAACTTTCACAGGTGAGGTATATATCCGGTAAAAATTGCATTTCAATTTTCACATAGCCGTCACCTTCGCACTCGTCGCATCTGCCGCCCGGCACGTTAAACGAGAAATGTCCCGGTTTGTACCCGCGCACACGCGACTGATGTGTGGAAGCAAACATATCGCGGATGACATCGAATGCCTTCACATACGTCACCGCATTTGATCTGGGTGTTCTGCCGATCGGCGATTGGTCGACCATTTCGACATGATCGATAACCTCATCACCTTTCATTGATGTATACGCTCCGACTTCACCGTTATAATCACCTTTAATTTTCCGGAGTCCAGCATAGATAATATTATGGACCAACGTACTTTTTCCCGATCCGCTTACTCCCGTCACACACACAAATCTGTGCAGCGGTACACGCACGGTTATATTTTTCAGATTATTTTCCTGTGCACCGGTAAGAATAAGTTCTCTCGATGCAGGGCCCCGTCGTTTTGACGGATCGGGGACAGGTATATTTTTCTTACCGGTAAGGTATGCTGCCGTTAACGATGATGTGTTATTCTGCAGTAATACATTAGACGGGCCGGAGAATACCACCTCTCCACCCCCTTCACCCGCACGCGGTCCCATATCGACAATATGATCTGCAGACCGAATCATCGCTTCGTCGTGTTCCACGACAAGTACCGTATTACCCGTATCGCTTAGCCTTTTTAATATACCGATAAGTTTTTCGTTATCCCGGGGATGCAATCCGATACTCGGTTCATCAAGTACATACAATGAGCCGACGAGCGACGACCCGAGTGCTGTAGCGAGATTAATACGCTGTGATTCACCGCCGGATAAAGTATTCGATAAACGGTCAAGCGTAAGATATCCTATACCGACTTCGTTTAAATAATCCAGCCGGCGTGTAATCTCTTCCAGTATACGTGCCGCAACACCTTTTTCAAATTCTTCCAGTTGAAGTTTCCTGAAATAATCAAGCGCTCCGCCAATCGACATACGCACAATCTCACCGATTGTTCTATCGGTGCCATAATCCCTGTTGCCGATTCTCACGATCCGGGCTTCTTTGCGGAGGCGCGCACCGCTACAACCGGGACATCGGGTATAGCCACGATAGCGGCTTAATAAAACACGATAATGTATCTTGTATGTTTTCTTCTCAAGTTTTCTGAAAAATCCGTTCAACCCGTCGAACGAACCATATCCCTTATGTAATATATCGATATGCTTTTCAGAGAGTTCTCTGAACGGAATATCGACCGGGATGCCGGCATCATCGGCAACGCGCAGCAATGAACGAAGATTTTCACGAAACTTGGGAAACGTCCACGGATGTACTGCTCCTTCACGCAGTGTTTTTTCTTTATCAGGTACAACTTTATCCATATCGATTCCCATCGCCCTGCCGAATCCCTGACATTCGGGACATGCACCGAACGGATTATTAAACGAGAACAATCGAGGTTCGGGTTCATCATACGGTATTTTACAATATGAACATTCATACCGCTGACTGAAATGTAACCGACGGTTATCATCGACAAAATGAATTATCGCAGACGCATCACCGTGATTGTACGCAATTTCTATTGAATCGGCTATGCGGGACTCGGTCTCTTCACCCCGCCATATGAGACGGTCGACCAGTACAAGCGGCGGGTTATCGTGTTTCAGTTTTTTCGGATCAAGTTCACTGACATCTTTCACTTCATTGTCATACAAGAAGCGAGTGAATCCATCCTCCTGCAACAATTGCAGCACCTCGCTGAACGGCATATCCTTTTCTTTATGGGGACGAAAGAGGATATAAAAACGAGTACCGGGTTTTTCCAGCCGGAGTTCTTGCAAAATAACCGGGACCGTATCCCGTACAACAAGACGTTCACAATTATGACAATAAATTTTTCCGATGCGTCCGAACAAGAGCCGCAGATAGTCATATAGCTCCGTCGTGGTTCCGACAGTGGAGCGTGGATTTCGTGTACTGGTTTTTTGTTCGATCGCAACTGCCGGACTGATCCCATCGACAAAGTCGAGATCCGGTTTCTCCATTCGTTCGAGGAATTGACGTGCATATGCGGAAAGAGATTCAACGTACCGGCGTTGTCCCTCCGCATATATCGTATCGAATGCAAGTGATGATTTTCCGGATCCGCTGACACCGGTAACAACGATCAGCTTGTTGCGCGGCAGTTCAAGCGAAATGTTCTTGAGGTTATGTACCCGCGCCCCCCGAATGCGAATCTTTTTCTCTGCGGCGATCGATGTCCGTACGATCGTATCTTTCTCTACGTTTGTCGTGCTCATACCAGGTTTCTGCTACTGCGTTAGTTTCAAACTAATAAGTTACGCTATTCCGTTATGAAACGCAACGCTATCATTCTGCAAGTTTTTTTAGAATGAGCAACAAACAGGTATAAAAGTTCTTCACCGATGGGATATGTACACGTTCGTCTGGTGAATGTGGACCGGTAATAGTCGGACCGAAGGATATCATATCCATGCCGGGATATTTTTCGCCGATGATGCCGCATTCCAAGCCTGCATGAATAGCTTTTACTGCAGGTTCTTTTTCGTAATATTGGGTAACTATGCTCTTGGTTACCTGTAATATTTTGGAATCGAGATTCGGTTCCCAGCCCGGATAGCCGTCAGTACTTTTCACATCTGCACCGGCAGCCGCCATCTGGTGAGCAATCTTATCGGCGGTCGCATCGCGTTCAGCGTCGATTGAACTGCGTTGACTTGTGCCGATTATTACCTTATCGTCTTGCATAGAAACGGTTGCAAGATTGGTGGAGGTTTCTACCAGTCCGGGCACATCGGCGCTCATTGCGATAACACCGTGCGGGAGATCATCGAGCAAAGCGATTAACTTCGAGCTTGCATCGAGTGAGAAAAATTTTTTAAATGACTCTGAAACATCTTCCGTCTTTATCTCAAGACCGGGATCGGTAGACGAGTAATCGGATCGAAAACTTTTTGTTAAACTGCCCGTGATATCCTTAATAAAGTCGAGTGTTTCTGGTTTAACAAATATAACGGCCTCTGCTTCACGGGGAATGGCATTACGTTTACTGCCGCCTTCTACTGATGCTATATGAAAGGGTGCCCCAGCATATATTTTTTCAAGTGTCTTTGCCAGAAGTTTGACGGCATTTGCGCGCCCAAGATGTATATCGATTCCCGAGTGACCGCCTTTCAAACCGTTCACCGTGATGCGAACAGGTACATAGTTACCGTTCAACTCCTGATATTCAACAGGAAATTCACCGAGTGTATCCTTGCCACCTGCACAACCAATATATAATTCGCCCTCTTCCTCTGAATCCATATTAATGAGCATTCTGCCTGTAAGAAAATCGGGTTTAAGAGACTGCGCACCGGTTAAACCGGTCTCTTCATCGACTGTAAAGAGTAATTCAAGCGGACCGTGAACGGCATCCTTTTCGTCGAGAACGGACAGAGCAGCCGCGACGCCGATACCGTTATCGGCGCCAAGCGTTGTGCCTTCTGCTTCAATCCAGTCGCCGTTAACTTTCATCTTGATCGGATCCTTTGAAAAATCATGCTCGGTTCCTTTATTCTTTTCGCATACCATATCAGTATGACCTTGCAGAATAACCGTTGGTGCTTGTTCTTTGCCCGGTGTTGCCGGCACCCGTATTACGACGTTGCCGGTTGAATCGATATCAGATTCCAGCCCCTTTTCTTTTGCGAGCGAGAGCAGATACTCGCCTACTTTTTGTTCATTTTTGGAGCAACGTGGTATTTGATTAATTTGGTGGAAGTAATGGTAAAGTCGTTGTGGTTCAAGGTCGGTAATGTGTTGGGTCATAAGTAACGTTGATACCTTTCGTGGTATGTTACGAATTGTTAATTGTTTATAATTACGGGAATTCTGTGGTTAAAAGCAAGTTTTAGAGGTAATACAGGAATGTTTAACTGGTAGAATAAATCTTTAAATTCATGTCTTTATCAAATAAGACCTGACAGGTTTTAAAAACCTGTCAGGTCTATACATACCATTTCAGCATCATCCATCACATGCGCTAATCTACCGCTGCAATTTTTGTCTGCATCCGATCCACCCGGTCGAGCATCTCATTCGCATTGATAAAACCGACAATGCGTATCGGATTATACTCTTCTCCCGTCTCATCGAGAAATACCACCGTCGGTACACCCGCGATATTGTATCGCTGACGCACCTCTTCCGATTCGGGTGAATCGAAGTTTGTGAGATCAACTTTCAACAGACGAAACTGCTGCATCCTGTCAATAACTTCATCATTGGTAAACGTCATCCGGTCAAGCTCGAGACACGGTATACACCAGTCTGCGGAGAAATACAGAACCACCGGTTGGTTATTCGCAAGCGACTCCTCGACACGGCTCTGTGAATACTCCTCCCATTCCAGGCTTGGTTTCTGACCGCCGATGTAGAACATAATACCACCGACCAGCGCGGCCGTACCCACAACACGTTTTACCCATGGGAAATATGCTCCGTTCGTTGTTGAGCGTTCGATAAAGCCAAGATAAATGCCGCCGATAAACAGCGTCAACGGAATCAGATAATAGATCAACTCAGGATTATAGGCCAATGAGATATAGAAGAACCCGACACCGATCAGCACGATACCGAGCACCTTCTTCACCCAATCCATCCACGAACCGGATTTCGGTAACTTACTGAGAAGTCCGGAAAACGTCCCGAGAATAAGGTACGGTAAACCGAGTCCGAGACTCAGGATAAAGAATGCAAGAAATCCGAACATCACATCGCCGCGCGCTCCTACAAACGCAAGCAGTGCGATGATCGGCGGTCCGATACACGGAGCGGCAAAGATACCGACGACGAGACCGGATATATAAACACCGAGAACACCCGATTTTTCACCGGCTCTTCCCGTGGCTGATCCCAGCTTACTTGTAAGCCAGTACGGCACTTGAAGCTCATATAAACCGAATAAACTCAACGCAAGCAGAAAGAATAAAACACCGATACCGAGAAGTACCCAGGTCGATTGCAATATCCCGCCAAAGAGACCGCCGCTTAATGCTGCCATGACCCCGAGCACGCTGTACATCGTCGCGATGCCGAGAACATACATAATCGCTTTAAAAAATACGCGTCTCGTATTTGTATCGGTTTGCGCACCGAAGACCGAAACCGTCACGGTGAGCATCGGATACACACAGGGAGTTAAGTTCAGAGCAAGTCCGATCAGGAATATGACACCGAATGCAATGAGGAGATTTCCTTCATCGAACAATGCGGCGAACTCCTCGACATCGTCGGACACTTCTTCCGGCACATCCGATTCAATAGCACCCAGCGCTTCATCGGAAAAAATATCCCGGTTGATCTGATTCGCAGGTTGGTCCATACCGACAACCGGAAGTGTAATCGTCACTTCTTTATTACCCGGTGCAAGACAGACTTCGTCATCGCAAGCCTGTACACGGAGCATTCCTTCAAGTGTATAATCGCTGGGTTCGAGCTCCCTGGACGCTCTGAGGTGCAAATAAATATAACTCACCCCTTCGTATACATCGAGTTCATCATCAGCAAATGCGAATCTATATTGTACAGCTTCCGGGTAGCTCATACCCAGAATTTCTATGCCGTCTTTCTCCTGTAAATTTAGCTCCGTACCGATAAGGTAATCAAATGTTGGAATGTGAGCATTGATATGCCATTTATCTTCGATATCCATCTCGACCGCCGCATAAAACTCCGAGCCGGGGTGTATGTTATCAACCGAAAGGTACGTGTCAACCGTCAGCTTATCGGCACTCGATGCCCCGCCGAAATCGACCTGGGCAGCCGCCGGGGTTGAAAATAGTAAAACCGCTAAAACGAAAACAAAACTTAAAAATCCGGATCTCATTGTCATCCTCTGTCTTCTCCGATAAAATTTTCAGGCAAAATAATTTTATGACAAAATTATTGTAATAACTACTTTAAAAACATTTTATATTAATAAAACATTCCTTACGCCGGGATGCTGTCAGGAATGTGACAATATACGGAATTTTGGTAAGAATTGCGATTAATGGAAGGCAACATAGATCTCATTCCCGGCAAACTTGCAGGTAGAATGTCTTATGAAAAGGAAATATTATCATGTAAAGAGTGTGGACACCATTCCTCTTTCTACAACTCAAAGTACGGTTGATGTCCACACTCACACTGAAAAGTCTCGCTCCCTCTGCACTATGCTCCATGCGCTCTGGGCCCTGCGCTACACCTCCACCTCAACTCCTGCCGCCTCGGTCATCACATCAAACAACTCGGTATTCTTTGTAAATGCACCGATCGCCTCACTGCCCGGTCCGAATGCGGCAAGCTCGACATAATCTGCTGTATGCGCCGATCCGACCCAGTTTACCGATGTGTAATTTGCCATAATTTGTCCCAATACCTGGCTCGGACGGTTCATCATCGAATAGACCGCTTCATACACACCGCGGTATGAATCCTGCAAAGCAACAGCTTGTTTGCCGGTGATATGAATACCCGTTGCTTCCTCTATTCGTTCACGAATTTGATTGATTGTACTTTCTTCACTGAGTCCGGCAAGCACCCAGTTATTGGTATGTTTGAATTCCTGAATACGGTCGAAATGTACATTCGAATCATTATAACCGGATCCCTGACCATTCAATCCCGGGTTTGCATTGCCGTGATCGGTCGTAACTATTACCAGTGTATCGGGATTTTCCTCTGCAAACTCAACGACAACACCGATGGCATCGTCGAACGCGATCTGATCGAAGATCAATCCGCCGACATCGTTGCTGTGTGCAGCGTGATCGACACGCCCGCCTTCAATTTGCATAATAAAACCGTTTCGATTTCTCGAAAGACGGTTTAACGCTATCTGCGTCATCTCGGCAAGTGTCGGAATATTCTCTCGATATTCTTTTGTATTGATGTGATCGAGCGTATAGGGAACGTGTCCGTCATAAAACACACCGAGCATGCGTTTATCGTCAGCCGGTACATTGAACAGATCGCCCTTTTTTCTCACCACGTGATAATCCGCATTTTTATAGTCGGTATAAAGATCGTGTCCGTCTGAACGCAGGTCTTTGTGATAAAACAAATTCCCCCCACCAAGCAGTACGTCGTACCGTCGCTCGAGATATTGTTCGGCGATGGTTTCCTGCATACCGCGCTGCGGCACATTTGCCCCGAACCCTGCCGGCGTAGCGTGGGTTATGGTTGTCGTCGTGACCAATCCGGTACCCTTTCCCGCATCCCGGAAATATTTTAGTATCGGTGTATATTCCTCATCGTTCTCACCCCAGTTCACTCTACCGTTATTGACACGATGACCACACCCCCAGGAAGATGAGGCGGCAGCAGAACCGGTTACAACCGAGTTACGAGATGCCATATCCATCAAGCCGCGACGGATATCTTCCCGTTCATACAGTTTCATCCAGTGTGACGATCTCCCGTCACGGCGGCTTACCATCAGATCGGCGAGGGTGAGCGTTCCCGAAGACATCCCGTCGCTGACGAGAAAGATTACATTACGGGCATCTCCCATTGCTCGTTTTGCAACGGCTGAGGCCCGCAGGGCATCGGTCGTCCAGACACCTGATCCAAGTAATGCTGCAGAAGCAGCTCCGGTACGTAAAAATGTGCGGCGTGCAATATCCGTTTGTCTATTATTTTCTGCCATTGAGTCTCCTATTTCTTATGGTATGATTTGTATATTTTCCTATAGGTTACAATTAATATATGATCATAATTTTACTCAAAAATTAAGAATAATTAAAATACGTCATATTGCAATTTTAAGCAAACATAACTACTTTTAGAGTATGACATATCCATCAGAAATGCAGAAAAGGAACATCCTATGAACTGGTTTACACTTTCCTTAATAATCGGACTCATATTTATAATAGCCGGAATCATTTTTTTAATAACAGAAGATACAGTAGCAGGTATTCTGGGGTTGGCGCTCGGTGCCGGATTTCTTGCACTCGATTTTAAACCTACCACATCAATTAAAAGTGAATTCTCCGGTTTAAAAACTGAGGAGCTGATTAAAAAAGTGCTGGGGATAATAATACTCATAGTTGCAGTAGTACTATTTATCATAGAGATCGGAATTCTTTAATCAATTAAAAATATTATACTACAATGGCTCAATCAAATAAAGGTGTGATCGGTATTCTTACCGGCGGCGGTGACGTACCCGGGTTAAATCCTGCAATACGGGCGGTCACGATCCGGGCAATTCGCGAGGGGTATACCGTCGTCGGAATACGCCGCGGCTGGGGAGGTCTTGTCGATATGGTGCGCGACGATTCGTACGACAACAGCGGAAATTATCAGGTTCTGACCGAGGAGCTTGTCAACAAGGTCGGACGCACAGGCGGCACGTTCCTGCACAGCTCACGTACCAATCCCTCAAACGTATCAAAAGAAAATATTCCCGATCATCTTGCGGACACATATTCTGAAAAGAAAAATGATCTAACAAAAGAGGTATTAAAAAATCTTGAATATCTTGGCATTGAATATTTAATCCCGATCGGCGGCGACGATACGTTAAGCTACGGTGTTCGGTTACAGCAGGAAGGTTTTAAAGTAATTGCTATTCCAAAAACAATGGACAATGACGTGCCGGGTACTGACTATTGTATCGGGTTTAGTACTTGTGTAACCCGTACGATCATGCTGGTGAACTCCCTCCGTACATCTGCCGGATCACATGAACGGATTATGGTGCTTGAAGTCTTCGGCAGATATGCCGGCTTTACGGCAATGCTTCCGACTATGGCCGGTGCAGCGAACCGGTGTGTAATTCCCGAACATACATTCCAGATTGAACAGCTTGCCGAATTACTCGTCGAAGACCGTAACAAAAATCCGAGTAAGTATTCGATTGTTATTGTCTCCGAAGGTGCAATGTTTGAAGGCGGCGAAATGGTCTTCGAGGATACAACAACCGATGCCTACGGTCATAAAAAATTGGGCGGCATCGGCGATCTCGTATCCGAACGCGTTAAAGAACTTACACCGAAGTATAACAATGGACATGGCATCGGAATTATCAATCAAAAACTGGGCTATCTCGTGCGGGGCGGTGATCCCGATGCGCTCGATTCAATCGTGCCAATGGCTTACGGCAACCTTGCTCTCGATCTTTTATTGAAAAACATCCACGGCCGGCTGGTAGTTATAAAAAACGGAAGATATGATAATGTTCCTCTGGAAACAGTTACGAGTACGAAGAAAAACGTAAATGTTGAGAAACATTACAACACCGAACGTTTACGCCCCATATACCATACGTTCCAGATGCAGCCGGTATTGATTATGACGAGCGAGTGATTGGGCTGCTCTTTGCTGCTACAGGCAGCATGGAAGATTGGAGTAATGGAATGTTGGATTGATGGATGATTATAATACCTGTTGAATCAGTGCAACGGAAATTTCTCATCATACCAGTACCGCGTCATCTCGAGCCAGAACACCAATCCGGCCCATTGGCCGAACTTTGCATATCTTTTTTTTATCGTTGTATCTGTAACCTGTCTTCCGTTATGATATAATTCATAATATTTCTTTCTCGTCCAGGAATCGAGTGCGAGGTGATCGTACCGCCCGATGAGCTTTAATAAACTCTCCGCTGCATAGGGACCTACTCCTTTCAGAGAAACAAGCTCCCGGTACAATTCATCCGTCGACTTTTTTGTATTGCGAAATTCTTCCACATTCAATTTACCCGATGCTATCAACGCTGCAAGCTCCAGTATATAGGGTGATCGATAGCCTGCCCGTATTTCCTTTCGCATAAACGACTCGGTCTGCCCCGCGATTACTTCGGGTAACGGGAAAGTTCTTCTGCCCGTTGGTATTTCTTCCCCGAGTGAATAACACAGATTCTGTACCATGACGGTTGTCAACCCCCACGAACAGTTTGTTGTACACACAACTTTTATCAAATCCTCAAAAAACGAACCGCACCGCAGCATCCTCCCCGCTTTTGATTGAATGATCCAGTGTAATTTTTGTTCTTTTTTAATATCTTGATAAAATTCATCAAACGGTTCATCGAGCCGTACTATACTTTTTACAAGTGCACGACATTGCGTCCGCCGGGTATCCGGTAATTTTTTATTTGATTGAATCCGTACCACTAATTTTTCTGCGTTTAATTCACGGATATATATATCGATGGGGATTCCATCTATAACAGCAGCATACGATAAACTGAGCGGGTCTTCACTAACTGAGAACGGCTCCAGCATACACCAACCATGTGAAAATACCGTCGAACGCAGGGAAAAGTCTGAAGGAAGTTTAATAGTAATCTGCATATGCATGTAATTGTTATTCCATTAGTATAGTACTCAACCTATGTCCAAACTTGAAAAGTTTCAGCCACTTCTCATTCTGGCGGCCGTGCTAACCGGACTCGCTTGTGCCCCGAATGAGACACTTCGGTCTCTGGGTGCGTACACGATATTACCGGCATTACAGGTGATGCTTTTCTTTCTCTTTTTTTCATTACCATTGGGTGATATGAAAAAAGCGTTCAGGTCACTCAAGGTAACAGGTTCTGCACTGATTATCAATTTTATTATTACCCCTGTTGTTGCCTATATACTCGGTCTGCTGTTTCTGACAGATTCAACTTTATTCCGCATCGGTCTTATGCTACTACTGGTAACACCGTGCACCGATTGGTATCTGGTTTTTACCGGTTTATCACGAGGGAACGTTCCGCTCGCCCTTTCATTATTACCCTGGAATCTTATTCTTCAATTGTTATTATTACCGGTTTACCTCGGTGTATTTTTCGGAGAAGCAATAGGTATCGATGTATTGGATATCTTTCAGTCTATCGTACGCGTTCTCGTCATACCGTTTGCCGGTGCAATTGTACTACGGGCAGCACTGACCCGTCGTTTTGGTATCGAGTATGTAAAGGCAAGGTTCTTCCAACCTGCCTCGCTTTTCCAAATCGTATTTCTTTGTATTGCAATTGCCGCGATGTTTGCTTCGCGCGGGATTGCAATGCTTGAACAAACGGATATTATGCTCAGATTATTGCTGCCGCTCTTTATCTTTTTTCTGATAACATTCTTCATTGCCGTTACCCTATCGCGTGTAGTATCATTACCGCAGCAAGAACGAACAACTTTAATTTTCACTACACTTGCCCGGAATTCACCGCTCGCCCTTGCAATCGCTGCCTCGGCATTCCCTCACCGGCCGCATATAGCCACCGTGCTGGTCATCGGGGCATTACTGGAATTGCCAATACTTGGCATGCTATCGGGCATCATTGCTCGTTTCAACAAGAAACTGTAATATTTTTCCATCGTCAATACTTGCATTAATACAATAAATTACGCATGTTGGGTTGAAATGTGGGATATAACACTGAAATTAGTAATTGAATCTTGTATTATCCCGCTATAATAAAATCGCTCACAATGTTATTTTATGCAAACAGCAGGTTAGTTTGTGAAACCCCTTGATAAATTCCTTTACGGCTCCGGCACAAAAACCGTTGCATTTCGCATTACAATTATTTACGCAATACTTGGTTCGCTCTGGATCGCATATTCAGATCAATTCCTGATTTCGATATTCAAACCGGATACAGTATCCGAATATGCATTGCTTCAGACATACAAAGGGTGGTTTTTCATCCTGTTAACATCAACGATTTTATTTTTCCTCATTATAAATAATGTAAAAAAGCTCCGCTATTCAGAGACATTACGGCACCAAACTGAACGGGAATACCGTACTATATTTGAAAACACCGGTACTGCAATCGTGATCATCGAAGCAGATATGACAATTTCGTTGGTGAATGATAAATTCGTTGAAATAACGGGCTATGAGAAAACCGAAGTAGAGGGTAAACGTAAATGGATAGAGTTTATCCATCAAGACGATCTTACAAAAATGATTGAATATCACCGTGAACGTAGAAATAAAAACGATGATATTCCATCAAACTATGAATTCAGATTAATCAATAAAAATAATGAGATCCGGCACATACTTATTTCTATAGCACTTATATCAGGTACACAACAAAGCATTGCATCATTAATAGATATTACCGAAAAGAAAGATCTTGAAGCAAACTACCTTCGCGCACAGCGGATGGAAAGTATAGGAACTTTGTCGAGTGGAATTGCTCACGACCTGAACAATATACTTGCACCTATCATGCTCACCGTTGAGGCACTGAAAAACTCTATAGCCGATAAAAAAGGTGAACGACTTTTACAGATCACAAAGTCAAGCGCCCAGCGCGGATCCGAGCTTGTCAATCAGATTCTTACATTTTCACGCGGTATCCAGGGCGACCATTTGGAGATCCAACCACGGAACGTGATGCAGGAGATCGGGCAAATAATACAGGCAACGTTTCCCAAATCAATTCACCTTGAATTGCATATACCAAAGGATTTATGGTGGATATCAGGGAATACCACACAAATTCATCAGGCGCTTTTAAATATTTGTGTCAATGCACGGGATGCTATGCCGGATGGAGGTACGCTGCGCATCCAGGCAGAAAATATAACGATACATGCTGAAAATGAACACCATCACACTAACCTTGAACAGGGTTCCTATGTTCTCCTGTCGATATCGGATACCGGAACCGGTATACCAGATGAGATAACCGATAAACTATTCAGCCCATTCTTTACAACGAAAGAAGAAGGGGAAGGTACGGGACTCGGGTTGCCGACGGTTGAGTTTATAATGCGCAATCACAACGGTAGCATAAAAGTAGAAAGTGAGCAAGATAAAGGGAGTACGTTTAAACTGTATTTCCCGGCCATCGATGTTAAACATGCCGGAAAAGAGATACACACAAAAACACCACCGCAGGGTAAAGGTGAGCACCTGTTAGTAATCGATGATGAAGTTGCTATCTGTGAGATGATCTCGGAAATACTCAGTTCAAACAATTACAATGTCATGACTGCCAAAGATGGCGCGGAAGGTCTTGCGAAATATATGAAACATAAAGATAAAATCGATCTTATTTTAACCGATAGTAACATGCCCTACCTGGGCGGTGAAAAGCTGATCAGATCGCTCAAGGATGCGAATCCGGATGTAAAAATCTTTATCACTACTGGCTCTCAGGAGATAAAAAAACAGTTACAACACTTACAGCCGCCTGTTGTAGGATATCTTCAAAAACCGTATACCACACATACACTGCTCAATCAGTTACGTGAGATATTAAACTCATAAGTAACTCAATTCACTCCAACAATCGCGCACCATAAGTAGTTGCTCTGTCGGAACAATCCGTCACCGGTATTGTTGTAAAAATAGAATAGTAATTTTTTCATCACAATACCATTAGTTCGCTATGCACTCAGAACACTCGCTTAAAACCGCACTGGTCATTCTTCGCATAACGACCGGTTTATTTCTCTTTACCATGGGACTCGGGAAGCTTGAATGGTATACATCCACCGAGCCGCTCACCGAACGCCTTGATTTTTATTACGAGGATGCCCCTGCAATCAGTCAGTGGTACCAGGACGTGATAGCAAAACCGTTCATCGGTCTCTGGTCAATACTAATTCCGACCGCCGAGCTTCTCGGCGGTCTGGCACTGACGATCGGGCTGCTGACCCGGCTCACCGGTATGGTCATGATCGTTATGGTTCTCAACCTCAATTTCGCCAATGGTAATTTGTTGGGACTTACATTATTCAGTAATCCCTTTAACGGCTTACTGCTTGCGGTGTTATTCGGGATAACCCTGGCTGCTTCAGGGCGATCATTCGGACTCGATAAATACCTCGCAAGAAAAGATCCGGACAAAAAGCTCTGGTGAGAATTATTGACATTACGGGAAAAACTCTGTATTCTTGTTTTATTCTACACAGCAGTTTTCCAAAATTATCCCTGTAGATACATATATATTTATAGACAATAAATTAAAATTCCAATCATGTAAAATCCTGGAGAAAAGTCATGTATCCACGCTTAGTATATTCCGCAGTTTTTGTTCTTCTTTTAGTTTTCGGTGCCACCACTGCTTACGGACAGGTGAGTGCGACAGAAATACTCGATAATATGCGAGAAACACACGAACGGGGAATCCAGAATATTGACGATTACACAATCGTCACCGATATGTACACAGCATATTATAAAAAGACATATGTGGACGGACGTCCGACATTTAAATCGCGTGTCCAGATCAGGGGTTTGGAGCAATTCGGCGGCAGCGAAGAAATGGCATCATCAACGATGATGCATACCGAACTCTTCGATGATAAAGTCTACAACTTTCTGAGTCAGAATGCAGAGTACCGGGGTACCGAAACTATCGACGGACACCGTACACACGTTCTTTTCGTTCCCGATCTTGAACCGCTCGCAGAAGACGATGAAGAAGATATAGCACAAAATGGGTACTTCTACATCGATGCCGATCTCTGGATACTGCGTCAAATGAAATTTGATATTAAGACCGAAGTAGACGAGGGTCAAATGCAGGAAATGCAGCCCGTCATCCGGTTTCTTGATTACCAGAACATCGAAGGATTGCAAATTCCGTTCAGAACGGTAATGGAATTCGGGCAACTCGATGAAACAATTTCTCCCGAAGAAATGGAAGAAGCGCGACAGGCTATGCAGGAATTCGAGCGTGAGCTCGAACAAATGCCTGAACAGCAGCGGAAAATGATGGAGCAGATGATGAGACCGCAAATGGAGCGGTTCGAAAAAATGCTCGAAGGTGATACCATTGAGATAGTCATTGAAGTTGAGGATGTTCAGGTAAACACGGGGCTATCCGAAGATATGTTCAACTAAAACTTTTTCTTTCACAGATCAAAGCAAATCGATTATTTTAGCCACAGATTACACGGATTATTTTTACAAATACCGGGAATTATAAATCTTGATCCGTGTAATTTCCGGCATATTTACATTCTTCGGAGGATGAAAAAAGTTGAATAATAAATAGTATTTCCGTATCCTTCCTGTATCATAGGTGCATTCCAATCAACCGGTTTACTCTACAAGCGGGAGAGATCCAATGAAGATAAAATTTTTACAAACAGCCTCTCTATTCTTTACCCTATTGCTCCTACTTACAAACCCACAGTTACTAAACGGTCAGGTAACAATAAAAGCAGGTATTGATTTTCCAGGAACCCAGAAGACATCAATGGCAAATCGTGATACGGATGCCTGGGACGATGCAAAGAAAGTTCGCAGCGGTTTTTATGTAGGCGTTGAACTAACAGACGTCATAAGGTTCATCGAATACGGCATCGGGATCGGCATTCATATGCCCCGCACACTCTCCGGATATGATGGACCTTTTGGTTATTTCGCAATGTATCCTCTCCTGAAAGTCAACCTCCCGTCTCGTTATTTACCCGCCTTTATGGCAAGAGGCGGATACAATATCATTTTAACGAACGGAAAGTATAGTAACCCCGATAACGAAAGTTGGAATATTAACCGTGCAGGCCGTTTTAGAAGTGGAAAAATAACAAATCAATTTTTTTATGGCTTTGGCGTGGGATTCGATCTTTTGCCGGATCTGATGGTCGAGGCGGTATACTCAAATCACGGGATAGTGTTTACAACAGTAAGCGAAACCTACACTGGACCACTCGAATTTGATTATTCCGTACGGTACCAAAAAATATCGCTTGTGCTGGGATACAGGATCCCGGTGTAGAAATGTAAGGATCCGGTTCTCCGATGTATGCGGCCTCTCCGGGTTTTTGTGTCTGAGAACCGGATTTCGTAAATTATTGTTTAATATATGTTAGTTTTCATCCACAAGCTGTGAAAGATTACCTTAAAGTATGAAGAATCTATTCAACCGCCCTTCAAAACGGCGGCTTTTTTACGTTATTACCTCTGTGGGGATCGTTCTGCTTTTCTTTCTCCTACTCGGTCAGCGGAATACGTCAGTAGCGTTTATTACGCTTGACGATAATGGCTATTATCCGAGTCTCATCGCGACGGGTGAGGTTGTGCCCCCCGAACGCATTCACCTTGCAGCTCAGGTAGGCGGTCGGGTTCAAACACTGAACATCCCCGAAGGTGAAATTGCCGACAGCAACGAAGTGGTCCTTACCCTCGATCCCCGCGATTATCAGATAGATTACGACCGTGCACGTGCCCGCGAAGAAGCGGCACGTATCCGTCTGGAACAGGCGCAGACACAGACACTCCGTGAAGCAGAAATAGCACTTGCCGAAGCCAAAGAGGAATTCAAAAAAGCAGAGCGCGAATACAACCGGCAGCGAAGTTTGTATCAAGATGAGGCTATCAGCCGGTCTGCATTTGAGGATACCGAGACTGCATTCAAATTAGCTCAAAACCGGCTTGAAACCGCGCGTGTTCAGTATGAATCATATCAACCGGGCGGTGTTAATATTCAATTGCTCGAATCTGCCCTGCGAGAAAGCCGTGTAGACCGTGCTGCAGCGCAGCTCAATCTCGATTACACACAGCTTCGGGCTCCCGATCGCGTTCGTGTGCTTGAACTGAATGTCGAACGGGGTGAACTTGTCAGAGAAGGTGAACCGGTCGGTATACTCGGCACGCTTGACCGGACGGAGATCGAGGTACGTATCGATCAACGTTTTACCCGTCTCGGTATGGTCGGCACCCCTGCCGAGGTATGGATATCCGGTGATCCGGGAAAAAAATGGAGCGGAAGAGTTGTTGAAACCAAGCCGAGAGCGGATGCTGCACGGGGAGTACGAACGTCAATTGTAGCGCTCGATGAAAGTCCGGAAGAACTTGTACCCGGTACGGTCGTTTCTGTTCAATTAATCGCACGTGAACCTGAAGCGGCACACCTTCTACCCGATAAATTTATTACCACAAAGGATGGACAAACAGGTGTCTGGATTGAGCATAACGGACGTGCCACATTCGTTAACGTAACCGTTGGTCAACGGAGTGAAAACGGTGTAGTCGTGCGTGGTGAACTTTCCGGCGGTACGCACGTTCTTGAACCCGATGGATTATCGGAAGGCAGAAGAGTTACGATAAACGAAGCGAAGGAAATTGCATATGAAATTTGACCTCAAGCTTGCAGCGAGATTTTTACTGGCTGGAAAAACACAGACAGGATTAATTTTTATCGGTATTGCGATCGGCGTTGCGGTGCTGGTGTTCCTTACCTTTCTGATCAGCGGTCTCGGTGAAGATATTATTAATCGCACTATCGGTAATTCACCGCACATTACAATTACACGTGAAGATCAGCCGCTTCAGTTCGCACAGCGCAACTTTAACGGGTTGCCGGTTTACACCGAGGATGCTTCGCGAACGACCCGCGAGACAATCGATGAATGGCAATATATCGTGCGTGGTCTGGAGAACGACAATCGGATCAGCTCAGTTGTAGCTGTAGCCGATGGTCCCGGATTTATTATACGCGGAGATCTTGAAGAAGCAATTGTAATTCGAGGTATGGACCTTGAAACAGCCGACGGTATTTATGACATTTCTTCGCGTGTGGTTGATGGCAGTCCCAAACTTGTTGCCGGAGCTATTCTTATCGGTACCGACCTTGCAGAGAAAATCAAAGCAGGTCCGGGTGACGCGGTGCAAATACGATTAATGGGTGAGGATCCCGAAAGCTATCTCGTTGGCGGGATTTTCGATCTTGGTGTACAAACGTTAAATCAGCGATGGATCTTGATGAACCGCGAACGTGCGGCATTCTTACTCGGCTTCGAGAACGGCGTGAATGTCATTGAAACACAGGTGAATGAGGTCTTCCAGTCACAATATATAGCAGCGGATTGGAAAAATCTGCTTCCCCGTTTTAAGGTCGATAGCTGGGAGGAGGCAAACCGCCAATTACTCATCGGCTTGCGAAGTCAGGAGAGTTCAAGTTATACGATACAGTTTTTTGTGTTACTTGCCGTAACGCTCGCGGTATCGAGCGTCCTTGCCATATCGGCTATTCAACGGGCAAAACAGATCGGTATCCTCAAAGCAATGGGAATCCGCACGAGAAGAATCGGACGTGTGTTCTTACTGCAAGGTGCGGTGCTCGGGTTTACCGGTTCATTGCTTGGCAGCGTTCTGGGTGTCGGCTTGCTTTATTTCTTCGTCTCGGTATCGCGCACCGCTGACGGCGATCCGATCGTACCGGTAACGTTGACTGTCGCCGGACTGGCCGCAATCGTACTTATAACCACTGCGGCAGGTACACTTGCCGCCTACTTCCCTGCCCGGCATTCGGCAAAGCTTGATCCCATCGAGGTGATCCGGAATGGATAATATACTTATTGAAACGAAACATCTTATTAAAGATTATACGAAACCTACCCGGCTTCGCGTACTGCATGGTATAGACATACAGCTTGAACGGGGTAGTTTCTCATCTCTGATCGGCGCGTCGGGTTCAGGCAAGAGTACATTGCTTCATGTGCTCGGTGCGCTTGACCGTCCGACTGAAGGTGAGGTAATCTTCGACAACACACAGATCAGCCGGTTAACAGATGATGAACTTTCAGATTTCCGAAACAGCAAGGTGGGATTTATATTTCAGTTTCATTATCTGCTGCCGGAATTCAGCGTGCTCGAGAACGTCCTTATCCCTAACATGATCCAGACGGATACCGAATCACCGGAGGTCCTTGAACGGGCAACGGAGCTGCTCGAGTATGTGGGTGTAGGGCATATTCTCAACAAAAGTGCGGGTAATATATCGGGCGGCGAGCAACAACGAACAGCTATTGCACGGGCACTTATTAATCAGCCGGATTTAATTCTGGCAGATGAGCCAACCGGCAATCTCGATTCGGTCAACAGCGAAAAAGTACTCGACCTTTTGAGAAAGATAAACCGTGAACTCAATACAACGATTCTTCTTGTCACCCACGATGCATCACTTGCAGAGAAAACCGACCGCATCATAGAATTAAAAGACGGATTAATTATTAACGATACTCTACAAATTCTGACACAGAAATAAGAAACAGCACATATGGCATCACTACCGTTAACAAACAGTGAAATAAAACCTCCGATAGCAAAGAAACGGCCACACACACTTACTATGCACGGGGATACACGCATTGATAACTACTACTGGCTTCGCGAAAAAACAAATCCTGAAGTTATACAATATTTACACGATGAAAACGAGTACACCCAAAATATACTGCAGCACACCGAGCAATTTCAAAAGCAATTATATGACGAAATGCTCGGAAGAATAAAAGAAACCGATCTATCAGTCCCCGAAAAGATCGATGAGTATTATTACTATTCACGAACCGAAAAAGGAAAACAGTATTCAATCTACTGCCGCAAGCAAGGAACACTCGATGCAGATGAAGAAGTAATTCTTGATGTAAACGAACTTGCAAAAGGATACGAATACCTGAAGCTCGGTGTCGCTGAAATAAGTCCCAACCATAAACTGCTCGCATATTCTATAGACACCGACGGCTCGGAGTCATACACACTTTACATAAAAGACTCAGTGAGCAATCAACTCATCGGCACCCCGATATCTGATACGTATTATTCTGTCGAATGGGGTAACGACAATAAGACTGTTTTCTATACCAAACTCGATGAAACGAAACGTCCGTATAAAGCGTACCGTCATATACTCGGTTCAGATCCGGCCGAGGATACATTACTTCATCAGGAAACCGATCCGGGGTTTTTTGTGTGGCTGTACAAAACAAGAAGCAATAAGTTTGTGATGATGAGCTGCGAGAACATTACAATGTCGGAAGTCAGGTATGTAAATGCCGATAACCCGGAGGAGGAATTGAGATTATTTCAGCCGCGGCAACCGGATATTGAATACACGCTCGATCATCACGAAGATACATTTTATATTGTAACCAATGAAAATGCAAAGAATTTCAAATTGATGGCAACTCCGGTAACCACTCCCGAAAAGTCTCACTGGAAAGAGGTTATTCCCCATCGCCCTGAAATCAAACTTGAAGGAATCGATATCTTTCGCGAACATATGGTGATATACGAGCGAAGAAGCGGTTTGAAAAATCTCCGGGTAAGAAATCTCCGCACGGATGATATTCACGATGTCGAATTCTCCGAACCGGCATACAATATAATACCGTCAGATAATCCCGAATACAAAACCGATATACTCAGATTTCAATATACCTCGTTCATCACGCCGATGTCGGTGTTCGATTACAATATGAACACCCGTGAACGCGAACTAAAAAAACAGACTGAGGTGCTCGGCGGTTATGAACCGGATCAGTATGCATCGGAACGCTTCTTTGCTGCTGCACGCGATGGAACACAAATTCCCGTATCCATGGTATATAAAAAAGGGATGAAACAGCATGGCAACAACCCTACTGTGTTATACGGTTACGGTGCATATGGTATCAGTCAGGATGTGAATTTTTCATCGAATCGTTTAAGTTTACTTGACCGGGGTTTTATCATTGCCATTGCCCATATTCGCGGCGGTGGCGAAATGGGACGACAGTGGTATGAGGATGGGAAATTCTTAAAAAAGAAAAATACTTTTAACGATTTCATTGACTGTGCGCAGCATCTATTCGAAAACAACTATACCTCCCCGGATAAAACCGTTATCTATGGAGGCAGCGCAGGTGGTATGCTTATCGGTGCGGTACTTAATATGCGTCCGGATATATGCCGCGGTGCTGTTGCCAACGTTCCTTTCGTCGATGTTCTGACAACAATGCTTGATCCGTCGATTCCACTCACCGTTATAGAATACGACGAGTGGGGAAATCCAAATGAGAAGGAATACTACGATTATATAAAATCATATTCGCCATACGACAACGTTACCGGGCAAGAATATCCGCACATACTCGCACTTGCGGGACTAAACGATCCCCGTGTACAATACTGGGAACCTGCGAAGTGGACGGCAAAATTGCGCGACACCAAAACGGATGGTAATCTGCTTTTGCTCAAAACCGATATGGGAGCCGGACACGGCGGTGCCTCCGGCCGGTACGATTACCTGAAAGACCTCGCACTTGAATATGCATTCATACTTGAAGTAGCAGGAAAGTGATAATATGTCCCCGAACGATTCAATTACCGCACTTATAGTGAATTATCAAACACCGCATCTCACCCGAATGGCGGTATGGTCGTTGAGAAGTCTGTACCCTGAGTTATCAATTGTGCTGATTGATAATAATTCTTCACCGGACATATACACTTCGCTGCAACAAACCGCCGATGAAGCAGGGGGTGTAAATCTCATTCGTAATGATCGTAACGTTCATCACGGACCGGCAATGCATCAGGGTATCGGTTTGTGTAATACCGACTGGGTACTTTTGTTCGACTCCGATTGCATTGCATACCGTACGGGATTCATCGAAAAGATGTTCAACATTGCACAGGATGGTGCTTATATGACCGGACATCTGCAACACATTGATGAGCACGGCTATAATGCCAATGATCGCACGAAAAATCCGGTACCGTATATTCACCCGCGTTGTGCTCTGTTAAATGTTTCGCTTTATCATACACTGCCGCCGTTCGAAAAGCACGGTGCACCGTGTATGACCAATCAACGTGCTGCTTTGAAAAAACAATATCGTCTTGAACATTTTCCGGCGGATCTTTACATATACCATTTCGCACGCGGTACGATTGATGCAACCGGCAGCTATCATCTTGGTCTGAGCGGCCAGATAAATAAGATGAAACGCCTTATCCGGAATATTATACGGCGTTGACCTTCCTGTATTTTCTGTGTATAATTGATAGTCCAAGCATTTACAATTATTAAAGGCACACAATGAAAAAGTTGATTATCCCGGTAATACTGCACTCATTGCTAACAACATCCGGTTGCGCGATTATCGATGCAATCCTCGGTGAGGGAAGGGTTCAGGAACCGGTCGTTAACGTTGAATCGGTTAACGTCGGCGATGTTTCATTTGAAGCTCTCGAATTGTTGTTCGATATCAACATAGAGAATCCTAACCAGCTTGGTATAACATTATCATCATTCGATTATGAATTACTCCTGAATGAAAAGTCGTTTGTCAGAGGTGATCAGCCCGAAGGTATGCAAATCGAAGCTGAAGCGAGCAACACTGTCAGGGTGCCGATCTCATTAACATTCAGAGATATTATCGAATCCGTGCAATCCGTTGTCGATCAGGACAGTTCGCAGTATCAATTTAAATCCGGTTTTGCTTTCAATCTGCCGGTCATTGGCGATGTGCGTATACCGGTATCACGGACGGGTGCGATTCCGGTTATAAAAAAACCGTCGTTAAATATAGCGTCATTCAATATAAAAAATATCTCGTTTACCGGTGCAGATGCAGTGCTTAGACTGAAACTGAACAACCCGAACTTTTTCTCCTTCGAATTAAAACAATTGCAATATAACTTTTCAATTGACGGTATTAATGTTTTACGGGGAACCGCAGACAAAAGTATAACCATTACGCAGGATGACGAAAGTACAATAGAGATTCCCCTGTCCTTAAACTTTGTAGATTTCGGGCAGAGTATTTATCGCATACTCAGAGGTGAACAGGACGCACAATTCCGGTTTACGGGTTCGGCATTATTTGATTCATCAATAGATTTTTTCCAAAATATACCGCTTGACTTCGATCAATCGGGAGCGCTGCCGCTGGTGAGGTAAAATATCAGGAAAAAGTTCTCACTCAGGCGATAATCAAATCCAGAATTATGGGCGGCAGACTTAATGCGTGTGTGTCTGATATAAAAGAGGAAGCCCGTGAAGTCGCCAACATAAAACGGATTAATTATTCTTTGGCCAGCTTTTTACAATCTGAAGTATCTCACGTACATATGCCCCTTCACACGTATTTGTGCAGGGA
>SL_3KL_010_SEDDRAFT_10000848_pt1 | contig 26786 bp, 27 predicted proteins | sample SodLakKL_010_SED_2_FD_10381 | JGI IMG/M metagenome (IMG submission 10381) | reverse complement strand
GCCTACTTTCGATTTGTCGAAAAGTGCAGAAGCCACGGAATTGATGTTCCTATAGTTCCGGGATTGAAAATTCTTTCCACGGTAAACCACCTGAAATCGCTGCCGAAATTTTTCTATTTGAACATTCCTGATGAATTGACGGCAGAGGTGGATAACGACCCGGAGAACGTTAAACAGATAGGGATTGAGTGGTCAAAAAAGCAGTGCCAGGAACTGCTCGATAACGGAATTCCCGGCCTCCATTTTTACGTAATGGGCGATCCTCAACCTGCACTGGATGTAATACAAGGCCTCAGTGGAAGATAAAGGAACCCGGGTGCAGGGCGGACTTTTTTATCTTCTGAAAAAAGATATTGATGGATAAAAAAGTAAATTAATGGCATGACAGTTGAAACGTGTAATAAAGACGATCGGAGGGTGTCTGCATGAATATACTGATAGCAGATAGCGGGGCTACCAAAACCGATTGGTTGTATTACGATGGGCATGAATTCATTCAGGTTCGCACTCAAGGCCTGCACCCGGCAAACATAAAAGAGCCGGAAGATAGTATGGATATTGACGATCAGATAGGGCACTTAAGGCCGGAAAGAGTCATGTTTTTCGGCACCGGCCTTGGCAATCCCATATCGGATGAAATTATCCGAAGGTTTCTGGGAAATATCTTCTCGTCGGCCATTATCGAAATTCACACTGATCTTGAAGGTTCGAGCCGGGCGTTTTTTGGTGATGGAGACGGCGTTGTGGCTGTTTTAGGCACAGGATCCATCTCCGCAAAAATAGAAAATGGAAGCGTGGCTAAGAAGTCTGCATCACTCGGGTTCGCCATTGGAGATGAAGGCAGCGCAGCGGATCTCGGGAGGCGCTTGCTGCAAATATACTACCGAGGCACGGATAGTGATGAAGTAGTTGAATTTATTGGCGACCAGCTTGGCAATCCCGACTACGGTGATATGATGAACCGTATTTATACACTCTCTAAACCCAATCGCGAACTCGCAGCCGTTGCAGGCAGGGTGCTTACGAAGCCTTACCCGAAAGAGATGAATCACATTATTCAGGGTGCTTTTTCAGATTTTGTTACAAAGCAGCTCTCCACTCTGAATCTGAAGGGTGAAGAGAGAATAGTATTTACAGGAAAAGTTGCAGAGGTACATTCTGAACTGTTGAAAAAGGTGATGAAGAAGCATGGGTATGAGAACGTGGAAATTATTTATCCCGTAATTACAGCCTGGAGGGAGAGGCTGAAGAGGGGATGATTGACGACCAGATTATTGTTAAGAGTTTAAGTTTAGCCGAGTTTAATACATCAATGCATTCATTTTGATTCTTACAGACACCCATTGTCATCTCTATCTCGATCATTTTCAGGAAGACCTTGGCGAAGTATTGAAACGCTCGGTTCAGGCTGATGTGAAACACATCTTTCTGCCTGCAATCGACTGGAAGTCTCTTGACGATATGAACAGGCTTTCCCATCCTGAGATTACTTTCTATAAAATGGCCGGTATTCACCCCAGCAGTGTGGGGGAAGTTTGGCCGATAGATGAAGAGCGGCTCTTTAAAGAGTGCAGCAAAGATGATGTATTGGGTGTGGGAGAAACCGGGCTTGATTACTATTGGAGCACCGATTTTGTAAAAGAGCAGCAACAGAGCCTCCGGATGCACTGCGACATCGCCAAAGAAACAGGCAAGCCGATTGTGCTTCACAACCGTGAGAGCACCAAAGACCTGCTCGATATTATTGAAGAGATGCAGGATGGAACCCTTACGGGTGTCTGGCACTGTTTTACCGGCACGGAAGATGAAGGCAAACGGGCACTGGATCTCGGTTTACACCTGGGTATTGGCGGTGTTTCTACTTTCAAAAATGCAGGTGTGGATGCAGTGGTTGCGCAGCTGCCCACCGATAAAATGATTCTGGAAACCGATGCTCCGTACCTGGCCCCGGCACCTTATCGGGGCAAGAGAAATGAGCCGTCGTACATCCGCCTGATTGCGGACAACCTGGCCAAACTTCATGGAATTTCTTTAGAGGAAGTGGCTGAGATCACAACCAGAACTGCGCTCAACCTTTTCAGAGTTCAGCCCTGATACCTTAGTTAACTCAATACTCCGACAGCATAAGTGCAGGGAATTAAATAGGGGTAAGCGCTTTCTTGCCTGTCATATTCCCGATTTGATTCTTGGAAAATTTTTGGGAATATAGAGCCCGTCAATCAATACTAAAACAAACTCGATGGTGATGGATACAAAGGACCAGTCTACAGCGATATCAACCGACAACCTGGGGAGGGTGATTTTTCTCTCAACTGTAGCGGCGATTGGAGGATTTCTATTTGGATTTGACAGTGGAGTTATTAACGGTACGGTAAACGCCCTGCAGCTTGCATTCGACTCGGATGCTGTTGGAACCGGATTTAACGTCGCATCCATGCTTCTGGGATGTGCTGTGGGCGCCTTCTTTGCCGGAACGCTTGCAGATAAATTTGGGAGAAAACCTGTTCTTTTGGCAGCCGCCATTGGCTTTCTTATAAGTGCGTTTGGGTCTGGGGCAGCCGGCAGCTCAGGAACTTTTGTTATGGCAAGAGTTCTTGGCGGGCTCGCGCTTGGTGCCTCAAGCATCATTGTACCTGCCTATATCAGTGAAATTGCGCCTCCAAAAATCAGGGGTGCCCTCACCACACTGATGCAGCTCATGATTGTGATTGGCCTGTTTGTTGCGTTTTTAAGCAATTATGCCATAGCGGGCAACGCGGGTGGTGCTTCAGAAGATTTTTGGGGTGGTTACCAGGCGTGGCAATGGATGTTCTGGGTAGAAATGCTTCCGTCAGCCATCTTTTTTATGGGACTGCTTTTTATCCCTGAATCACCTCGTTATCTGGTAGCAGCCGGCAGGGTAGATCAAGCAAGAGAGGTTTTAACAAGCCTTTCGGATGAGAATGATGCCAATGCAAAAATCCGGGATATTCAGTCAACTCTTGAAGAAGACCGCAAGCCGCGCCTTTCCGACATCATTTCTAAATATACCGGGAAAATTCATCCGATTATTTGGGTTGGACTTGGAATCACCACATTACAACAGTTTACGGGAATTAACGTGGTATTCTACTATGGCGCAACCTTATGGCAGGCAGCCGGATTTACTGAAGAAAATGCACTTCTTCAGAATGTGATCAGCGGATCGGTGAATGTACTTTTCACGTTTGTTGCCATCGCCCTGGTTGACAAAGTTGGAAGGAAACCTCTATTACTGATCGGAGCACTGGGTCAGGCTGTAATGCTCGGTATTTTGGCATTTATATTCGGTACCGCCGATGTTTCAGCCAACGGTGATCTCATTCTGGATGGCAGAATGGGACTATATGCCCTGCTTGCAGCCAATGGCTACATCGCGTTCTTTGCATCTACCTGGGGTCCGATTATGTGGGTAATGCTTGGGGAGATGTTCCCCAACCAGTTCCGCGGAGCAGCACTGGCTGTCTGCGGCCTTATTCACTGGACCTCGAACTTCACAATCACCATGACCTTCCCGATTCTGCTGGCAAGCATCGGCCTGGGACTCTCGTATGGCATCTATGCCGCGTTTGGTGTTATCGCATTCTTCTTTGTGAGAGCCTTTGTGAAGGAGACAAAAGGAAGAACACTGGAGGATATGTCGCGGGACGCGGAGTAGACTCACTCTCGGACTCACCCCCTTTCCCCCTCTCTTCGTGCCCGTTCTACCCGCCTCTGCGGCGGCTGAACGACCACGAAAAGAGGGGGACTCCTGAATTGGTTTACAGGCATGATATAGTTTAGGAGTCCCCCTATCCTGACTTTCACACGATTTAAAATTGAAATTTTTTGGTATTAATAATCAATAAGTTACGTGTCAATAAATGAATGTTTAGGTGCTCCAAAAAGATTTGAGCTCGCATAATACCTTAGAAGACCTTCTTTTCTTATAAGGTCTTTCGGCCTTGAACTCCCGGTTCGTAAGGTGGAGCGGTGCCTTACGAATCCTTAGCCACGCAGGGCCTGTTCTGTACTAAGATGCTGAAGTCATCAATGCGGGGCCTTGGATTCGTACCGCGCAGCCGCAGAGAGGGAACTCCTGAATTGGTTTACAGGCAAAATATAGTTAAGGAGTCCCCCCCTCTTTTCGAACGGAGTGAGAAGAGAGGGGGGTGAGTCGGTGAGTCCTACCCCGTACTCTGCATCGCCGCAGCCACCCCGTTGATGCTCAAAAACAGTGCATGCTTCAGCTCTGTCTCCTCGGAACTGCCCGATGCATTCTCCCAGCGGTTCAGCAGCTCTACCTGGATCAGGTTCAGCGGATAGGTGAAGACGTTCCGGAACCGTATGGAATTCTGAATTACCTTGCGGCTGTCGAGGATATCATTTTGACCGGTAATTTTCAGGATTACTTCCCGCGATTTGGTGAAATCTTCCATGATTTTTTGGTTGAGGCGGTCATCACCCCGCGAGCTGTACATGGTGCTTGTGAGTGTGTGTGTGCGGGCCATTTCGCGCTGGGCATTATCGAGCACGGTACCAAAAAAGCTCCATTCTTTATACCACTTCTGCAGCAGCTTTAGCGTTTCCGGTTTTTCTTGCAGAATGGGTTCCAGGGCGGTTCCGAAGCCAAACCAGCCGGGTACGTTGTAGCGCACTTGGGTCCACCCGAACACCCAGGGGATGGCCCTCAGGTTTTCGAACTGCAGACCCTTGTCGCCACCACGCGAAACCGGCCGGGATGCTATCGGCAGGCTCCCGATGTGCTCTACCGGGGTGATTTTCCGGAACCAGTTCCAGAACTCCGGGTCGTCAATCAGTTCGCGATAGGCCTGCATCGAAACGGATGCGATCCTGTCCATGATGGTCTCGGTTTCGTCGCCCTCTACAATCGGCTTCTGGCCTTCTCCCGCCGTTACCCTGGCAACTGCATTTACAATCTGCTCGAGATGCCTGCGCGTGATTTCGGGCAGCGAATAGCGGAATGATATAATCTCGCCCTGCTCGGTGAACCGGATGCGCCCATTGTTGCTGATGGAGGGCAGGCCGAGGATAGCGCGGTTCGATCGCCCTCCGCCGCGGCCCACCGAACCGCCGCGGCCGTGGAACAGACGGAAATCAACCTTGAGCCGTCGCAGGGTTTCTCCCAGTTCGAGCTGCGCTTTTTGCAGGGCCCAGTTGGCCATCCAGTAACCACCGTCTTTATTACTGTCGCTGTAACCCAGCATAATTTCCTGGAAATTATTGCGGGCTTTCACCTGCTCTTTGTAGATCGGGTTGGTGAGGATGTTCTCCATTTGTGAAGCACTTTTCTCAAGATCTTCAATCGTCTCAAACAGCGGCACAACGTCAAGCTTGCTCTTCACTTTCCCGTTATCAAACGTCCATAGGCCGGTTTCCTTCGCCAGCAAAACTACCTCCAGCATATCACTCACGCCGTGGGTCATGCTGATAACGTAACTGCCGAATGAGTTTTCATCCAGTGCAAGAAGGGAATTAATCAGTCTGAATACCTCGATAATCTCTTCTGTAGACGCATCAAGCTTTGCATTTACAGGCGCCAGCGGACGCGGGTTACGGAGTTCCTGCATCAACAAAGCCACCTTCTCTTTTTCATTGAGCGATGAATAACTCTCATGAACGTTAGCCGCTGCAAGAAGCTCGGTTACGGCACTTTCATGGCGGCCGCTGTGCTGGCGTATATCCAGCGCTGCAAGGTGAAAGCCGAAAGTTTGAACCCGGATTCTAAGATCATTGAACTCTCCGAATCGGGCCACTTCTTGCAGTCCGCTTTCTTTGAGTGCTTCAGCTGTGAGAGTAAGATCATTCTCAAAATCTTTTGCTCTATAGGTAGCAGACTCTATCACTTCGCGCTCGCTGCCACTCAGTGCATCGTGCATCCGCTCGAGCCGCCGCATGATATGTGTGATCTTTCTTCGGAAAGGCTCGTTCTTATAGTGGCGCTTGTAAGTATCGCTCAGCGGTACCTCTTTTTCATCCTTTTTGAGCGACTTAAGAAACGATTCCGGAACATCCACAAAATTTTGAGAGACGGACAGGTATCGGCGGATCATCCTCAGATCTTGCAGGTAGGTTTTCAGTACCACTTTCCGTTGTTCTTTGATGGTGTTCCAGGTTACATCCCGTGTTACATTCGGGTTGCCGTCGCGGTCGCTGCCAATCCAGGAACGGTATCGGAGTACGATGGGGAGATCGGGCGTTTTGCCATACTGCTGTGAAAATGCTGAGCGAATGTCATCATACAGCCGGGGTACCGTTTTCCAGATGGAGCTGGTGAAAAAGTAGAGGCCGTTCTCCACCTCATCTTCAACGGTAAGGCGCTCCGATCGTACTTCATCCGTGGCAATGAGCAGAGCAATTTCATTCAGAATATGCTGCAGCAGGGCTTCCTGTTCGTTGGGGGTGAGGCTTTGGTCATCAATCCGAGCAATTTGCGAAGTGATCTCTTCCTGCTTGTAGAGGATGCTCCGCCGCCGGGCTTCAGTCGGGTGTGCCGTGATGGTTGGCTGAATGTCGAGCTGATGAAAAAGCTTCAGCGCTTCATCGAAGCTCATTCCTTTTTCCTTCAGATACCGCAGCGCATCGGTGATACTTTCGGGCCGTGGATGCTTGCTGTCTATATTTTTAGCCCGGTCTCTGTTGATCCGGATAATTTCATGCTGTTCGAGCGAATTCACCAAGTGGAAGAAAATGGTTGTGAGGCGGAGCAGATCGCGGATCTCCTCCACACTCATTTTTGAAATCCTCTTTTGAAGCTCCTTGTTGGCCTTGCCGCCGTTTTCGGAAAACGCCTTGGCCGATAGCTCAGGCATTTCAGCACACAGTTTCTGAAGCTGTTTTTCATTTTTCCGGCGGAGGTGGTCCTCCAGCATACCGGTGAGTGCTTCAAGTTTCTGAGTGAGTGGTGCACTGATGTTCGAAGATTCCGCGTAGTGCTGAATGGTTTCTTTCCAGGTCATTTGTTGGATTTGATTGTTGAGAACAGGAATACTCTTTCGAATTTTAGATATAATGTAATGGTTTTACTGCATTGAAGTAAAAGGACTGCAGTATGTAAGGTATTATTTGCATCAGAAGTGCTTTAAGACCTTACTTAACGCAGACGGCAGCCCATTCCTGTTCATGATGGAATGAATAAGCCAATTCTGATATTTATATCGTCCTGACCGACTTAAAAGAAGATATCTCGAATGTCTGAAAAAAATCCGATTCCTGAGAAACCGAAAAAGGGATTTGCCATGGATCCCTATGAACCGAATCAGATTGCAGAAAGGGTTCTGCATGTGGGGGTAAAAAAGACCCGTTATCCCTGGTATAAAACATTTGTTTTAGGAATCCTTGGAGGTAGTTTTATTTCTTTCGGAGCTCTCTACGAACTATTTGTACTTTCACATCCTGCAGTAGGTGAAGGAACATCTGCAGTACTGGCACCTCTTTTTTACGCGATGGGATACATCATTGCATTTATTGCAGGAGCTGAAGTATTCACCACAAACAACCTTTCAGTAATGGGGCTCGCATCCGGCCATGTTTCATTTTGGGAAGTGACTAAAAACTGGACCATTGTTCTGTTCGCAAATCTGGCCGGTGCTGTTTTTATTGGGCTGCTGTTTTTTTTCTCAGGATTGGCTCTCATGTTTGATGCCGCAATCGTGGAAACGGCAAAGGTTCTAACGGCAGAAAAAATGTCGTTCGGACCAATGCAGACGGTGATTATTGGCACATTTGGCAACATGCTGATCTGCGCAGGCCTGTGGCTGGCGATGGCCGGAAAGTCACTAACAGACCAGTACCTTGCACTGTTCCTCCCGGTTGCAGCTGTACCGGCACTAAATTTTCAGCACTTTACCGGCAATATGATGCAGTTTTTTCTGGCCCTGGTTACTGAGGCGGATGAAGTTGCTCTCGACCTGCCGTCGCAGATCACGGGATGGGCCATCACGCAAAATCTTTTCCTGGTGGCTATCGGCAATATTATTGGAGGCGGAGTCTTCATTGCGCTAATCTACTATTTCGTATTTATACGTGAAAAGCGAGGTAAGGAGTAATAAAAAACTTACAACCGCTGTCGTGCCCTTTGGGCATCGTCATCTTTTCCGAGCAGCTGGTAGATTTTGTAGAGTTCTTCCCAGGCACTCCGATTGCGCGGGTTTACAGCAACCGTGCTCTCAAAGTGCTCCATCGATTTTTCCAGATGTTGGGTGATGCGTGCGTCCAGACGAGCAGCCTCCTGTTCATCAAGTGTGAACATCCTGATTTCTTCGAGCACAGCAGCCCGGTTCAGGCTCAAAACACCGAGCATAAAGTGGGCATCCTCAAACTCCGGAGCATTCTCTACGGCTCTCTTCAGGTCGGCTTCAGCCGCATCAGAAAGCCGGTTTCCCACCCGTTCAGCCCCAGAAATCCGCGATTCGGTTTGCCTGATCTGAGTTATGATACGCTCCCGCTCATTCTCATCGGCTGTTCCAAGCAGGGCATCTCCGAGCCGCCATAGTTCTTCATGCAGCCCGGCTAATTCATTCAGCTTCTCAAAGGCGGCTGTCGAGGTACGGATGCCCCTCACATAGCGGTAGTGAGCATTTTCTGGATCGGTATCAATCAATCTGTCGAGTGTTTCAGGTGACACATCAGAACCGGGTGAGGCGAGATCCATTTCAGCGAGGTATTCAAGAAAGACCCGTTCGTCAGGATAATACTCCGATGCCCTGAGAGAAGCACTCCTGGCCTTCTCAAGTTTATCTGATTCGAGATAAAGGCGTATCAACAAGTCGTGACGCTCTTTAGGCTGATCTTCTGATTTTACAAATACACGCTCGAGCCAGTAAATGGCATCTCCGGTATTGTTTAACAGGCTCTCCATATAGGCGAGTGAAAACATACTCTCGGTGCTGTCGGGAAGAAGCAATACCGCGTTTTTAAAATGGCCGGCTGCCTTCCGAAGTAAGCCGGTTGCTTCTGTATCATCAAATGCTTCTTCGGCGTCGCGGAATTCGCTGTAAAGATCCGCACCGGCGTTATGCTCAACAGCCCGGAATATGACCGGAAGTTCATTCAGGCGTTCAGCAATGAAGCCGGGCATTTGCTGATCCCGGTAATACTCTCTGACACTGATCACGGCTTTTCGGACCCTGACATAATGGGCACGCCGGTCGCCGGGATCATCAGCCTGCTCGGCCTTTTCAGCGTATCGTAGGGAGCGGTTCAGAAGCTCAATCGCTTGCTCTTCGGATCTGATCAGGGCCGGACGGATCTCCCTCTTCCTGAATGGCACTGCCAGCAGGTCATTATGCAGCCGGATAATGGTACCCGAATCACCGGCTAGCCAGACGGTGCCCTGTTCCGACAAATGAATGGAGTTGATTCTGTTTTCGGTAACATCCTCTTGCAGCGTGAACCAGACTCTGCCGCCGTCATCACTGCCGTAAACAGAGCCGGTTGAGCTCACGGCTGCAAGCCGGTCATCGCCCGAAAGAGCAAGCGCACTTAATCCGTGCTGTCCGGTTTCGAACAACGGCACAGGTTCTTCACTCCCGGCGGGAATGCGCATTAAGTTACCGGTTTCATCGACATTCAGGATGAAATAGATGTCACCGCCGTAGGTCATTACGGCATCGATAAGCTTGCCCGCATTTGCCTCATAAACCGTATTCCAGGAACGTCCCCCGTTGTCGGTTATAGCAACCCGTCCGCTAATGATGGAAACACCGTTATCCATGTCTCGGAAGTGCATGGACCTGAATACATCCTCTGTTACATCGCGGTGGCGCTGACTCCATGTTGTTCCTCCGTTTGCACTATAGTGAACTGGACTTCCGGGCCCGCCTGCCGTTTTAAGTCGATTCCAGTCGAATGCATGCAGTGAATAGAGATTTTGTCCGCTAACGGGACTGGGCCTGCGGTCGGACCATCGCCGGCCGCTATCGCCGGTTTGAATGAGCAGGTTATCGTCGCCGGCAACCCACCCTGTAAATTCATCAAAAAAACGAACCGACCTGAAGGTACCCGTAAAGCGGGTCTTCAGAAGTGTCCATGATTCGCCGCCGTCGGTTGTGGAAAGCAGCGTGCCGGCCTCACCTGCCGCCCAGCCGTGGTGCTGATCGGTAAAGTGAATTGAATAAAGGGTTTCGTCTATGTCCGTAGTCTGAAACTCTGCATCCTGTGCAGAAAGCTGCAAAGCGTGCAGGCCGGCGATAAGAAGAGTGAATAAAGAAACGAGATGCTTCATCGGTTCCGGGTAAAGCTGGTTATTACCTATGCTAACAGATTGTGGGAAGATTTCAAAATGGGTGGTTCACTAACTGTTTTAGAAAAATAACTGCTCATAATCAGTATTAGGGTGGTGGTTTCAAAGTCCCCTCCTTTTCAAGGAGGAGATTTAGGGGTGGTTGAAACAGGTCAATGAACTAAATCACAACTTGAGACTTGCTCAAAGAGTTGTAACCACCCCCGGCCCCTCCTTGCGAAGGAGGGGAGCTTCCTTATCCCAGCTCTTATCTAGCCTGTGCCGACAGATTCAGGGAACTCAGACCAAAATTTAACACATCACAAATTTTAAATGTGTAACCCGTTTACTACATTTGGGTTATGAAGAGAATCCCGCCTGCCATATCAATTTCTGTTACGGTTACGCTGATAGCGGCAATACTGCAAACTTGTGCGCCAACCATTTCTCTTTTCAACGAAACCGCGTACCGGCAGGCTGTGGAACTGAAAGTGGTTTCGCTGGAGTTGCTCGACCGGGCTTCCCAGCCTTATGCAGAAAACCAGGCTGAGGCTGAACAGCTTCGACTTGAACTGCTGAAAGCATATGAGTACGCCAAAGGAAGGCCTGACAACAAAATCAGCACGCGCCAATGGGAGATTATGATAGATCCCGAAGGAAATCTTATGGGCGGGTTTTTCACACGCTGGGAAAATCGCGGCACGCTGCCGCCTGCATTTATACGCGAGTTCAGGGATGTGATTTCGGATGCCTTCGATACCATCATCGGCCTGGAGAGCGGCAAGATTAAGCCGGACCAGGTGCCGTAGGTTACAATAACCGTTCAAACCACACAGCAGAGAGCCGGATATGTTTGATTTCGACAAGTTTCTGAACACGCTCAGGGAAGATCTTACATCCGTGGTAAAGGAACACGCAGAGGGTTTTGGAAGGGAAGTGACGAGCGACAGCATCGACTTTGCCTCAAAAATGAAGAATGATATTGAACGGTGGGCCGGTCAGCTTGCCAGGGGAGAGCTGGAGCGCGAAGATTTTGAGTGGCTGCTGGCCGCAAAAAAAGACCTCGCCGAAATGCAGGCGCTCAAAATGAAAGGCCTGGCACAGGTGCGCATCGACCGGATCCGCAACGCCGTGGTTCAGACTATCGTTGGATCGGCACTGAAAGTCGCGGGGATTGGGTGATTTTCGCGAACCTTTGTAGTTCCTGGGGGCTAGGCTCAGCAGCCATTGCAATGGATACGATCCGGCAGGATCGTCTGGTCGGTAGCACCAACGGTGCGTGTCCACACCACCTCCGGTCGGGATTTTCGGAGAATCACGAAATCATTATCCGGAGGTTTGTCCGTGATCTCCGGAATGGGAGCCATACCCGTTGATGGGCTTTCCCGTTAACCCCTCGATATAAATCCCGGCGTTGATAAAGATCCGCCGGATTTTACCCCGAAATAACGTAATCACCCAAATGATTGACAGGATGCAGCCAGAACAAATCCGGCGGATCTTGGATTAGGGCTCGGGGTTTATGGGTTTGTTTTCAATCCAATTTCTACAAACCGGTGGCTCCGGAGCCGTGCGGTGAGTGTCATATCGAACCCGATTGGCTGCTTATTTATGATGATCAAGATGACGAGCTGATCCTGATTCGTACCAGTACCCATTCAGATTTATTTGGGAAGCAAGTGTAATCAAACTCTCTTAAAAAAAGTAAACCACGGCAAATACAAGAAATCCGAGCAGGATGAAGCTCATGACCACTTCCATGGAGGGGCTGTAGGATTTTGCCTCGTTCTTGTCATCGGTTAGCGGATTGAGCCAGCGCATAGGGTTCTGGAAGTTGCGGGCGAAAAATCGCGCCGAGTTCTGAATGCCGTCTTCCACCTTGGCAAAGAAGGTGTTCACGTTCTGCACAAACACCAGTCGGGTTGCCGGGGCCACTTTGCGGTAGAACCAGTCGAGATCGAGCACGGTGGTGAGTTCCGGGGCCAGCTTTTTCTTCATCCACCAGAACACCACGAAGGTTAGCAGGGCAATCTGGGTGATTTCAACAATGTGATAAACCGTGTACGGTTCGTAATCCATGGCTTGCGGAAGCCAAGCGTAGAGTGCATTAGGGAAGATGCCGTAAAAAATACAGGCAAAGGCGAGAATGCCCATTGCAATGTACATGTTCACTGGTACCGATTTCAGTTCGCCTTCATAATCGGGCTTGTCGAACCAGGTGAAGTAGGGGAGCTTGAGCCCAACGCTGAGCCAGGTACCCACCGAAGCCACCAGAAGCACCAGCATGATGGTTTCGTAACCGCCATATCCGGCGGCATCAATTACCATACCCTTGCTTACAAAGCCGGCAAACAGCGGGATACCGGAGATTGAAAGGCCACCTACCACGTAGAGCCCGAGCACCCAGGGCATTTTTTTGTAGAGGCCGCCCAGGTGAAACATCTTGCTGGTGCCGGCCGAGTACATCACTGCCGTTACCGCCATGAACATCAGCGACTTGTAAAGAATATTATTGTAGGCATGAGCCGCAGCTCCGTTCAGGGCCAGATCGGTGCCAACACCTATGGCACACACCATGTAACCTACCTGACTTATAATATGGTAGGAGAGAATCTCACGCATATCCTTACAGATAACCGCGTAATAAATTCCGTACAGCGCCATAGCCGCGCCGAAAAAGATGAGAAGCTCCCAGCCGGCAAACATACGGATCAGAACATAGACCGCGGTCTTGGTCGTAAAGATGCTCATAAAAATGGTGCCCGTCATGGTGGCCTTCGGATAGGCATCGGAGAGCCAGGTGTGCAGCGGTATGATGGCTGCATTCACTGCCACACCCAGCATCATAAGTAAGTTTGCGGGAGTGTACTCGGCAGGTATCGATTCTACTGCTATAGACCCGGTGGCAACCGAGTGCCAGAGGATACCGGCAAACAGAAGTCCGCCGCCAAGCACGTGGTAGATCAGGTATCGCATTCCGGCGCCGTCGGTCTCGGGCGTTCGTTTTGCCCAGATCAGCCACGTTGAGGCCACGGCCATGATCTCCCAGTAGATGATGAGCGTGAGCAGGTCACCGGCATAAATTACGCCGAGTGCCCCGCCGGCGTATGCAAGCGCGCAGACCTGCTGGCCAAGCTCCCGCATGTGATACGCATAAATCCCCGCCACAAGAGCGCCGCCGGCAAATACGAACCCGAACAGGTTACTGAGTGTATCGGTCTGCATCAGAACAAGATCGTAATGCAGAAGGGTGCCGGTGAGGCTGTACCCTTCAGGACGGGAAAAAATCACTGCAAGCGTAATCACGGGAAAAACGAGGAAGAGTGCCGGACGCAGCCGCTCCGGGATAAGCACCAGCAATGCAGCGCCCGTTATCAGAATTACACCCGGTATGGCGAAAAATTCAATCATAGTAATTGATGTCGCGGTTCAGAAGTTTTTTGGCGATAAACTTGGCCGAGTAGATCAGGGCTAAACACATCACAAAACCGAAAATGGCATAGAATGCGGGGATGGCATTCCACCAGTGGCTGTCGTACCCGGCCAGCACGGTGAACTCAAGCGCCAACGTGATCACAAAGATGATGCCCAGTATGAGCCAGTGAATGGTTTTCATGGTGATGCGGTGTTAAAAAGTGACAAACTGATTTCGACGGCAAGGTCGTACATGCCGAAAAAGAGATTCGGGAATAAACCAAACAGCACCGAGAGTGTGGCCGTAACCATAATCGGTACAACCATTAGCGGTGATGCCTCCCCGTACCCCTCGAGCCCTTCGCCCGGCTTAAAGTAGGCCCGGTACACAATTGGGAAAAAATATCCCACATTCAGGAGTCCGCTCACAACGAGGATAATAACGGGAATAACCATATCGCCTTCAAGCGAACCGAGTGCCAGGGTCCACTTACTGAAAAATCCGTTAATGGGCGGAATGCCTGCCAGGCCGAGTGAGCCAATGGTGAAGGCCCCCATCGTCCACGGCATCACTTTGGCAATGCCGTTCAGGTTGCTGATGTTTTTGCGTTTCAGGTTCACGTAAATAGCCCCTGCACAGAAGAAGAGGGTAATCTTGAGAGTGGCGTGAGCCGCAATATGCATGATGCCTCCCTGCATGCCAAACGGTGTGAGCAGTGCCACCCCGAGTACAATGTAGGAGAGATGTCCTACGGTTGAGTAGGCCAGCCGCTGCTTGAGATTATCCTGTGCAAAGGCAATAAGCGATGCCAGGATGATGGTGGCGCCGGCAAGCACAATGAGGATGTCGTTCAGGCCATAGTCGCCCATAACGTCTACACCAAACACGTACCCTACCACCCGGGTAACGGCAAACACGCCCGATTTCACTACGGCTACAGCGTGAAGCAGGGCACTTACAGGGGTGGGTGCGGCCATGGCAGCAGGCAGCCAGCCGTGAATCGGCATGATACCGGCTTTAACACCCACAGCAGCAAGAAAAAGGATAAAAACAACGAGCATGGCGGTGTGAGGAAGTTCAACACCGGTGAACACCCCGCCGGGGGTAAAGTCGATGGTTCCCGTGTAGTGATATACAAGGGCCGATGCAGCTACAAGAAGAAGGCCTGCCGTAAGTGTAAATGCCAGGTATTTTCGTCCGGCTTCAATTCCGTCTTTCTTCTCATTGTGAATTACCAGCGGATAGGTAGCCACGGTGAGCATCTCGTAGAAGAGAATGAACGTGAGAAGGTTGGCCGAAAAGGCAATCCCAATGGTTGCCGATAAACAGACCGCAAAACTTGCAAAGTAACGGGTTTGCTTGTGCTCGCCTGCTCCGCGTACATATCCGATGGAATAGAACGACGTGAAGATCCAGAGACCGGAAGCAATCACGGCAAAGAACACGCCGAAGGGATCGGCTTTCAGGGCCAGCGGAAGACCTGGGGCCAAGTCTATCAGGTGCAGTTCAACAGATTTCCCCTCAAGGGCACCCGGAAGCAGCGTCAGCACCAGGCCGAATTTGATCAGGGCCGCAAGTATGGTCCAGAACTCACGCAGATTCGGCTTTGCCGAACTCAGCATGATCGGCACAACCGCTATCAGCGATACCAGAACTGCATATAAGGGTACGAGGGAAAGATCCATCGGGTTTGTTTAAGGTTTAAAGTCTTATATTTCAGAATTCTTTTTTCAAACTATCCATACTGAAAGTTGACTGTCGGCGGTTTACAGTTGACAAATCCTGATTAAAAATTGTCAACTGTAAACTGCAGACTGCCAACTGTTTTACATCGGAAAAATATCCAGCAGTATGCCAACGATAATCGCGTTGGCGAAACCGATTACGATCAGGCTCACAGCCAGTATCGATGTCGGAATAAGCATGCTTGCTTTCGATTCGTTATAAGCCCCTTCTTTAGGCTCGGTCTGGCCTTTGTAGGGATCCATCATATACACTTTTTCGAGTACGCGGAAGAAATAGACCGCGTTCAGCAGTGAACTGATCAGAATCACTGCCAGGAACAGCCAGTTGCTGTTGTCGATGGTGCCGAGTGCCAGGTACCACTTGCTGAAAAATCCGGCAAGGGGCGGCAGGCCGATCATGGAAATGGCCGCCACGCTGAACGAGGCCATCGTCCATGGATACTTGGTGCGGTAGCTGTCATTGAACCGACTGATATCGGAATGCCCTTCCTTTAGTCTGAGCTGCCCTGCAATCATGAAGAGACACGCTTTCATGATGGCGTGATTCAGTACATGCAGCATGGCACCGGCAAAACCCCAGGGATTTGCAAGGCTGAGCCCCATGATGATGTAGCCAATCTGCGACACCGAACTGTAAGCCAGCATGCGCTTCATCTCATTTTGGGCAATGGCCATGATGGAGCCGTAGAGAATTCCGAGACAGGCCAGAACTCCTACGATGTAGGATATCGGGGCAACGGCATCTGTAAGCTCAATTCCGAACAGCCACAAAATTACCCTGAAGAGAATGTAAGCCGCGACCTTAGTGCCTATGGGGGCAATCAGGGCCGTGGAGCTGCTTGCCGCGTAGGTGTACGAGTCGGGCAGCCAGCCGTGCATCGGAAACAGCGCCGCCTTTACACCGATACCGACAATCATCAGAATGAGGGCTGCCACGGCAGCATTGCTTTCAGCCAGCATCGGAAGCATGGCCGTCATGTCAATTATGTTGAGTGTGCCTGTAATGGTATACAGAAAACCGACACCAAGCAGATATAAAGTACCCCCGGCAGTACCAATAATAAGGTATCGGAACGCCGCATAAGGGGCCGGCTTTTCGCCGATGGCTATCAGGGCGTATCCTGAAAGAGAGGCGATTTCGAGAAATACATAAAGGTTGAAAAGGTCGCCGGTAAGAATCATGCCGTTAAAGCCAAGCATCATCAGCATGGCCAGTGCGTAATAGGGCATCTCTTTACCGGGAAATTCACGGCGGGATGTTTCGCCGGAGTGGATCATTACGAAAAATGCCACGGCATTGATCACAAGCACGAAGAACCCGGAAAGGCCGTCATACACAAACTCGATACCGATGGGGGCTTCCCATCCGCCAAAGAAGTACCTGATCGGGCTGCCATTCAGGTAGGTAACAAAACCGTAGAGTGAAAATACCGCGGCTATACCCGACCCTATTACAGCCAGTGGCTGCGATAAATTACGTTTCCACAATCCGAGAGCCGGAATCAGAACCGAAAAGAGTACAAATGTAAGCGCAATGTATGCTGGCAGATGCGACTCGATCATTGAATTTTATCTATCAGTTCCTGTTCGTCAAGTGTTTCGTAGCGGTTATAGACTGAGATCAACAGGGTAAATGCCACCCCGAGAGTCGCAACACCCACAACGATAGCGGTAAGCATCAGTGTGTGGGGGAGTGGGTTCAGGTAATTGGCAACCTGATCCACAGGTATATTGGGATCGAGTACCGGAACAGTGGCATCCCATTTCGATGCAATTGCGACAAAATAGAGCACAACCGAAATCTGCAGAATCGCAAGTCCGATGGTTTTTTTAATCAGATTCTTCTTGAATAGGATACCATATACGCCAATACACAGCAAAAGGATAGTAAACCAATACGCGTAGTGTCCTGTAAAAAAATCAAGCATAATCCTCTCCTTTAACCATATTGTCGAAGATCATTATGAGGATGGCCATAACAGCCAGGCCGATTCCTACTTCAATGATCAAAATTCCGTAATACCGCAACGATGGCGGGTCGAGTCCGGGCAGAGGAAGCATTTCATAATCAAGAAAATACCCCCCCATAGCCATTGCTGTCAGCCCTGTGGCGAAGTAGATGAAAACTCCAATAATTGCAAGCGGCGTAGTAGCAAACTCGCGTATCTGCAGGCGCGAAACGCGCCGCCCTCCGGCAACCCTCATCAGCAGAATGGAAGCGGCCAGCAGGGCACCGCCCTGGAAACCACCTCCCGGGCTGTAGTGGCCGTGAAAAATCACATACCAGCCGAATACCATGATGTAAGGGCTGAGCAGACGGGCCCCGAGCAATACGATAGGACTGTCGAACTGTCTTCTCATTCTTCCAGCCTCCGTCTTATGGTTCTGGTTCTTCGCAGCACAAGAAGTGCAATCAGGCCGGCTGTGTAGATAACCACTTGCTCGCCGAAGGTATCAATACTTCTGTAATCGCCGAGCACCACGGTTACCATATTCGGTGTGCGTGCGTCACGGTAGGCATTCTGGATAAAATAACTTCCCTTCACCTGCGTGTTTGTGATGCTTCGCTCGGCATGCATCAGGTTGTCAGGGTCTCCTCTGTAAGGGAGATCCCCGGCAGCATAGATGAGCACAGCGGCGAATAGAACCAATATGAGTACTTTAAGTGCTTTCAATTCAATCGTTCGATTTTCTTGAAGTTTGAAATACAACAACCACGAACAGTATTCCGGTTACACCGGCACCAATTACCGCTTCGGTGAAGCCTACGTCAATAGCTCCCATGGCAACAAAAAGAAGGGCCATTAAAAAGCTGAATACCGTCATCATAACCACGGCTACCAGAAGATCTTTTACCTCCAGGGCTACGATGGCAGAGAGAGCCAGAAAAATGCAGATCACCAGTTCAAGTTCCCAGATCATTGCTGCACCTCCTCATCTTTTTTCAGATTCTTGTCGTGGTGAAGCAACGGCTTTAATCCCGACTTGAGGGCGGCTTTACCAAGTGCATGCGACCCGATCGGGTTCGACAGTACCACAAACATGATGATCAGAAACAGCTTGAGGCTGCTATGAGTGAATCCTTCATATATTATGAGGCCGAAAATCACAAAGATAATCCCGATGGTATCACTTTTACTCACCGAATGGGTCCGGGCATAGAAATCGGGGAGGCGGAGAATACCCACGCTGCCGGCAAACATGAGCAGGATACCGGCAACTATAAAAATAATGCTGACAATAGTTTGAATCTCACTCATTCTTCAATCCTCGTTTTTGGTGATTCAAGAAATTTTGCGATGATCATGGCACCGATGAAGCCGAGAATTGCATATGCAAGCGTGATATCGATAAACATGTCGATGCGGCCAAACAGAAATCCGATCAGACAGATTAATACAATGGTTTTGGTGGCAATGGCATTGGTAGCCAGTAAGCGGTCGTACAGGGTTGGCCCTTTCACAACCCTGATCAAAGGCACTGCTATAATAATTGTAAGCACCACGGCGCTATATAGAAAAAATTGCTCCATGCGGGCTGATTATAGGTCTGAAATTTTGGTCGAAATTTTTACATCGTGAATAACCTGTCTCTCCTCTTTTGAAAAAAGTCGGAGTACCTGTCGAGGCATGTGGTCAGAAACAATACCCTGATATGAGTATTCATCAAGCGCGTGCACAGTAAAGTGATCACCCTGAATATCCACCGTTAAAGTGCCGGGAGTGAGGGTGATGGAATTACCCAGAATCATTTTTGCGTGCGCACTCGGCAAATCTGCGCGAAATGTAACCACTGATGTTTTCAGTGGCATTTTGGGACGCACTACAATAAGGAATACATGTACGCCTGCGAGAATGATTTGCCATGCCATCCAAAAAAAGTAGTAGACAGCACTCCCAAATCTGAGTTCGCTCAAATCGTCCATATCGTCATCAAAGAAGCGATGCATCTTTAATGTATAATTGACATACATCACGCTTACTACGGAGAGCACCCCCCACAAGAGATAAATCAAATCCAATTTGCCGCTCATGATGATCCAAAACCCCATCAGAGATATGAACGACATAGCCAGAGTAAAAAAGGATAACTTGTTCATTAGTTAGCGTAGGTACATAATTGCCCTTTTTTTCGAAAAGACAACATATTAAAAAAGAGTAATCAACTGCAATTCAAGACTGAGCGATTGATGCCAAGTTTACAATTATTTGTAAATAGCTTCACAAATAATCTGTCTTTTATCGCAGGGTTCAATAATTTACGCGAACCAGAATTAGGGGTGTTTTCAAAATATTGAAGATCAAGAATTCCTCTCATTTGAGTTTAACTTGGAAGAGATTTTTGTATCTTTGCCACCTGAAAATTTACGGCTTATTTGATCAGCCACCAGTTTAGCGCATAAATACTAATTAACCTGTTTAATGGAATCACCTGTAGCGCTCGTAAGTCTTATTATTGGGTTACCGCTTCTCGGATTTTTGATTAATGGAATCCTCGGCCTCTCCTCACAGGCATACCGTGAAAAAAAGAGCCTGATCGGTGCTATAGCCAATCTCTCGGTTTTTATTCCATTTCTGATCTCTCTCTGGTTCTTCATTAGTCACTCATCGGGCAGCGAAGCGATTCATGCCAAATTGTTTACATGGATCGAGGCAGGGAATTTTTCAGTCGATTTTGCTTACAGTCTGGATGAGCTTTCACTGATCATGGCCCTTGTAGTTACGGGCGTCGGCTCTCTGATTCATTTCTACTCCATCGGGTATATGTCGCATGATCCCGGGTTCTGGAAGTTTTTCGCATTTTTGAACCTTTTCATCTTCGCGATGTTGAACCTGGTTCTGGCCGATAACCTGCTTCTTCTTTTCCTGGGATGGGAGGGGGTAGGCCTCTGTTCCTACCTACTCATCGGTTTTTGGTACACCGACATGAGCAAGTCGGATGCTGCCAAGAAAGCTTTTTTATATAACAGGGTTGGGGATTTTGCATTCCTCATCGCCATATTCATGGTGTTCGAAGCGGTTGGTAGCCTGAACTTTGATGTAATACTTGCTAACCTCGACGCCTTTACCGGCGACGCTCTTTTCTGGGTAGCATTCCTGATGTTTATCGGCGCTACCGGTAAAAGCGCCCAGATTCCGCTTTTTGTGTGGCTGCCCGATGCCATGGCCGGACCTACGTCCGTTTCTGCACTCATCCACGCGGCCACCATGGTTACATCGGGTATCTACCTGATTACGCGACTGTCGCCGATGTATGTGATGAGCCCTGAAATAATGATGATTGTAGCGGTAATTGGCGCACTTACAGCGATTGTTGCAGCTACCATTGCAATCACCCAGAACGATATAAAAGGGGTACTTGCCTACTCTACGGTTTCACAGCTTGGTTTCATGTTCCTTGCTCTCGGTGCCGGGGCATACACGGCTGCACTTTTCCATGTCGTAACCCATGCGTTCTTCAAAGCATGTCTCTTCCTCGGGTCAGGATCCGTAATTCATACCATGGAACACGTGGAGCATAAGCTGCACGATAAGGGTAAGGATGTACATTTTGATCCGCAGGATATCCGGTACATGGGTGGACTCAGAAAATACATGCCGCAGACCTACAAGACATTTTTGATCGCAACGATTGCTATTGCAGGGATCCCGCCGCTGGCCGGCTTTTTCTCGAAAGATGAGATTCTGATGCACACCTTCAATATGGGCTTTGGCGAATTTGCCGGCGCCATGTATTTCATTCTCTGGGGGGTGGCTACCGTTACCGCTTTCCTCACGGCATTTTATATGTTCAGGCTTACGCTCTCCACCTTCCACGGTGAGTTTAAACTGCCGAAGAAAGTGAAAGGCGCTGAGGGTGCTGAATCGTACCTGCACGAAAGCCCCTCAACCATGACGATACCGCTTTGGTCGCTTGCCGGACTTTCGATTGTGGGCGGCTTTATCGGAATACCAAATTTCATTTCCAAAACCTTTGGCGGCGAAGGTGCCATTAACTGGCTTGGCGCCTGGATGAGCCCGGTGGCCGCCGATATCCCGCTTACGCTCTCCATACCGGCGGAGTGGGTGCTTATGATTTTTGCTACAGCCGTTGCGGTAGCCGGCGTTTACGTGTCATTCAGAATGTATGGAAAGGGCCAGCAGGAAGAGTCGGACGAAGCCATTGCGAAACGATTCGGCGGATTGTACCAGATCTGGAAAGAGAAGTACAACCTCGACGAGGCGTACGAGGGAGCCATTGTGAACCCCACCGTTAAATTCTCTGACAAGGTACTGGCTGTATTTGATATCAAAATCGTGGATGGATTTGTAAATGCGGTAGGCGGCACGGTTCGCCTGGCCGGCAGCCTTCTCAGGTACATTCAAACCGGAATTACCACGAGTTACGCCTTTTTCCTGATCCTGGGCGTGATTCTCGTACTCACCATGTTACTCTTTTAAAGGTATTTATTGATCAATATGGAGCTTCTTCTAAACATAGTTATCTACCTGCCGGTTATCGGTATTGTTGCCGTGTTGCTTGCCAAAAGTGATGAGGCGGTGAAATGGATCAGTCTTGCGGTCACAAGCGCGGCTTTCTTTCTCTCTCTGCCCCTCATGTTCGGTTTCGATATTGCAAATTCATCCGTACCTCAATATCTGACCGAAGGTACAGCGGTATTCAGCGGCATGGATGTGAAGTACCTGGTTGGGCTCGACGGACTCAGCATGCTGCTTTTCATGCTTACCACGCTCATGGGCCCGATTGTAATTTTGTCGTCATGGACATCGATAACCAAAAGCCTGAAAGGGTATTACTCCATGCTCTTGTTGCTCCAGACGGCATCACTGGGTGTATTTGCTGCACTCGACCTGGTTGTCTTTTACGTTTTCTTTGAGCTCTCTCTGATTCCGATGTACTTCCTGATCGGCATCTGGGGTGGAAGCGACAGAATCAGGGCTACCATTAAGTTTTTTATCTATACACTGGTTGGTTCACTGCTGATGCTTGTTGCCCTGCTCTACCTCGGGTATGCTGCAGGAGCCTCAACCGGCATTTATGAGTTTACGTCAGACTGGCGCTACATAGCGGGGCCTGAGTTTACCCTCGGCCTGGTTGAGCAGACCTGGCTGTTCCTCGCGTTTGCTCTTGCGTTCTGTATCAAAGTGCCGCTATTCCCATTTCATACATGGCTTCCCTATGCGCACACCGAGGCACCCACGGCCGGTTCTGTTGTGCTGGCAGCCATCATGCTTAAGCTTGGAACCTACGGCCTCATTCGCGTGGTGATGCCGGCATTCCCGAACGCGTTTATGGAGTTTGCTCCGTGGATGGCTGTACTGGCTGTGATCGGAATCATCTATGGAGCGCTTGTAGCCATGGTTCAGAAAGATGTGAAAAAGCTTGTGGCATATTCATCCGTAAGCCACATGGGCTTTGTAATTCTTGGTATTTTCGCATTCAATACAATCGCAATGCAGGGTGCAGTCATCCAGATGATTAACCACGGACTGGCTACCGGCGCACTCTTCCTCATCGTTGGCATGATTTACGACAGAAGGCATACCCGCATGATTTCCGACTTTGGCGGGCTGGCTAAAAAGATTCCGGTATTTGCAGTAATGTTTATGATTGCCACACTGGCTTCGATAGGCCTGCCCGGTCTGAACGGCTTTATCGGGGAATTTCTGATTCTGAACGGAGCATTCTTCTCCGAACTATACAACAATAAAGTGTATGCCATACTCTCGGCTACCGGTGTGATTCTTGCAGCCGTATATATGTTATGGATGTATCAGCGCGTGATGTTCGGACCCATTACCAATGAAGAGAACGAAAAATTGATTGACCTGAATGCCCGTGAGATCGGCCTGCTGGTGCCGCTGGTATTGTTTATGGTTTGGATTGGCATCAGGCCGGTCGACTTTACCCAATACTCTGAAGAGTGGGTGGAAACCTACATTGCCGCCACGGAAGAAAAAAGTATCGCCGTACTTGAACAGGCAGCTAACGAAGACCTGCCCAACTGGACCGCAAAAATTTACGGAATTGACAAAAACGCGGCTTCCGGCAAATACATTGTTACAAAATAACCAACGCCTGAAATTTTTATGGAACCACTCAAACGCGATCAGATCGACAACGAACTGAAACAACTTGACGGCTGGAGTTTCCGGGATGATAAACTTCATCGCGAGTTGAAATTCGGTGATTTCAGGCAGGCAATGGCATTTATGGTGAGAGTCGGTTTTGAAGCGGAAGACCTGGTACACCACCCTGAATGGAGCAATGTTTATAACACGGTATCAATCAGCCTGAGTACCCACGATGCAGGCGGTAAGGTGACACAAAAAGACATTAAACTCGCAAAAGCGATCGACAAGATTTATAAGGAAAAATAGGAATGGATTACTTGCACGACATTACAGCCTTTCTGCCCGGCATCATAGTTGCAGCTGCCGGATTGATTGCCATTCTGCTTGAAGCGTTCAAGAAAGGTGTTACATCAATTTACTGGACAACCGTGGCTTCGCTTGCCCTTGCTCTGGTGGTTGCATTCCAGTCACTGTTTGGTGATACAGGCACCGCGTTTTATGGCATGATTGCCTATGGCGGTGTTGCCGCTTTCGGTACGGTGATTGTGCTGCTGGGTGCACTTTTCTGCGTGATAATTTCGAAGGAGTACCTTGAAGATCACGGCCTGCACTATGGCGAGGTGTACGCTATGGTGCTGTTTGCCACTACCGGGATGCTTGGCCTTGCGGTATCGAACGACCTTATTTCGCTCTTTATCAGCCTCGAAACCATGTCGATCGCTCTCTACGTGCTTGCAGGGCTGATGTATTACGATAACAGGGGTGCAGAGGCTGCGCTGAAATATTTTCTGCTCGGAGCATTTTCCACCGGTTTTCTGCTTTACGGAATTGCGCTGATTTATGGTGCAACAGGCTTTACCAACCTGGTTGACATTGCTTCTGTTGCTGAAGCTACTCCACTGTTTCTTGGCGGATCTGCACTTCTCTTGGTAGGTATCTTTTTCAAAATTGCCGCGGTACCGTTTCACATGTGGACGCCCGACGTATATCAGGGCACTCCCACTACGCTCACCGCGTTTATGGCTACTGCGGCCAAGTCGGCCACCTTTGTTGCGTTTATTCTTGTGATGACCCGCATGCTTCCAGAAAACGAAGCGGGCAACTGGACCAACGTTATCCAGGTTGTGGCAATCATTACCATGATTGTGGGTAATCTTATTGCGCTTGCCCAGGACAATGTGAAGCGGATGCTTGCCTATTCAAGTATTGCCCATGCCGGCTACCTGATGGTTGGCCTTGCAGCGGGAACCGCAGCCGGATACTCAGGAGTGCTCTATTACCTGTTTGCCTACACCCTGATGAACGTGGGTGCCTTTGGAGTGATCGCCTACTATGAGAGAAACAAGGGCCTCGATTTCACAGAAATCGACAGCTATGCCGGACTGGGTTTCAGAATGCCGGTGATGGGAGTGATGCTCTCAATCTTTCTCTTTTCACTTGCCGGTATTCCGCCATTTGTCGGGTTCATCGGTAAATACTACGTTTTCGCAGCTGCCGTACAAGCAGACCTGATCATGCTTGCCGTTATCGGTGTGCTTGCAAGTGCTGCCAGTGTGTACTACTATCTGAGGGTGATGGTGTTCATGTACTTCAAGGAAGCTCATAAAGAGTATTCCATGAAGACTCCCGGTACTCTGTTTAAAGCAGCGCTGATTCTTCTGGCCGTACTCACCATCTACTATGGAGTTGAGCCCGTACTGCCAACCACCGGCCTCATTGAGCTGATTACTTCGTATTACGCAGTATAGGCACTAACCCCGATCTCAGATTTTTTGGATTAAGAACATTAGGATTTAGAACTTAGAGCTTTCGGCTTTCGGATTTGCCCCCCTCACATTGCTACTCACTCAACCTTTGCTTATCTTTGAAGGCTCTGTTATCGGCGCAACGTACGATGACTGTATTCCAATTACGGAAAACAACCAAAGACAATACCTTACAGAATGAAGAAAGATTTCTATGAAATGACTTACATTCTGAATCCGGTTCTCGACGAAGAGAAGTTTTCAGAACTTGTAAGTTTCGTAAATAAGCTTATCGAAAATAACGGTGGCGACATCGTTGAAGTGGATGAGTGGGGAGTTAAAAAGCTTGCCTACGACATCGACAAAAAAAGCACCGGATACTACGTTAATCTCTATTTCAACGCTCCGGCCGAAGCGATCTCAGTTGTGGAAAGAAACATGAGAATTCATGACGACATCATGCGATACCTCACGCTCTTAAGTACGACGCAAAAATGATGCGCTACTATGAGCTGAAAAAGAAAGGTGATCTGCCCGTGGTTTTTGAAGAGGTAGAAAGCGAATCAGAAACTGAAGACGATAATTAAGGAGGAGCAGAAATATGATTAACAATCCATCGCATCCAAAAAAAGGACATCTCAAAAGCAAAGACTGTCGGTTTACAAAAGCAGGCGTTGAATACATCGATTACAAGCAGACCGATGTGCTCGAACGATTTGTTAACGACCAGGGAAAAATTCTGCCGCGACGTGTTACCGGTTCCAGTGCACGGCATCAGCGTCAGCTTTCTACTGCCGTGAAAAGAGCCCGATTTCTTGCTCTTATTCCTTACGTAACCGAAAACATGAGATAAGAAGGTATCCACATTATGAAGCTTATACTAAAAGAAGATATTGAGAAATTGGGTGGTGCCGGAGATCTGGTTGAAGTGAAGCCCGGTTACGGCCGTAACTATCTGATTCCGCAAGGTAAGGCCGCTTTGGCCACCCCCGGAGCAATTCGCGAATACGAAAACCTGAAAAGGGAAGCTGCATTGAGAGCAGAACTTTCCGTTGAGGCAGCCAAAGAACTGGCGCAACAACTTGAAGCAACTTCCGTTACCATTCCGGTCACCGTAGGTGAAGAGGATAAGATTCACGGTACCGTAACCAATGTTCAGGTAGCCGAAGCGCTTGAAGAGCGCGAAATCATCATCGATCGTCGAAAGATTACCCTCGATCAGGATATTAAAACCCTGGGAGAGTACACAGCAACCGTTGACGTTCTTGGTGAGCTAAAACCAAAAGTTAAGGTTTGGGTAGTTAAAGAAGATTAAACTGCAGCCAATCGCACCGGCAAACAAAATTGATTAACCAATGAGAAAAGTTGGAATCGTTATGGGGATCGCTTTATGGGCGTTATCCCCATTTTTTGTATATGGACAGCTTCTCGACCCGGTCGATTACCGGATTATTGAATCACCAGAAACTGTTCAGGCCGGTGAGATTTTCAATGTCAGGATTGAGGCCACAATAGATGGCGATTGGCACCTGTATTCAGTTCACAACGATCCGGATGCGGGGCCTT
>SL_3KL_010_SEDDRAFT_10000847_pt1 | contig 26787 bp, 28 predicted proteins | sample SodLakKL_010_SED_2_FD_10381 | JGI IMG/M metagenome (IMG submission 10381) | reverse complement strand
ATCGAGCATTTCCGTACCCGGGATCTCGCCGGCTTCGGCTGCGAAGCCCTGCCGCTGGGGCTCGCGGCCGCCGGCGCGCTGCTCACCTACGTCCAGAGCCGTTACCAGGGCGAGCTTGGTCACATCACCGGCCTCGCGCGTGAAGCCCACGGGAATACGCTCCAGCTCGACGCGGTCACGCGGCAGAATCTGGAAATAAACCGGACGCTCAGCGGATCGAGAGACGGCAGCCTGCTGGCGCTGCTCGATTGCACGCACACCGCGATGGGCTCTCGACTGCTCGGCCGCTGGCTCAACCAGCCGTTGCGCGACCAGGACCACATTCGGGCACGGCAGGGCCTGATCCGCGAACTGCTCGAGACCGGGCTGACAGAGGCGCTGCACCGGCCGCTCGCGGGCATCGCGGACTGCGAGCGGATCCTCAGCCGAGTCGCCCTCGGCACGGCCCGGCCGCGCGACCTGGTGGCTCTGCTGCATGCCCTGGAGCGCCTGCCGCCGCTGCACGAGGCCCTTTCCGGCGGCCTGCCACCCTCGCCTCTCGGACCGCTGCGGGACCGGCTCCTGCCACGGACGAAGCTTGCCGCGCTGCTGGCGCGAGCCCTGGAAGAGCGGCCACCGGTGCGCCTGAGTGACGGGGGCGTGATCCGATCGGGATTCGACCCCGAGCTGGATCGCCTTCGCCGTCTGGAAAACGACGCCGAGGACGTCCTGCGGGAGATCGAGGCGCGGGAACGCGAAGCAACCGGACTGCACCAGCTGAAGGTCGCCTACAACCGGGTGCACGGGTATTACATCGAGGTCGCGCGGAGCCTGTCGGACCAAGTGCCCCCTCGGTTTGTGCGCCGTCAGACGCTGAAGAACGCGGAACGCTACACCACCGAGGAGTTGAAACGCTTCGAGGACGAGATTCTTTCCGCTCGGGATCGGGCCAAGACCCTCGAGCGGCAGCTCTTCGATGGACTGCTGACCGAGCTTCAGAGTCAGATGGACAACCTCAGGGAATTCGCCGATGCCACTGCCGAACTCGACGTGTTCTGTTCGCTCGCGGCGCTGGCCGATCATCGAGACTGGACATGCCCGGTGATGACATCCGACGGGGGGATCCGGATCGAGGCCGGCCGACATCCCGTAGTCGAGGCGGCCCTGGAACAGCCCTTTGTGCCGAACGACGTGTCTCTCGACCCCGAGACGCGCCGCCTGCTGGTCATCACCGGCCCGAACATGGGCGGGAAATCCACCTACATGCGCCAGACCGCGTTGATCGTGATCCTCGCCTGCACGGGCAGCTTCGTTCCGGCGGGCTCGGCGCGAATCGGGCCGATCGACCGCGTCTTCACCCGGATCGGTGCCTCCGACGACCTGGCTTCGGGCCGGTCGACCTTCATGGTGGAGATGACCGAAGCGGCGAACATACTGCACAACGCCAGACGCGACAGCCTGGTCCTGATGGACGAGGTCGGGCGCGGCACCAGCACGTCCGATGGCCTGGCACTCGCACTGGCCTGTGCCGAACAGCTCGCCCGGTACAACCGCTCGCTGACATTGTTCGCGACCCACTATTTCGAGCTCACCGCACTGGCCGAACGGGAACGCGGCGTCGCCAACGTGCACACCGACGCGATCGAGCATCAGGACACCGTGGTCTTCCTGCACCAGATCCAGGAAGGCCCCGCGAACCAGAGCTACGGTCTGCACGTGGCGGCACTGGCCGGAGTGCCGGCCGCGGCGCTGCAGCGGGCGCGCGCGCACCTGGCCGAGCTGGAGGCCCGGGCGCTGGCCGCCGACGCGCAGCCCCAACTCGGATTGTTCTCCACGCCGACAGCGTCACCCGATCCCGGACCCGGCGCGGTGCTGCTCGAGGAGATCAGAGGCCTCGACCCGGACCGGATGACACCCCGCCAGGCGCTGGAGACCCTTTACCGGCTGCGGGAACTGCTGGACTGAACGTGCCGGCAGGGGCCGGCCCGTCGCGGTTTCCGGCAACCGGCGTGCGTGTTCGCACCTGACGGCTGATCTGGGGTTAGAATGCCGCGGCGAAATACAGTGCCGGCTATTCGAAAACGGAGAACCGCATGACCTACGTCGTTCTTGAAAACTGCATCAAGTGCAAGTACACGGATTGCGTCGAAGTGTGCCCGGTGGATTGCTTTCACGAGGGGCCGAACTTCCTGGTGATCGATCCCGACGAGTGCATCGACTGCACCCTGTGCGAGCCCGAGTGCCCGGCCGAGGCGATTGTTCCGGAGGATGATGTCCCGGAGGGACAGGAGGAGTTCATCGAACTGAACGCGGAACTCTCGCGATCGTGGCCAGTGATAACTGCCCGCAAGGACCCGCCGCCCGACGCCGAGGAGTGGGACGGAAAGCCGGACAAGCTCAAGTACCTGGAACGCTGACGGTCATCGGGATCCGCTTCACCCCGAGACGCGAACCCCCTCCCGCGCCTGCGGGAGAGGGGAGAAATGCGGCACCTTCACGGTAACGGTCGGAAATCAGATCAGTGGGTCGACCAGCGGTCGCGAGGGGGGTGCCGTAAGTACCCGAAAATGGTGCCCCTGCGTCAGACAGAAGCCCAGCCACTTGAACAGGAAGCGGTTGTGCCGCCACCGGCATGCCAGCCCGGAGACACCGGCGCGCATTTCCAGACGCAGATCCTGCCCCGTGCGGCGGCAATAGCGTCCGACGACCTCGGCCTGCCGAGCGTCGTGGAACATCCGGATGCTCAGGTCCGGCTGTCGCCGCGTTCGCTCCCCGCTTCCGAATTCGTAGGTCAGTCGCAGCGTCGTCGTATAGGGGGTACGTTCCAGGACCGTCAGGTGCAGATCCGATGCACCCGCGACCCGAGAGACCTGCTCATCCGCAAGCGCGTCCAGGTCCGGGCACAGTCGCCGGAGGCGGAGGTAATTGCTTTCGTACATCTCCATCAGCGCCGCGAAACTCGCTTGGCGCGCATTCAGATGGATCGGCAGTGGTCGTTCCAGAATCATGCGCCGGAGTGTACTGTGTTGGAGGCCCCTGACAACACCGAGCCCCTGCCCGTGTCCGGTCAAATTGCAGAGATCGGCGAAGGCTGGTCTGCCCGAGACACCTCCCCCCATTTCTGCTAATTTCCCCTGCGAAGGTTGCGCGTCCCGATCACCGCACTCCGCCCAGGCCAGGGACTAGAAACGAAGATGGAAATCACCGTCGTATCGACCCGCCCGTTCACGGACCAGAAACCCGGAACCTCCGGTTTGCGCAAGCAGGTCTCGTCGTTTCGAAAACCCCATTACCTCGAGAACTTTGTCCAGAGCATTTTCGACAGTCAGCCGAAGCTGCGCGGCGGTGAGCTGGTGCTCGGCGGGGATGGACGCTTCTTCAATCGGGAGGCGGTTCAGGTCATCCTCCGGATGGCCTGTGCCAATGAGATCCGCAAGGTCACCGTCGGCCGCGGCGGTATCCTCTCGACACCCGCGGCCAGCCACCTGATCCGCACGCGCGGCGCTGCCGGTGGCATCGTACTTTCAGCCAGCCACAACCCCGGCGGCCCCAAGGGCGACTTCGGAATCAAGTTCAATGTGGCCAATGGCGGTCCGGCACCCGAATCGGTGACCGGAGCGATTCACGCCGCGAGCCTTGAGATCGATCACTACCGGATCGCGCGTGCGCCGCACGTGGACATCGATCACGTCGGCCATCATCAGGTCGGCGACATGGAAGTCGAAGTGGTCGACCCCGTTCGTGACTATGCGGATCTGATGGAATCGCTGTTCGATTTTCCGGCGATGCGCGCCCTGCTCCAGTCGGGGTCGTTCACCATGCGCTTCGATGCAATGCACGCGGTCACCGGACCCTATGCAGAGGAGATTCTCGAGCAACGGCTGGGGGCTCCGCCGGGCACGGTGATGCGCAAGGAACCGCTGGCCGACTTCGGCGGGCGTCACCCCGACCCCAATCTGACCCACGCTCGGGAGCTTGGCGAGCTGATGTACGGTCGCCGTGCGCCCGATTTTGGTGCCGCGTCGGATGGCGACGGGGACCGCAACATGATTCTGGGATCCGGTTTCTTTGTCAGCCCGAGCGACAGCCTCGCGGTGCTGGCCGCCAACGCACACCGGATACCGGCCTACCGCGACGGGCTGAAGGGCGTCGCCCGCAGCATGCCCACCAGCCAGGCGATCGACACGGTCGCGGAGGCGCTCGGCATCCCCTGCTACGAGACGCCAACGGGATGGAAATTCTTCGGTAACCTGCTCGACGATGGGCGCATCACGCTCTGCGGCGAAGAGAGCTTCGGAACCAGCTCCGATCACGTCCGCGAAAAGGACGGTCTCTGGGCGGTACTGTTCTGGCTGAATCTGGTCGCCACGCGTGGCCAGTCGGTGTCGACGATCGTGCGCGAGCACTGGCAGCGGTTCGGCCGACACTACTACACGCGGCACGATTACGAGGAGATCGACAGCGGGCGCGCGGACGAGCTGATGGCGCGGCTGCGCGCCGCAGTTCCCGAATTACCGGGCAGAAGCTTCGGCAACCTGCGGGTCCGCGCGGCCGACGACTTCAGCTACCGGGACCCGGTCGACGACAGCGTCAGCACGGGTCAGGGCCTGCGGATCCTTTTCGAAGACGGGTCCCGAATCGTCTTCCGCCTCTCCGGCACCGGGACCATGGGTGCGACACTGCGCGTCTATCTGGAGCGTCACGAGACCGTCGGGGATCAACTGGACCAGGACAACCAGGCCGCACTGGCGGCGCTGATCGAGATCGCCGAATCCGTAGCCGACATCCGGAACCGCACCGGCAAGGGTGCGCCGGACGTCATCACCTGAGCCGCCGCGCGGCGCATGCCCGCGCTCAGAAGGTGTTGGCGACCCGCTCGACGCCCGGTGCCCGTGAGCGCACCAGCCGTTCGACCACGTTCTTCAGATCAAGGGTCGACCGCGGGCAGCCGACACAGGCTCCCTTCAAACGTACCTGGACCGTGCGCCCATCGAGCCCCACGTACTCGATGTCGCCGCCATCCTGCATCAGGATACGGCGCGCCTCCTCCACCGCCTGACGCACATCCGCCTCGTCGATCGGTCCGTCTGCCGGCACATCCGCCGCTTCACGCTGGGCAAAGGTCTGGGCGCGATCCAGGCGCAGCGCGAGCTCCGGATCGACGGCCTCGATCGCGTCGAGTTCGTCCTCGGTGTAAACGTGGTCCGGGTCATCGCTCAGCAGGTGCTCGACCGCCGCCATCTGTCTCGGGGTGTTCATCGATCGCACTCCGTGCCTGGAAACGGNCGCGAGTATAGCAACCGCTTGCCGGTGCACCGCCTGAAGCCGCGCGCCAAGACCGGGTTTCCCGGGTGCGTCCACCGGCCAGCGCAGACGCGCGCGCAGGCGCCGGAAATCCTCGGGATCCATCCGCCACCAGGGCACCCAGAGCACCCCGCTGCGGCCGCTCTCGGGAGAACGCCAGACCAGCACCACCAACCGGGCGCCCACGCGGGTATCCGGGCCCACCCGAATCGCGAGCCGCCGCTCTTCCCGGAGGCCGGCCCGCGTCGCCAGCCACCATTGGCCCTCGGCGTCGCAGCCCAACCAGTCCCACCGCGGCGCTGGCGATCGAAATGTCCAGGCCACGGCGGCAGTCGCACCGAACAGCGCCAGGAGCGCGAGCCAGGGCCCGCTGAACAGGAGCGTATGGACCATCACCGCGGTCGCGACGCCGGTCAGACCCAGCGCCCCGAGAGCGGTCAGGACACGGTCACTCCCCAGTGCGAGCCGCAGCGGCGGCGCGGATGAGCGGGACAAGCCGGGCTATGCCCGCGTCAACGGTCTGCTGGCGGCCCAGCACCAGATCCAGCAAGAGATTGTCCGGGTAGCCCAGCAATCGATCGAAGGCATCGCGACCCTCCTGGTCAAGCTTGTCATATCCCTCTTCGAGGAAGGCGCGGAGCAACAGATCGTTCTCCAGCATTCCCCGGCGGCAGCGCCAGCGCGTCTGTGTATCGGGCAGGTTCATCATCCGGCCACGGGCCGCCCCGGCGTCACACCGAGCGCTTGAGCATGATCCTGCGGATGTCCCCGATCGCCTTGGACGGATTGAGTCCCTTCGGGCAGACCTGGGTGCAGTTCATGATGCCGTGGCAACGATACAGACTGTAGGCGTCGTCCAGGCGTTCCAGTCGCTCCTCGGTGGCCTCGTCGCGGCTGTCCTGAATGAAGCGCGCTGCCTGGAGCAGCGCAGCGGGTCCGAGAAACCGGTCCGGGTTCCACCAGTACGACGGACAGGCCGCGGAACAGCAGCCACAGAGGATGCACTCGTAAAGCCCGTCCAGTTTGTCGCGATCCTCCGGGCTCTGCAGCCGCTCGACTTCCGGCTCGGGCGAATCGTTGACCAGCCAGGGCTCCGCCTCGCGGTACTGGTGGTAGAAGTTGTCCATATCCACGATCAGATCCCGGATCACCGGCATCCCGGGAAACGGGCGCAGCACGATCGGTGTCTTGAGATCCTTCAGCGGCATGATGCACGCGAGTCCGTTGGTGCCGTTGATGTTCATCCCGTCGCTGCCGCAGACACCGTGCTGGCAGGATCTCCGGAAGGACAGGCTGTCGTCCTGCTCCTTCAGCAGCAGCAGCGCGTCCAGCAGCATCATCCCGGGTTCGACCAGATCGTCCCCGAGCGTAAAGTCCTGCATGTAGGGTGCGCTGTCGGTTTCCGGATTGAAGCGGTAAATGGAAAATTCCATGCGGTTTTCTCCCGGCGGCGGTTCAGTAAACCCGTTCCTTCGGTGGGAACGATTCGACCGTCACCGGCTGCGTGCGCACCGGCTTGTAGTCCATCGCGTCGTCCTGCAACGAGTAGAGCGAGTGCCTGAGCCAGCGCTCGTCGTCCCGATCGGTGAAGTCCATCCGGCTGTGCGCACCCCGGCTTTCTTCGCGACCCAGCGCGGAGACGATCGTGGCCATCGCACAGTCCATCAGGTTTTCGAGTTCCATCGCCTCGACCCTGGCGGTGTTGAAGGTGCGGCTGTGATCCCGGATCACGGCGTTGTCGATCCGCTCGCGCAGATCGTGCAGCCGAGTCACGCCCTCCTGCATCACCTCCGCGGTGCGGAAGACCCCGCAATGGTCCTCCATGATCTTGCGCAATTCGCGCCGCAGCGGTTCCACCGCCTCGCCTTCGCCCTTGCGGTCCCAGCGTGCCAGTCGCGCCAGGGCCCGGTCCACGGATTCCTTGTGCAGAGGACGGTGATGACGGTTGTCCTTCAGAAAATCGAGGATGTGGTTGGCGGCTGCGCGGCCGAAAACCAGGATGTCGAGCAGCGAGTTGCCGCCCAGTCGGTTGGCGCCGTGCACTGACACGCAGGCCGCCTCGCCTGCGGCATACAGCCCCGGTACCGGATCTTCCGGCGTGTCCTTCACCGGCACCACGACCTGTCCGTCGCGATTGGTGGGAATCCCGCCCATGCTGTAATGGCAGGTCGGGAAGATCGGAATCGGCGCCTCGATCGGATCCACGCCGAGGAAGGTCATGCTCACCTCGCGGATGCCGGGCAGCTTCTTCATGATCGTGTCGGCGCCCAGGTGCCGCAGATCCAGCAGAGCGTGGTCCTTGTTGCGCCCGCAGCCGCGGCCCTCGCGCACCTCGATCGCGATCGCGCGACTGACCACGTCGCGCGACGCCAGGTCCTTCGCGTTGGGCGCATAGCGCTCCATGAAACGTTCGCCCTGATCGTTGATCAGGAATCCGCCCTCGCCTCGCGCACCCTCGGTGATCAGCATCCCCCGGCCCGCGATGCCGGTGGGGTGGAACTGCACGAACTCCATATCCTCCAGGGGCACACCGGCCCGCAGCGCCATCGCCATACCGTCGCCGGTATTGCTGAGTGCGTTGGTGTTGGTGCGAAAGATCTGCCCGGCCCCACCGGTCGCGATCAGGGTGGTCTTGGCCTCGATCGCGATCGGCTCACCGGACAGGATGTCGAAGGCGACCACGCCGAGCACGTGCCCGGCATCGTCCTTGATGAGATCGATCGCGAAATACTCGTCGAAGAAGTGCGTTTGCGCTCGCAGGTTCTGCTGATACAGCGAGTGCAGAATCGCATGGCCGGTGCGATCCGCCGCCGCGCAGGTGCGAGCGGCCTGTTCCTTGCCGAAGTGCTGGCTCTGGCCGCCAAAGGCGCGCTGGTAGATATTCCCTTCCTCGAGCCGCGAAAACGGCACACCGAAGTGTTCGAGTTCATAGACGACCTTCGGTGCGGCGCGACACATGTACTCGATTGCATCCTGGTCGCCGAGGTAATCGGAGCCCTTGACCGTGTCGAACATGTGCCAGTGCCAGGAATCGGGCAGCACGTTCGCCAGCGCCGCGTTCACACCGCCCTGCGCCGCCACCGTGTGCGAGCGCGTCGGGAAGACCTTGGACACCACCGCCACACGGGCTTCGGCGTTGGACAGTTGCAGCGCAGCGCGCAGTCCGGCGCCGCCGGCCCCGACGATCAGTGCATCGAACTTTCGTGTCGTCAGTGTCATCGCAGCGCTGCCTCGATCAGAATCCAGAGGGCCCAGAGTCCCAGTAACAGAAAGAAGATGGCCACGATCGCCAGAGCCGTCAGACGGACGCCAAAGGGCCGCACGTAATCCAGGATCACATCACGCAGGCCGATCCAGGCATGCAGCAGCATCAGCACAGCAAAGACGGCAGTAGCCAGTCCGACAACCGGGTGGGTGATCAGCGCGAGCCAGGCGGCATGGTCGGCGGGCGGCCGCGCCAGAAGCAGCGCGACAGCGAAAAAGACATAGACGCCTGCGTAGACGGCGGTGATGCGTTGCAGCAGCCAGGCGCGCTGCCCGCTGAGCACGCTCACAGGAACACCGCCCACAGCAGGATTGCGGAGACGATGCCCGCGATCAGGGCCGACCAGGCTGTGTCCCGTCCACCCTTGCGCGTCTCTCCGACACCCACCTCGACCAGGAGAAAGCGGATTCCGACGAAAAAATGGTGCATCAGCAGCCAGAGCCAGCCCAGCAGCAGCAAAAGCCCCACCGGGTGCCCCAGCACCCCGAGCGCCTGCTCGAAACCCTCCGGACCCGCCAGCGAAAGCTGGAACAACCAGAATACCAGGGGGATCGAAAGGATCAGCAGGACCCCCGTGATTCGATGAAGGATGGAGACCAGCGCATTGATCGGAAGACGGATTTTGGTGAGATCGAGGAAGACCGGTCGGCCCTGCGTGGTCATGCGCTTCTCCTCAAGGTCTGTGCCTATCTGTCGCACGTTTGGCTGTTCGTCTACTATGGCGCCCGTTGGTTCCACAGTATAGCCAGTGCGCGAGGTAACTAGCGATGCGGGATGACTGGAAGAAACACCTGCTGAACATTGGCGCGGAGTTCGACGGGGACCGCCTGCGCGACTACGGCAACGCCGAGCGCGAGCGGAGCATGGCAGTCAACGGCGACGTGATCTGCGATCTCTCGCACCGCGGTCTGCTGGAAGTGCGCGGCAAGGATGCGCGGGACTTCCTGCAGGCACAGCTCGGCAACGATATCCGCGAAGTCAGCGAAACGCGGTCGCAGCTATCCAGCTACTGCAATCCCAAGGGGCGCGCCTATGCGGTCTTCCGCGTGTTCCACGACCGCGACGTCTATCTGCTGGAGATGAACCCGGAGCCGCTGGAATCCGTCCGCAAGCGCCTGAGCATGTTCGTGATGCGCGCGGACGTCGTGATCGAGAATGCCGAGGACTCGCGCATCCGGTTCGGCCTCTCCGGTCCCAGCGCCGAACAGCAGCTTGCGGAAAGCCTGGGCGCCTTCCCGGCCGAGGTCGACGCGGTGGTCAAGCGCAACGGGCTGTCGATCGCGCGAGTTCCGACGATGACGCACCCGCGTTTTGAAATCGCCGGCGAGATCGATGCCTGCAGCACGTTGTGGGACGACCTCAACGTGCACAGTGCGCCCGTCGGTCCGGAAGGCTGGCGTCTGCTCGATATCCTGGCGGGCATTCCCGCGATCTATTCCGGGACCAGCGAGGCCTTCGTGCCGCAGATGGTCAATCTGCACGCGCTCGACGGAATCAGCTTCAACAAGGGCTGTTACCCGGGACAGGAGGTGGTGGCGCGCATGCACTATCTCGGCAAGCTGAAGCGGCGCATGTACCGGCTTGCGATCGAGGGGCAGGAGCGTCCCGCTCCGGGCAGCCCTGTATTCCGCGCCGGCGGTGATGCGGGCCAGCCCGACGGCGAGATCGTGGACGCCACGCTCCATCCCGATGGACTTTATGCAGCCCTCGCGGTCGTGCAGGTCGCCTCGGCCGAGCAACCGCTGCGCTGGGGCGACCCGGACGGTCCCGCGGCGCACGTAATACCGCTTCCCTACACCATCCCCGGGAGTGCCTGACCACCATGCGGTTCCTCTTCTTTTTCTTCGTGCTGATCCTGCTCTCGCTCTGGGCGGCCTATTTCAGCCGCCCCAACAACCGGGTCCTGTCCAACATCCTCTACGTTGTCGCCGGCGTGCTGGCAGTGCTGTTCCTGATCGGGTACCTGCGGCTTGACGGGTACCTCTGAGCGCAAACGCGTGCTGTTCTTCGCTGGCACGCGACATCGCGGGAAGGCCGGTTCGCCGTGATGCGGCATTGAGGTCATTGTCAGAAAACCGTCGGCGCGCCAGACTTCACATGACATTCACCCAAACGGAAGCGCGTGATGACACCGACCGCAGTACAGGACATTCGCAACGTCAGCCTGCTCGGACATGCCGGGAGCGGCAAGACCACCCTGCTTGAGGCCCTGCTGGCGGCCGCGGGTGAGATTAAAACACCCGGGCAGGTCGAACGCGGCGATACCCTGAGCGACCAGGACCCGCTGGAGAAGTCGACGGGGCATTCCCTGAATACCGCCCTGGCCCACCTGGAGTGGGCAGGCCACTGGGTCAACCTGCTCGATACGCCCGGACTCCCCGATCTTCTCGGCCGATCCCTGCTCGCATTGCCGGCGGTCGAGACCGCGGCGGTTGTGGTCAATGCCTCCGCCGGCATCGAGGCGGTCACGCGCAAGGTAATGGACGCGGCGAATGACAAGTGCCGCATGATCATCGTGAACCAGATCGACGACGGCGCAACGGACCTGTCAGCACTGATGCGGTCGTTGACCGATACTTTCGGCTCCGAATGCCTGCCGATCAACCTGCCGGCCCCGGGTGGCCAGACCGTGATCGACTGTTTCTTCAATCCCGACGAAGGTGCGGCCACCGCCTTCTCCAGCGTTGCCGACGCCCACGAGGCCATCGTCGACCAGGTGGTGGAGCTCGACGAAGAGCTGATGAACCGCTACCTCGAACAGGGGCAGTCGCTGGACCCGGAGCAGCTGCACGATCCCTTCGAGGAGGCCCTGCGCGAGGGTCACCTGGTTCCCGTGTGTTTCACGTCGGCCAAGACCGGCGCGGGCATACGGGAATTGCTGGACATCCTTGGCCGCCTGATGCCCGATCCCACCGAAGGCAACCCGCCCCATTTCGTCAAGGGCGAGGGACCCTCGGCGACTCCGGTGGAGGTGGCGCCCGACCCGGACCGCCACGTGATCGCCCATGTCTTTCAGGTGCAGAACGACCCGTTCCGCGGTCACCTGGCCCTGTTCCGGGTACATCAGGGCACGATGACGCCGAACACCCAACTGTTCATCGGCGACGCGCGCAAACCCTTCAAACCTGCGCATCTTCTCAGGCTGCAGGGCCGCAACCAGGTCGAGACCCCCCGTGCAGTGCCCGGTGACATCTGCGCGGTTGCGCGGATCGACCAGATCCACCGGGACGCGGTACTGCACGATTCCCATGACGAGGACTACCACCACCTGCTACCCCCACCTTACCCGAAACCCGTTTTCGGCCTCGCCCTGCTGCCTCGCAAACACGGCGACGAACAGCGCCTGTCGGAAGCGCTGCCGCGCATGCTCGACGAAGACCCGTGCCTGGAGGTCGGCTTCGAGACACAGACGCGTCAGACGGTCGTGCGAGGTCTGGGCGCACTGCATCTCAAACTGGTGCTGGATCAGCTGGCCGAGCGCTGGAACCTCGAGCTGGACACGGCCACACCCCTGATCCCCTACCGCGAGACGATCACCGGGACCGCGGAGGCCCGCTACCGGCACAAGAAACAGAGCGGCGGCTCCGGACAGTTCGGCGAGGTTGCGCTGCGTATTGAGCCGCTCCCCCGCGGCAGCGGCTTCGAGTTCCACGACGAGGTGAAGGGCGGCACCATCCCGGGCAACTTCATGGGCGCGGTGGAGAAGGGTGTTCAACAGGCGCTGGAGGAGGGCGCGGTCGCGGGTTATCCGCTGCAGGATGTGCGCGTGACCGTTTTTGACGGCAAGCACCACGCAGTCGATTCCAACGAGATCTCCTTTTCGCTGGCAGCCAGAAATGCCACGCTCGAGGCGGCGCGCGGTGCGGATCCGGTCGTGCTCGAGCCACTGGTGAACGTCAGCGTGAAGGCCACGGACACCCATTTCGGCGAGATAAGCTCCGAGTTCTCGACCCGTCGTGGGCGCGTCACCGGAACCGACAGCCCGGCACCGGGCTGGATGGTGATCCACGCGCTCGTGCCGATGGCCGAAATGGAGGGCTTCGAAGCACGGCTGAAGTCCATCTGCGCCGGAGACAGCGAATTCGTGCTCGCTGGCGGCGAGTACGAAGCCGCGCCTCAGGACGTCCAGTCGCGCCTCGCGCAGGCCTATAACGGACGGGCCGAAGCGCACTGAACCGTCTCGACCGCACCCCCTCCCCATCCCTCCCCCGCAAGCGGGGGAGGGAGCACACCCCCTCTCTTTCGCTCGCACGGGAGGGAGCACACCCCCTCTCTTTCGCTCGCACGGGAGGGAGCACACTCCTCTCTTTCGCTCGCACNGGAGGGAGCACACNCCCTCTCTTTCGCTCGCNNNGGAGGGAGCACACTCCTCTCTCCCGCTCGCAGGGGAGGGAGCGTGCTTTACTCCTCCGCTTCGAGGGGTCCCTTTGCCTCCCTCAACGCTGGCGGATGAGCAGACCGGGCAGTCCGGCGAGGTCGGTGATCACCGGCACCTCCGGCGGACGCTCGGGGGGTGCCTCCTGGCCGTTGCGCTGCAAGTGCACCGCGGCCAGGCCGGCACCGCGTGCGCCCATCGCATCCTCGGCCCACGAGTCGCCGACGTGGACCGCCTGCGCGGGCCGTACTCCGAAGTGGCGGACCGCGGCGAGGAATATCCCCCTGCCCGGCTTGGCCGTGCCAGCCTCGGCTGCCGTCAGCACCGCATCAAAAGCCGGCAACAGACCGAGCCCATCGCACACGGCGGTGAGGCGCGCGTCGAAATTGGAGACGATCGCGAGCTTCAGGCCTGCGCGCCGCAGCCCTGCCAGGGCCACCGGCACCTCCGGGTAGACCTGCCAGACCGCGGCATCGGCGAACCGGGCATAGACGTCATCGAAGAAGGCCTCGAAGTCCATCGGACCGAGTCCCGCGAACACGCGCTGCACCAGGACCCGCCACCAGTCCCGGTCGACACGATCATTGAATGCACGGTCCCCGGACCGGTAGGCCGGACGCGGCATCGCCACGAATTCCCGACGGAAACGCCGCTCCAGCAAATCGGCCAGGCCTTCGCGGACAGGCAGCCCATGGGCCCGCGCCCGTTCCGCATACAGATCACCGAGCGGGCAGCGCAGATGAAACAGCGTGCCCGCGGCATCGAGGCACACCAGGCGGGTAGCGTCGATCGACGGAAATGGCGGATGGCGCCTGGTCACGGACAACGCGTTGTGGGTGGCAGGGAGTCGGGGACGGGATTGATCAGCCGCGGCCGGGATTGCGGCGGCGGCCGGCAGGCACCTCGCTGCGGGAGCCGTCCTTTTCCCGCAATACCCGCGCGGTGTTCCTTGCCGGGTCGCTGAACACGAAGCGACCCGCCAGAACACAGCCCTTCATGCCCGGCTCACAGCGTCGCCCGAGCACCCGCTGGCACTCGCCCTTCACTTCGTGAGGGCAACCCCAACCGCCCATGTTTCACCTGAAATCGTGGTTCCAGTGCCTAATCTATCACGAGGGAGCAATGGATCGCCCCACCCCCTGCAGAGGCGGCCGGCCTCTTTCCGATTCCGGCGCCAGGGAAGATCGGCCAGAGGCTGGCCTCCTACCGCGTTCGCCCGAGCCCCCTGTAGGAGGCGAGCCCTCTCGCCGATTGCGGCGCCGGGGAAGATCAGCCGGGTGTCAGACCTCGGGGCGCATGTGCGGGAACAGCAGCACGTCGCGGATCGACGGGGAATCGGTCAGCAGCATCACCAGGCGGTCGATGCCGATGCCCTCACCCGCCGTCGGGGGCAGCCCGTATTCCAGCGCACGGATGTAATCCGCGTCGTAATGCATCGCCTCGAGATCCCCTGCCTCCTTGTCCCGGGCCTGAGCCCGGAATCGTTCGGCCTGGTCCTCCGGGTCGTTCAGCTCGGAGAACCCGTTCGCGATCTCGCGGCCACCAACGAAGAATTCGAAACGGTCGGTGACGAAGGGATCCCCGTCGCTGCGGCGGGCGAGCGGCGAGACCTCGGTCGGATAGGCAGTAATAAAGGTCGGGTCGAGCAGCTCCGGTTCAACCGTCTTTTCGAAGACCTCGATCCACAGTTTGCCCAGTCCGTACTCGGCCTTTACCGGAATGCCGAGGTCCCTGCAATGACCCCGCATCCGCTCGGTGTCGTCGAGATCGGCGTCGGCGATACCCGGGTTGAACGCGACAATGGACTCGCGCACCGTCATCCGCGCAAACGCCGGTGCGACGTCGTGACGTTGCCCCTGGTACTCGATCACGGTCGTGCCGAGCACCTCCCGGCACAGCCCCCGCACGAGCTCTTCGGTGCGGTCCATGAGCTCGTGGTGGGTCACGAAGGCCTCGTAGAACTCCAGCATCGTGAATTCGGGATTGTGCCGGGTGGAGAGCCCCTCGTTGCGGAAGTTGCGGTTGATCTCGAAGACCTTTTCGAAGCCGCCGACCACCAGCCGCTTGAGGAAGAGTTCCGGGGCGATGCGCAGGTAGAGATCCATTCCCAGCGCGTTGTGGTGGGTCACGAAGGGGCGCGCCGTCGCTCCGCCGGGGATCGTCTGCATCATCGGTGTTTCGACCTCGAGGAAGCCGGCGTCGGTGAAGTACCGGCGGATGTACTCGATGATCCGCGTCCGACGGCGGAACAGATCCCGCGTCTCCAGCGAGGTGATCAGATCCGCATAGCGCTGCCGATAGCGGGTCTCGAGGTCGGAGAGACCATGAAACTTCTCGGGCAGTGGCCGCAGACTCTTGGTCAGCAACCGCAGTTCCGTCACCTTCACGGAGAGCTCGCCGGTGCGCGTCTTGAACAGCGTGCCCCGCCCGCCCAGCACGTCGCCGAGATCCCATTGCTTGAAGGCCGCGTAGACACCCTCCGGGAGGCTGTCGCGCTGCACGAACAACTGGATGTCACCGGACATGTCACGCAGGGTTGCGAAGCTCGCCTTGCCCATCACGCGCTTGCCGAGCATCCGGCCGGCAACCGCGACCTCGATGCCGGACGTCTCCAGCGCCGCCGGCTCGGTCCCGTCGTGTAGCGCGTGCAGATCCGCGGCCAGACTGTCTCGCCGGAAATCGTTCGGAAAAGCGGGCCCCTCGCCACGCCGCGCCGAGAGCTTCTCGCGCCGCTGTGCGATCAGCCGGTTTTCGTCTGGCTCCTGCGCATCCATCCGNTTCAGAGCCCGCTCTTGAGGCTGGCCTCGAGGAACGGATCGAGATCGCCGTCCAGCACAGCTTGTGTATTGCCGACTTCAACACCTGTTCGCAGGTCTTTGATCCTGGATTGATCCAGAACATAAGAGCGGATCTGGCTGCCCCAGCCGATGTCGGACTTGGCGTCCTCCTCCGCCTGCTTCTCGGCGTTGCGCTTCTGCATCTCCATCTCGTAAAGCTTGGCCTTCAGCTGCTTCATCGCGGTGTCCCGGTTCTTGTGCTGGGAACGGTCGTTCTGGCAGGCCACTACGATCCCCGAAGGGTTGTGAGTGATCCGGATCGCCGACTCCGTCCGGTTCACGTGCTGCCCCCCGGCTCCGCTGGCTCGGTAGGTATCCACACGCAGGTCAGCGGGGTTGATCTCGATCTCGAACGAGTCGTCGATCTCGGGCGAAGCGAAGACGGCAGCGAAGGAGGTGTGGCGACGGTTCCCGGAGTCGAACGGAGACTTCCTGACCAGCCGGTGCACGCCGGTTTCGGTGCGCAGCCAGCCGAAGGCGTACTCGCCCTCGAAACGGACCGTCGCGCTCTTGATGCCCGCGACATCGCCGTCGGAGAGCTCGATGATCTCGGTCTTGAACCCCCGACGCTCGCCCCAGCGGAGATACATGCGCAGCAGCATGTTCGCCCAGTCCTGCGCCTCGGTACCCCCGGATCCGGCCTGGACGTCGAGATAGGCGTTCGCTGCATCCATCTCGCCGGAAAACATGCGCCGGAATTCAAGGTCCTCGACCCGCCGGTTGATCCTCGCGAGATCGGACTCGATCGCCGAGACGGTCTCGGCATCCTCGTCCGCCTCGGCGAGTTCGAGGAGATCCTTGCTGTCTTCGAGCTGTCCCTCGATCTCCCGGATGTTGAGGACTACCCCCTCCAGCTGTGCACGCTCGCGGCCGAGCGCCTGCGCCCGTTCCGGATCGTTCCAGACGTCCGGCGATTCCAGTTCGCGCAGGACCTCCTCGAGCCGCTCTTCCCGCTCGGCGAAGTCAAAGATACCCCCTAAGGCCTTCCAGACGGCCTTGCAGGTCAGCGATATTGGAGTAGTACACGTTCAATTCCATGGTCGAGATATCCGGTCAGAAAAGCCCCCTAGTATACCAAGATATTCTCCCTCGCGGCCCACTGCTTTCAGGGTCCCGGTGCGGTGGCCGCCAGGGTCTTCTGCCGGCGCCAGAACCGGCTCCAGTCACTCCGTCGCAGTCGCAACAACGCGGTTCCCGGATCGTGCACGCGCAACTCTTCGGTGCCGCCTTCACGCAATCGCGCCAGGCACGGAGCCAGCAGGTCCCCGGACAGCGAAGTGAGCAACTGGTCGCGCCGTCCGGGATCCTCCGCACGCAGGAACGCGTCCAGTACCACGAGTTCTGCCTGGCGGTCCAGCGGGTCCGCCGACCAGGCAACGCCGGCGGCCTGCGCGAGCCAGGCCGCGGTCGCCCCGCCCCCGGCGATGCGCCGCACTTCCGGCGTTCCATCGGGAATGCCCGGCGACCAGAACCAGAGCCCCTGCACCGGGGCACGGCCCCGCCCCGCGCGCTCCTCGTTGACCGGGTGGTTGAACCAGGCCATCTGCACCGCATTGCCAAGCACCTGGAGGCGTTGCGCGATCGGACTCTCCAGGCGGGGCGAGCGGAGCGGCCGGCCCAGTGCGGCGGAGGGCGGTGGCATCCCCCAGTCGCCGTCGGCATCCAGCACCAGCTCGAACAACCCGGGCGACGTCTCCCGGAGCGAGGCGCCCGCCGCCTCCAGCTCCGGACCGATGGACTCTCGCAGCGCCGCGGTATCTTCCGGACCAAGATCGTCGACCGCCTGCGCCACGACATCGGTCATGCCGGCGGTCAGTGATACGGGCACCGCGAGCCAGCGCCGTCGACCCGACGGCGAGGGCTTGAAGCCCATCCGAGCCGCGGCCACGTCCTCCCAGCCGACTGCAGCACTCGGTAGCACCGCGCCGCGTCCCAGCATCTTCGCGAGCAGCGCGGGGGTTGCCTCATCCGGCCCGTCGCCCGGCCGCGGCCAGAGTCCGGGCACCAGAATCTCCATCGACACAGTCACCTGCCGGACGAATCGGCGCCGACCCGTTGCGGCCCCTCGGCACCCTCGTCGGTGTAGGGAAAGCGGATGTGGCCAAAGCGCAGCACGAGGACCGCAACGGTGATCAGCAGAATCGCGAGCGCCGCTCCCATCAGCTGCCAGAACTCCATCTCCTTCATTTCGATGATCACGTAGCGCGCGAGCGCAACGATCGCAATGTACAGCGGCATCCGGACCGGCAGGCGTCCGGATTTATAGTAGATGCCAACCATTGCCAGCACTTCGAGAAAAATGAACAGAAGCAGCAGATCTGCCAGCGTGACCTCCAGGTTCTGCACCATCAGCGCGATTTCCTGAAGGATGGCAATCACGGTCGCCACCGCGATCACTGCCAGCACCGCGACCTCGGTTCCATGCAATGCCCGCCGACTAAGCCTGTCCAGATTCATTCTGCTCCCCTGTTATCGATCGTGCTTCAGGCCTGACATGACCCACCAGTTTATCCATGAGGCTCCCGATCGCGTACAGACCCCGCCCGTTGATGCGGTCCGGCGCGCGAGGCGCGGCATCCGCCGTGTGCTCTGCCGACGGCGCCGATCTCCCTGAATACCCCCTCGGCGCAGACCGGCCAGGGCTGGCGATGCCGCTTGCCGTGTTCAACGATCAGCGCGCACGTCGCGGCTTTCGGACACTTGCGGTCGATGGTCGGCCACGCTTGTATGCGCCCGCACGCCGGCCTGACGGCCGCAGTGGACGCGGTGAACGCAGACCGGCGGCATCGTAAAGCGCACGCACCTCCGCCTCCTCAAGGTCCCGGAAGTGCCCGGTCTTCAGACCCCGACCGAGCTCCACCGGCCCGTAGCGGATCCGGATCAGGCGGCTGACGTTCACACCCATCGCGTCCCAGAGCCGGCGCACCAGTCGGTTACGCCCCTCGCTGACGGTCACGTGAAACCAGTGGTTCGCGCCCTCGCCTCCCGCGTCCAGGACGCTCTCGAACCGGGCCGGGCCGTCCTCGAGCTCCACGCCCTGCAGCAGCGACTGCTGCATGGACTCCGGCACCTCGCCCAGTACGCGGACCGCGTATTCGCGCACCAGTGCGTGCGACGGGTGCATCAGTGCGTGGGCGAGAGCCCCGTCGGTCGTGAACAACAGCAGGCCCGAGGTGTTCAGGTCCAGGCGGCCAACGGAAACCCAGCGCTGACCGCGCAGTCTCGGCAGCGCCGCAAACACACTGCGGCGGCGCTCCGGATCCGATCGGGAGCAGATCTCCCCCTCCGGTTTGTGATAAGCCAGCCAGCGATGGGCGGCAACCTTCGTGCTGACTGGACGACCACGGACCTGGATGGNGTCGTCCGGACCGACCTGCTCGCCCAGCTTCGCAACCCGGCCGTTCACCCGGACCTCGCCGCGTTCGATCCAGCCCTCGATCTGCCGTCGGGAGCCGAACCCTCGGGCCGCGAGATATTTCTGCAGACGCTCCGCCATCTTGAAGGCTCGCAAGGGCTGACTATGATGGCCCCCGACGATACACGAAAAAGGACGCCCCGCCATGACCGGCAACAGCCACTCCCTGAACATCGCCGTACTCACCGTCTCCGACAGCCGCCGTCTCGAAGACGACACTTCGGGTGCAGCACTTGCCGAACTCCTGGGGGGTGCCGGTCATCGCCTGGCCGAGCGTCGGCTGGTGGCAGACGACATTTACGCGATCCGGGCCGAGGTCTCGCGCTGGATCGCCGATCCCGGGATCGACTGCATCCTGACCACCGGTGGCACCGGCATCACCGGCCGCGACGGTACTCCGGAGGCCGTCGCCCCGCTGCTGGACAAGGTCATCGAGGGTTTCGGCGAACTCTTCCGCCATCTCTCCTACGAAGAGATCGGCACCTCCAGCCTCCAGTCGCGCGCCCTGTCGGGCGTGGCGAACCGGACATTCGTCTTCGTGCTTCCCGGCTCGCGCAACGCCTGCCGGACCGCGTGGACACGGATCATCGAGAAACAGCTCGACTCCGGTACCCACCCCTGCAACCTGACCATGTTGATGCCGCGGCTGCAGGAGTGAGGTCAGGCCGCGCCCCTGCCCCGCGCCGTCAGTCTCGCCCCTCGTCGTCCACGCCAAACCAGACCTCGCACATGCGCAGGATGAAGACGCCGAGGGTGAGCACGAAGATCGCACCGACCAGTGTCAGGATCTGCGGATTCTCCATGTACTTGGCGTCCACCACGAGCACCCGCGTCAAGGCGGTAATCCCGATGTAGACCAGAAAGCGCACCGACAGCCGGTTGGTCTTGAAGTAGATCGCCACCATCGCGGCGACCTCGATCAGAAGAAACAGCATCAGCACATCGCCGAGATCGGGGCCGCCCTTGTCGAGCACCCTGCCCACTTCGATGATCGTCGCCCACAGGACCCCGAAGCCGGCCAGGAACAGCAGCCCCATCTGGAAGGTCTCGGCCATCTTGATTCCGGCCAGCTTGCTCAAGGAAGTAATTTTGTCCGACATGGCCGGCCCGTCTCCTGCTACGTGTGCCTCAATGGGTGTCACAACCCGCGCGGTAGCGCGAAACCGGGGGCGACTCCACCGCGCCGGCACCGCTCGGGTCCACGGAGGGAATATAGTCGAAGCGCGTGAATTCTGTAGGACGCAGACGGCGGAACAAGCCGGGGCGTCGGCCGCGGGAAGGCCTCAGCGAACGGATACCGGTTCGTCTCCAGCGTTCCCGTCGGCACTCCCCGCGCCCGGCGCCGGCACGGACTCGCCCTCCGCGCCGGGCAGATCAACCAGCTCGCGCAGCGCATCGAGCGGCGGCAACTCATCCAGCCGCCCGAGACCGAGATCGTCCAGGAAGACCCGCGTGGTCGCATACAGGCCGGGCCGGCCCGGGACCTCCTTGTGGCCCACCATGTGGACCCAGCCGCGTTCGACCAGTGTGCGCATGATCTGCGTGCTTACGGCCACACCCCGGATCTCCTCGATCTCCGCACGCGTCACAGGCTGACGGTAGGCGATGATGGCAAGAGTCTCGAGGAGCGCGCGCGACAGGCGCTGGGGTCGATCCGGCTGCGCCGCCTGCACGTGAGCGGAAAAGTGCTGGCGCACGCGGAAGCGATACCCTCCCGCGGACCGAACCAGTTCGATCGAGCGGTCGAGGTAATGGTCCGACAGGCGTTCCAGTGCGGCCTCGACCTCAGCCCGCCCGGTGCTGTGGTCCGACACGGCGCAGGCGGCCACCAGATCCTTCACGGGTACCGGCTCGGCTGCAGCGAACAGCACGGCCTCCAGCACCAGATCGATCCGGGGCTCGAATGTCCCGGAGGAAACCGGGGCTGAAGGGGGCGTCTCCGCGGTCGTCATTCCGGGTCCGATGCCTCGGCGCGACGCCGAACCTGGATCGGGCCGAAGGGCTCGCCCTGGCCCCATTCCAAAAGCCCGGCCTTGCTGAGTTCCAGCACGGCGAGAAACGCGACCACCACCCCGGGTCGTCCCTCGTCCACCGTCAGCAGATTGACGAAATCCATGAAGCCATCGCGTTCCTCCAGGGTCTCCAATATCCTCGCCATGCGCTCGCGAACCGACAGGGCCTCGGCGCTGATCTGGTGGTGGGCGCGCAGGCCGGCACGCCGCAGCACCGCGACCAGGGCCTCCATCAGGTCCTCGAGCGCCGGGGCCGGCGCCGGCGGACCCGGCAGGGCGTCGCGTGCCGCGTGCGCATGGAAGACATCGCGCTCGAGCCGGGGCATCGCATCCAGGCGCTCGGCCGCCGTTTTGAAACGCTCGTACTCCTGAAGCTGGCGGATCAGCGCAAGGCGCGGGTCTTCTTCCTCTTCCGTCGATGCGGGCGGGCGCGGCAGCAACACACGGGACTTGATCTCCGCAAGCAGCGCGGCCATCACCAGGTATTCCCCCCGCCAGTTCAAGGCGCAAGGCCCGCATCACTTCGATGTAGGCCATGTACTGGCGGGTGATCTCGGCGATCGGTATCGCAAGGATGTCGAGATTCTGGCGACGGATCAGATAGAGAAGCAGGTCGAGCGGACCCTCGAAGGATTCGAGAAAGACCTCGAGGGCATCCGGCGGAATGTAGAGATCGACCGGTAGCGCCTCCATCGGACTGCCGTGCACGCGGCAGGACCACTCGGCCTCAGCGGCCACCCCGGTGTCGGGTTCGACCTCGGCGACTTCGGTCTCCGTCATCTCCCGTCCATCCTGCATGTCATGCACGGTATCAGCGGGTCCGGGGCAAACGGATGGTGCGCGGAGTGCATCAGCGGAGATAATCCAGGCCCATCGCCCGGCGCACCTCTTCCAGCGTCTCGCGGGCCTCCTCGCGGGCGGCCTCGGAGCCTTCGTTGACGATGTTCCTGACCAGCGCCGGATCGGACGCGTATTCCCGGGCCCGTTCCTGAATCGGCGCCAATTCCGCGAGCACTTCCTCGATCAGCGGGCGCTTGCAGTCGACGCAACCAATGCCAGCGGTCCGGCACCCGGTCGCCAGTTCCTCGCGCGTGGACTCCGGCGTGTAGACCTGGTGCAGACTCCACACCGGGCATTTGTCGGGATCCCCCGGATCGGTGCGCCGCACGCGCGCCGGATCGGTCGGCATCGTACGGATCTGCGCTTCCACCTCGGCCGGCTCCGAGCGCAGGCTGATGGCGTTGTTGTAGCTCTTGGACATCTTGCGTCCGTCGAGCCCGGGCATCTTCGCGGTCGGCGTCAGCATCGCCTGCGGTTCGGGCAGAATGATCTTGCCACTGCCCTCCAGGTAGCCGAACAGGCGCTCGCGGTCGGCAAGCGAGATGTTCTGCTGGCCCTCGAGCAGCGCGCGAGCGATCTCGACGGCCTCTTCCTCGCCCTGCTCCTGGAAACGGCGGCGCAGATCCCGGTAACGCCGCGCCATCTTCTTGCCCATCTTGTCTGCGGCAGCCTCCGCCTTTTCGGCAAAGCCCGGCTCGCGGCCATACAGATGGTTGAAGCGCCGCGCAATCTCGCGGGTGACCTCCAGGTGTGCAACCTGGTCCTCGCCAACCGGGACCAGACCGGCACGGTAGGCGAGGACGTCCGCGCTCTGCAGCACCGGATAGCCGAGAAAACCATAAGTGGCCAGGTCCCGTTCCCGCAGCTGCTCCTGCTGGTCCTTGTAGCTCGGCACCCGCTCGAGCCATCCCAGCGGCGTGAACATGGACAGCAGCAGGTGAAGTTCCGCGTGCTCCGGCACGCGGGACTGCACGAAGATCGTCGCCGCACTCGGGCTTACACCCGCCGAAAGCCAGTCGATCACCATGTCGTATACATGCTGACCCATATCTCCGGGGGCTTCGTAGTGCGTGGTGAGCGCATGCCAGTCGGCGACGAAGAAGAAGCACTCATAGCTGTGCTGGAGTTCGAGCCAGTTCTTCAGCACACCGTGATAGTGGCCCAGATGCAGCCGGCCGGTCGGGCGCATGCCGGAGAGCACACGCCGGTTCGTCCCCTGGTTGCTCACGAAAGACTTTCTCCTGAGTTCACAGACAGTGACCTGATCGTTGCCGACGCTCTGCCGTGCGAGGAGTGCCGGCGCCGCCCGTCGTCGCGAGCGGCGCCGATGCTGGCCACGCTGTTGAGGGTTGCGACCTCAATTCACGTCTTTGCGACACCAGCGCCGTGATCGTCATCGCGCGCATTAAAACATGCCGCGGGCGATACCGAACACCAGCGCCAGCAAAAGCACGGTCTGATCCCGTCCGTTGATCAGCAGCCGCCCGTCCTCCATGCGCAATCGGCTGCTCAGGACGCCATTTTCCACATGCGCCCACTCCTCGTCGACGGCCAGTTCCAGCCAGGTCTGCAGGTCCATGCCCGCGTTGGGATCCAGACCGGCCTCGGCCTCCAGGAGCGCTGCCACTTCCTCGAGCAGCGCGACACCGGCCTCGAAGTCAAGATTCAGCGCAATCGACTCCAGCGGCCGGCTGGCGAAGGTCTCCGGCTCGCCGCTCAAACCCAGATCCACGGCCAGGCGGACATGCTTCCCCGGTTGGCTGTTCAGGCGAAGATGACCCTTGAGCGAGGGGTCGTGTTCGATCATGCGCTGCAGACCCTCCAGCACCATACCCAGCAGCAATCCGGTGCGCAGGTCGGTNGCCAGCGCCATTGCCCGCACGCCCTCCAGGTCCTCCATGAATTGCAGCAACGTCGGCCGGTGCCAGCGAAGCGCCGTCAGTTGCAGATCCAGCGTTTCGAGCCCGAGCCCGACCGAGCGCAGCTCCTCCGCGCGCACGCGCCATAGGCTATCCAGGCGGTTCGCAGCCGAATTCTGGTTGGAACTCATCTGCAGCCCCTCCAGCGCCAGAATCTCGCGGTCCCCGCGCGTGAACGAAACCAGCCCGGATCCGAGGCCGATGTCATAGTCCGGCAGGGGCCCGTAGCGGCCGTCCGGATCCGGGTGCACTACCAGCCCGAAGTAGAGTTGTTCCAGAAGCAGCCGCCGTTCTCCTTCGGTGAAGTCCAGCCGATCGGTATCGAAGCTCAGAACCATCCGTTCCGGCGAATAGGCGATGCCGCCCTGGCCGGCTCCGAGGTGCAGACGAAACGGAACCGGTTCTTCGTCGGGGTCGGCATCGCGGGCGATCAGCACCGGTCGGCTCGAAAGCCGCGAGCTGACACCGCCGCCCAGACCCAGCCAGCTGTCCGCGCGGGGGCGCGCCTGGGCCAGCGCCGCGGCCCAGAGTGCAGGCATCCTCCCACCATCCGCCAGCCCGGGCGCCGTGCGGGTCTGAACCGCGGCACCCAGCAGCCGATGATCGATCCGGTGCTCCAGTTCCAGTTCGAAATCGAGCCCCTCCCCGACCACGTGCAGCACGCTCGTGGCTCGAGCCCGATACCGTTCCCGTTCGTACCGGTCAACCACGTGATGGATATGCAGTTCACCCACGTGAAGGGTGAACGGCTCTTCGAGCGCGTTTTCGATCTGCACACCCACGTACACCGGCCATGCGGCGGCCGCGACGACGACCAGCAGCAGGGCAATCAGTATCTTGCGCAAGGGGCCTTCCCGGATGATCCGGGCCTCGGCGACGACTGCATCGTGTGTTTCAGGGGGACCGCGTTCAGGCGGCGCCCTGCAGGTGCGTGCCCGCCGTCATCCGCGATCATTGGCTTCGGTGATGGCATCGTCGCAGTATAACCAAGACCGCCCGATCAGCCGCATTCCCCGCGCGCGGCGATCGCTCAGGCGCAAACGCGTCAAGCAAGGAAATCGACGCGACCCAGCCCGTGCCGCGCCACTTCCGGGACCGGGCCGGTCAGGTCGATCACCGTGGTTGCCTCGAGGGTCCCGGCGCCGCTGTCGATGATGGTGTCGACGAGGTGTCCGATCCGCTCCTCGATCTCCCACGGCTCGCTCAGTGGATACTCGTCCCCGGGGAGGTGCAGCGTTGCCGACATCAGGGGCGTGCCATGTTCCTGCAGCAACTCCTGGACCACTCTCGATTCCGGCACCCGCATGCCGACTGTCCGCCGTTTCGGGTGCTGCATTCGTCGCGGCACTTCGCGCGTTGCCGGGAGGATGAAGGTATACGGGCCCGGTGTCAGNGCCTTCATCATTCGAAAGGCGGTGTTGTTCACTTTTGCGTATACGCCGAGTTCGGAGAGGTCCCGGCACAGCAGCGTCAGGTGGTGATCCTCGCCCACCTCCCTCAGCCGCCGGATCCGCTCGACACCGGTCTTGTCCCCGATCCGGCAAGCGAGCGCGTAGCATGCATCGGTCGGGAGTACGATCACCGCGCCCTGCTGCAGCCGCTCGACCGCCTGCCGAAGGAGCCGGGGTTGCGGGTTTTCGGGATGGATGGAGAGGACGCTCATNACGGCACCGTTGCATTCGTAACCGNTCATGATAGCAGTTGTGCGCCCGCCGCGGCCGGCTGCGGAGCCTGTATACTGTCCGACGAAACGTCCCTGAAGACGACTGCCCGCGGGGGAACCCGGCATGCTCTACGTGATCCTTGGACAGGACCAGCCCGAAAGCCTCGAGCAGAGGATGGCAGCGCGCCCCGAGCACCTCTCCCGGCTCGAATCACTCCGCGATGCGGGCCGGCTGATCATCGCCGGACCGCTTCCCGCCGTGGACAGCCCCGATCCCGGTCCGGCAGGCTTCACCGGCAGCGTGATCGTCGCCGAGTTTCCGTCGCTCGCGGAAGCGGAGGCGTGGGCCAATGCCGACCCCTACGTTACCCGGGGTGTCTTCCGCTCGGTGCAGGTGTACCCGTTCAAGCGCGTGCTGCCCTGACAAGGCTCCAGAATCATTCCGGCCGCTGCGGCGTCCGCCGACCGAATCCGCCCCGGAGAACGCCATGAAGAACCGCATCCCGCTGATCCTGCTCGCCTCACTGCTGCTGATCCTGACCGCTTGCGACCGCATCGAGCCCGAGCCCGAGCCCGAACCGCCGGTCGCGGATCCGGAGACCCTGGCGCTGGTGAACGGGGTGCCGATCACGCGCACCGATCTCTTCACCTATGTCGGTCTCGGCGAAACGCCGGAGACCGCGGCCACCGAGGATGTCCTCGAAGAGCTCGTCAACCTCGAACTCCTGCGCCAGCAGGCCGTCGCCGAGGGCATCCACGACGAGGAGGAGATCCGGATCCTTCTTCGCAACATCGAGACCAATCTGCTGGCGTCGGAGATGATCGAGCGCAGGACCGCAGCCATGCAATTCTCCGAGGCCGAGATCCAGGCCGAGTACGAAGAACAGGTCGCCGCCCTCCCGTCCGAGGAATATCGGGCCCGTCATATCCTCGTACCGACGGCGGAGCTCGCGCAGGAGCTCATTGAGGAGCTGGATGCCGGCGCCGATTTTGCCGCACTGGCCGAGACACATTCCATTGACGGTTCCGCCGCTGAAGGTGGCGACCTCGGCTGGTTTGCACCGCAGCAGATGGTCCCGCCATTCGCAGAGGCCGTCGCGGCGCTGGAACCCGGCGAGTACACGCGCAAACCGGTCGCAACCCAGTTCGGCTGGCACGTGATCCGGCTCGAGGATACG
>SL_3KL_010_SEDDRAFT_10000846_pt1 | contig 26791 bp, 17 predicted proteins | sample SodLakKL_010_SED_2_FD_10381 | JGI IMG/M metagenome (IMG submission 10381) | reverse complement strand
CTGAAATCCAATGAGTACAGGGACCTCCTGGGCGGCCGACTATTCGAGCCGTGGGAAGAGAACCCCATGATCGGATGGCGTGGTGCCGCCCGCTATCTGGACCCCCGATTCACGCCGGCCTTCGACATGGAGCTCCGGGCGCTTCGGGCCGTACGGGACGAGCTGGGGCTGGACAACCTGCAGATCATGGTACCCTTCTGCCGGAGTCCGGAGGAGGGGAGCAACGTGGTCGAACATCTGGAAGCAGCCGGCCTGGGACCTGGCTCAGGGGTCCCCCTCTTCCTCATGGTGGAGATCCCCTCCAACGTGCTGGAGGGCGAAGAGTTCATCCGGACCATGAAGCTGGCCGGAGCGTCCATCGGCTCCAACGACCTGGTGCAGACCGTCTACGCGGTCTCCCGCGATGATCTGGAGGGCTACACCCCCTCGGTGGACGCTCGCTCCCCTTCGGTCCGACGGCTGATCCGCCACGCCGTGAAGGTCTTCTCGGCCCAGGGGGTGGAAGTGGGAATCTGCGGGCAGGCGCCCTCGGATCACCCCGACGAGATCCCCCCCTTCCTGGTGGAGGCGGGAATCGACTCCATCTCGGTGACACCGGACACCTTCTACCGCGTGAGGGAGGCGGTGCGGAAGGCTGAGAAACGGATCCTGCGCGAGCAGGAGGCGCCGGCTCCGGTCCCCTGATGATGGGCCGGGCCGAACCGGTCTGAACCGGGGTGCCCCGCCCTGGCAGACCGATCAGTTGACGGCGGGATCCCGGAAGAGGACACCCACGCTTCGATCGGGAGCGTAGCTTCGGCGAGCAACCCGTAGGCCCCAGAGACCCTGCCCGCCCAGCACCACCTTCCGGTACAAGGAGGTGTAAGCCCGCCGGCGAAGGTTGTCGTAGCCATTGGCCCGGATCTCCTGGTGGATGCCCCGGTAGACGTGGCCTGCCACCGCCACGGGCCGCTGAAAGAAGGGGGGGAGGGCCGGAATCGCCGCCGCCGCCGCTGCGTAGTCCTCCTCGGCGCGGCGCATGAGGGTCTCCACCAACTCACCGTAGGCCGCCGGAACGTCCCTCTTCCCCNCCGCCGCCCCCTCCAGATCGGTCCGGGTGAGGCCGAACCGATCCAGATGGTCCAAGGGAAGATACAGCCGTCCCCGTCGGAGATCCTCGCCCACGTCCCTGAGGATGTTGGTCATCTGCATGGCCTGCCCCATGGCCTCGGCCCGTCGCAACACCCAGGGGTCCGAGCGACCGAAGAGTTCGGTCAGCCAGAGGCCCACCACCGACGCCACCCGGTAGGAATAGCGACGCAGGGATTCCAGGTCGGGGTACTCCTGGGGCCGGATGTCCATGGCCACTCCCCGAACCAGCTCCTCGGCGTAGAGAGAGGTGACTCCTCGCCGGGCCGTCTCACCCATGACTTCATCCAGAAGGGAAATCCCCGTCGACCCGGTGGCGTAGGCTTCCCGGATCAACTCCTGCCAAGCATCGATTCGAGCGTCGAGCTCGGCGGGTTCCAGGTCGGGCGAGCCGTCCACCAGGTCGTCGGTGAAGCGACAGAAAGCGTAGATCCCCGATACGAGCCGCCCCTCCTCCGGCGGAAAGAGCCGGGCGGAGAAACGAAATGAGCGGGAATGCCGGCTGAAGTATCGGATCCAGTCCCCTGCGCCGCCGAGATCCATGGCCTGACTGCGCACCGCCTCCACGGCCGCGGGGGTGGATAGACCCTCCAACGGAGACGACACGGTGGGGGAGAGGCTCGGAGTCCCGCCACCACCCTGAGAGCCACCGCCCTCAGACCTGGTTCTCGACTCCTCCACCTCGAGGGTAGACTCGGCGGCCCGGATCCAACCCCGGATCAATTCAGGGACCACATTGTCCGATCGGAATGCCCGCCCCCACGCAAGGCCGATGCGCCCCCCCTCCAACTCCAGACGCCGGAATGCGCTTCGCATGGGCGTCTCTCCTCCTTGGATCCGACTGAAGAGACGCACATAGAGGTCGGTATCGTCCAGCTCGAAACCATCCAGGCCGGCCTCCGCCAGGGGCCAGGTCCACTTCCCCTGACGATAGTCCTGCAGGGGGGTCTTACCGAGGCGAGCCTGTGGGCAGAGATCGAGGAAGTCATCCACCATCTGGTAGAATCGTCCGAGGCGGACACCCAGGTCGAAGACGGCTCCCGCCCCGCGGTCGTCGCCTCCGGCAGCGAGCAGACGGGGCAGGACCACGGCGCATCCGAAGAGTTCACCGGACTTGGCCGAGGTGATCTCCTGATATTCAGCCTCCGAGAGAACGCGCCCACGGGCCCCGTGCTGCGCCCGCTCGCCCGCCACTGTACGCTCCACGGCCCGGGTGAACCGACCCAGGAAGGCCAGGGAGCCGGTGACGTGGGCGACCCGGTACGCGGCGGTGAGAAGGTGGTCTCCCTCCACCAGACATCGGGCAATCCCGTGTCGGGCCATGGCGGACGGAGAGTTCCTGCGGGTGGGGGAATCGTCCAGGATGTCGTCGTGGAGGATGGACGCCTCGTGAACCATCTGGATCGCCAGCGCACCGGACAGGAAAGCCGGATCGGTATGGAGGCGGGGAGGCGCCGCGGCCCGCGCCACCGTTGGGCGGAGGAGCTTTCCTTCCAGCGAAGGTCCCGGGAGATCCAACTCACCGGCCAGCCGTGACGCCGTGGCACGAAGAGCATCCACGAAGGCGGGGTCCGGCCGGAACGAGGCCCCAACCGCCACTGGATGGTTCTCTTCGCTTCCCGTCATGCAACCTCCTGAACAGGTCGATCCCCCGGCTCGAGGGCTGGGTTCGACCGGCGTCGGGCAACCCATACGTGCAGCCCATACGCCAGAATGTAGGCGACGATGGTGGTGATGACCGCGACCCAGAGACCCTCGAGGATGATCATTCCCAAAGGCATGAGCACGGTGATGGCATAGTAGGCCGTCAGCCACGGAAGCGAAAGGGAATCCGTCCAGTCGTCGGCCCCGGTGAACTCAAGGCAGATCATGAGCACGATTCCCGTTCCCACCCAGCCCGCCAGATTCACCCAGGGCATTCCATAGTAGGGTGCGGTGGTGTCGGCCCACACCCAGTAGAGGGGACCGGTGAACGGTGCCTGGTAACTCATGGCCGGATCCAGCGCCAGATCCCAGAGCGTAAGGAGGACGGCGGCGAAGAGGATTCGTGGCCAGCGCCCTCCACGGCCCGGAAAGGTCACGCGCGCCAGGGCGTAGGAGGGAACCGCCATGAGAAACCAGCTCAGGGGGATCACCCAGGGGACTCGCCCATCGATCTTCCACCCCAGCAGTTCGGTGTAGGAGTAGTGTCCGAAGGGGATGCCGTATCCCGTCCCGAAGTACTCGCTCAGGAACGAGAAGACATACACCAGGACAAAGGCCGGGAACCACCTGAACCCCGCATAGCGGACCAGGAGGATCCCCAGGACCACTGTTCCCAGGATGATGTGCAACTGTGCGAAGAACTGGTTGGAGATCTCCCAGAACGAGACCACCGCATCGATGTGCATGGGCAGGTTCCAGGGCCTGAGGCCGAAGATCCCATAGCCTGCCAATGCGATGAAGGTGAAACCCAGGAAGCTAAGGAGGCCGATCCCCTCCGGAGACCGCACCCCCCCGGTCCGTGCCGTGTTCACGCCGATTCCATCCATGCCTTTTCCTTTGCGCCTCCCCAACGATCGCGCACCCACTCGGTGAATTCTCGGGCAGACTCGAAAAGCTCTACGCTACGGAATGGGAGGTCGCCGGACAATACCGATTGGGCTCTGACCTGGCTTCCGCCGAACACCAGCGAGTACGGGTGGGCGGGACGGTAGTATTCCCGGAGCAGTTCCGTGGCCCGTCGCATGTTGGCGCCGGTGGCCGGGGGTGAGGTGGAAATGCACACGAGATCGGCGGAGCGCGCCCGCTGTAGCGCCGCGAACTCCTCGGCCGGCGTGTTGGCCCCGGGGAAGAAGACCTGCCACCCTTCGCGCTCCAGGAGAACGCGGATGCACATGGAGCCGATCTGGTGGTGGTCACCCTCCATGGCGCCGACGACGGCCACGGGACGACGTCGAGCGGAGCCGGATTCCTCATCGGGATCTTCCAACCGGTTCCGGGGACTGAACTGGATCAGCGCTTCCAGAATGGCCTGACTGGCCATGTGCTCTTCGCCGATGCGAAGCCGCCCCTCCCGCCAGGCCGTGCCCACTTCGGCCATGAAGGGCTGAATGGCCTCGTCACACACCTGCGCGAAGGAGAGATCCGGCCGGGAAATGAGTTCGTGGAAGAGCGCAGTGACCCGCCGGGGGTACCCGCGAATCAGCCACCCGAGGGCCAGGGAGCGAATTCGTTGGAAGTCCTGGTGGTCCTTCGCATCCCGAACCGCGAGCCAGACGTGGGATTCGAAGGGAGCGAAGGGGGTGAGGAAGGTGTCGATCCCCCGCTCTTCGGCAAAGGAGAGGGCGGACCTGAGGTAGATCCGGCGATGTCCCCCCACCGTCTTGTCCGCCTCCAGGCCGTCGCCGTCGGCCCAACGCTTCACAGTGGACGGATGTACACCGAGGAGATCCGCGGTCTCCGAGGTGGTCAGAAAGAGTTCGGAGTTGTATCCCTGCATGACTGTCCTGGGTTCGGGAAGGGTAAAGCCGGGTGAATTTCGATCTGATCGGGTAGTTTGCACGTTCACGAACACGCTGTCAACTATCCCTGGACAAACACTGCACACAACGTGAACACAGTCACGCCTTCGGGGTTCCCTCGGCGCGAGTCGGGCGCCGTCTGCCCACCGATGGCAAGGGTTCGAAAAGGAGCCGTCAGGTGAAGGAAGAGTTGGTGCAGGTGACAAAACGAGGCCTCTTCGTGCCGACGGCGGATCTCTACATCGATCCGTGGCGTCCGGTGGAGCGTGCCGTCATAACCCACGCCCACGCCGACCACGCCCGGGGCGGCAGTGGCCGATATCTGTCCTCCGAATCGGGGGCCGGGGTCCTCCGGACAAGGCTGGGCTCCACGGCACCGATCGACACCGTTGCCTGGGGCGAGGAGATCCGGGTGGGTTCCGCGCGACTTTCGCTCCATCCTGCCGGACACATCCTGGGGTCGGCTCAGGTCCGTATCGAGGTGGAGGGGGAGGTGTGGGTTGTATCGGGAGACTACAAGCTGGAAGACGATCCCACGTGTGAGGCGTTCGAACCCGTTCCCTGCCACACCTTCATCTCGGAGTGCACCTTCGGACTCCCCGTCTACCGGTGGCCCGACCCCGCGACGGTGTTCAGCGGAATCCTGCAGTGGTGGGCGGACAACGCCCGGCGAGGTCGGACCTCCGTTCTCTTCGGCTATTCGCTGGGAAAGGCGCAGCGCCTGCTGGCCGGGATTCACCTGAAGCTTATGGAGAGCGCAGCGGAGGCGCCCGGTCCCATCCTCGTTCACGGAGCCGTCCATCGCCTCCTCCCCCCCTTCCATGACGCCGGTGTGCCACTCCCCCACGTCCTCCGAGCCAACCGGGAATCGGCCCGTGCCGCCCAGGGCCGTGCCCTGGTGGTAGCCCCCCCGTCGGCGGGGGGGACCCCCTGGATCCGAACGTTTGGCGAGGTATCCACGGCATTCGCGTCGGGCTGGATGCGGATTCGCGGAACCCGGCGAAGACGAGGGGGCGACCGGGGGTTCGTCCTCTCCGACCATGTGGACTGGCCGGGGCTCCTCACGGCGATCCGGGCCACCGGCGCCGAACGGGTGGGGCTGACCCACGGCACCACCGGGCCGGCCGTCCGGTTCCTGAAGGAGGGAGGATGGGATGCGTGGAGCGTCCCCACCCGATTCGAGGGGGAGGACGGTTCCGAGGCGCCCGATGCCGGGGAGGATGGCGAGGACCGGGATGGGGATGGGGAGGACGGGTCATGAGGCGTTTCACCGGACTCTTCACCGCCCTGGACTCCACCACCCGCACCTCGGAGAAGCTCTCGGCCCTCCGAGCCTACTTCCAGGAGGCACCACCGGCTGACGCCGCCTGGGCCCTGTGGGTCCTGAGCGGAGAGCGTCTGAGGCGCTCCGTATCCACTGGACGTCTCCGGGAGTGGGTCGCGCACCGCTCCAACACCCCCCTCTGGCTGGTGGAGGAGTGCTACGACGCGGTGGGAGACCTGGCCGAGACGCTGGCGCTCCTCCTACCTCCTTCCCAGAAGCGCCAGGCCTCCTCCCCCCCAGTGGCCCGGGCAGCGGCAGGCGAGACGCCGGACCCGGAGACCGGGCCCCTTCCCCTCCACAGGGTCATGGAAGAATGGATCGCGCCCCTCCGTTCCATGACGGACGCCGAGCGGGAAGAGCACCTGAACCGGTGCTGGGATGGTCTCGACGGCCAGGAACTCCTGGTGTTCCACAAACTCCTCACCGGAGGCTTCCGGGTCGGCGTGGGAAAGAAGCTGGTCACTCGGGCGCTGGCCGAGACCTGCGGGATGGACCCGGCGGTCCTGGCCCATCGCATGACCGGTCGATGGGAGCCCACCGGAGAGGCCTTCCTTCGGATCACCTCTCCCGATGCCGATCTTCCGGACCCGGGCCGTCCGTATCCCTTCCTCCTGGCCCATGCCCTGGACGGCGGGCCGGAAGAGCTTCCCGGCTCTGTGGGGGACTGGCTGGTGGAGTGGAAGTGGGACGGCATCCGCGGGCAGTTGATCCACCGGCGAGGCGAGACCTTGATCTGGTCCCGGGGCGAGGAGTTGGTGACTCCGGCCTTTCCCGAGCTGGCCGAGGCGGCTCACGTGCTCCCGCCGGGTACCGTACTGGACGGAGAGATCCTGGCCTGGGGACCGGACGGCCCCCGTTCCTTCGGCGCCCTCCAACGCCGACTGGGGCGGAAGCGGGTGGGACCCCGGCTCCGTCGCGAGATTCCGGTGGTATTTCTTGCCTACGACCTCCTTGAAGCGGAGGGACGAGACCTGCGGGAGCACCCCCTGCACCGGCGGCGCGAGCGCTTGGCAGAGCTCCTGGAGGCGGTGGGAATCGGAGAGGACGTGGGGTCGGGGATCCCCCTGGCCCTCTCGTCACCCGTGGCCGTCGATGATTGGTCGGTGGCCCACGCGTTGCGGGACACGGCTCGGGCCCGGGGTGTGGAGGGCTTCATGATCAAGGCCCGGGAGTCCACGTACGGCGTAGGCCGCCGGCGCGGGCCGTGGTGGAAGTGGAAGGTGGATCCCCTCACCCTGGACGCGGTGCTCCTCTACGCCCAGCGGGGTCACGGGCGACGCGCCTCGCTCTACACGGACTACACGTTCGGGGTGTGGGACGGCGAGGAGCTCGTTCCCGTGGGGAAGGCGTATTCGGGCCTCACCGATGCGGAGATCCGGGAGGTGGATCGATGGGTCCGCCGTAACATCGTGGACCGGTTCGGGCCGGTAAGGGCCGTAGAGCCGGAGCTCGTCTTCGAGCTGGCCTTCGACGGAATCCGTGAGTCGTCGAGACACCGGTCCGGCGTCGCCCTCCGCTTTCCCCGCATGGCCCGCTGGCGTCGGGACAAGCCGGCGCGGGAAGCCGATACGGTAGAGGCGGTCCGGGCTCTTCTACCTGGCTCCAGGGGGGAGCGGTGATCCCGGGCTCGGCAGCGGCGGTGGAGGATGAGCTCCGGCAATGGATGACTCGGCGCGGTTGGGAGCCTTTCCCCTTCCAGGAGGCGTGCTGGCAAGCCTGGCAGTCCGGTGCCGATGGCCTCCTCCATGCACCCACAGGGGTGGGCAAGACCCTCGCCATCTGGGGAGGAGTCGTCCTGGCCTCGCTGGATGGGGAGCCGGAGCTGCTCCCCCCAGGAGCAGGAGGTGCTGAGAACACCGCGCCCCTTCGCCATCTCTGGATCACACCCCTTCGGGCGCTGGCCCGAACCACCCTGGAGCAACTCACCGAGGTGGTGGAGGCTCTGGAATTGCCATGGTCGGTTGAGCTTCGCTCCGGCGATACCCCATCGTCGCGGAAGGCCCGGCAACTGCGCCGGCTCCCCACCGTCCTCATCACCACGCCCGAGTCCCTCTCCGTGCTCCTGTCCCGCCGCGAAGGCGTCCGACAGCTCCGGGGCATCCGGAGCGCGGTGGTGGATGAGTGGCACGAGCTGCTGGGAACGAAGCGGGGCGTCCAGACGGAGCTGGCACTGGCCCGTCTCCGGCAATGGAACCCCGGCATGCAGAGCTGGGGCCTGTCGGCGACCATTTCGAATGTGGACGAGGCGCTGGACGTCCTGTGCGGGTCCGGATCACGGCCACGGACGGTGCTCCGCGCCGCTGTCCCCGTGGCCCCCGGGCCCAGCGTCCGGACCCTGGTACCTCCTTCCATGGGCCGCTTCCCCTGGAGCGGCCACCTGGGCCTGCAGCTCCTGGATCAGGTGCTTCCCCTCCTGGATCAGGGGGGGACGACGCTTCTCTTCACCAACACCCGTTCCCAGGCCGAGCTCTGGCACGACGGGCTGCAGCGGGCGCGACCGGGAATGGGCGAGCGCCTCGCTCTCCATCACGGATCCCTTGGCCGGGAGATCCGGGAGGAGGTTGAGGAGGGGCTGCGCCGGGGAAGCCTGACCTGCGTGGTATGCACCTCGTCCCTGGATCTGGGGGTGGACTTTCCCGCCGTTGACCGGGTCATTCAGGTAGGCTCTCCCAAGGGAGTGGGGCGGCTCCTGCAGCGGGCGGGGCGAAGTGGACACGCGCCTGGGCGACAGAGCCACCTGGTGGCGGTGCCCACCCACGCCTTCGAGCTGGCTGAATTCGCAGCGGCCCGGGAGGCCATGGGTGAAGGACAGGTGGAGCCCCGTCGCCCTCTCCAGGCCCCCCTGGACGTCCTGGCTCAGCACCTGGTGACCGTGGCGCTGGGGGGAGGCTTCCGACCTGCCGACCTCCTGGAGGAGGTGCGGACGACGTGGGCCTACCGTTCCCTGGGCGATGGCGAATGGCGCTGGGTCCTGGATTTCGTGACCCGGGGAGGATCGGCACTGGAGGCCTACCCCCGGTATCACCGGGTGGTGGAGGGCGAGGACGGAATCTTGCGGGTTCCGGACCGACGCATCGCCCGGCAACACCGTATGTCCATCGGGACCATCACCTCGGACGCCGCCCTGACAGTCCGGTTCCTGAAGGGCCGAACCCTCGGATCCATCGAGGAGTCGTTCCTGAGCCGCCTCCGTCCCGGCGAGACCTTCCTGTTCGCCGGCCGACGTCTCAAGCTCGTTCGGGTCCGTGAGATGACGGCATGGGTCCGCCTTGCCACCGGTGGCAAGGGGGCGGTGCCCCGATGGATGGGAGGACGCATGCCCCTCTCCACCGAACTGGGAGCACGTATGCTGACGGTCCTGCCCCGCTGGGCGGAATGCCTCGGGTCATCGGATCCGGAGGGGTCGGGCGCGTCCAGGACCTGGCTCGATCCGGAGGGGTCGGCCCTCGAAGGCCTGCTGGCCCTCCAACAGCGGTGGTCCCGGATCCCCTCTCCCGACCTTCTTCTGGTGGAGCGGACCCGGAGCCGGGAGGGCCACCACCTTTTCGTCTATCCCTTCCTGGGGCGGCTGGCCCATGAAGGCATGGCGGCGCTCCTGGCGTGGCGCCTCACCCGGCAGGCTCCGCGTTCCGTGGAGTTCTCGGTCAACGACTACGGCTTCGAGCTTCTCTCCTCGGATCGCCTCGAGGTGGAGGACTGGGGTGAACTCCTCTCCCCGGAGAGGGTCTCGGACGAGCTCCTTCAGTGCCTGAATGCGGTTGAGTTGGCCCGGAGGCAGTTCCGGGAGATTGCACGGATCGCCGGCCTCGTCTTCCCGGGTTACCCGGGCCGGGGCAAGTCGACTCGACAGGTACAGGCCTCCAGCGGACTGATCTTCGACGTCCTGGAACGGTACGACCCGGAGAACCTCTTCCTGGATCAAGCCCGCCGCGAGGTCATGGACCGGGAGTTGAACATCGGCCGGATTCGGGATGGCCTGACGCGCCTCCACCGCCTTCCTGTCGAGGTGCAGGAGACGGAGCGACTCACACCCCTGGCTTTCCCCCTCTGGGCCGACCGACTGCATGCCACCGTCTCGTCGGAAGCCTGGATCGATCGGGTGCGGCGGATGGCGGGGCAGCTGGAACGGGCGGCGGGGGAATGAGCCGACGTGCCGGAGGTCCTGTCGAAGCAGGCACCGACGACGGTCGCCTGGCGGGTGGACCGGCGGGAGCCCTCCCGCTGACCTGGCGAGGTGAGGAGCTCCTTCTCCTGGGCGACGGCGCCCTTCTTCACCGTGTCCCCAAGACCCTCCTCGTGGCCGATCTCCACCTGGGGAAGGAAGCGGTGTTCCGGGCCCGGGGGCTCCCCATTCCCGAGGGGGCCGGGGCGGAGACGCTGGTCCGGCTGGCCCGCACCTGCAGGGACCACCAAGTCCGGGAGGTCATCATCCTCGGTGATCTGGTGCACGGGCCGGAGGCGTGGACGCCGGAGATCGTCGACGCCCTCGTCCACTGGCGGGCCCTTGTGCCCGGAGAGGTATGGTGGATCCGGGGCAACCATGACCGGGCAGCCGGCCCGCCCCCCCGCCCCCTGGGGATGCGGGAGGTGGAAGACGAAGCGCATCGGGGGCCATTCCGCCTGCGACACGATCCGCCCGATGGGGCTGAGACCCCGTCCGGGAAGCCCGTCCTCTGCGGGCACCTGCATCCGGTGGTCCGACTCCGGGCCCCGGGCACCCGGGCGCGACTGGCCTGCTTTGTCGTGGATCCCGGGGTCCTGGTGCTCCCGGCCTACGGCATCTTCACCGGAGGGCATCCCATGAAGCGGCGTCCGGGTCGGCGCCTGTTCGCGGCCGCCGGCGGTACGGTGGTGGAGGTACAGCGCCGGTAGCGGGGCCGGGGACCCCTCCGGCCGTCGGCCTAACGGCCGGGGGTGGACGGGGCCGGACTCAGCCCCCGCTTCCCTGCAAGTTCGTCGCGGGCCAACGCCACCACGGCATCGATGAGGTCAGAGAAGATGAAGCGGTGGGCCGGGTACATCATATACCAGTAGATGACCCCTGAAAGGCCCGACGGAGCGAAGAGCGCACGCTGTACCAGGCGGGTGCCGGATCCCTCGGGAATGGCCTCCCACTCCAGCCAGGCCCGGCCGGGCACACGCATTTCGGCCCTCAGTCGAAGTCGCTTGGGAGGTGTCCACGCCTCGACCCGCCAGAAGTCCACGGCCTCCCCGGCGGAAAGGTCGTAGGGATGTCGGCGTCCGCGGCGCAGGCCCGGACCTCCCACCAGTTGGTCCAGAAGACCCCGGATCTTCCAGAGTGGAGTCCACACCAACCAACCCCGCTCTCCGCCCAGCGACGAGAAGGCCCGGAAGACGGCCTCCGGAGGAAGATCCACCCGTCGGGTACGCACCTCCCGAAGCACCCCTTCCACATCGTTCAACTCGTAGGTCTTGGCGTCGCCCAGCGCACCGCTCCACCGGGTGGCCACGGCACCGGTCTCGATGCGAAGCAGAGCCAACTCCACCGCCCGGCGGTAGGAAATGGGGTCGATTCCGGGAAACTCACGGCGGGCTCGCGTCGTATCGCCGATCACCGGCTGAACCACTCCCTTCACCAGGGGCTTGGCGATGGACGGGGGGATGGGCGCCACAGGGTCCGGCGCAGACCACGGACGTCGGCGTACCCCCGCATCATCCCCTCGAAGGTGGTGAGTTCGGTCCCCACCTCAAAGACGCCCAGGGGATCCACGCGTTCCACCGCCTGGATGAGATAGGCCAGGATGTCCCGGACGGCGATGGGGCGGACCCCATTTCGGACCCAGCGCGGCGCCACCATGAAGGGAAGCCGTTCGGTAAGGTAGCGAACCATCTCGAAGGAGGCCGAACCGGACCCGATGATGGGCCCGGCCCGGAACTCGGTGGTTGGAAGGCGGGCGGCCAGGACGCGCCCCACCTCCGCCCGGCTCCGGAGATGCTCGGAGAGGGTCAACTCCTCCGTGTCGGGGAGGATACCCCCCAGGTAGATGGTCAGGGGAAGCTCAGGGCACGCCGAGGCGAAGTTTTCCGCCGCCTCCCGATCGCGCCGGGCGAAGTCCTCCCCGGCGTACATGGAGTGGACCAGGTAGTAGGCGGCGTCCACCCCCTCGGCCAGGCCGACGAGGGAGTCGGGATCCGAAAGATCTCCCTGGAAGACATCCACCTGGCCCTCCCAGTCGCGCCCCCTGAGCCTCCGGGGATCCCGAACCAGCACCCGGACCCGATGTCCGCGAGCCAGGAGCCGGGGCACCAACCGGCCGCCGATGTAGCCTGTGGCGCCGGTTACCAGGATGTTCATGGGCGGGATCCGTGACGGGAGTTCAGAGCCTCGTGGGCAGCGTGGTCCCTACTACTCCCGGGAGTTCTTTAGGATTCCGGTGATGAAGGGAAGAAGTTGCTTCTTTCGGCTTACGACCCCGTTCAGGCGGTAGATCTCGCGCTCTTCCACGGCGGGGTAGTTGATGGCCTCGATCACACCCGGGGACCCGCGGACCAGGAGTAGCGAATTCTGCTCCTTGATGTCCGTGACCATGAGGGCGGCGAAGTCGAGATCGTCGTCGACCCGGCTCGACTCGAGGGCTTCCAGCAGTTCCTGGGTGCGATCCCAGAAGCCCTCGAAGCCCACCTCTTCCACCTGGGATATGGCGAAGCTGAAATCGTCTTCCACGTAGGTCTTCCGATCCATCCCGATGACCTCGGCCGGCTCATGGTTCGCCACCACGGAGCCGGACGAGAAGATGATGTCGGCCAGCTCGGCGCCGGTGAGTCCGGCGATTCCCTCCAGCCAGCCCAGGATCTCTTCATCCAGGGCAGTGGTGGTGGGGCTCCGGAGGTTCAGGGTGTCGGAAACGAGCCCGCCCATCATGATGCCGGCCATCTCCCGGGACGGGGTAAGGCCGGCCTGCTTGTAGAGATCCGCCACGATGGTGCAGGTGGAACCCACAGGGCGATTGAGGAAGAGAATGGGGTCGGCGGTTCGGAGGTCTCCGAGCCGATGGTGGTCCACCACCTCGACGATCTCCACATGTTCAGCCCCCGACACGGCCTGGGTGAGCTCGTTGTGGTCCACCAGGATGATCCGGGTCGGGCTAGGACGCAGGAGATCCCGCCGGGTGAATACGCCCACCAACCGCCCCTCGTCGTTGGTGACCATGAAGACGGCGGGCCCCATGGTTGCCGTGCGACGACGCACGTCCGCCACCGTCTCTTCCGGTGAGAACTCGGCCAGGTCGTCGGTCATGACGTCGCTGACCCGCGCCGCCACCCGGATGGTCCAGGCCGTGGTGGCGGAGTCGAACGGGCTGACGATGAGGCTCACGCCGGCCTCCCTGGCACGCTCCACCACGTCGTCTTCCACGTCCATGGCACCGGTGATGACCAACAGTCGAATCCCGAGCTGGATGGAACGCTGCTGGATGTCCCACCGGTCGCCCACCACCACCACGCTCTGTTCGGGCGCCACGTACTCATCGCTCCGGATCCGGTCGAAGGACCGGATGTCCATGGCCCCCACCCGAACATGGAGATCGTGGACCCGATCCGCATCTTCCACATGAAGGATCCGGGCGCCGAGGGCATCCACCACCGACGAGATGGAAGTGCGGACCCGACGCATGTCTCCTACCCGGCCGGGGCGGGGGAGGAAGTAGCGCCCGAGCTGGAAGATGGAGACCTGGCCCAGCAGGTGTGCCTCGTCATCCACCACGGGTACTACCTGGAAGTCGTATTCCTCGATGAGCTTGAGGGCGTTCGCACAGGTGGCCTGGGGCTGCACGGTGATGAGGTCCGTGCTCATGGTGTCCCGGAGCCGGGGCGTGACGTCTCCGATGAACGGGGGGAGGGACACGCCGAAATGGTTCAGAATGGCATCGATGCGGGCGTTGGAGTTCCCGCATCGGGCCGCCCTGAACTCACCTTCAGCCGTCTTTGACTTGTAGTCGGCGTAGGCGAGGGCGGAGCAGATGGCATCGGCGTCGGGATTCCGGTGGCCGAAGATGAGGATGGGTCGGGGCATTGTGGATAGGGCGAGATGGACCGCAGGCGAATCGGAATCAAGGTCGATGGTCAAACTGGTACGGTGCGAAGCGTCGTGGAAGGCCGCCTCGATGTACAGCCTTCGAACTACGCCGGTGGTAACCACCGGTTCCACTCAGGTGTCGTCGCCCAGGTGGGCCCTGGCGATTCCCCGTTGCACCGCCGCATCTTTCAAAGGTGTTTCCCGTCGCTTCTCGCCACCTTCCGCTTCGGGCTGTGCGATCCGGAAGCGACCCGACCTGACCCGAACCAGGCTTGCCACCATGACGAGACGCCCTGCCGACACCTTTCCCCATCGATGGTTCAGGCTTTCGACCTCTGGTCTCTTTCTGGTTCTTGCCCTGGTGGGAGGATGTGGTCCCGACACCCTCGGGGACCCGGAGGGCGATGCGCCAGGGGCGCTGGAGGCGGGCACTGCGGACATGGTCCTGCTGGATGGGCGGGTGGTTACGGTGGACCCGGAGCTGGGAGAGGTAGCGGCCATGGCCGTCCACGGCGACCGAATCCTCGCCGTGGGCTCCACGGAGGAGATTTCGGACCTGGTGGGACCGGAGACCGAGGTCATCCAACTGGAAGGACGACTCGTCATCCCCGGATTCATCGAGGGCCACGGACATTTCCTGGGCCATGGCAATGCCCGGATGACCCTCGATCTTTCCGGAACCCGAAGCTGGGACGAGCTTGTGGAATTGGTGGCGGAGGCCCTCTCCGAGGCCGAGCCTGGAAGCTGGATCACCGGTCGGGGATGGCATCAGGAGCGATGGGTGGCCACCGGTCACGAACTCTTCGACGGGATCCCCACCCACCACACGCTGAGCGAGGTCACTCCGGAGAATCCGGTCATCCTGACCCACGCCAGCGGCCACGGCTCCATCGCCAACGCCCGGGCCATGGCAGAGGCCGGGATCGACGCCGGAACCGAAGATCCCCCCGGTGGCACCATCATCCGGGACCATGAGGGGGAACCCACCGGATTCCTACGCCAGGCCGCTCAGGGACCGGTCCGAGCGGCGCTGGCCCGGTACGAGGAGGGGATGACCGCCGAGGAACGCCGGGCCCGGCTCCTGCGCCAGATCGAGCTGGCTGGTGAGGATGCCCTGGCCCACGGCGTCACTTCCTACCATGACGCCGGGGCCACCTTCGCCGAGATCGACCTCTTCCGGGAGTTGGCCGAGGCCGGCGAGCTCCCCGTCAGGCTCTACTCGGCCATCCGGGGGGAGTCCATGGAGTCCATGCGGGCGCGGCTCCCGGATTACCGCCTCGTTGGTCACGCCGATCAGTTCCTCACGGTTCGCGCCATCAAGCAGGTGATGGACGGTGCCCTTGGGACCCATGGCGCCTGGTTCCTCGAGCCGTATGCCGACAATCCGGGAACGGCCGGACTTCCCCAGACCGACCCGGAAGACCTTCGGGCCGTGGCCCGCCTGGCGCTGGAACACGGGTTCCAGGTGAACACCCACGCCATCGGGGACCGGGGCAATCGGGAGACGCTGGACGCCTACGAGGAGGTTCTGAGGGTGAATGGAGGTGTGACGCCGGACCACCGGTGGCGGGTGGAACATGCCCAGCACCTGCACCCCGACGACATCCCCCGCTTCGGAGAGCTGGGCGTCATCGCCTCCATGCAGGGGATCCACGGGACCTCCGATGGCCCATGGGTCGAACCCCGCCTGGGCGCAGATCGGACCCGCACCGGCGCCTACGTCTGGCGGGACCTCATTGATTCGGGCGCCACCATCTGCAACGGAACGGACGTGCCCGTCGAGCCCGTCTCCCCCATCGCCTCCTTCCACGCTTCCGTATCGCGGATGACGCCGCAGGGGTGGCGCTTTCATCCCGAGCAGGCCATGACCCGCATGGAAGCGCTCGAGAGCTACACCATCAACTGCGCCTATGCGGGCTTCGTGGAGGATGAGTTGGGAAGCCTGACGCCGGGCAAACTCGCCGACATCGTCGTGCTGGACCGGGACATTCTCAGCATTCCCGAAGAAGGGATCCCCGAGGCTCGGGTGGACCTGACCATCCTGGGCGGGGAGATCCGGTACCGGCGCTGAGCCGCCCTGGCCGTGGCCTCACCCTCCTGGACTCGCTCGGCCACGCGTGTCCCCCCTGACTGGACATCCCCCCGGCAGCCATGGCCGCCGGGGGGTGTCCAGTCGCCCCTCTGAACTCAGAATCCATCGGATTCGGGATCGACGCTGCGCGGGGTCAGGACACGTTGGGGTTCGCGTTCCGTTCCACCTCCGGGAGGGGGAAGCAGCGTACACTCCCGTAGAGCCCACCCTGGCGGTACTCGGTTCCTGCCGCCGGTACCTGCGGCAGGTCGAAACGCCGCATGTCATTCAGATGGTGCCCCTCCAGGTACAGCTCCCGGGCCCGCTCGACGCGTACCTGCTCGGCCACCTCCGCGGCGGTTCCTCCGGCAAATTCCGGCAGACCGTGATGCGCCCGGAGCAGGTTGATCCGCGATACAGCCTCCTCCCCGCCCTCCACCTCGGCGATGATGAGGTGTGCCTCCCGCCAGGTGGCAATGGGAAGGGGGTTCTCCCGAAGCGAAGCGGTCCGGCCCGCACCGAACTTGGTCACCATCCAGACCGGGGTCTCGCTGTCCTGACCCACCGTTTCGGTGTCGATGACCTCGACCCGGGTGTCGGGAGCCCCCTCCACCGAAAGGTCCCGGAAGAGGGGAGCCACGGTGATCCTACCCCCGAAGAACTCGTCACCCACCCGGTTCCAGCGTCGGGCGGCGGCGGTGGAGGCGGTGGCGGTGATCTCGAATCCGGAGTCCAGTGTCAGCGCGGCCCGGGCGTCGGCCGCAGCCGGACCTCCATTCCCGAGGTTCAGGTGGGTTCGCGCCCGGCCCAACAGCGCCATGGCCTCGGTGTCCCGGTCCCCGACGGCGCGGGCCGACTCCACCGCCCGGGTGAACCGGTCGATGGCAGCGGCAAAGGCCGCCTCGGGTTGCACCTCGGGTCCGTTCTCCTCTATGACCACCGAGCAGAACCCCTCCCCCATGAGAAGATGACTGAAACCCGAGTAGGCTGCGGCCTGCCCCATGAGCCGGGTCCGGTTCGGTACCTGGGAATCCGTCCATCCCTCCAGGCTACGAAGGGCGTTGTCGGCGGACCACCGAGCCGTGGACAGGGGCCGGTAGATCCCGGGAGGATTACCGGTGCACCCGTTCACGCCGTACGGTGAGGTATCGGTGATGATGCGTGCGTCCAGGGGAAAGCGGGACGCCGTTACCGATGCATCCTGTAGCTCATTCCCCAGGAGGCCCCCGTTCACGATGTAGGCGCCCAGGGCGCAGTCGAAGTCGGAGATGGTGCCGGTCACCAGAAGCTCGGCCACCTCGGGGTTCTCCAGGTCTCCGGCGTCCACGACTCCCGGGGCATCCACGCTCAGAAGGCCGTCGCACCCCGCTGTGGCCACCAGGAGCGCCACTCCCAGGGGGAGAATCATGCGTTCGCGTGTGTTCATGGTTCGCTCTCCTCCCTCAGAAGGTCAGGTTGATGGAGGTAACGAAGCTGGTGAGCTGCGGCAGGTGGTTCTGCTCGAAGCCGCCGAACCCTCCCCGACCTCCCCCCAGGAAACGGGCCTCCGGGTCCATCCCCGTCCAGTTCGTGATGGTCCCCAGGTTCCGGGCCGACAGCGTCACCGTGGCCCGGGATGCGCCGATGCGCTCGGCGTAGTCGGTGGGCACGATGAAGCTGGCCGATACCTCCCGGAAACGCAGGAAGCTCGAGTCGTTGGTGTAGTGGGCCCCGAAGATGTCGCCGTTCTGGAAGGCGGCGATCTCTGCAGGCCGATCTGCGATGAAACGGAGGGGATCCACACTCTCCTCGCAGATGTTGAAGAGGGAGCAGCGCACCCGGGTCACATGGTCCCACTTCTTGAATCCGGTCTTGAAGTCCACAAGCCCGTAGAGACGCACCCGGTCGAAGAGGGTGACGGTCGAGCCGAAGGCACCCTCGTAGAGAGGGGCGCTCCGTCCGAGGTGGATGGCCGGAGCCACCACCTGGCCGGCGGCGTTGAAGCAGGGCGTGCTTCCCCCGGCTCCATCGTCACAGAGCATGCTGCTGCGGATGTGACGCCCATTCTGGTCGAATTCGGCGGAGACGATGCGCTGGTTGAACCAGCTGGCCATGGGATACCCGACCTTGTGGGTGATACCGAAGCCCAGCCCGATTTCATCCACCTCTCCCAGGTCCACTACCTCGCTGTCGTTTCGGGACAGGGACAGGGTGGTTTCCATGCGGAAATTGTCCCGCACGATCGGTTCGGCCCGAAGTGCCAGCTCGAACCCGAAGTTCCGGACCTCACCGACGTTGAAGAAGCGGGATCCGGGGAAGCCGGTGGACGGTGCCACCGGCTGAAGGAGGATGGCGTCCCGGGTCCGCTGCCGGTAGAAGGTGAAATCCACACCGGCCCGGTCATCCAGAAGGCCAGCCTCGAAGCCGATTTCGAACTCCTGCGCCCGCTCCGGGCCCAGCTCCGGGTTCCCGACCCCTCCCGGCGTCACGGTGGCCGCATCGCCCGGGCCCGGCACGGCGCTGAAGGTCCGCAGCGCGTCGAAGGCTCCGGGCTGTTCACCGGCTCGACCGAAGGCGGTCCGGAGACGGAAATCCCCGACCCAGCCCACATTCCAGAAGTCCTCTTCGGAAAGCACCCAGGCTCCGGAGATCTTGGGGTAGTAGACCAGGTCGAAATTATCACCGAAGGCCGAATGATCGTCGGCCCGGAGTCCCACGGTCACGTACCGGCGATCGTTCCACGAGAACTGCTGCTGCAGGAATACCCCCAGACTCGTACTCTGGATGAAGGTCTCGCCGGCCGAGGTCTCGGCGGCGGCATTCACGACCCGGAGCCCCGGCAGGGCAAACTCCTGACCCGAAGCACTCACCACCCGCAGCATGCGGTCGTAGTACTGGGTCCCGAAGGAGGTCTGGGAGGTCAGTGACTCGGTCAGGGGAAAGGTCAGGGTACCGCTGTAGTCCACGGTATAGTTGGTGATGTCCCGGCGGGTGACGTCCTTCCCGCCCCGACCGGTGGGACTCCATTCCCGATAGAGGGCGCTGATCTCGGTCAGGACCTGGTCGTCTTCCCGCGTATCATCGAGGCCGGCCGTCAGGCGCTGGGCGAACCAGGTCCGTGGGGTGTGGTTGACCTGGATGCTCCCGGTGAAGCGGCCCAGCTCCTGGGTCCGATCCGTCACCTCCCAGTAGTACTCCGGTACGAAGCTGCGAGCCCCTCGGCGGCGGTCGTCACCCTGAGCGTGAGCCGGGGTGGAGAAGTAGGTGGCCCAGGTGGTGCCACCGCATCCGCCCTCGCACGCCAACTGGAAGTCGCCGCGGGTGTAGCCCACGTTTCCGGTGATCTCCATGGATGGGGAGGCCACCACGGTAAGGTTCGCCCGGGCGCCCCGGCGGGAGACCGCATTGTCCCAGTCCGCTCCCTGTTCCTCGTCCCAGTTACCGGAGAGGTGATATCGGAAGTCAGCGGTACCGCCGCTCACGCTCAAGTTGTAGGTCTGGACGTGTCCGGTACGCCAGAGGGGATTTCCCCGGTCCTCTTCGGTCTGGGCGAAGTTGATGGACTCCACCTGTCCGGTGTTGGGATTTCTCCAGTAGTTCACGGGAACCCGGCCGATGGCATCGCCGAACCAATTGGCTCCCTGGCGGGTGGTCAGGTTCCATTGCGGTGCCCCCTGGGCGCCTCGCTTCGTGATGATCTGGATCACCCCGTTGGCCGCCTCCGTCCCATAGAGTGTGGCGGCGGCCGGTCCCTTGATGATCTCGATGCTTTCGATGTCATCGGGGTTGAAGTCATTGATCCGGGAAATGACGCTGGATCCGAATGCCTGGTTTATGGGACCCGAGTTCTGGGCATTGTCCACCCGGACTCCGTCCACGTACAGAAGGGGCGTATTGGAGAGGGAGATGGAGGACGAGCCCCGGATCCGGATCTGGGAGCCACTCCCCACCATCCCGGTCCCGGGAGTGATGAGGACGCCTGGCGCCCGGGCGTTGAGCAGGGACTGCATGTCCCGAACGGGCGCCACCTCCATGATCTCGGAAGCCCGGATGTTGGTGACCACATTCCCGATGGCCCGCCGCTCCACCCCACCGGCCGTTCCCGTCACCACGATCTCGTCCAGCGCCACCGCCGAGGTGGCGAGTTGGAAGTCCACCGTGACCGTCTCTCCGGCCGCCAGTTCGATCCTCCGGACCTCGGCGCGGTACCCCAGCGAGGTGGCGCGGATCTGACGCTCTCCGGCCGGGATCCCGGAGATGGTGTACCGACCGTCGACACCGGAGATGGCCCCCCGCTGCGTGCCCACCGCCACGATCTGCACGCCTCCCAGTGGCTGGCCGGCAGTGTCCGTGATGGTTCCCGCCACCGTNCCCTGAGCCTGGGCCGAAAGGGGTGGGGCAGAGAGGGTCAGCATCAGGGCCAGGCCCANGNAAACCATGGGGAAGAGGTGTCGNCGGTGCAGCGTGGGGCCTGAGACCCCGGGATCCTGCCAGGTGGGGCCGCGCCGGCGGGCCCCGTCGAACATGAATGGTGACATGGTGCACTCCCGTTCTGGAATCCGCACGAATACACCGGGCGCGTCATTGCGACCGGCTTCATAACATCTTACGTCCCCTCACATACGTGCAAGATGCGCCGAAAGCCGGCCGAGGCGAACCCATATCGGGGTCCAGAAGCCCTCCTGCACCTCCAAAATGCGAATCCAGATTCGCATTTTGGGCTCCGTGCCGTCTGGGGCAGACGGATGGGGAGGGTGGCGGTTGCTCGCCGGGCTGGTGGCCGCCCCCGACCTCCATGGGACGGTCGCTCCGGTCCCGGGGGGCGGAAGGGCACAGCGGAGGGACCCCTACGGGCTCGCCGAAGGGAAGGACCTGCAGAATGGGATCAACGCTTCAGCATGGGGATGGGGGACATCCCCTCGGATCGAACGGCCAGATCCGTCATTCGAAGGGCCAGATCCGTCAGATGTCCAGGTTTCGGACGTACCGGGCGTTCTTCTCGATGAACTGGCGGCGCGGCTCCACATCGTCGCCCATGAGACGGGAGAAGATGGAGTCGGCCTCGGCGGTGCTCTCCATGGTCACCTGCATCAGGGTCCGGGAGGTGGGATCCATGGTGGTGGACCAGAGCTGATCCGGATTCATCTCACCCAGTCCCTTGTACCGCTGGATATTGAGACCTCGGGCGTCCTCTCCCTTCCCGTTGGTGACCCGCTTCACGATATCCCGGCGCTGGTCCTCGGAATAGGCGTAGTACTCTTCCTTTCCCTTCGCTACGCGGTAGAGGGGCGGCTGGGCGATGTAGACGAACCCCGCCTCCATGAGCTCGCGCATCTGCCGGAAGAAGAAGGTGAGGAGGAGCGTCCGGATGTGGGCGCCGTCCACGTCGGCGTCGGTCATGATGATGATCTTGCCGTACCGCGCCGCCGTCAGGTCGAAGTCATCCCGGATGCCCGTACCGATGGCCGTGATCATGGCCCGGACCTCGTCGTTGGAGAGAACCCGATCGATGCGGGCCCGCTCCACGTTCAGGATCTTCCCCTTGATGGGAAGAATGGCCTGGAAGGATCGGTCCCGCCCCTGTTTGGCTGAACCACCGGCCGAGTCACCCTCTACGATGAAGATCTCGGTCATGGACGGATCGTTCAGAGAGCAGTCCGCCAGCTTCCCCGGCAGGACTCCGCCCTCCAGCGCATTCTTCTTTCGAGCCAGGTCCCGCGCCTTTCGGGCCGCCTCGCGGGCACGGGCGGCCTGCAGGGACTTTTCGATGATGGACTTGGCGGATTTGGGATTCTCATCGAGCCAGATGGCAAGATGCTCGTTCACCGCCGCCTCCACGGCGCCCCGAACCTCCGAGTTTCCGAGCTTGGTCTTGGTCTGCCCCTCGAACTGGGGCTCCATGACCCGCACCGACAGGACGCAGGTGAGACCCTCGCGAACATCGTCGCCGGACAGCGAATGGTCCGCCTTCTTCAGGAGGTTGTTCTTCTTGGCGTAATCGTTGATGGTGCGGGTGAGGGCGGCCTTCAAACCGGTGAGGTGCGAGCCGCCTTCGTGGGTGTTGATGTTGTTGACGAAGGTATGGGTGTTCTCGCTGAACCCGGCGTCGTACTGCATGGCCAACTCGATCTCCGCCTCCGGCTTCTCCGCTTCGAAGTAGAAGGGCGGCTCGTGCAGGGGCTGACGTGCCCCACGGAGGTAAACCACATACTCCGACAGGCCTCCCTCATACTGGAAGACCTCCTCCACGGGCTCCTTGGCCCGTTCGTCGATGATGGAGATCCGCAGCCCCCGGTTCAGGAAGGCCATCTCCCGGAGCCGGGAGGTGAGGGTGTCCAGGTTGTAGACCGTTTCGGTGAAGATCTCGGCATCGGGCTTGAAGGAGACCCGGGTCCCCCTCCCCTCCGCCGACCCCATGTCCTCCAACTCCTTCTGCTTGATGCCGCGATGGTAGCGCTGGTGCCAGAGACGACCGTCCCGGCGAACCTCTACCTCCAACCACTCGGACAGGGCGTTCACGACACTCACACCCACGCCGTGGAGCCCTCCGGAAACCTTGTAGTTGGACTTGTCGAATTTGCCGCCGGCGTGGAGGACGGTCATGGCCAGTTCCACCCCGGGGAGCTTCTCCGTGGGGTGGATGTCCACGGGAATCCCTCGACCGTCATCCACCACCGTGATGGAGTCATCCTTGTGGATGATCACCTCGACACGGGTGCAGTACCCGGCCATGGCCTCGTCGATGGAGTTGTCCACCACCTCGTACACGAGGTGGTGAAGCCCTCGAGCCGAGGTGGATCCGATGTACATCCCCGGGCGCTTTTTTTAGAACCTGGATGTGACCTGAGGTATACTCGGGCTGGGACGACGGGGTCGGACTTTCAGCCATCTTGAAGAGTCTCCGGGACAGACGGGTCAGGCAGGATCGGACAAGGACAGACAAGGTAATTTAGGGGATCCGGTGTGGCATTTCCATTGCCGGCCAGGCCCCGGGCCCGCTGGGAGGCCCATCCGGCTCCCTGGGATCCCGCCGGCCGACCTCAACGCCGGGTGGTTTCCTCCGTCGTCGGAGGGTGATCGGAACCGCCGTCGATCCGGAAGACGATCCGGCGAATCCTCCCCCCGCCCGGCCCCGCATTCAACCGGGCCAGGATATCCCGGCGCATGAGGTTCAGCTCGCTCATCCAGACGGACGATCGGACCTCCACGAAGAGGACGCCACGGGAGACGCCGGTGGGACGGGCCACTCGCGCGATGGCCGGCCCCACNACATCGTCCCANCGTGCNAGAGCCTCCTGGGCCTCCACCTCGCCTTCCAGTCCGTGCTTACGCAGAAAGCCGGGAAGAAGGTCGCCCAGGGGGACCGGTCCATGGGCCGGGGGACCGTCCCGGTCATCGCCCCCATCCCGGTCCCGGGGCGGATTCGAGGGCGTCACCGAAGGAGCCTCCCCTCGCGAATCCCCCACCGTGCCATCCCACCATCCCGGAACCGGATCTCAGCCTTCCGCGGTGCCGTGAGGATGACCTGGCCGACGGCGGTCCGGTCCAAAAGGTCGAGCAGGCGAGCGGAGCGCGCCTCGTCCAGTTCGGCGAAGACGTCATCCATGAGGAGGAGCGGCTCCCGACCCTTCCGGCGACGGATGGTCTCGGCCTCCAGGAGCCGGAGGGCCAGAGCCACGCTGCGGCGTTGTCCGCCGGAGCCAAAGCGCCGGACGTCGCGGGCCCCCTCCCCCGGTTCCAGCACGAGAAGCAGTTCGTCGCGGTGGGGTCCCACGGTGGTGGTGCCGAGCCGGGCCTCCCGCTCCTGGGAGGTGGCCAGAGCCACCCTGAAGGCTTCTTCCACTCCATCCTCCTCCAATTCGCCATTCCCCACTCCGGAGATCCCGGACTCCAGGCTCATGCGAGCGCCCGTTCCTCCGGAGATCTCCTGGTGGATCTGCGAGAGGGCACCGGACATGGACCGCACCCAACGGCTACGGAAAACCGTCACGCGACTCCCGGCCGCCATCAGGAGGCCATCCCACGCCCGGGCCTGCGACGCGTGTCCTCCGGACTTCAGGGCCGCGTTTCGCTGGGAGAGCACCTGCCGGTAGCGCTGGAGGGTCGCCAGATACCCGGGCTCACTGAGGGACAGGACGATATCGAGGTAACGCCGACGGATGTGGGGCCCGTCATCCACCAGGGCCAGGTCCGCCGGGGTGAAGAGCACGGCGCCCACGTGGCCCACCCCGTCCGCCAGGCGCTCCACCTCCACCCCATCCAGCGTCACCTTCTTCCGAGCACCGGTGCGCTGCCACGCCGCGGCCACCTTCCGGTCCCGGCGCTGCCCCTCGAACGGCGCATCGGCCTCCTGGGCCTCGACAAGCCCCTCCAGGCGGAAGACATCTTCACCGAAACGAACCAGATCCCGATCCGAAACGCCCCGGAAGGACCGGAGAAGCTCCAGATAGTGGATCGCCTCCAGCAGATTGCTCTTCCCCTGGGCGTTGGGGCCCACGACCGCCACACCCTCGGGAGGAAACTCCAGTGTATCGTCCACGAGGTTTCGAAACCCGCGTAACTCCAATTGGGCCAGGCGCAATTCGTCTCGTCCCGCCGGGCTCAGCGGCCCTGGAAACGGGGGGGCCGCTTCTCCAGGAACGCGGTGAGTCCCTCGCGCATGTCATCGGTGGCGGCCAGGAGTCCGAAGAGGGCTGCCTCGTGATCCAGGGCCCGACCGGACTCCACGTCCATGGCGTGGTACACCGACTGGAGGGCCAGTCGCACCGCCACGGGACCCTGCTTGGTGACCTTGGCCATGAGCTCCCGAGCCCGGCTGGCCAGCTCGTCCCGCGGGACGATATCGCCCACGAGCCCGATGCGTTCCGCCGTCTGCGCATCCACCATCTCGCCCGTCAGCGTCATCTGAACGGCCCTCCCAAGCCCCACCAGGCGGGCCAGACGTACCGTCCCACCATAGCCCGGGATCAGCCCAAGGCCCACTTCCGGTAGGCCGAACCGGGCATTCTCCGAGGCAAGCCGCATGTGGCACGCCAGGGCCAGTTCACATCCACCGCCCAGGGCATAGCCACCCACTGCGGCCAGTACCGGCTTGGGAAATCTCTCGATGAGATCGAAGATGCCCTGCCCCTGCCGGCTGATCTCCAAGGCGCCGGCCGCATCCATCTCGGCCAGCACACCGATATCCGCTCCAGCGACGAAGGCCTTCTCTCCGGCCCCGGTCAGGATGACGCCCAGGACCTCGTCGTTGGTTTCCACGGAGCGGAAGGCAGAGCCGAGCTCTTCGAGCACCTCCGGGTTCAGGGCATTGAGCTTCTTCTGCCGATCGATGGTGATGGTGGCGATGCGGTCCTCGATCCCCACAGTGACGAGTGCGACTCCGGACATGATGGGTTCCCCGTGGAGGTTGAACAGATAGCGGAACATACCTTGGGAGATGGCTGTCCCCGCGTCCAGGTCGAGGCGGGCGGACTCGAGGCGGGCGGACAATTCGAGGCAGGCGGACCTTCGGACGCCGGATCGTCCCTGTCGGGGTGACACCTCCCATCTTGAATGGTATCCAGCCCCGCGCCCCGGGCCAACCACCCCCCGGGCAACCGGCGTGGCCACGCCCATGACCCGTGTCCCCGTGACCATGATGCGCAGGAGTGCCAGGGGCGCAGAGGTGCCGGGGACCCCGAATGGGTGGCCATGGCCCCGAATGACCATGGCCCTGGCCCAACTCGTCATATACCTTCGTGTACCTACTGCCGTATCGTGTACGTCCGGACCGGGAAGGCCCCCTGGGCTCCCGGTCCCAGCGAACCACAGACCCGATCTTTCCGCTCAACCCGCGCCGCCGGCGTGATGGGAGAAGCAACAAGCCATGAGTCGTTCCCTAAACAAGGTCATGCTCATCGGAAACGTAGGCTCCGACCCTGAGATTCGCAGCACCGGATCCGGCCTGCGAATCGGCAAGGTGTCCCTCGCTACCAACCGGACCTTCCAGGATCGCTCCGGCCAGCAGCAGGAGCGAACCGAATGGCACCGCCTCACCTTCTTCGGGAAGCTGGCCGAGATCGTGGAGCAGTATGTCACCAAGGGCGACCGCCTCTACGTGGAGGGCCGGATCGAGTACTCCCAGTCCGAGGACGATCAGGGGAACGTGCGCTACTTCACCGATATCGTCGTGGGCGAGATGGTGATGCTGGGCCAGGTGGGGGCACCGGGTGGAAGCGGAGGTGGAGGCTTCAGTGGCGGCGGGAGCCGATCGGGCGGGAATTTCGGGGGAGGACCCTCGAAGTCAGGCCCCGATATTTCGGAACCGGATGACGACCTTCCCTTCTGACCGGCCACGGCCTACGCGGCCCGTGGCCGTGGGGACGGCAGGGGCCGAAGAGAAGCGAGGAGGGGAAGGGGCTGGAATCGACTTCAGGCCTGGAGGGCGGTTGGGAGGACGCGCGCAGCTTCGCGGTTACCCCCTGCTGCCCTCCGACTCCGGTCTCAACTCGGACTCCCAGAGGCCCAGGAGTTCTCCATCGAAACGGGAAGGGTCCTCACGGTAGGCCGCCACCCAGATATCGAAGGGAGGGAGGGACAACTGCTCCGACAGGCGGGCGGTGGCGAGCTTCACCACAACGTCAAAGGAAAATTCTCTTCCCTCCACCGGCCCCGATGCCTGAGCCGCCTTCTCGGCCAGCACGTAGATCTCGTCGGCCGAAAGGCTGAGGAGCATGTCGGCCACACGAGCAGAGCAGTAATCGAGATACTTG
>SL_3KL_010_SEDDRAFT_10000845_pt1 | contig 26848 bp, 26 predicted proteins | sample SodLakKL_010_SED_2_FD_10381 | JGI IMG/M metagenome (IMG submission 10381) | reverse complement strand
GGTTGTGTAACCCACCATCTCCAGCACGATGGCGCCGCGCGTGTGTTCACCGGCGGCCCGCATTCTGCGCACGAACACGCGGCTGCCCTGCCAGCGGGTCTGAAAGGCAGGGGGCTCCTCGAGGGTGAAGGCCACGCAGCGCACCGGGACCGAAGGCGGTTGTCGGGCGAGGCGGGCCGCCAGCGCGAGCAGGACGCAGACCGCGCTGGCGTTGTCGTCCGCGCCCTCGGTCCCGGGCACCGTGTCGTAATGGGCGCCGACAATGATGGGCGCGTGTTCGCCCGGGGCCGCCCCCGGATCCTCACCGGGGGGCGGCCCCAGGTCGCAGTACAGGTTGGCAACGGTTTCACTTTCGTAGCGATAGGTCTGTCGGTGCACCGTGCAGCCGCTGTCGACCAGGGTGTCGTGGATGTAACGCTCCGCGGCCGCCAGGCCGCCACCGGTCAGCGTGCGCTCACCGATGGTCTTGCACAGTGCGTGGGCATGCGCCGCAACGGCCTGGTGTGATGCGGGGTTCATGCCGTCCGGCTCCCGGGCTCCCCATGCGGCGTGCGCGAAAGATATTTCCGGGTCTGCGAAATATGATTGGCACGCAGATTGCAGATGCTGGGGTGAGACAAGAACGCACCGGCGAAGGATTGGCAATACCGCTGCCCGAGCCGCCGGGAGGAAATCAGCAATGAGTGCTCACAAGCCGTTGTCAATGCAAGCGTTCCGCCGGATGGTGGAGAATCTGTCCGCGCGCCAGATCGAATCGCTGCCGCAGGAGATGCTGCCCGATCCGATTCCACTGGAGATTGTGGACGAAATCACCGATGGCACAAAACGCAAGGTGGTCGAGGACCTGATCTGGTCGCGCTCGGCGAACCACGTGACCGCATCGAACAGCGCCCGCGAAAACCTGGAAAGCAGCGTCTGCGACGCGCTGGAGCGTGCCGAAGGCTGTCAGGGTACCGGTACGGACGAACTTGATCGCCTGACGCGGCAGATCACGCACAACTGGCGCACGACCTCGGGCGGCGATGACTGGCTCGACGACACGCTGCAGAATCTCGAGCGCGCACGCCGCTTGGCGGCGGATCTCGCCCGCGAGGCGGCGGGCGTTGCCCGTGCGGTGGATGTGCTTGATCGGCCCTTCGTCGGCCGTGACCTGTTCAGCGACCGGGTGAGCACCGCGCGCATGCGCGCGAAGAAGGTGCTCACGCGGCTGCAGTCCTCGCTGGGGCGTTTCCACCTCATGGAAATGGACATCGCGCATGGCGACATGAAGCTGCGCCACTGGCAGTGCGAGACCAATCTCGCGCGTTTGCGTGAGCTCGACGAGCAGATTGCGACCGTCCGCGCACGCATCGAGCGCCACAATGGCCTCGCCATGCGCCTGCTGCGCCCGCGGGTCGCCAGGCACCAGCGCGAGGTTCTGCTCGAGCGCCTGCAGGAACTGACGCACAAGCGCGACAGCCTCGAGACCCCGATCTCCGAGCAGGAGTTGCTGCACTGGCTCGACGTGCTCACGGATGCGAGCCTGCTGGTGGACCAGAACGAGTGGCAGGCGAAGGCGCAGCGAGCGCGGCTGCTGCTCTACCGGCTGATGAACGTCTACTGCCTGCAGCAGGAGACCTCCGCGCAGCGCGTGGCCAGCAATCCACTGTCACAGATCAATGCCCGCGAGGCCATCGATTACTACCTGAGCAGCGAGCAATTCATGTTGCGCTACTTCGCCCGCAAGCGGCAGGAAGTGACGCTCTGGCTTGCCGGCGCGGCGCGTGAGAAGCTCGACGCGCTCGACCGGGTGCGCGATGCCATCCTGTCGGATTATCGACGTTCCACGCGCATGCGTGGAAAGGCCGACGAGCGTCAGTCAGGTCCGGATTCCGCGGCGCAGGCGACGGCCTGAAACGGGGCAGGCGGCCGCGGACAGGCAGGCCGCACGCCTGCGTCGGCGGGCCTTGTGCTCTGGGCAAATCGGCACTTTCGGTGCCTGCAACGGTCGCAACAGTCAGTGGCGAATGCACCGTGCGGAGTGCGCCATGGCATGTCTCGCCTCGATTCTGCCCGCCCGCCGCCGGGCGACCAGCGGCTCGCGGCCCCGTGGTCCACGCCATGCAGGGTCGTGGTGGCTGCCGGGCGTGCTCATGGTCGGACTGCTGCTGCCGGCCGGCGAGGCCTGGGCGTTCCGCTGCAACGGCAGCCTGGTGAGCGAGGGCGATCGCCGTTTCCAGGTCGAGCGAGCGTGCGGCGAGCCTGACCACGTTGAATCGATCACCGATCCCTATTTCGCGCGCTACTGGCCCTACGAGGAGATCTGGGTCTACAACCGCGGGCCGCAGCGCCTGCTGCGCGTGCTCCACTTCCGCGACGGCCGCCTGCGCCGCATCGAGACCGGCGGCCACGGTTTCGACGAGGCCCGCGCGGATCGTCAGCCCTGCACGCCGCGCGACATGCGCTCCGGCATGACCGCCTACGAACTCCTGGTCCGCTGTGGCGAACCGGTCGACCGCAGCTACCACCGCGTTACCATGACACGTGACGCGCGCGGGACATGGCGTCACCATCCCCATCGCGTCGTCGAGGACTGGTTCTATGCCGATGATGACCGCTATCGGCCGCGCCGCGTACGCATCCGGGACGGCTTCGTGATCGAGGTCTCGACCCGGCTCGACTGAACGCGCCAGCCGGGCCGGCCCGAGGGGCAATCCGCGCTCAGCCGTGCTGGCGCTGGAACGCCGCCAATACCTCGTGCGCGACGTCCGGCTTGAAGCGCGGGCCGTACTCCGTGATCAGGCGGGCCGCCGCCGCGTTGGCGAAGTGCCCGGCGCTGGCGTGATCGTGGCCCTGGCTGCGGGCATGGAGAAAGGCCCCGGCAAACATGTCGCCGGCACCCACCGTATCGAGCGGTGTCACCTTGTGCGCAGGCACCTCGATCACGCCGTGCCCGTTATGGATCAGTGCGCCCTCGGCACCGCGGGTGACGGCGAATTCGCGCGTGATCTGGCCAAGTTCGGCGAGGGCGGTGTCGAGATCATCGGCGCCGGTCAGGCCCATGACTTCGTCCTCGTTGGCGAACACGAAATCGACGCCGGTGCCGATCATCTCGCGCAGTTCGCCGCCGAAATGCTGCACGATATTCGGGTCGGACAGCGAAATGGCTGTGGGCACGCCGGCTTCGCGCGCGATTTCGCGCGCGCGGGCGACGGCCTCGCGTGCGCTCGGTGAGGTCGCCAGGTAGCCCTCGAAGTAGAACCAGCGTGATGCGGCCAGCGCGTCCGCGGCCACGGCATCGACCCCGAGGGCGCCGGTGACACCCAGATAGGTCTGCATGGTGCGGTCGGCGTCCGGCGTCACGAACACCAGGCAGCGTCCGGTATCGCCGGATTCACGATGCTGGGCGGCGTTGCTGGTGACGCCGTTGGCCGCCAGGTCTTCGGCGTAGATGCGGCCGAGGTCGTCGTCCCCGATGCGGCAGCTGTAGAAACCGCGGCCGCCGAACTGGCTGACGGCGATAACGGTGTTGGCCGCGGAGCCGCCGGCGCTGCGATTGACTTCGCGTGCGGCCAGCGCGGCCATCATCTCGGACTGCTGGTCGGCCTCGACCAGCGTCATCACGCCCTTGTCGATGCCGAGCCGGGTCAGCTCCTCCGGTTCGATGCTGTACTCGACATCGACGAGGGCGTTGCCGATGGCGTAGACGTCATACTGGCTCAAGGTGTACCTCCTGTTCGGTTGGCGCTGCGGATTGTACATGTGCCCACGCACGGCCCGCCGCCCGCTTGCGCTCGGGCGGGCCTTTGCACGCTGCGGGCGCGGCCGGCCTCAGGCGCTGCGCGCGGCGGGCTCCGCCGCCTGTTCACGCGGATCATAGGCCAGACTGGGCCCGAGCCAGCGCTCGGTATCCTCGATGCTCCAGCCCTTGCGTGCCGCGTAGTCCTCGACCTGGTCGCGCTGGATCGTCCCGAGGCCGAAATAGCGGGCCTCGGGATGCGCGAGGTAGAACCCGCTGACGGATGCCCCGGGTGCCATGGCATAGCTCTCGGTGAGCTGCATGCCCGTGTGCTCTTCCACCTCGCACAGCGACCACAGCAGGCCCTTCTCGGTGTGCTCCGGGCATGCCGGATACCCGGGCGCGGGGCGGATGCCGTGGTAGGCCTCGGCGATCAGGTCGGCGTTGTCGAGTTTCTCGTCCGCGGCGTAGCCCCAGTATTCCTTGCGCACCCGCAAATGCAGATACTCGGCGAAGGCCTCGGCCAGGCGGTCGGCGATCGCCTCGATCATGATGGCGGTATAGTCATCGCCGCGCTCGGCCGCGGCTTCCTTGTACGCGGCGGTCTCGTGGCCCGCGGTAACCGCGAAGCCACCGACCCAGTCGGGTACGCCGCTGTCCGCCGGGGCCACGTAATCGGCCAGGCACAGGTTCGGCTTGCCGCTGGGGCGCTCGGTCTGCTGGCGCAGGAAGTGCAACCGCATCCGTTCCTTTCGGCGCGACTCGTCCGTGTAGACAATGACGTCGTCGCCGTCGGCGGCAGCCGGGAACAGACCGCAGACACCGCGTGGCGTCGGCCAGCCCTCGGCCTGCATGCGATCGAGCATGGCGGCCGCGTCGTCGAGCAGTTCGCGTGCGACCTCGCCCTTGTCCGGATCGTCCAGCACCTTGGGGTAGCTGGAGCGGATCTGCCACGCATGCAGGAACGGGGTCCAGTCGATGTAGGGCCGCAGGGTGGCGACATCCACGCCCTCGACGGGGATGATGCCGGTCTGCGCCGGCTCCACCGGCGGTTGTTCGCTCGGGCTCCATTCGAAGCCGCGGGCACGGGCGGCGTCCAGCGGGATGTGTCGCTTGCGCGTTCCCCCCTGGCCGCGGCGCACGCGCAGTGCTTCCTGGTCCTCGGCGATTTCCGCGGCAAAGGCGTCGCGCTGCTGATCGTTGAGCAGCTTGCCGACCACGCCGACCGCGCGCGAGGCATCCTTGACGTAAGTCACGATGCCGCTGTAGGCCGGCGCGATCCGCAGTGCGGTGTGCATGGGCGAGGTGGTGGCACCCCCGATCAGCAGCGGCAGCTCGAAGTCGGCCCGTTCCATTTCCTCGGCAACACGGACCATCTCGTCGAGCGACGGGGTGATCAGGCCGGACAGGCCGATGATGTCGACCTGCTCATCGCGTGCGCGCTGCAGGATGTCCTGGGTCGGTACCATCACGCCGAGGTCGATGACCTCGAAGTTGTTGCACTGGAGGATTACCCCCACGATGTTCTTGCCGATGTCGTGGACGTCGCCCTTGACGGTGGCCAGCAGCACCTTGCCCTGGGGCCGGTCGCCCTCGCGCTTGTCCGCTTCGATGTAGGGGATGAGGTAGGCCACGGCCTTCTTCATCACGCGTGCCGACTTGACCACCTGCGGCAGGAACATGCGGCCGTCGCCGAAGCGGTCGCCGACGACGTTCATACCGTCCATCAGCGGCCCTTCGATGACGTCGAGCGGGCGCTCGGCCTTCTGCCGCGCTTCCTCGACATCCTCTTCGACGTAATCGGTGATGCCGTGCACCAGCGCGTGCTCCAGGCGCTGGCCGACCTCGGCTTCGCGCCACTCCGGGTCGGCCTGTTCCTGCTTGCCGGATTCGCGGTAGTCGTCCGCGATGGCGAGCAGGCGCTCGGTGGCATCGGAGCGGCGGGCGAGGATGACGTCCTCGACCCGTTCGCGCAGCTCCGCCGGGATGTCGTCGTAGACGGTCAGCTGGCCGGCATTGACGATGGCCATGTCAAGGCCGGCGTGGATGGCGTGGTAGAGAAAGACCGAGTGCATGGCCTGGCGCACCGGCTCGTTGCCGCGGAACGAGAACGAGACGTTGGACAGGCCGCCACTGGTGCCCACACCCGGCAGCTCCTCGCGAATGCGTCGGACCGCCTCGAAGAACTCGATGGCATAGCGATCGTGCGCCTCGATCCCGGTCGCGATGGCGAAGATGTTCGGGTCGATGACGATGTCGGCGGGCTCGTAGCCGGCCTTCTTCGTCAGCAGGTCGACGGCGCGGTGCGCGATCGCGACCTTGTGATCGGCGGTCTCCGCCTGGCCCTCCTCGTCGAAGGCCATGACCACGACGGCCGCGCCGTAGCGCCGTACCAGCCGCGCCTGTTCGAGGAACGACTCCTCACCCTCCTTGAGGCTGATGGAGTTGACGATGGCGCGCCCCTGGACGCACTGCAGGCCGGCTTCGATGATCTCCCAGCGCGAGGAGTCGATCATGACCGGCACGCGGGCGATATCGGGTTCACCGGCTACCAGATCGAGGAAGCGGCGCATGCACTCGACGCCGTCAAGGAGGCCGTCGTCCATGTTCACATCGATGACCTGGGCGCCGCCCTCGACCTGGTCGCGGGCGACCTCCAGTGCGGTTTCAAAGTCGCCCGCCTCGATCAGGCGGCGAAAGCGGGCCGAGCCGGTGACATTGGTGCGTTCACCGATGTTGATGAAACCGGTATCGGGGCCGACCGTGAGCGGTTCGAGCCCCGACAGGCGCAGGCGATTCGGGTTGTGTGACTGATTCTGGCTCATGCATCCGTCCCGGTGCGGGCTTCGTCTTCGGTGCGCGCGTTTCGCGGTGTGCCGGCGCGGGCGACTTCCGCGATACGGGCGATGTGTTCGGGTGTCGTCCCGCAGCAGCCGCCGATGATGTTGATCAGGCCGTCGTTGACCCAGTCCTGGAGCAGGCCTGCCATCTCCTCTGGGCCCTGGTCGTATTCGCCCAGGTCGTTCGGCAGCCCGGCGTTGGGGTGCGCGCTGACGGCCGTGTCGGCAACGCGCCCGAGTTCGAGCACATAGGGCCGCAACTGTTCGGCGCCCAGCGCGCAGTTGAGGCCGACACTGAAGGGTTGGGCGTGGCGCACGCTGTTCCAGAAGGCCTCCACGGTCTGCCCGGAGAGGGTCCGGCCGCTGGCGTCGGTGATCGTGGCCGAAATCATGACCGGCAGGTGCTGGCCACTGGCCTCGAACGCTTCATCCAGTGCGTACAGGGCGGCCTTGGCGTTGAGCGTGTCGAAGATGGTCTCGACCATGATGCCGTCGGCACCGCCCTCGATCAGGGCTTCCGCGGCCTCGCGGTAGACCGGAACGAGGTCGTGAAAGCGCACATTGCGCTTGCTCGGATCGTTGACGTCGGGCGACAGCGAGGCNGTCTGGTTGGTCGGGCCGAGCACGCCGATNACCCAGCGCGGTCGGCCGGTCTCCGCGGCCACGGCGTCGGCGGCGCGGCGGGCAATCTCGGCACCCGCACGGCACATCTCGACGGCGAGATCGGCCATGTCGTAGTCGGCCTGCGAGATGCGATTGGCGTTGAACGTGTTCGTCTCGACCAGTTCGGCGCCGGCCTCCAGATAGTCGCGGTGGAGCTGCTCGATGAGGTCGGGCCGGGTCAGGTTGAGCAGGTCGTTGTTGCCCTGCAGTTCACCCGTGTGGTCGGCGAAGCGCTTGCCGCGGAAGTCGTCCTCGGCCAGTCCCGCGTTCTGGATCATCGTGCCCATGCCGCCGTCGAGCACAATGATGCGCTCGGCTGCGGCCTTGCGCAGATCGTCCGCGCGCTTGGCACGTTCGGTTGCCTCGGTCATGCAGACCTCCTCCTGTCAGGTTCGCTAGTGGTGACCGGCGCTGCGCGAGCGTCGGTCGCAGTCCGCAACACCGCGGTCACCGCAGCGCTCCACAAGCGGCGTTTCACCACGGATCGACTGTCCCTTGCGGGCATTACGCCCATGGTTGCGCCCGCCCGTTGTCGGTCGCCGATCCGGGATGGCTTGCGGGTGTGCTCGGGCGTGCTCGCATCGGCCCCGGCGACGCCGTGCATCGCGGGTTCCGGCGGAGCAGTTTGCGGTTGATCGCGAAGCGGGGCGGGGCGTCCCTGAAGCGCGCCCGCATGTGCGGAACTCCGCTTTAGCCGTATTTTTCGGGCGCCCGCAAGCTGGTCTCAAATCGGCGCCAACACCACATCGAATTGTTGTCGGACTCTTTCATACTGCGGAGCTTGTTCCGACAAGTCAAATGTTCGGATGGGAAGTCGTGTGAAGGAAAATATACTGCAGTGACATTCTGTTAACGCTCTGGCGGGGATGCGGCACCGAGCAGCCACGGGTAGCCGAGGGCCCCGGGCATCACCCGAACGTCAAGGGAGTCGCCGCGTTCCAGCGCCTGATACTGCGATGAGCGGACAGCCACGGTCAGCAGGCGGCTGGATTCTACCGGAATCCGGATGTGCAGATGGTGGCCATCACCCAGCCGGCGCTCGACAACAGCGGTCGCCGGTTCGGGCGGGCCCGGGTCGAACAGGCCGTTGATACCCGCGGCGACGCCGGGGGCCAGCGTCAGCAAACCGACGGCCGCACTGGTGAACAGCAGCGAGAAATCCCTGAGCGAGCGGGTCCTGCCGCGCAGCACGCGGTAGGCGATGCCGCCGTAGAGGGTCAGCAGGGCGAGGCCCGTCGCCAGGCCCAGGCCGTACAGTGTCCAGGTCAGCGGTGGAAAATCCATGCCCCAGACAAGGACGGCAGGGCCAACGAACAGCATCATCGGCCCGATCAGCAACACGGAGCCGAGCCGATGCTCGCCGAGTGCCTCGAGCAGGGGCAGAACGAGTTCATCACCCTCGGCGTCAGCGTGTGGTGCGTCCTCCTCGGTGGGTTTGGGGCGATGGCCACGCAGGGCCATTGCCGTGGCATCGAGCAACTGGTGCAGTTCGATCAGGGTCCCCTGCGCGGCTTGCGGGCGGGCGTGCCGGCGCAGGCCCGCGCCGGCGATGAGCAGGCGGCCGGCATAGTGCACGGCGACCCCCTGCCGGCTGATCGACACCTGCGTGCGCCGATCGCGCACCAGGCGCATAAGGGCCTCGCGGATACCGGGTGCGCCGACCAGGGCTGCGATGTCTTCGTCGTGATCGGCTTCCGGCGCAATGTGGCGGTGGAAATCGCGATCGACCGGATCGACATCCGGGATCAGGCCGATGGCGTGGGCCAGCCGGTGCAGCCGCGTCTTGCGGCGGAAGCGGACTTCGCCGCTGAGCGGCAGTTCGTGGCGGAGTTCGAAGATCAGTTCATCGCGCTGATACCAGGGGCGCGAGACATGGCGTACGCGGATGGGGGTCGCGTCCCATTTGCCCTCGATCGCGTCCGTGACAGCGCTGTCGTCCGCCGCCGGCCGCAGCGCATAGCGTTCTGCGAGCGGGGCGAGCAGGGACTGGCGTACGCTCCGGCGCACCACGACGGAACCGATGGAAAAGGCCATGACGCCCATAGCGAGCAGGGCGATCATGACGAGAGTCTGGAGGTCCATGGCCGAGTCCTTGCGGGGCGCCGCCGGTCACCCGCGACTTCTTCCCGGTTTCGATTTTCTGGCTGCACGCTCGGTTATAGGTGGGGCGATTCCGCACCGGCATCAAGTCGCCGGCTCAATCCGGCCCGCACCATCGCGCTCGGGATATTCACATCCCTCGGATTCGGGTACAATTACGCGCTTATGCCCGGCGGGTCGAGAGAGCCGCCGTGTTCATCATGATGGAGGTAAGCAGGTCAATGGTTTCTATCCGGCTGAATCGGGGCGGCGCCAAGAAGCAGCCCCACTATGACATCGTGGTCACGGACAGCCGCAGTCCGCGTGATGGGCGAGTGATCGAGCGTCTGGGCCTGTTCAACCCGGTGGCAAAGGGGCAGTCGCCCCGCCTGCGTCTCGATCTCGAGCGCGTGGACGCCTGGGTGGCCAAGGGCGCGCAGCTCAGCCCGCGCGTGGTTAGCCTGGTGCGCGAGCAGCGCAAGGCGGAGCAGGCTGCACAGTAATTCAGGCACGGCAGGGAGTGGGCCGTGTCCGGGGTGCAGCCGCCGCAGCAGATGATCGAGGTCGGTCGCATCGGCAGGCCGCACGGCGTTCGCGGTTGGGTGAGGATCGATGCGGCCACGCGACCGCCGGAATCGATCCTCGAATTCCGGCACTGGTGGCTGGGCGACGCGGAGCACGCCGAGTGCCATGAAGTGGTCGCCGCGCAGCAGCAGTCGGGCAGGATCATCGCCCGCCTGCAGGGCATCGAGGACCGGGAAGCCGCAGCCGCCCTGCGCCAGCTGCGCATCTGGGTGCCGCGGGCCGCGCTGCCGCCACTGGCGGAGGATGAATGGTACTGGGCCGATCTGATCGGTCTGCGGGTCGAGACCCGCGACGGCACGGACCTGGGGAGTGTGGACTCCCTGCTCGAAACCGGTGCCAACGATGTGCTCGTGGTAGCGGGTGAGCGCGAACGGCTGATCCCCTGGATTCAGGGCGAGGTGGTGGTGTCGGTGGATCTCTCTGCGCGCCGGATCGTCGTCGACTGGGATCCGGAGTTCTGAGCGGCGTCACCGTGGCCGGCGGTAGAGGTGATGATGCGGATCGAGGTCGTCACGCTGTTCCCGGAACAGGTCGCCGCAGTGGCGGCCTATGGGGTGACCGGTCGCGCCGCTGATCGCGGCCTGTTCGAGTTGCACTGCCGCAATCCGCGTGACTGGACCACGGATGTGCACCGCACGGTCGATGATCGACCCTTCGGTGGCGGACCCGGCATGACGATGAAGCCCGAACCCCTGGCCGCGGCCCTTGACCATGCCCGTGCTGCGGTTCCGGCGGGCAGCCCGCGGATCTATCTCAGTCCGCAGGGCCGGCCGCTGACGCAGCAGGCGATCGAACGATTCGCCCGCGCCCCGGGGCTGGTGCTGCTCGCCGGGCGCTATGAAGGCGTGGACGAACGGGTGCTGGAAACACGCGTGGAGGAGGAGTGGTCGCTCGGCGATTACGTCCTCTCCGGTGGTGAGCTGGCCGCCATGGTGGTGATCGATGCCGTGGCACGACTGCTGCCCGGCGCACTCGGCGGTGCCGAATCCGCCAGCGACGACAGCTTTGCCCAGGGATTGCTGGAAGGCCCGCAGTACACGCGGCCAGCGGAGTTCGAAGGGCGGCAGGTACCGCCGGTGCTGCTCTCGGGTGACCATGCGGGCGTGGAGCGCTGGCGGCGACGCGAGGCGCTGGGCCGCACATGGTTGCGCCGGCCGGACCTGCTGGCCGGGCGCGAGTTGGCGGCGGATGACGAAGCATTGCTGGACGAATTCATTGCCGGTCATCGACATGCGGTGAGCGGCTCGAAGGCATGAACGGGAGCGAATGATGAGCGAGATCATCAAGGAAATCGAAGCCGAACAGATGAACCGGGACATTCCCGAGTTCGGCGCGGGCGACACGGTCAGCGTGTCCGTACGGGTGAAGGAAGGCAACCGCGAGCGCCTGCAGGCGTTCGAGGGCGTGGTCATTGCCAAGCGCAACCGCGGCCTGAACTCCGCTTTCACGGTGCGCAAGACCACGCACGGCGAGGGTGTGGAGCGCGTGTTCCAGACCTACAGCCCGCAGATCGCCGAGATCAAGGTCAAGCGCCGCGGCAAGGTGCACCAGGCCAAGCTGTACCACCTGCGTGGCCTGACCGGCAAGGCGGCCCGGATCAAGGAAAAGCTCGCCAAGCGGTGAGCCGGGTTCCGACCCTGATGTGCCCTTGCGTGCGCCGGCCCCGGCTGCGCGCAGGGGCCCTGCTGCTTGTGTTCGCCGTATTGCCGCTGGCCGCAGCGCCGGCGGCACACGCCGAACGGCGCAGCCTGTCCTCGATCGTGGAAACCGCGCAGGCCGGCGCGCCCGGCCTCGCACTCGAACTGCTGGAGGCGCATCAGCCGTCGGCCACGGTTGCCCCCGGCACCTGGGAGCGCTGGGAGCGTGCACGCATCCGCATCCTGGCTGGTGAAGAGGCCTGGGAGCGGGCGCTCTCTCATCTGATGGACCTGCCCGCTGCCGCACCGCCGGAGTATCGGCGCTGGGCGCTCGAACGCCAGGCGGAAGTACACCTGCGCCGCGGTGACGCCGATGGCGCCCTGGCGGCATTGCGCCGCCTGCTCTGGGATTCACGCATCGATGCCGAAGCGGGTGCGGAGTGGCGTCAGCTCGTGGTGCGCGCCTATCTGGCGGGTGACCGTGTCGAGGACGCCGTCACCGCCATGCGGCGGTACGATCAGGACTATCGCGACCGGGATGCCGACGCCGCGTGGACGGTGTTGCGCGGGCGGGTGCTGGTGCGTTCCGGGCGGTTCCGCGAGGCGCTCGATGTCCTCCCCGGAGATGGTGAAGGCGAGGCTCTGGCCCTGCGCCTGCTGGCGCAGTTGCGTGCCGAGTCCCGTTCGCCGGAAGCCATCATCGAAGCGGCCACCGCCGCGGCCGATGGTGTCGCGCGTGCGGATCGGGCCAGGTTTCATGCCGTGATTGTGCAGGCGGCCACTGTCCAGGGCGCCTACGCGCGCCGCGCCGTTTTCACGGAACGTGCCTTCGCCGATGCCGAGGCACTGCCGGCGGATGATCATCTGTTCCGCACGGATGCGGATGCGGTCTGGTCGGCGTGGCTCGATTGGGGGCAGCGGGTCGGCAATGAGCGTGGGCTGCTGCTGGGAGACGATGCAGCATGGCTGGCGGCGGCCGAGGAGGCACTGCCGCGATATCGTGCCCGCGCCCGTGCCCTCCTGGCGGTGATGGCGCTGCGCGGCGGGGATGACCGCGCCAGCGCACACGAACGCCTGCTCGATGAACTCATCGAGGAGGGGCCCGGTGCGGGCATGGCGCGCCGCCTCTATCTCGACAGCACTCGTTTCGGGGATGCAGACAACCTGCCACTGGTCATCCGCTATCGCCTCATCGACGAGGCGCTGGCGCGCGATGACCTCGCCCTGGCAACGCGCCTCATGCGCAATCTGGAAACGCCACCGGCAGATCGCGATCCCTTCGACTGGCGCCTCCTGCGCGCCCGTGTCCTGGTCCTCGGCGGTGACCCGCGAGCCGGATCGAATATCCTCGAAGGCCTGCTCGACGACCATGACCGCATCCCGCCGGATCAACTGGACCGGGTGCTGCAGGTACTGTTCGACCTGCAGGGCGCACGCGAGCACGAGCGGGCCCTCGAACTGCTCGATCGGATCGCGGACTACGAGCTCGATGGCCAGCGCCGGCGGGAACTCCTGTACTGGCAGGCCGAGTCCCACCAGGCGCTGGGGGATCATCGTCGGGCCGCGGAACTCTACATGCGCTCGGCGACACTGCTCGACGGCCGTGGCGGTGATCGCTGGGGGCAGACGGCGCGCTACCATGCGGCGGGTCAGCTCGCCCGGATCGGCCTGGTCAACGATGCACGCCGCATCTACCGTGTGCTGTTGCGCGTGACCGAGGATCCCGCCCGCCGCGCCCAGCTGCGCAATCGCCTGCAGCAGCTCGGTTTGCGCGAGTCGGGTACTGGCGATCTGCCACTGCGCGCCACCGAGTAACCGGGCCCGTGACCGTCAGGCCCCCAGTTGCAGAGCCCGAAGCGCAGGGCCGGGAGGTTCCACGCGGTGCAGTACGAGGCCGTCATCCATACACCACTAGGGCCGCTGGGTCTGCGCACCGATGGGCACGCACTGACGACCATCGACTGGCTGCAGTCCGCGCCGCCGGTGCAACCGCGCGCAGGCCTGGCGCGGGAGGCCGCAGTGGCGCTGGCGGCATGGTTCGAAGAGCCAGGCGAGCTGCCCGAGCTGCCGCTGGCGCCGGCCGCGACCGCATTCCAGGAGCGCGTGCGGCGAGTCATGCAGGCAATCCCCACGGGCTGCACGCGCACATACGGTGACGTCGCGCGCGAGCTCGGATCGGTCCCGCGAGCGGTGGGAGGCGCCTGCCGCGGCAACCCGCTGGCGGTGGTCGTGCCCTGTCACCGCATCGTCGCCCGCACGGGCCTCGGCGGCTACAGCGGTGACTGGGAGCGCGGCGCGGCCCTGTCGCACAAGGAACGCCTGCTCGCGCTCGAGGGCGCCATTCCCGGCAGGTCTTGAAACCGCGATCTCCCATCCCCATTCGCACTGCATCGCACTCAAACTGAAGGAGAGGGACCGCTATGGCGACCGGTGAAGCCCGCGGGGAGACCCGTGAATTCCAGGCCGAGGTTCAACAGCTGCTCAAGCTGGTGATCCACTCCCTGTACTCGAATCGAGACATCTTCCTGCGCGAACTGGTCTCGAACGCCTCCGATGCGTGCGACCGTCTGCGTTTCGAATCCCTCACCCGCGACGATCTCGCACAGCACGTCGCTGACCTGCACGTCCACGTTGACTGGGATGCCGACGCCCGCACGGTGACCGTGAGCGACAACGGCATCGGCATGAGCCGTGACGATGTGGTTGCCAACATCGGCACCATCGCCAAGTCCGGAACGCGCCAGTTCCTCGATCAGCTCACCGGTGATCAGAAGAAGGATGCCGCGCTCATCGGCCAGTTCGGCGTCGGTTTCTACTCGGCCTTCGTCGTCGCCGAGCGCGTGGAACTGCTTACCCGGCGCGCCGGCGAACCGGCCGACGCGGCCGTGCGCTGGACCTCCACGGGTGACGGCACCTATACCATCGAGGATGCCGAGCGCGCTGCTCCCGGCACCGACGTCGTGCTGCATCTCTCCGAGGAGTGCGCGGAGTTTGCCGACCGCGAGCGTCTGCGCTCGATCATCCGGCGCTACTCCGATCACATCACCTTCCCCATCCGCATGCCGGCGCTCGATGACGAAGGCAACCGCAAGGAGGGCGAGGTCGAGACGGTCAACCGCGCCTCGGCGCTGTGGAAGCGGGCGAAGAAGGATATCTCGGACGAGGAGTACCGGGAGTTCTACAAGCACATCGCCCACGACTTCGAGGATCCACTGCTCTGGACCCATAGCCACGTCGAGGGCAAGTACGAGTACACCACGCTGTTCTACATCCCGCGGCGCGCACCCTTCGATCTGTTCGATCGTGACCGCGAAATGCATGGCGTGAAGCTCTATGTGCAGCGCGTGTTCATCATGGACGATGCCGACAAGCTGCTGCCCCGGTATCTGCGCTTTGTCCGCGGTCTGGTCGACTCGAATGACCTGCCGCTGAACGTCTCGCGCGAGATCCTGCAGTCGAACAAGGTCATCGACAGCATCCGCAATGCCTCGATCCGGAAGATCCTCGACCTGCTCGAGGATACCGCGGAGAAGGATGCCGAGAGCTACGCGACGTTCTGGAGCGAGTTCGGCCAGGTGCTCAAGGAGGGCGCCGTCGAGGATTTCGCCAACCGTGAACGCATTCTCGGTTTGTTGCGCTTCACCTCGACGCATGATGAGGCCGCCGAGAGCCAGAACGTCAGCCTCGACGACTACATCGAGCGCATGGGCGAGGATCAGGAGACGATCTGGTACGTAACCGCCGACAGCCTGCGCGCGGCACAGAAGAGTCCGCACCTGGAGGTGTTCCGCAAGAAGGGCATCGAGGTGCTGCTGCTCCACGATCGCGTCGATGAGTGGCTGATGGCGCAGGTGCACGAGTACAAGGGCAAGAAGTTCGCCTCGGTCGCCAAGGGCGATCTGAACCTCGACGACGAGGATGAAACGCCCGACGATCAGGGCGGCAGCGATCTGGCCGCACGCATCCGTGCGGTTCTNGATGAGCGCGTGGGTGATGTGCGCGTCTCGCGCCGCTTGACCGATTCGCCGGCCTGCCTGGTGCTTGGCGAGTACGATGTGGCTCTGCACATGCAGCACCTGCTGCGGCAGGCGGGGCACTATGTGCCCGAGAGCCGACCGACGCTGGAGATCAATCCCGGCCATCCGGTGCTGCAACGCATGGCGGCGCTCGAGGACGACGCCACGTTCGGTGACTGGAGCGAGGTGCTGTTCGATCAGGCCGTGCTCGCCGAGGGCGGGCAACTGGCCGATCCGGCCGCCTTTGTCAGCCGCCTGAACGGTCTGCTGTCGTCCTGGCCGGGGGCCGCGGACGGGTCTGCGGCCGCCGCCAGCGGTGATGCCTCCGGGACCAGGGAGGCAGAAGGCGACGCCGATTCCACGATGAGTGATGACGCTGCCCCCGAGCCGACCGCGGGCTCAGAGGCCGAGTCGGACACCGAGCCCAGGAACTGACGCCGTAGGCGGGCCCATCCACGGTGATGGGCCCGAAGGCCCGTGGGCATGCACCTGCCCGCAGTCTTGCAGGCGCTGGTGGGCCGCAGGGCGCGGAGTCCGGTACCCTGCTCCGGGGCCCGCTGCCAGTTTCGTGTCCGCGTGCGGACACGAAACTGTCCGTCCATGGGCGCTACTGTGCGGCCATCCATGGCCGCACACGACCCCTGCGCAGGGCACCGGACTCCGCGCCCTGCCCGGATGCCTTTCCCTTCTGTTTGAACGCGCGGGCAGATGCATGCCCACGGGCCTTTTGGCCTTGAGGTTACGGCACTCCGCACGGCGAGTTTCACACTGACACCACGCCCCCGCAGACGCTGCTCACGGCCACGAGGGGGGCATCTGCAGGTGGAAACCCTGCTGTTCGATGCTCGCGATCACCGTGGCCCCATCCGTGCGTGCGAGCTGGCGCTCCGGGGTGAGTTCCAGTTCGAGCGCGAACTCGAGCCGCCCCATGCGCTCGAGCAGACTTTGCGGGACGTCTGCATCGCTCGGGTCGCGATCGACGAACAGGTACATGTCGGGATAGCGCGTGCTACGGTAGACGAGGCATTTCATTGCGGAATTCCGGCCGGATCAGGGCTTTGTGCCAGGGTGCGGGGAATCTATCCGTGATACCACCAATGTTCAATCGCGCTCCCCGCAACCAGTATCATGGTTTCGATTTCCCGATTCGGGCGTGGCCGCCCCATGCTGCCAGGCGATGGCTGGACGCTGCTGACCCGACACTCAATTCTCTGACTGGATGACACGATGCACGCAACGCTGCCCCGTCTCGATCAGCACCATTTTCCGGCCCTGCACCGTCGCGGTGTGTCCACCGTACAGGTCAACATCGGCTACTACTGCAATCAGGCCTGTCTGCACTGCCACGTCAACGCGGGCCCGACGCGCAAGGAACGGATGGAGCATGAGACCGCGCGCCAGGTCGTCGCCTTTCTCGATGCCAACCCCGAGGTCCGCACCCTGGACATTACCGGCGGGGCGCCGGAACTGCACAACGAGTTTCGCTACCTCGTGCGCGAGGCGCGTGCGCGCGATATCCATGTCATGGACCGCTGCAATCTGACGGTGCTGGAACTGCCGGAGCAGGAGGGCCTTGCGGAGTTTCTCGCCGAGCATCGCGTCGAGGTCGTCGCCTCGCTGCCCTGCTACTCCAGCAGCAACGTCGACCAGCAGCGCGGCAAGGGCGTTTTCGCCGACAGCATCAAGGGCCTGCAACGGCTCAACGCGCTCGGCTATGGTCGTGATGATGCCCTGCCGCTGCATCTGGTCTACAACCCGCTCGGGCCATTCCTGCCGCCGGATCAGGCACAGCTCCAGGACGATTATCGCACCGCCCTGCAGCGCGACTTCGGCATCCGTTTCACCTCGCTGTTCTGCCTGGCGAACCTGCCCATCCATCGCTTCGGCAGCACCCTGATCTCGCGCGGGCAGTTCGATGAGTACATGGAGCTACTCAAGTCCGCGCACCAGGATGCGAACCTCGAATCCGTCATGTGCCGCGACCTGATCAGCATCGACTGGCGCGGCTACGTCTACGATTGTGATTTCAACCAGATGCTCGACCTGCCGGTCGGGGCACGCGGAAACGGGCCCCGGCACATCAGTGAACTGACCGCGGCCGCGCTCGCGGGGGAGCCGATCGCGGTGTCGGGACACTGCTACGGCTGCACGGCGGGGCAGGGCTCGTCCTGTGGCGGCGCACTCTCGCCCGCCGAGGAAAGCCCAGTGGAAGCAAGTCCCGGGGAAGAAAGTGTCGTGGCGTTCGATTTCGCAGCGCGCAAGGCGGGCTGAGCCGCCGGACCATGGCCTCGCCACCCCGGCTCTCCGTCATCATCCCGGCGCTCGATGAAGCGCAGGGCATCGCCGCGACGCTGAGATCCATCGCACCCGTGCGCGGGCAGGGCGGTGAGGTGATCGTCGTCGATGGTGGCAGTCGCGACCAGACCCGCGAGATCGCTGGCCGCCATGCCGATCACGTGGCCACCGGCGAGCCCGGGCGAGCACGCCAGATGAATGCAGGTGCCGCCATCGCCCGCGGGGACCTGCTCTGGTTCCTGCACGCCGATACACGGGTCGATGCGGCGGCCCTGCAGATGCTCGACCGGATTGTCCGCGACCCCGATGTGCGCTGGGGGCGCTTCGGCGTGCGCCTGGACTCCCGCCGGCCGCTGCTGCGCCTGACGGCATCCCTGATGAACCAGCGCTCCCGCTTGACCGGCATTGCCACCGGCGACCAGGGGATCTTCGTGCGCGCCGCTGTGTTCCGAGAACTCGGCGGATTCCCGCTGCAGCCGCTGATGGAGGACATCGAACTGAGCCGCCGCCTGCGCCAGCAGGCGCGGCCCTGCTGCCTGCCGGTAGCCCTGACCACCTCGGCGCGACGCTGGGAAGACAATGGTGCATGGCCCACGATCCTGCTCATGTGGCGGTTGCGGCTGGCCTATTGGCGGGGGGCGGACCCGGCGACGCTGGCCGCCCGTTACCGGGGACAGCGGGTGTGAGCGTGCGGGTGCTCGTCTTCGCCCGGGCGCCCGTGGCCGGTGCGGCCAAGACCCGCCTGATTCCGGCCCTGGGCGCGGACGGCGCGGCGGCGCTGCAGGCCGAGTTGGTGCGTGATGCCGTCGCGCGCGCCACCGCCGCCGGGGTGGGTCCCGTGGAACTCTGGGGTACGGGGGATGATCCCGCCGGGTTTCTGTCGGCCCTCGCGCACCGACATGGCGCGGGCTTTCACTGGCAGTCGGGCGACGACCTGGGCGAGCGCATGCTGCATGCGCTCGCCGTCGCCACCCGCGCGGGGGATGCCGCGCTTGTAATCGGGTCGGACTGCCCGGCTCTCGATCCCGGCGCCATCCGCGAGGCCGCGACTCACCTCGAACGCGCACCGGCGGTGCTCGGGCCGGCAGCGGATGGCGGCTACGTCCTGCTGGGGCTGCAGCGGATCGATCCGCGGCTGTTTCGCGACATGCCCTGGGGGGCCGACACCGTGCTTGGCGAGACCCGCAGGCGCCTGGCACAGGGATTCACGACGTGGGGGGAGATCGCGGAGCGCCCCGATGTGGACGTTCCCGGGGATCTGCGCGCACTCGCGGCCCTGAGCGCCGATTGGCGGGATATCCTGGCGCGGATTCGCCCGCAGTCGCCGGCGTCAGCCTGATGCACACACCTGATTGCGGCCGCCGTTGCGGGCGGCGGCGCGCCTGCGCTCCAGGCGCGCCAGCAGCGTGGCCGGCGTGTCGCCGGCCTTGTAGCACGCTACGCCCGCGCTGAGCGAGATCTGATCGATCCCGGTGAACGCGCGGCTGCTGACCCGCGCGCGGATGCGTTCTGCCAGGCGCAGGCTCATGCGCAGGTCGGTGTCGGGGGCGAGCAGGAGGAACTCGTCATCCGCCCAGCGTGCGAGCTGGTCGCGCTGGCGCGTCACGCCGGTGATGACCTGGACCAGCTGACACAGCACTTCGTCCCCCCGGGCGCGGCCGTGGCGCGCATTCACACGCCGGAACCGGTCGATGTCGAACAGGCACAGACCGAACGTCGCGTCACCATGAGCGGCCTCGACAATCCGGGTCTGGAGGAGCGCTGTCATACCCTGGTGGTTGAGGGCGCCGGTGAGAACGTCCATACCGAGCGCCGGGGTCGGCGCGCGATATCCCGGATGCCGTGACTCACGGATCGTCCCGCGGTGATCGATGGTGGTAGTTGAGCTGGTCATCGCCGCCCTCGGCATGGCCGCTCCCTGTCCGACCTTGCGGTCCGACTCGGCGGCGTGATGATCGCGTGGCGAGAGGGTAGGCGTGCAGGCCGCAGACCGCCATTCCTCGACTGGGAGGGGGCGACGCGCTGCGGGATGCGGGATCAGATGCGTGCGAGGCGCTGCCCCATGCGCACGCGCTCGCCCGGGAGCAGCCCTGCATCCCAGGTCACGCCATGCGCGAGGAGCAGAATGACGGTGGAACCCATGTTGAAGCGTCCGGCTTCGGCGCCGCGGTCGAGTTCCACCGGTGTGCTGCTGGTGTAGTCCGTACGGCGGATGCGGCGGCCCCTGGGGGGTGTGACCAGTCCGCTCCATACCGTCTCGATGGCGGCGACATTGATGGCACCGACCCAGGCCATCGCGAGCGGACCGTGTGCCGTGGAGAAGATCGTGCACACACGCTCGTTGCGCGTGAACAGTCCGGGCAGGCCCGCCACTGTCCAGGGGGCGACGGAGTAGAGCCGGCCGGGGACGTGGACCATCTGCTGCAGGCGACCGGCCAGGGGCATGTGAATCCGGTGGTAATCCCCGGGCGCCAGGTAGAGCGTGGCGAAACTCCCGTCGGCGAAATCGCGGGCGAGGTCGGATCCGCCGAGCAGCGCAGCCGCTGTGTAGTCGATGCCCTTCGCCTGGATGATGGCGCCCTCGGTGATGCGGCCGATTTGCGAGATGCGGCCGTCCACCGGGGAAACAACCGAGGCGTCGTCGCCGGGCAGCGGCCGTGCGCCAGCGCGCAGAGGGCGGGTGAAGAACTCGTTGAAGCTGGCGTACGCGGCCGGGTCGGGATCCGCGGCTTCACGCATGTCCACCCCGTAACGGCGGATGAACCAGCGCACCAGCGGGTCCTTCAGTCGGGTGCGCACACGGGTCAGGTGGAATACCACCCGTGAAAGCGCGTGCTGCGGCAGGCAGGTGAACAGCCACAGGCGCAGCCGTGTGGCCACACCGACGGTGGGTGCCGTCGAGTTCATGCTCAGTGCTCGTGCCCGTCGGCGGCATCATCGTGCCCGACCATACGTCGATCGATGACGCGGAAATCGATCTCGATCGCGCCCCGGGACGTCTCCAGCGTGACCGGGAACTCGTCACCCTCGCTGAATTTCCGTTGTGGGGTGAACAGCATCAGGTGCAGCCCGCGGGGCACGAAATCCGCGCGACCGCCCGCGGGTACCTCGATCGATTCCACGGCCTCCATGCGAGTCGTGTCGTTCTCGCTGATCGTGCGATGGAGCTCGACACGGTCGAAATCGGGGCTGGCAGCGCCGGTGATCCGGGCGTCCTCGTCGGTGTAGTTGTAGACCACCATGTAACCGGCCATCACGGGTGCACCACCGGGGGGTTCGGGGCTGCGGGCATTGCGCACGTCAAGCGCATGGGCAGTGGACGCCGTCAGGATGAGCGTCATCGCGGCAAGCAGGCGAACGGTCAGTGGCATCGATGGGTCTCCGGCAGCAAGCGGGGCGGATTCACGCGTGTACAGGCATGTGCTCGATCGGCGCGGTCACCGGCGCGGTCGCAATGATACCCTACGCGGCCACGGCGACAAGCCGGCACCGCCTGCGATGAACCGAGACATATAGCGAGCAGAATCATACATGGGCCGGGATCTCTCATCAGGACCGCATACACTGCGCACGCTGGTTGACGAAGTCGAGCGCATCCTCGCAGAAGCGGAGCTCGTCTTCGGGCATGGCACTGATAACGCACGCGACGAAGCGGCATGGCTGGTGCTGGAAGCACTGGGCCGGTCCCCCGTGGCGCCGGTCATGGATATCGAGGAACCGGTTGCAGCGCAGGGCGTCAGCGCCGTCCAGTCTCTGCTGCACAAACGGGTGGATTCGCGCATGCCGCTGGCCTACCTCACCGGTCGTGCCTGGTTCGCGGGACTGGAGTTCGCGGTGGATGAGCGCTCGCTGGTACCACGCTCGCCGATGGCGGAATTGATCGCCGATCGGTTCGAGCCGTGGCTCATGGAAGCCCCCGTGAGGCGCATTCTCGACATCGGCACGGGTGGTGGCTGCATCGCCGTCGCCTGTGCGCTGGCCTTTCCGGACGCCCATGTGGACGCTGCCGACATCGACCCGGGCGCCCTCGCGCTTGCCCGCCACAACATTGCGTTTCACGGTGTCGGCGAGCGCGTCTCGATCCACAGCGCGGACGTATATGCCGGATTGCCGTCCGCCCAGTGGGATCTCATCGTGTCGAACCCGCCCTATGTCGACAGTGATCGCATGGCGGCATTGCCGCGTGAGTACGGGCATGAGCCGCAGGCCGCGCTGGCGGGTGGCCCGCAGGGCCTCGATGTCATTCGCCGGATCATCGCGGGCGCGCGTTCGCGCCTGGCACCACACGGGCTGCTCGTGGTCGAATGCGGCGCCGCGGCGGCGGCCGTGGAGGCGCAGTGGCCGCGTGTGCCCTTCGCCTGGCCCGAGCTGGACATCGGCGACGCCGGCATTTTCGTGTTGCCGGCGGCCGATCTGCCATGAATCGACGCCGTCCTGCGGGGACGGTATGCATTGCCCCGGCAGCGCCCTTATACTCTCCCTGTGTTTTCATGACAGGAGAGGTCGATGCGCGAAGGTGCCTATGTGATCGGTCGGGGGCNCGCCCTTGCGGGGCGACGTTCCGCGATCCGGCTCGATGATCCGACCGTCAGCGAGCGGCACGCCGAACTCGTGGTGCTGAACGGCAGTCTGCACCTGACCGATCTGGGCTCGCGCAACGGTACCTGGCGCGTGGATGACAGCGGTGAGGAGCGCCTGTCAGAGGCTGACGTGGAGCCGCATGACGTCCTTCGATTCGGCCGCATGCAAATGCGCGTGAGCGATCTTCTGGCGCGCGCCGGGATCTGATTCCCGGAGAATCACTCGCCGTCAGTCCACCAGGCGGGCGACAAGCTCGGCCGCTATCGGTTCCACGGGTCCGGCTTCCTCCGGCAGGGCGCCGGGGAAGTTCTGCACGCGCATGTCGGTGCGCATGGGCGCGGGATAATAGGTCTCGACGCGGATCGGCCGGCTCCCCGTCAGTTCCTGTTCCAGCATGGTCGCAAGTGCATCCAGGCCCGCTTTGGCCACGCCGTATGCGCCCCAGTAGGCCTGCACCCGCTGATCACCGATGAACAGCAGGCGGGGGGCAGGCGCCTTGCGCAGGAGTGGTATGCACGCCTGTGTCAGGAAGGCGGGTGCGTTCAGATTCACCTGCATCACGCGCATCCATTCCAGTGGTGGATACTGCTCCAGGGGCGTGAGTGGTCCCGTGATCGCGGCGTTGTGGATCAGGGCGTCGAGGCGGCCACACTGCTCGTCGATCCGATTCGCGATATCGCTGTAATCGTCCGGGGTGGCACCCTCGAGATCGAGGGGGAGAATGGCGGGCTGTGGCCCACCGACGTCCACGATACGGTCGTGCACGCTCTCCAGCTTGCGCACAGTGCGGCCGAGCAGGATCACCTCGGCGCCGGCACGACCGGCCGCGAACGCGAGCGCTGCACCAAGGCCGGCGCCGGCACCAGTGACGAGGACCGTGCGCCCGCCGAGATCGGGGGACGGGGTTGGGGTCATGCCTGCATCTCCATTCGTTCCATCAGTTGGTTCGCCGCGTGGTGCCCGTTGCGCACGGCGCCCTCGATCGTCGCCGGCAGGCCGTTCGCCACGCTGTCCCCGGCAAGCCACAGGTCAGGCCACGGGCCCCTCATGCCGGGGCGGCGGGATTCGCCACCCGGGGTGGCGGCGAATGTCGCCCGTTTCTCACGGATGGTTGCCAGTACTTCCGGCTCACCCGTGTCTGTCGCCAGTTGGCGGGCAACCCGCGCGCCGAGATCGGCACGATCGACCCTCATGTGCGGACCGTCGCCGCTGATCACGGCCGCGCGCAGCCCGGGCTGGTTGCTGACGCGGCGGTCGAATACCCACTGTGCGGGCCCGTCGAGGCGGCCTGTCATGAGTGGAGCCGGTGCGTTCGCGGCTGCGCTGCGGATGTCCTCGCGGTCACGCAGCCAGACCGTGGTGATGGGCCGCGACTCGATGCAGCGCAGGTCCGCCACGATGCGTGTTGCCTCCGCGTCCCCGCAGGGGAGGAGGCCGGCGGCTGCGTCCGCGGGCAGGGCGAGTATAACGTGCGTTGCACGCAGAGAGGTTGTCCGCCCGTGCAGGCGCCAGGCGTCCGCTTCCCGGTGCAGCGCGCGGATGCGCATGCCGAGATGGACCGGCGCCTGGCGGCTGCGCAGCCAGGCGAGCGCGGGCTCCGGCCAGAGTTCACCGAGATCGTGGCGTGGCAGCATGAGATCACTGGCGTGCCGGGCCGCGAAGGTTTCGGCGAGCGTGCGGGCGAACACCCGTGCCGAGGCTTCTTCGAGCGCGGTATTGAGCGCCGCCAGACACAGCGGCGCCCACAGCCAGCGCACCAGCGTGTGCGGTTGCCCGAGCGTGCGCAGCCAGGCCGCGGCCGTGAGGTCGGGTGACGGTACGCGGCGCAGGCCGCCTGCGGACAGCAGTGCCCGCAGACGCTCTGCGGGGCGAAGTCCGTGGGCGCGGGCGAGGGCGAGGGTCAGCGCCGGCATCACTGGACCGGCGCCCACACGCAAGCGGAAGATCTGCTCCCGATCCTGCATTTCCAGGGCGAGTGCCTGGCGATGGAACGCGTTTTCGGGGTCGACGCCCACGCGCCGCATGGCCGCGAAAGTTGCCGTATAGGCCCCCAGCAGGAGGTGCTGGCCGTTGTCGAGGCGTTCCCCGCCCACGTCGAGTGCCCGCGCGCGCCCGCCCACATGAGGCGCTGCCTCGACGAGGGTGACATCGATCCCGCCTTCGCTGAGCCGCGTCGCCGCTGCCAGGCCACTCCAGCCCGCGCCGATCACCGCGACTTGTGGCGGGCTCATGCCGAGGCGCGCCGCAGGTGTCGCTGATGGCGGCGCTCGGCCCGTGCGCAGCGCCATGCGATCCAGAGTTTGCGCAGTGGCGTCAGCGCCACACGGTGGTCGAGTACACGAAACCCGTCGGCCTCGATCTCGTCGAGCAGCGTCATGTAGATGCGGGCCATGATCAGACCGCTGCGCTGCGCATGGCGATCCGGGTCGGGGAGATGGTTCAGTGCTCGCTGATAGTGGTCGCGCGCCCGTTGGGCCTGCGTTGCGAGCAGTCCGCGTACGGATTCCGGCGTGGTCTCGGCGAGCAGATCGGCCGGGCTGACGCCGTGCGCAGCCATGGCGTCAGCGGGCAAATAGATGCGGCCGCGGCGCGCGTCCTCGCGGACGTCACGAATGATATTGACGAGTTGCAGTGCGATGCCGAGTTCGCGGGCGAAGTCGCGGGTGGCCGCGTCCTCGTAGCCGAAGATCTCGATCGACAGCAGGCCGACCGCGGAGGCGGCGTAGTAGCAGTAGGCCTCCAGTTCGCTGCTGTTGGCGAAACCCTCGTGGTCGAGGTCCATTTCCATGCCGTGGAGGACTTCCAGGAAATGCTCGCGTGGCAGATCGTAGGCCTGTACGGCGGGCGCCAGTGCCCGCGCGACCGGGTGTCCCGGCTTGCCGTCGTACATCCGCTCGATCTCGCCACGCCACCAGGCCAGCTTCATGCGGGCGACATTGGCCTCGGAGACTTCGTCGACGATGTCGTCGACCTCGCGACAGAAGGCGTACAGCGCGGTAATCGCGCGCCGCCGCTCCTCGGGGAGGAACAGGAAACTGTAGTAGAAGCTGGAGCCGCTGGCCGCCGCCTTCTGCTGGCAGTAATCGTGGGGATTCATCGGAATCGCGGCAATGGATGCGCGACGGAGTCTAGCAGAAACGGGGGCGCGAGCGCGGGCCCGCGCCCGCGCGTCGCCCAGACGCCTTGCCCGGATGTGATTCCCCGGATGTGATTCTTCCGGGCGCTTGGTCACGGCTGCCCTGACCGCGTGAGCCATCGCCTATGTTACCATTCGAACACAGCCTCTCACGGCCGCTCACTGATGCCGGCCGTCGGCGGCGCAGCGCCCCTGACAGCGCAGGCGCGGGGTTCGCCATGACCACGAGGATCGCGGCGAGGCCGCACGTCATGCGGTCGAAGCAGGGGCCGCTGTGGCCCGATCGCTCGCCGCACTGCTCACGGAGGTAGCCTATTCCGATGTCCAATTCAATTGCCCATGAACCCCATCGCAAGCCCGACCAGGTCCACGTTCGCATGGAGAATGTGGAATCGCGCGTGATCCGGCGCGTGGGTTACAACCCCGACACGCAGCAGTTGGTCATTCATTTTCATGATTCCCTGCCGAGCCTGCGGACCGTGTACGCGCCCGTGCCACGCGAGGTCTACGAGGGCCTGCTCGCGGCGGACGCCATGGGGCAGTACCTTGATGAGAATATTCGCTACAACTACGATTTCTCGCTGGTTGACGAGGAAGATCTGCTGGATCCCGACCAGAATCGGCAGACCTGATCCGCGCCACGGCCTCGGCATGCGTTGACACCCGCCGCCAGCTTGCGTAAATTTCGCGCGGCTCGGCGCCGTCGCCGAGCTGGCATCAGTACGTAGTGCCGCGTCCCCATCGTCTAGCGGTTAGGACACCGCCCTTTCACGGCGGTAACAGGGGTTCGAATCCCCTTGGGGACGCCATCCATGAAAAAACCCGGCCTTGAGCCGGGTTTTTTCATGGTTGTTGCTTTCCAAGGGGTGGACGAAGCCCTTCGGTTCGACAGAATCGCCGGGAGCGATTCTGCGCGAGCGCAGCGAGCCCGCAGGGCGGGGTCCATGGATGGACCCCGCTATCCCCTTGGGGACGCCATCCAAAAAAACCCGGCCTTGAGCCGGGTTTTTTGTGGGTGTGCCGGCCTCGATTGCACCCTTCCGACGGCGCCATGCCGGCCCCGAATGTCGCCTTCTCCGAGCCTCCCTGACTACGAGAGCCGTTCGCGTGCCACGGTCGATTACTTGCAGAGTCACCCGTCAGCGACTACGGTCATGCGTACTGGGCCGTGTGCTGGCTGTGGCCTCGGTGCCAGAACATCAACGGATGCAGGGGGAGCCAATGAATACGCTTGCAAGGAGAATTTGCCCGTTGGTCGCCGGCCTGGTGGTACTGACCTCCGGGGCCGCCGCGGTTCA
>SL_3KL_010_SEDDRAFT_10000844_pt1 | contig 26859 bp, 27 predicted proteins | sample SodLakKL_010_SED_2_FD_10381 | JGI IMG/M metagenome (IMG submission 10381) | reverse complement strand
CCCGCCATGAGGATCTGCTTGACTCCCAGAGGCTCCGGAGCATACACTTCTATGTCTTTGATCCACTCGATCATCGGCTTCCCCCCTCTATTGCTGCTTTTTTATCTTCAACCACTATTGCTCCCTGGTGATTTTCACTAAGCGCATTTTCATCCAGTAGTTTATGTCCCGGTCGATTTTCTTCAAGCCCACCCGGATACAGATGGCATGCGATTTCACGCTCGGCCAGATGCACCAGGGGCGGCCGCTTTTCCCTGCACACCTCCATCACTCTCGGACAGCGCGTGGAAAACACACACCCCTTCGGAGGGTTGGACGGACTCGGAACATCCCCTTCCAGCACCTTCTTTTTTCTTCTTTTCGTGGGATCAGGCACAGGAACCGCTTCTAAGAGGCTGAGAGTATAGGGGTGCAAAGGCTTTTCGTAAAGAGTGCTGACATCGGCCACCTCCATTAAATGGCCTAAATACATGACTCCTACCCGATCACAGATATGGGAAATGACACTGAGATCGTGGGAGATAAAAAGATACGTTAAGTTGAAATCATCCTGAAGCTGAATCAGAAGGTTGAGAATTTGGGATTGGATGGAAACATCCAGAGCCGACACCGCCTCATCCAAAACAATCAGCTTCGGGTTTAGGATCAGGGCTCGTGCAACACCGATCCGCTGACGTTGCCCTCCGGAAAACTCATGGGGGTAGCGATAAATCTGTTTCCGGTTTAAGCCAACCTTCTCCATGATCCCTTCAACCAGAGCGATCCGTTCTTTTTTCGTTCCGATTTTGTGGGCGTTAAGAGGCTCCATCAGAATATCGATGATCTTCATTCTTGGATTCAGGGAGCTGTAAGGATCCTGAAAGACGATTTGGGCATCTTTCTTCAGAGAAATCAGGTCCCGTCCTTTGACCTTGGTCCAGTTGGAACCGTTGATGATGACTTCCCCTTCTGTGGGTTCCACAAGGCTTAAGAGCACCTTTCCCATGGTGGATTTCCCGCATCCCGATTCCCCAACCAGTCCGAAGGTTTCTCCCTCTTGAATGCTGAGGCTGACACCGTCCACCGCCTTTACCTGTCCCACCTCTTTATTAAGAATTCCTCCATAGACAGGAAAATATTTTTTCACGTTTTTTACTGCAACCAGAGGATTACTCATCCTTCATCACCTCCTCGGAGTAAAGAAAGCACCGGCAATGATGGCCATTGGCGATCTCCATAAACCCCGGTTCTTCTCTATGACAGATCTCCATTACGTAATCGCACCGATCCCTGAACTTGCATCCTTCTTTGATGGTTCCCGGCATCGGCACCTGTCCCCGAATCGACGGAAGAATTCCACGGGTTTTGCCGATCTTCGGGATGGAACGTAACAATCCCTGGGTGTAGGGATGCTTCGGTGAAGCGAAAATTTCATACACTTCCCCCTGCTCCACGATTTCTCCGGAATACATCACCGCCACCCGGTCACACATTTCCGCCACGACTCCCAGATCATGGGTGATAAAAAGGATAGAGGCATCGATTTCCTCCTTCAGCTTCACCATCAGCTCCAGAATCTGGGCTTGAATTGTGACATCCAGAGCCGTTGTGGGTTCGTCGGCAATGAGAAGATTGGGATCACAGGCAAGGGCGATGGCAATCATGACCCGTTGCCTCATACCTCCCGAAAGCTCGTGGGGGTAGGACCGATAGATTTCCTCTTCTCTTGGAATCCGAACTTTTCGAATCATTTCCAGAGCTTTTTCTTTTGCTTCTTTTTTGTTGATCTTCTGATGGATAAACAGGGATTCCTCAATCTGCTCCCCAATTCTCAGCACCGGATTCAATGAGGTCATGGGTTCTTGAAAAATCATGGATATATCATTTCCCCGGATTTTTGACATCTGGTTTTCCGATTTTTTCAGCAAATCCTCCCCCTGATAAAGGATCTCTCCCTCGGGATAGTAGCCGGGAGGGGTATCAATCAGGCGCATAATTGACATTGCTGTAACACTTTTCCCACAGCCCGATTCTCCAACCAAACCCAGGGTTTCCCCTTTTTTTATTTGAAGGGACACACCATTGACTACGCGAACCCTTCCATTTTCCGTTGAAAACTCCAAACACAGGTCTTTGATCTCTAAATCGTCATGGTTCATGGTCTTCCCTCCTATTCCTTCAGTTTCGGATCAAGCGCATCCCGCAGTCCGTCTCCAAGCAGGTTAAAGGCCAATACGGTAAGGACAATTGCAAGGCCGGGAAACAGGGTGGGATGGAAGATGTTTCTGGAGTTATCCTTGGCGGCATTGAGCATGGCACCCCATTCGGGCGCCGTGATATCTCCACCGAGACCCAGATAGCTTAAGACCGCTCCGATGATAATGGCGGTTCCGATTCTCATGGTTAAATACACAATAATGACTGAAGCGGTACCGGGAAGGATATGTCGGAAAATGATCACCGAATCCTTTACCCCGATGGATTTTGCCGCCTCCACATAGGTCATGTTTTTTACCGACATGGCAGAAGACCTCACAATCCTCAGAAAAATGGGGACGGAAAACACTGCGACGGCAAAAATAATATTGATGATTCCCGGTCCCAGAATGGCGATCACCGCAATGGCCAACAGAACTCCCGGGAAAGCCAGCAAAACGTCGGAGGCCCTTGTGAGCAAACTGTCGATTCTTCCTCCGTAGTATCCTGCAATTAGGCCCAGAACTGTGCCGAGACTGGCTCCGATGATGACCGAAACAAACCCGATCATTAACGTCTGCCTTGTCCCCATCAGAATCCTGCTGAAAATATCCCGGTTCTGATGATCCGTCCCGAAGTAGTGAAGCCTGGAGGGAGGCTGATGCTTATAGAGATCCACCAATTCCATTTCCTTTTTTTCAAATTCAAAGCCGGTTACGATAGCCTCCACAGACTCCGTATTGCCTACAGGTATTTGGATCATCGTGGAAAGAGGCCCAAGGATCACCTGCACTTCTCCTACTCCCTCCTGCAGGCCGAGGATCCGTCCATCTTCCAGAATCTCAAGGATCTCCTCATTCACGTTTACAAGAGTGACGCCTGAAGCTTCTCCTTCCAGTTCCTCCACCTGCTGTCCAACAATCCTTCCACCGGTGGTGTCCTGGGCTCCTTGAAATTCCTCTAATTCTTCCGCTAACACTGCTAACTCTTCCATATCCTCCACCACTTCACCGTCGCTGAGAATCCCTTTCAGAAAAACATCTCCTTCTTCCCGGATTCCTAATGCTTCATGACTGAACTCCGCCACGATGGATGTGAGCATGGGACGATAAAATTCCCTCTCAGTCACAACCACCCGTAGGAGCTCGGTCACTCCTTGATGACTGACGGTTAGATAGGTTTCTCCTGCATTGACAGCAGTGGCGGTAATATTGTTTAGTGACGCTCTAGTATTTACCACTCTGCGATTTCCACTCTCCACCATCGGCACCTGATTCGCCTCTTCGGTCGTTCCGTCACTCAGTGTCCACATGTAAGATACGGTTGTCCGGTTATCTCCCAGGAGTTCCCGCTCTTCCTCACTATATTGGGAGAGAACATCCACGGTGGGATCGTAGGGCACCACAAAGGGTGCAATGAAGGCCGTGATCAGAATGATCATAATAATGAATGCGGCAGCAACTGCCACCTTTTGCTTTAAAAATTTTCTCATAAAATCCCTAAAAGGGGAATAACGTTCTTCTTTTCGGTCCACCTGATTCGCCTCCCTTCTAGCTATATCGAATTTGTGGATTCAAGTAGGCATAGGTGATATCCACAAGCAGGTTGACAACAAGAAATTGCAATGAAAATAACATGATTAGAGCCTGTACCACGGGATAGTCCCGATTGAGGATTCCGTCAATCAGATAACTCCCAAGTCCCGGCCAGGAAAATACGGTTTCGATGGCGATTGCTCCGCCGATCAAAAATCCGAATTGCAGTCCCGTCATTGTCACTACGGGAATTAATGCATTTCTCAGGGCATGACGGAAGATCACCTTCTGTCGGACCTGTCCTTTTGCTCTAGCGGTTCTGATATAGTCTTCACCCAAGGTCTCCAACAAGCTGGAACGGGTGAATCTTGCCACGATGGCCGCCACGGTTGCTCCCAAAACAAATGCAGGCATAATCAGATGACGAATCCCTCCGATTCCGCTGGTTGGAAGCCATCCCAAACGAACTGCCAGTACCTGCATCAGTAAAAGTCCCAACCAGAAGGAGGGGATCGAAATACTGGTGACTGAAAGGGTCATGACGAATCGGTCCAGCAGGGAGTTTCGCTTCACTGCAGAAATAATGCCCGTAATCAGGCCCGCAATGGTCGCCCAGACCATGCTGATCCCGGCTAAAATAAAGGTATTGATGAATCTTCGTCCAATCTCTGCAGATACATTGGCCCGGGTTCGATAGGAGACCCCGAAATCTCCCCTTAAAACATCGCTCATATATCTTCCATACTGCACCGGCAGGGGATCGTTGAACCCTTCCCTCTCCCGAAGCTGCTGATAGGTTTCCTGATCAATTTCAATTCCATACATGATTCGTATGGGATCACCGGGAGTTAAATGAACAAAGAGGAAGGCTAAGACCGACACGATAAAGAGTATGGGGATCATTTGAAGTAGTCTGCGGGTAATATAGGTTGCCATTTTGTCACCTCTTTTTCCTGTGAGAAGGGAAGGGTTCTTTACCCTTCCCTTCTTCTTTCAATGGGTTTCTCTCAACTTACATCATCAACGATTACTGATTGATAAAATGTACACCGTTCATATCCACGGAACCGTCCTGCATAATATAGATTCCGCCAACCTCAGCCCGTTGGGCCGCTACCGCATCCACCACATGAAGGAATACCCATGGAGCGTCCTTGTAAATGATCTCCTGAGCTTGACGGTATAGTTCCAGCCGTTCCGCTTCATCAGGATTACTTAAGGCAGCATTTAATAAGTCATCGATCTCCTCATTGATATAAAAACCGGAGTTGTTATAGTTCGGTGGTACCCGATCGGAGGCAAAGTTCGGTCTTAGACCCCAATCCGCTTCACCGGTTCCCGGAGACCATCGACCGATCCAAAGGTCCGTACCGTCGTTATTGTCCAGCATATCGAAAAGGGTTCCGCTTTCATAGGCTTGAACATCCACTTCAATACCGATCTCTCTCAGCTGCATCGCTACAAATTCTGCAATGGCTGTAAACTCAGTTGAATTTCTTGTCCAAAGGGTGGCTTCAAATCCTTCTGCCAATCCTCCTTCATCCATAAGGCTCTTGGCCAGGTCCACGTCGTACTCATACACTTCCTGTGGGCTGTATCCATAAACGGGAGGCGCAATGGCAGAATCCGCTACTCGACCGAAGCCGTCCACAACCTGGGCAATCAACTGATCTTTGTCGATTGCATGGTTCATTGCATGTCGTACCGCTTCGTTTTCGTACTTGTCTTCCTGCAAATTCATTCCGATATAGAAAACATTCATGGAAGGTCCGGAGAACACGGTTACATGCTCGGCTCCCATCAAGTCATCCGCGTCGCCTGTGGGGAGGGTATCCACAAAATGCACTTCTCCGACTCTTAACTGGTTTACCCGGGTGCTTGCTTCCTGAACAGATGTGAACTTTATGTTTTCCACTCTGGCCATGGCATCCTGATTCCAATAGTCATCGTTTTTCTCGACCAGAACATGCTGTCCGTCCAACCACTCTACATACTTGAAAGGTCCTGTTCCTATTGCACTTCGATCCAGGTTGTAATCAGGATCCTCGATCTTTTTGTTAATCTCCTCCAGTGATTTCATTCCAGCAGTGGGATGAGCTAAATAGGATGCCATTGAAGCATTGGCCTCTGTAGCATGAAGAATTACTTCGAATTCCCCTGCAACTTCCACTTCTTCAATAAAGTTAAAGAAGCTTCTTCTTGCCAAACCGTTATCGGGATCCAGAACGAAATCGAAATTGGCCTTTACGACTTCCGCATTCAAAGGAGTACCGTCATGGAAAGTCACATTCTCCCGTAGAACAAACCGGATTTCCGTAGCGTCTTCATTGTACTCATAGGATTCCGCCAGGAAAGGTGCGATTTGAAGATTCTCATCAAACTTTAAGAGGCCTTCGAACATAGTCTTTTGTACTGAGGTGGAAACTCCATCCGTGGAGTTGAAAGGATCCAGTGAGGTGGGTTCCGCCTCAAGGGCCACCACAATCTCATCTCCTGCCTCGATCATTCCGCTGTCATCCTCCGCATCCTCATCGTCCACATCATCGACGGGTTCATCCACTCCACTTTCATCATCATCTGCAGCCGGTTCTTCCACGTCCTGACAGCCGATGACCATCATAAATACCAAAGAAAGTACTAAAAGGGCTAGCAATACACTTTTCTTTTTCACTTTTTCCACTCCTTTTTGTTTTATGGTGTCTTGTTCCTTCATCCATCTTAAAGCAGGAATGATGCCAAGTTTTTAGAATGAATTGTATTTTCTGATAGTTTGCTGAAGATTCCACCTTTTCAGCGTGTTTCTTTTTTTTCTTCAGAGAGAAGATCATTTTTTCGATGGAAGAATCAGGTCAGGCTTCAGTCCTTATTGGCCATAAGGAGTTTAATTGGTGTTTTTATGGTGTTTTGGTGTTTCGTTGGTTTGTTAATATGTTGGTCAGGGCATAAAAAACCCTCTTTTCCAAATATTATGGAAAAGAGGGTAGTTTGATTTTTGACGGATTATTCTCGTACTATTTTGTTTCCAGCTGCCATAACAGATATGCCTGCAATAAAAGTTATCGCAGCTACCATTAAGTAGGGAATCATCAGGCTTATTCCACCCCAGTTTGCGCTGGTTTCTCCATACCCTGTCATGTTTATTCTCATGGCAATGATACTGAGACCATATGCTGCAGGAATCAGTCCCATGATGTAAATTGAAAGATGCTTTGCCTTCAGTCCGATCAAAATGAAGGTCACACCGGTGATCCAGTTTGAAATGCCGAATGTTCCAAGCAACCTTAATTGCTCAGTTGCAGTTGATGTTGTCAGATCAAGTCCAGCAATGTTAAGGGCTGCATATTCAAGAGCAACTGTGTGCATAAAGCCGCGGATAAGATCGATACAGCCAAGCACAATCAATACAATCCAGACAAACTTCGGTACGTGTTTTATTTTTTTATCCATTTTTTCTCCCTCTGATAAGATTTTTTGATCCTTTCCCTCTCCGGTGAACCGGACAAGTCCCTGCCCCCTTGTCTGGTCCTTTTCTGGCTTCTTGTCAGGTTTACGAGGCGAAAAACTTGTGTTTTTCCATATCCTCATGAATCTGCTCCATTTTTTCATCCAGTTTTGCTATGGTGTCTGCCGCGTCCTTCAGATCCTCCCTGATATATCGGGGAATCTCACGCAAATACTGCTTATAGTAGATTTTATGCTCCAGACTGGCCCAGAAATCCATGGCAACCGTGCGTATCTGTATTTCAACAGGAACCTTGATGATCCTGTCCGTGAGATATACCGGTGTTTCCACAACCAGATGAAGACTTTGATAGCCATTGGGTTTCGGAGATTCGATATAATCCTTGAGCTCCAGCACATGAATGTCCTCCTGCTGCATGATCATTCCCGCTAAGCGGTAGATGTCCCCCCGAAAGGAACAGATCACTCGAATCCCTGCGATATCCCGGACATGCTCCCTTAAGTTCTNAACAGTGGGTTCAATGGATTTTCTCCCACACTTTTCAAGAACGCTCTCCCGGGTTTTCATTCGTGCTTTGATATGTTCGATCGGATTGTATGCACTTTCTCTTAAAAATTCCTTTCTGAAGATTTCCACCTTGGCCGCCATCAGATCCAGTGCATATTCGTAATATCTTAACTCACGCTCAAGCATTGCGCTGTCTCTCCCTTCCCGGATCCATCGAGAGTCTTTCAGGGAGATGAACCTTGATTATGGTTCCCTGTCCCGGTTCACTTTCCACATCAATGGACCCCCTGTAATACTCGATGATCCGTTTCGCCAAAGGCAGGCCTAAGCCGCTTCCTTCTCCCCCATGAGCGGAGTCTCCCTGATAGAATTTTTCGAAAATCCGGGCCTTCACCTCGGGTGTCATCCCGATTCCTTCGTCGATGATCTCCACCATGATTCCTCCCTCATCTTCCCGACTATTGACTTTTAAGGTTCCTCCCTGCTTGGAAAACTTGATCCCGTTGCTGACCAGATTGACCCATACCTGCTGAAGCAGCTCTTCATTTCCCTCCAGGAAATGTTCCTCCAGATTCAGCTGAACATCCAATCCTTTACCGGACCATCTTGGCTCCAGCAGAAGCACCGTTCGCCGAATCTGCTCATCCAATGAGAACTCCTCAGGAGCATCGGGAATTTCCTGATTTTCCAGCTTGGAGAGCTTTAACAGATTGGAGGAAAGATGGGCAAGACGATCGGTTTCCTCCACGATAATGTTGACATATTCATTCCTCTGCTCTCTGTTCAGATCAGGATCCTTTAAGAGTGTTGCAAAACCTTTGATGGAAGCCATTGGAGTCTTAAACTCGTGGGAGACGTTGCTGATGAAATCCTTCCTTAAAACCTCCATGTTTTTAAGCTCTTTCACCATCCGGTTGAAGTTCTCGGTAAGAATTCCCACCTCGTCCTCACTGTTCACGTCGATTTCCACATCAAAATCCCCTCCGGCAACCTGTTGTGTTCCTTCACTGAGTCTGAGAATCGGTCGTACCACCCTCCTTGTGATAATCATTGCCAAAAGTGCTCCGATTGCCACAAAGAACAGCAGGCTGTCCCAGAGACGGTAGGCCGTAAACGAAAGAAGGGAGTACCCTTGGTTTAGACGGATTTCCACCACTTCTCCCCTGATCATTACAAGGGCCTTTAAACCCCGGATTCTGCCTTTTTCAAAACTGAATACCACCTCATTCTCGTCCAGTCGCTCGATGGTTTCCACTGAGAGGCCGTCTTTTCCTCCTTCTCTGACTTGCACCTCATAGATCGAAGTGTCGGTGACCTCGATCATCGAGTCAAGGTCGAGAGCCGTTTCCTGTTCAAGCTTCCGAAGAGATGTGGCGATCACTTCATGATTTTTTCTGTGCTCTCCGGGAAGATTGGGGGACAAAATCATGGAAGCGAAGAATGATAGAATGGAAGATGCCACAATAATTGCAGTCATCAGCAGAGCCAGTTTTACACCGATTTTTTTCATAGACTCTTCCTCTTCTCCGCCTTGTATCCCAATCCGCGAACGGTATTCAGGGAGAAGCACTCTGTTTCAGCAAAACGGTCACGTAACCGTTTTACGTGGACATCCACCGTCCTTGCATCGGATTCCACATCCATTCCCCAGATTTCGTCCATCAGCTGCTGCCTCGTAAAGATCTTCCCCGGATTGCTTAAGAGCTTAAATAAAAGATAAAATTCTTTTTTTGGTAAGAGAATACTCTTCTTCCCGATATAAACGGTCATACGGTCGTAATCCAGTTTCACATCACCGAAAACCAGCTTCCGTTCGCTGTGTATTTTTGATCTTCTCAATAAAGCGGTAACCCGCAGAATCATTTCATCCATATCAACAGGTTTTACCATATAATCGTCGGCACCAGCCATAAAACCCTTTTTCTTGTCATCCAGAGTCTCCTTAGCAGTGATCATAAGAACAGGCAGATCATAATCCGCCTCCCTAAGTGCATCTGTCAGCTGGTAACCGTCCAGCCTCGGCATCATGATATCACAGATCATTAAGTCCACGTGCTCATGATCCAGCACCTCCAGAGCTTCTTCACCGTCAAGGGCTTTCAGGACCTTATATCCTTTTCGTTTCAGTACTGTTTCCATCAGCTTGGACAGGTTTTTATCATCCTCCACAATCATTATGCTTAGCATCCTTCACCACCACCTTGTTTATCTTCGATTTCTGATCATAATTAATCGTAATAATTGTAACACTGCCGCCGCCATTGCCGCCACATAGGTGAGAGCCGCAGCATTCAGCACTTTCTTTGCTCCGGGAAGCTCGTCCTCCTCCACATAGCCGTAATCTCCAAGAAGAGCAACTGCCCTTGAGCTTGCGTTAAACTCTACCGGAAGAGTCACCACTTGAAATAGAACCGCCGCTGAAAAGAGAAGAATTCCAAGATCCAAAAGATCCACTCCGAAGAGCTGAGCCTGGAAGAAAAGTCCTCCGAAAATGAAAATCCAGGCGGTTTTGGATCCGAAACTGGCGATGGGAAGTACAAAGTTGTTTCGAATGACTAGTGGAATATAGCCACCCGCATGCTGAAGAGCATGACCCACCTCATGGGAAGCCACTGCCACTGAAGCCATGGAGCATCCTTCGTAAACTTCGGGTGAAAGTCGCACCACCCTTTTTCTCGGATCATAATGATCGCTTAAGCTCCCTTTTGACCGTTCAATTCCAATATCACTCAGTCCATTTCGATCCAAAATGTCCCGGGCAACATCATAGCCGGAGTATCCTTTACGGGCGGATACCCGAAGGTATTTGTGAAAAGTTGATTTCACCCTGCTTTGAGCGTATAAGGTGAACAGCATGGCCGGTATCAGCAGCCACATGGTTTGCAAATCATAAATCGGCATCATGTCAATCCCTCCTTCATTTATTGTACCATGATATTCTAGCATTTTAATATGAACTCAGTGTGAATCGGCAAAATACCCGCCGGTCTGGTATAATGGATGTTAAGGAGGAATACTTATGAAAAAAGAACAGGTTTCCTTAATCGAATGCAAAGAGTATGAGTTTGAAGCGGTGAAGAAAGCAGTTGAGGAAAGCTTTGAAAACCTTGGTGGAATCGACAGGTACATCGATAAGGGAGACAGGGTATTATTGAAGGTGAATCTGTTGATCAAAAAAAAGCCTGAGTTCGCTGCTACCACCCACCCCGTCTTTACAAAAGCCCTGGCAAGCGTATTGATTGATTACGGGGCCTCAGTCGTCATCGGCGACAGTCCCGGCGGACCCTTTAACGAGCGTATGCTCAAAGGGATCTATAGGGTGAGCGGCATGGAGCAGATCGCTGAAGAAACCGGTGCAGAACTAAATTATAATACGGAAAGTGCAGTGGTGGAAAATCCCAAGGGGAAATACCTGAAGGAGTTGACCATTGCAAAGATGGTTTTGGATGCAGACAAGGTGATCTCTGTTTCCAAGTTGAAAACCCATGGCCTTACCATCTTCACCGGTGCAGTGAAAAATATGTTCGGAATCATTCCCGGTCTGAAGAAACCGGAGTTTCATTTAACCATGCCGGAAGTAAAAGAGTTCTCCGAAGCACTATTGGATATCTGTTTATATGGAAGCCCCACCCTGTCCTTTATGGACGGCATTGTGGGCATGGAGGGTGCAGGACCCTCCGGTGGTGAGCCCCGTGAAATCGGTGCGGTCATCGCTTCCGGCAGCCCTTACCATCTGGATGTTGTGGCATCCTCACTGATCAACCTGAAGCCTGGTGAGGTGCCGACAATACAGCGATGCATTGAACGGAACATTTGCAAGGACAATTTGGAGGATATTGACATTCTCGGTCTGCCGATCAGTCACTTCCTTCTGGAGGATTACGCCATTCCCGAGTACCGTACGAGAAAACTGATCGCCGACTGGATGCCTGGTTTTTTGAAAACCTTTATTGAAATGAGAACAAGGCCAAGGCCGATTTTCAACCATGAACGGTGTATCGCCTGCGGAAACTGCGTTGAATCCTGTCCACCGCAGATTATCTCTATGGAGGATCAACGGCCTGTTGCGGATTTGGATCGTTGTATCCGCTGCTTTTGCTGCCAGGAGCTCTGCCCTGTGAAGGCTGTCAAGATCCACAGACCCTGGCTTCTAAGACAGATGACCCGGTTTTAATCTCATCCATTGGAGTGATTATTGATGAAACGAAAAGCTGCAATACCATTCACTCTTCTTCTATTGATCACATTTTCAGTCATCCTTTTCGATCAGACAAGGGAAACAGATCTTCCAGAGGGCTGATTGGGAACCGATGGAGGAGTCTATCGTTATGAGGTCCTCGCGGATCAACTGAAAGTGCCCTGGGAAACTTTCATACTCCCCGAAGGAGAAATTCTCGTTACTGAGCGTGTGGGAAGGGTGACACTGATTGGAGATGGAAGAAGGGAAACCCTTCATGAGTTTGAGGATGATGGAGAGGCTGGCCTGTTAGGCATNGCTCTGAGTCCTGAGTTTCACTCTGATTCCCTGATCTATCTCTACTATGCCTATGAGGAGAACCTGAATCGGGTCTCCCGCTTTACCATCGCTGATGGAGGGTTGACCGATGAGGAAGTAATCATTGAGGGGATCCCCGGCCATCGCTTCCACAGTGGAGGAAGACTAGCCTTCGGCCATGACGGAATGCTTTTCATCACCACCGGTGATGCCGATGAACCGGAGCTTTCCCAGGACCTGGAATCCCTCGGCGGGAAAGTTCTACGGCTGCAGCCTGACGGCAGCATACCGGATGACAATCCCTTCGAGGACAGCCCTGTCTATGCCTATGGAATCCGGAACGCCCAGGGACTGGCAATCCATCCACGGACCGGCAAGGTTTATGTCTCCGATCATGGTCCTACCCGGCAGGATGAAATCAACCGGATCCAGGCCGGCAAAAACTACGGATGGCCCCTGGTCTCCTGTGGAGAGGGGCTGTCAGAATTTGAGGATCCCATCCTGTGCTATGAGGATTTTACTTTTGCGCCTTCCGGAATGGATTTTTCCCCGGGGATAAGTGATGGGAATGAATCGACTTACGATGAAGTGCATTTATATGTTGCGGGCCTGCGAAGTCAGATGGTCAAACGGATCACCTTCGACAGTTGCGGAGAGGTGACCGCTGAACATGAACTCTTCAGTGACTGGGGAAGAATAAGGTCCGTCACCGTATACCCGTCGGTCTCCCCCGTGGATTAATGAAGCAGACAGCGATCACGTCCTCTGCATTTCCAGGAAGGGGCGGTCATTGATGATCACCTCTTCCATTTCCGTCAAGAATCCTTTAACCCCCACTGTCAATCGCTCCTCTCCCAGGTGTCTGGTAAGATACAGATAGGAATAGATTCTCCGATACTTCAAAAAGAACTCCAGCTCCTCTCTCCATCCATCTGCCAGCTTGTTCTCCCTTTCGTATCCGGTCATGAAATGCTTCAGAAACAATTCTCCGAACTCATGTCTCTCTTCACCGGACTTCTGCGATGCCAAAACCCCATGATACATTGATATTGCAATATCGCAGACAAATCGGCCGTATTGTGTGTCTCCGAAATCGAACAGATATGCTTCGCGCTCTTTGAAATAGAGGTTTTCATGATGTAGGTCGTGATGGATTAAGCCGAATCCCCGGGATTCCTCCTTCAACTGACCGATTCTCTCCAGATACTCATTCCAGACCTCTATGACCTTCTCCGGTGCATGATCTGGGGGATTCACCATCAGGTCGCTTTCATCCCAGCGGATGATCTTCCCGCCATCCGGTGGAACATAGATTTTCCCTAAGTGATGGATTCTCCCCATAGCCTGTCCCCATACTTCGATCAATGTTTTTTCCCAGTTTCTCTCATCAATCCGGTCGCCTTCAACTTTTTCAAACAGGACGACTTCATAAGGGTTCTCCTGCCCCTGAACCTGAGCCCTATAGGTATCCATTTGATTTTTCATGGGCCTGGCAACCTTCATGCCCTTGTCATATAAGTACGTAATCCAGTCCAGTTCACCTTGCAGACGGAGGCTTTCTTCCTCCCTCATCTTGTAAAACTTGAGGATATAATCTTTTTGATTGATTTCCACCTGAAAGACAGAATCATCAAACCCTCCAAGACATCGGGTCCCGGAAGAAGTTCCCCCCACCAGCTCCAATGCTCTCTCCAGTGCTTTTTGATCAATCATTGCATAGCCACTCCTTTTCCCTTGTAACGAATCGTGATGCTCTGTTGTTGACCTTCCCTGTTAACCACCCTGATTGAGAGATGCCGCCCGATTTAAAAGATCCTGAAGAATCATAGCATTCTCCTCCACATCCTCCATCGACTTGAACTTCATACTCATTCTATTCTCCCCGAATTTACAGATCCAATACCAAAGTGCACTCCTCTTTCACCGTTTTATATCCATGCAGCTCATAAAATTCAATGCTTATCATTTCTCAATTCCCCCCTAAATCGGAATGTGTTCCATATATTGTGGACTTATCAGATGAGTTAATTCTATGGTTAATGACGCCTCTATGTATAGATTCGTTCTTCATTTGACCAATTTCAGAAAAATGTTGAATCCATTATTTAATTATAATTAAAGAAAACGGGAACCAAATTCATCTTCTTCCGTCAAACACATAACAAGAAGTAAATAAGGAGGCAAAGACGATGAAAAAAGCAGGTATGATCGGTTGTGTTTTGATTATTGGAGTCTTGCTGTTGGCAGGCTGCGACTATGCCAGAACCTATGCAGAGAAAAGTTCTGACGAAAGTGATTTTATGGTAAAGTATCTTGCGGATCGTGATTTGAGCGTTGTTTCAACAGAGGGAATCGTTGATGAGTACTTACTGAACAGAGAAGTCCTGCTGACTCCACCCTATCAGCACCTTTGGGCCCTTCAGGATGCAGGCCCGGAAGATTACATCGGTGAAAGGATTGAAGTGCATCAATTCATCGTTGAAAATCATCCTCTTGATCAGTTGGCTGGAAACACGAATGAACAAACCATTGTCTGGCTTATGGTGGTGAAGGATAAAGTGATCGGCGGCTATTCCTTTCCCGATTTTGAAGATCCCCATTACGGGGGAGTCTACTCCCTTGAGGGAAAAACTTTGGAAGAAGTCACAGGCCTCTCCTTTCAGGAATGGAGGATTGCCTGGGAAAAGAAGTATCAATAGGAGCATCTGACTTTATTTCGCTTGAAAACCCTATGAAAAAACCGCCCTGCGGCTTAACCCACCAAGTGGGAATCCGGGGCGGTTTCAGTTTGTCAATGTTTCTCCATCGTCTCGTACATTTCATAATAATGATCACAGATGATCTGAAAGTCCTTTACAACCTCTTGATAAACAAAGCGCTGGAAATCCTCTTCCACAATACGATCCTCTTCAAGTCCCAGTTCTTCAGTTTGCTGTTCATCCATGATTTGGTAGATTTCCACAGGAGCCGTATCAATCATTTGGTGGTGGAGTTCATCGTAGAGCATAGTTGCACGGTCATGAAACCCGTTGATGGTTTCCTCCAACTTGTCACTCATTAGAAGATAGGTGTAGTATTCGGCGTATTTTCTCTCCAGTAACTCTCTGTATTTTGATCCGTAGTTCATCGAACCCCTCCTTCCAAATCCATTATACACAAAATCAATCGGGTTGAAAAGTGAAAAGAAACCAAAGCAAATGGACATAAGAACAGCAGAAAGAATGAAAGATCCTAACGGGATTTCATCATTAGATAAGTGACCACTCCAGGAACATAAAGATCCGGAATCGGCCCTACTTCTTCATAACCCATGGACTTATAGAGTTCTATGGCTTCTTTGCTGAAATCATCTACGCAGAGAAAAATTCTGTCAGACTGTTTGAATCCTAGATCTTCAATGAAAGTCATCAGTTGTTTTCCGATTCCTTTCCTGTGATGTTCTTTTTTTACCGCCACAACATGAATAAAAGGGAACCAGTGAAAAATTCCCCGAGGGATCATCCACGCAAACCCCACACAACTTCCATCTCCGTCCAGAGCAACAACCATTTCCTCTTCATCGAAGCCTTCCTTGAGAAGGCTCTTGCCGATGTATTGGTCATTTCTGTCCTTAAAATATTTCTGACCGAGAATCGTATCCTCCAAAATCTTTGCACAGACTTCCAGCTGTTCAATTTCCCCTTTAATAATATTCACATCCATGTCTTCATCCCTTTCTTCCAAAGCTGAGAATAAAGTTGTACAGTCCATAGGGAACATAGATGCACCCCACGATGGAGATGAGAAATCCTAAACGCAAAAGATTTCTCGGCATCCCGGTAACCCCCGGATTCTTCAAGACAAGATCAACAACCGTGAGGATCAGGACAAAAATCAGACCAATCCCGATCAGTTTTAAGCTCTCTTTTACCGAGTGAATCATCTCCATCCGGCTTCTGATCTTTTCTGTTTCATATTCCCGTATGCTTTTATCCTCGAACTGACGGGGCTGACTTCCCGAGTTATTCCACCATTGCATGGATCCCTCCCCTTTAGGCATCCCTTGGAACCGGTCCAAAGAGTTCGGTCCCCTAAAATCCTCTCCATGGATTCTTTAATGGCATTCAGCAGCTCATCAAGCAGGCCGTTTCCCTTCATCCGACTCCCCCTCCTTCTTCAGGCTTATCCTTTAAGCTCCTTTTCCATCACCATCACCCGCCGTGAAACCTGATCACTTCCTGCCCGCTTGACGGTTTTTACATATTCGAAACCCATCTCTCCCCAAAAACTGAAGGCCTTATGATTCCCTTCAAGCACACCGAGTTTGATCCGCTTATAACCCATCTCAAGGGCCTGCTTTTCCACTTCAGCCAAAATCCGTGTGCCATAGGCCTTTCTCTGGTGCCTGCTGTCAATCATCAGCAGTCCAAGATAGTAAGTCTCTTCATCGGGATAACCGAATACACAGTCCAGCAGACCGATCATCTCTCCATCGAGATAGATGCCGAAAAACTGCTTTTTTTCCGGGTTCGTATCGGGAGGAAGATCTTCCAGATCTTCAATGACAAACTCCCTGGTCAGTTCTTTCCCCGATGTCAGATGAAAATATTCACGATTCGACTGATAGATGGCAAATGCCGAATCAATCTCCTCCGTCATGTTTTTTTTCAGTTCCTTCAGTTCAAAGTTCATTGGTATACCTCCTGTTCCAGCCCGATGGGCTTCGGATTTCCCAACCATCGATCGGAAACTCACCCTTTATATTCGGGAAATTCCTTCCTTAAGTCTTTCCTTCATCAACGCCAGCCGATCTTTATCAAATCGTTCATCTTTTGCTGCTGCCTGATAAGAGACCATCGTCACTAAACGATACAGCTTATAGAGGTTCAGATTTTTAAAGTAGAAATCTTCGATTGCTCTCAGGCTTTGATATCCTTTATAGTAAGCATGGATATGATCCTTAACCCCTTCTAATTCCATAAAAAGATCAAAGGATGCGATGTCATCCATAGGGGGAGCAGCCATAGCCCATTCGAAATCAATAATCCCTGCCAGTTTATTACCTTTAACTATGATATTATTTGGACTGTAATCACTGTGACATAAAACGTTTATTCCTCGAGCAAAGCACCCATCAATATCGATATTCGATAATTTTTCAATCTCATCTTTGCTCAGCACTTGACAGCTTTGAAGTATTTTTAAGAAGCCGTTGAATTCCAGTTGGTTCAACACATCGGCAGATTCAATTTCCAGATCCTGATTTAGAATCCCTTTCTCATTAAACTCAATGCTATGTATTTTTGCCAATGCTTCTCCCGCTTGATACAAGAGCTCTTCAAAAGAGTCTTTTCTTTTAATGCTTTCAATTAACGGTTCCCCTTGAATCACTTCCCGAAAAAGATACACGTACTCATTCCATTCTCCCAATTCTAAAACGCTTGGAACGGGAAGATCGGTTTTATCTTGAATCATCCGAGCAATTCCTGCTTCAACTCTTAGCCGCTCTCCCTCATCATTTGGAACAAATTTCACCATATAGTTCCTGCTTTGCTCCTCTGTGATAAACACCCAGTTGTTTTTTCGAACATTTGTAAGATTCCTTGGCTTCTCTAAGACTGCACTCATAATTTCTTTTGCCTTTTGATAGAGTTTTCCTTTTTCTTCTCCGTTAATCTCTTTGTTGGACATTATAACCTCCTTTAACAAACCATACAAGGGGACAGGGACTTGTCCGGTTATCCTTTATATAAGAACCTCTTCCGCCATTCTGACAAGGATTTCGATTCCCTTCAATAAAGCCTCCCTGCGAAAAGTCATGTCGGGATGATGAAGTCCCGGAAAAAGATCCGCACCTAAGCCGATGTAGGTCGTCCTCAGTGAAGGCTTATGTTTTGTGAACTCGTGGAAATCCTCGGCACCTGTGGTCTGCATAATTCCAAGGGATGCCCCATCACCCAGGACTCTTCGAAGAACCCTGTCAGCCATCTGAATCATGCCGTCATCATACACAGCTGCAGGAAGCCCCGGAATGACTTTGATCTCTGCTTTACAATCCACGGTCTCTGCACCGGTTTCAATTGCCCGGGTCACCTTTTTGATCAGTATCTCCATTTCTTCGTTATTTTGACAACGAAGATCCACCACTATCGTTCCCTCAGGGGGAATGGAGGACGCTCCGATCGTCCCTGCATTAATATAAGTCACCTTCGCCGATGAGGGGATTTTTGGATCAATCCACTGGGCGTTGATGGAGTTCACGATGGCAGCCATGGCGTCGATAGGGTTTTTTCCTAAATGAGGACGACCTCCATGAGCCGATTCCCCTGTGATTCTTGCTCCGATGGTTGTCAGTGCGCCGTGCTTCAAGGCCGCAATTCCTTGACCGAAGGAGGCTTCTTCAATGGGTCGAAGATGGATTCCCACCAGACAGTCAATATCGTCAACAACACCTTCCTTCGCCATCCTGCGGGCTCCACTGGTCCGTTCGTCCTCCTCGGAAGGCTGAAAAATCAGCTTGACACGTCCTTTTTTCAGGAGGTTCTGTTCCTTTAGAAGAATCCCTGCAAAAAGTACCATTGTGCTGTGGGCATCATGACCGCAGGTATGCATCACCTTCTCTTTCCCATCAACAGAATGAATCAGTCCATCCAGGTCAGCGCGGATCCCCAAGGTCGGTCCGGGCACACCGCTATCCAGAATGGCAACAATGCCGGTTTCTGCAACACCTCTCTCATGGTTGATTCCATTTTGCNCCAGGATATTGCTGATATAAGCGGAGGTTTTATACTCTTTTGCCGATGGCTCAGCAAGAGCGTGAAGTCCCTCATACACCCTGTATATTTCTGACTTCAGCTCTTCAATAAGTGTTTGCAGTTCATTTTGATTGTTCATATTTTCCCCTCCTTAACATGAAGAGTTCTCTCTTTGGCATGAAAAATCCTCTTTTTCGGAATAATTACAATGCTGGCAGCCGCCAGTGTTGTCGGCCACTGTTTCATCCCGTGCAGATCAAACAATAGAAAACCTGCAAACAAATAGGATCCTGCAAGCAAACCGGTCATGATTACTCCCCTTTTACGTTTGATTACAGCAATCGGTTTGATGGATTGCTGCAGAAACTTATACTTCAATTGAAAAACAGCCTCATTCAATGTTAATATGTAATGAAAAGAGGAGGGAAAAATGATGCCGATCAGCATTGATGAAAGCAAACAGTTTATCGAAGAGGTCATCTTCAGCTATCAATCGCAGTTATCCACTGGAAACATACCGGACTTGGCTCATCGGGTGAAGCTGTTGGAAAAGCAAAAAAGAAACCTTGCTTTTCATCGAAAGCCGAAAAGTGTTCCGGTGAGTGTGAAAATTCCGGAAATCTTAATAAAAGCATCCTCCAATAGCGATTTCTATAAGGGAAGAGAAAATTACCTGGGTTTGATTAAGAAATGCTGTGCTGCTTCTCCCTGGACCGTGGGGTATGAGACGGAGGATGAAACCTTTCACAGAAATTTTGGATTTGCCGAGTTTATCGGCCCTGAAGGAGTATTCCACAGCAAAGAATTTTCCTGCGGCTTTGTCGCAATGGGGGAAAATTCAGTGTATCCGGAACACTCTCATCCTGCAGTGGAACTGTACGAGGTGATTTCCGGTCCTCTCCTGTGGAGAATTGGCAGGAACCCTTGGTTTCTTGCAAAACAGGGTCAGCTTATCCATCATAACAAAAAACAGCTCCATGCTATGAAAACAAGGGAACTGCCTTTTTTAGGAATATATACGTGGATCGGCGATATCCATTCACCCTCTGTTATGAAGGAGTAGAGCGTAAGCAATAAAACAGAATCAGCCTATCTCTCTGCTTTGCTTACCTTTCGGAGTCTTCCTTTAATAGGGCGGTCCTGCAGTTCCCGAAGAACCATCTCTCCCTTGTTATTTAAGATTTCCACAAAGGTTGATAGATCCAGCACATTGATAATCCCGATATCCCCCGGGGTCATGCCCTCAATGCTGCAAAGGGTCCCTACAATATCGACGGGTCTCATTTTTGTCTTCTTTCCCGCATTGATGTGCAGTTTCATAATTTCTCTATTTAAGTGGTCGCCTTTGTTTTCCTTTACTTCAGGTCTCGTGTTGATTTTTTCAATAAACTCTTCCTTTGACCGTTCCACGGTTTCTGTTTTCGGTCGATCCTTCAGCGGGATCTCCCTGCCGATCAACTTCTCTATGGCCTGCAGATACCGCCCATCTTTTTCTGTGACAAAGGAAATGGCCCTTCCCCCTTTGCTCACCCGTCCGGTTCTGCCGATTCTGTGCACATAGCTTTCTTTTTCCTGGGGAAGATCATAATTGATAACAAGGGAAATATTCTCGACATCGATTCCTCTCGCAGCAACATCAGTTGCAACAAGATAACGGAACACCCCTTTTTTGAAATCATGCATAATACGCAACCGGTCATCCTGCTCCATTCCACCGTGGATCGGCCGACAGCGGTATCCCACCTTTTTCAACTCCTCATACACCTCATCCACGTTTTGCTGGGTATTGCAGAAGATGATGCAGCTATCAGGGTTTTCCACAATGGTGAGATCCCTTAGCAGTGATTTCTTCTCCCGTTGTTTTACATCATAGCGTTCCTGAAGAATCCTTTCCACCGCTGTATTTTCCTCGTCGATCTCCTTGAATATCGGATCTTTCATGAACTGATTCGCCAACTCCTCGATTCTTTTGGGCATCGTCGCTGAAAACAGCAATGTGACCCGGTTCTTTGAAAGACCCTCTATGATGGTTTCGATCTCCTCGATAAATCCCATATTCAGCATTTCATCGGCTTCATCGATCACAAGGTGTTTGATGTTTGATAAGTCCAGGGTTCCCCGTTTCATATGGTCAATAATCCGTCCCGGAGTTCCCACAACCACATGGGTTTTCTCCCGCAGCTCTTTTCTTTGACTGTTGAAGGGGGATTTCCCAAAAATTGCTGCCACCTTCATCCGTTTAAACCTTCCGATATTGAAAATATCTTCCTTCACCTGCATGGCAAGCTCCCTGGTGGGAACCATGACCAATGCCTGGGGCCTGTTATCATCCCATTCCGCTAATTCGCAGATGGGAATGCCGAAGGCTGCAGTCTTTCCGCTTCCCGTTTGGGATTTTACAATCAAATCCTTCCCCTCCAGCACCACAGGAATTACAAGTTCCTGCACCTTTGTGGGGCTTTTAAAATTCAAAAGACTGATCGCCTTTAGCAATTCACTGCTTAACTGATAATCCTTAAAATTTGATTTCATTCTTTATCATCTCTTTCTTCTTTAATTTTGCTCAATAGGCTTTCCATACGGAACCGATTAACACATTGTTTTCCATTATATCACACTTGAAAAAAGCCCAAGGATTAAACTTTCATCCCCGAGCGTTATCAATCAATATATCAATCATTATATCTTCGACGCATGGATTACTCTGCAACTCCATCTTCATTAATGTATTTTACCTGGTCCTGTTTATTGGAAACGATAATCTGCTCGATGCTGAAAACAACTAATCCGATATGATCTCCCAGGATGAACTGGGGCATATTATTTTTGTTCATATGCATTTCCCGGTAGAGCTTTTCTTTTTTACCCTCAATGGTCATTGCTGTTCCCAGAAAGGTAGCACTTACTTCAGAGTCAAGTGAAAACAGCAGCAGGGATATTTGTTTGTTTTTAAGAATGTTATGGTATTTTTTGCTGTTTCTTCTTGTGCTTAAAATTACTTTATTTTCCTCCTCCACATAAGTAAAGTTCATGAGGGAAAGATAGGGTTTATCCTCCACACAAGTTGCGATGGTGCATAATTTTTCGTTTTTAAGTAAATTTTTAACGTCTTTTGTGATCTCCATTTTTTCCGCCTCCTTCGATCTTTAGAGCTTTATTACTCTCTGTCGGTTATTTCCCGAACGATTCCTATGACATTCATTATATCATTATTCGAATCGTTACAGTATTAATTTCAAANCAATAACCGCCTTGAAAGCTGACCTCCGTGATGAAACCTTAGCGGCAGGACAAACTCAGAAATCTATTACAAAAGACCCGCCATTGAATGACAGGTCCCCTAAATCACTAATAGTACTACAGTCAAGCATTCTGTAATTTAAAACACAAAACCGACTAACCAGATAATTATTAGGATCCCAATAATTGTCCAAATCATGACTCTGTCCCCTTTCAAACTAACACAACAGGCAATCTTCCTGTAAATCTTATTCCCCTGTATACCATATATACCCTCTAACTCTAATGCTAAGCATTTTTGCATTTATCTGTATATGCTTCTAATTTAATCCATATATACCAGAATACATTTTTAAAGGAACTTGATGGGCTTCAATGAGCTTCTTCTATAGCCTGTGCAGCCTGTCAGTCATCTTTGCGACCACTAATTCGAAGGTTTTAGGTTTTACCGGTTTCGATAAATATTCATCCATCCCTGCATTTAAGCATTTTTCCCTCATGCCGTCATTGGCATAGGCTGTCACCCCGATGACCGGAGTATATGTGCCGTTCATCACTTCCCATTCCCGAATCATTTCCGTTGCCATAAGTCCGTCAAAGATTGGGAGCTGAATGTCCATGATCACCGCATCAAAGGAGTTTTCCTTAAACATTTCCACGGCCTCTCTGCCGTTTGTTGCCATCATGATGTTCCAACCCTTACTTTTACAAATTTCTTTAATCAGTCTTCTGCTGATCGGGTCATCCTCCACAAGTAAAAGATGAATCTCTTCTTGCATCTCCGTTGTTTCGATCATTTCTCCGGATGAAGCACTGTCATCTTCCGTCGCAGGCTCCGTGATGAATGTGAAGGTAAAACAGCTGCCTTCTCCGGGAGTGCTTTCAGCCCATATTTCACCCTCCATTTTTTCAACCAATCCTTTGCAAATCGCCAGACCCAATCCTGTGCCCCCGTATTGTCGGGTATTGGATGTGTCTGCCTGACAGAATCGTTCAAACATTAAATCAATTTTTTCCGGATGAATTCCGATTCCGGTATCCCGGACTGAGCATTCAAATTTTATTTTATCGCTGTCCGAATCCTTCGTTTTATTCAATGAGATCTCTATTTCCCCGTTTTTCGTGTATTTAACCGCATTACTGATCAAATTTGCCAAAACCTGACGAAAGCGAAACGGGTCTCCCGTCACGGTGGGTATGTCATCACCGGTGCTGATCTTCATCTCCAGATCCTTTCGGGATGCTTTAACCCGAAATACCTTTGTGACTTCCTCCAACACTTTATCAGGTTGGAACTGGACACGTTCGAGCTCCATTTCTCCCGCTTCGATTTTGGAATAATCCAGAATGTTGTCTATGACTTTAAGCAGCGAATCTGAGCTCTTATTGATGTGTTCCAAAAATCCCAGTTGCTCTTCATTCAGCTCTGTCATTTCCAATAAATGGGCCATAATCATCAAACCGTTTATCGGCGTACGGATTTCATGGCTCATGTTTGCCAGAAACTGACTTTTTGCCTCGTTGGCATCCACCGCCTGTTTTTTTGCCTCCTCGAGTTCCATTTCCACTTCTTTACGCCGGGAAATATCTGAGATCACCACACGGTAATAAGGGTTTCCATCTTCATCTTTATCGAGCATCGTTGACAGATTGCTCCAGAAGGGCTTCTCTCCCTTACGCAGCATCCTCAGCTCACTTTCTTCATGTTTTTGAGTTTTCCCTATGTTCTTTTTGTAATGGTAAAATATGTCCTGATCATCCCTCATGATAAACCGGGTAAAGGGTGTTCCCAGCAAATCATTGCGATCGGTCCCCAAGAGTTTACAGGCCATGAGATTTCCGTCGACAATTACCCCTTTCCGATCGAGGGTCAGATATCCCACAGGAGCAAGATCATATAAGTCAAAATACTTACTCCGGGAAATATCCAGTTCTCTATGCACCCGTTTGAGCTCCTCGTTTTGCATTTCCAATTGTATCTGATGGACTTCCAGCTCATGGATGGTGTTTTTTATATCCTCCGTATTCATCGTTTTAATCTTTTCCGACATCTTCTGTTCTTTCCCCTGAAGATTCTTCTCCGCGATCCGTCTCATCTGTCGGTTATATTCCTTCACATCGTATTCCGATTTATTTTTATTCACCGTTTACAATCCCCTCTCTCCGGTTGACTTCGGAATTTTACAAAATTTGTTCTCCCCGTTAGATGTTCACAAAGGTTAGCACTGCCCCTTCAATCACATTTTCCAGGGTTCTGTAGGGCTGAATAAGCATTTTATAATGTTTCCCGTCGATGGTTTTCACTTCCACTTCCTTGGGTATGAGTGTGTCCAGAACCTCCTTGGTGTCCTTCACCAGGCTGTCATATCCCTGCAAGTTGGAAACAATATGCCCCACAGGACGACCCACATCACTGCGAATCAGATTAATGATTCGGGTGGCTGTGGGGGTGAACCGCATGATCTTCAAGTTATGATCCACAAATACAGTGGCGATCCCTGTTCCCGCCAGTAAATTATTCATGTCACTGTTAGCCCGGGACAAATCCAGTACTTTCGTTTGCAGTTCCGCATTGACCGTGGCCAGCTCTTCATTAACTGACTGCAGTTCCTCTTTCGACGTTTCCAGCTCTTCATTGGTTGATTGCAGCTCTTCATTCATCGACTGCAGTTCCTCGTTGGATGATTTCAACTCTTCATTGGAGGTTTCCAACTCTTCATTGGTTGCCTGTAAATATTCCTCTTTCTCATGCAATTCCTTTAGAAGTGCAGCAATCCGTGAATCTTTGTCATTCTTCGCTGTCCCTTCCTTAACTCCGGAGTTCGTCTCTCGGTTGTTCAGCTCCGTTTTTTCTTCCAAAGAAGAACCTTCCAAAACGATCAGATATAATTCGTCATCACTGCTGACCTCTGAGCTCATTGTGATTGGTCGAAGGGTTAAATCAACGGAAAAATCCTCTCCATCAGTTTTAACATTGATCCCCCGGACTTTGATAATTGATTTTGTGTTAACTGCTTTGTGTAAAGCAGTAGTAAGAGGCCTTTTGATTTCAGCTCTGATCATTTTTTTTACATTCCGGTCAAATTCACCGGGATCGGGTTCAAGATACCTGCCTGAACGACCATGAATATACAGGATTTCACCCTGATCATTCACTAAAATTCCGGATACCTCTATATGCTGCAGCAGTTCCTTCTCCACAATCTTTTCCATGGGCCTTTTTTCTTTCGACGGGATGTTTGCCTCCGAAGGGGGGGCCATCTTTTCTTTGTCCGATAATTTTGGTGATAATATCCTGCTTATGATATTGTGATTATCTTTATTTCCCTCTGTGCATTGATAGATTCTTGATTTTCGATCGATACTCAGGAACAGATCATTTAACTCCCCCACAGTTTCCGAGCTTCCTAAAAAAAGATATCCTTCTGTTTTCAGTGCATAGTGAAATAGAGAGATCACTTTTTTCTGCAATTCTCTATTCATATAAATTAAAAGGTTTCGGCAACTTATGACATCAAGCTTTGAAAACGGCGGATCCTTAATAACGTCATGCTCGGAAAAAATCAGCATATCCCGAATGCTTTTTTTGATCCGGTACGTTCCGGGAGTTCCTTTAATCTCTCCGGGATCCTCAATAAAATATTTGGACAGGCGCTCTTCGGAGATATCCGCTGCAATGCTGGCAGGATACACTCCAGCTCGTGCTGTGATAATGGCTTTGTTGTCAATATCCGTTGCAAAGATCTGAACCCGGTCACTTCTATTGTGTTTTTCCAGATACTCTTCCACTGTAATGGCCAGTGAATAGGCCTCTTCCCCCGTGGAACAGCCGGCTACCCAGATACGAAGCGGTGTGTCCCGTGGTTTATCTCCAAAAAGCTTCGGCAGACATTCCCCTTCAAAAAAGTCAAAGGCATCAGGATCCCTGAAAAAGCTGGTAACACCAATGAGCAGATCTCTAAAAAGCGCATCAACTTCATCAGAGTCATGTTGAAGAAAGATGACGTATTTCTCCAGATCTTCAATTTGGTTCACTGCCATTCGCCGTTCAATCCGACGATGGATTGTGCTTGGTTTGTACTGAGAAAAATCGTGCCCTGTTTGTGTACGGAGAAAAACAAAGATTTTATTCAGCATGTTTTCCGCCTCAGGAACAGGACTAATCGGCCGATGGGTTTTCCAAAATGCCTGGGAGACAAAGGAGATTAATTGATCCGCCATTTCAGCCGGCGGTAATACGTAATCCACCATCCCAGTGCCAAGAGCACTTCTTGGCATACCGTCATATTCTGCAGAGGCCGGGTTTTGTACCATCGCCATCCCGCCCTCTCCTTTTATGGCCCGGAGTCCTAAGGTGCCATCACTGCCTGTCCCTGACAAAATAATACAAATCCCGTGTTCGTTCTGATCCCGGGCTAGGGAACGGAAAAAGAAATCGATGGGAAGCCTCTGACCCCGGGGAGCAGAAGGTTTGGATAATAGGAGCTTCCCGTTCAACAGAGACATGTCCCGATTAGGGGGGATAATATAGGCACAGTTCGGTTTAACTTCCATCCCATCCTCCACCTCAAATACCTGCATGTGAGTATACTTGGAGATTAAATCCGTGAGAATGCTCTTATGGTCCGGTGCAAGATGCTGCACTAAAACAAAGGCCATTCCAGGCTCAACATCCTTCGGCATCCCTGAAAAAAAGGCTTCAAAAGCCGC
>SL_3KL_010_SEDDRAFT_10000843_pt1 | contig 26864 bp, 29 predicted proteins | sample SodLakKL_010_SED_2_FD_10381 | JGI IMG/M metagenome (IMG submission 10381) | reverse complement strand
AAGGGTATTGATCAGCAAACACTTCTACGCCCCCATTCCGCGCACGTTCAATACGGTTGATCACCGGAGCAGAAAAACCCCAGACACCCGTTCCAAGTGCCTTAATATGAGTAACCACTCCGGGTAGCTCCGCTTCACGTGAAATCCGGATCACCTCTTCCACAGATTCGATCAAACCAACGGAATAGTCAGATTCATCGCGGATGTGGCTGGTATAAATACCATCAAACCGGGCTGCTACTTTTGCAAGTTCAATAATCTCTTCTGTTTCCGCCCATGCCCCGGGTGTGTAAAAAAGGCCGCTGGAAAGCCCGAAGGCACCTTGCTGCATCCCAACTTCCACCATCTGTTTCATCTGCCTGAGTTCATCATTCGTGGGTACACGATTATCCATACCCATCACCTCACGCCGGATCGTACCATGAGGCATCAGCTGTGCTACATTTACTCCAAGGCCAAATTCAAGCAACTGTTCACGCTGTTCGGCGATATCAATCGCACCTCCGCCATCCTGATTGATAATAACAGTGGTCACTCCCTGTGCCAGAAGCGGACGGGCAGAGCTGAGCGATTCGCTGATCAGCCCGGAACCTGCATGGGAGTGTACATCGATAAAACCGGGTGAAATGTACAGGCCTTCTGCATTAATCACTTCAGCAGCCGACTGACCGTCTGCACGGCCCACCCAGGCAATTACCCCGTCCCTGATGCCGATATCAGCGTAATACCAGGGATTTCCGGTTCCATCGAGCAGCCGCCCGTTAATGATGAGAAGATCATACGGTTCGGAAATGGCTGCCTCGTCACCAGGATCTGCCTGAACCGGCGCAAGGCCGGTTATCAGGAAAAACAGAATCATCCACGAAATTAAAAATTCCGGGTAAAACCACGAAGATCTGTTTTTATTCATTTTTGTATAAAATTTTTTATGTGATTTCTTTTGGTTTTGTAATCCATTGCAATGAACAGCTTCCGTAATCGACTTCACTCCAGGAATCTGCCTCTGTTTGAAGGCATGCTATGGTTGCCGTGGCAATGTGTTTGTTGATGTTTTTACCAATCAGCCGCTCGATCACTTCTTCGGTAATTGGATTGTGGCCAACAGTCATCACAATTTTTGATTTGCTACCGGATCGCCGAATCGCACCAATGTAGGCATCGGGCCCGGTAAAATAGAGCCCTTCATCCCAGGTAATCCTCTCTTCAGGAAGATTCAGTTCATTTATAACATGTAAAATGGTTGCTTTTGCCCGTGCAGCCGGTGAGGCAAAAATCTGATCTGGATAGATATCCAGTCCCTTAAGATATTTTCCCATTCGCGGGGCATCCCGTTCGCCCCGCTTGTTCAGAGGCCGGTCAAAATCTCTGAGGCCTGGGTTATCCCATGATGATTTTGCATGGCGCATCAGCAAAATCGTTTTTATTGATTTTTTTTTCATGGCTTTTTTAATTTGTTGAATCTGTTCACCCATGTTACCATAAAAAATGGAAATTGAAAAGAAGCTGATTTGATTCAGCAAGTATTATCCTTTCAATATGTTACCCGGCAGATATAGGCCGAGTGCTGCTCCCCTCGAAATCATAAACAGAACCATCGCAAGCCACAAACCATGAATTCCAAATAGGTGTGTCCCGACATAATAAACAGGCAAAAAAACCACAATTGTTGAGAGCAGCATCGTATTTCGCATTGGCCGGGTGGCCGTAGCACCGATAAATATTCCATCCAGAATATAACAGAAGCTAGACACCAGCGGTGCAAGTACAGTCCAGAACAGCACGATTTTTGCAAACTCAATAACTTCGGTATTATCTGTGAAAATAGATAGAATTTGCCCTCCGAATACCGCATAAAAAAGGGTGCCGGTTATTCCGAGCATCATTCCCCAGCCGATGTTATAAAAAACAGCCTCACGTAGTTTTTCCCGGTTCTCTCCTCCCTTAAACTTCCCGATGAGACTTTCCGCCGCATACGCAAAACCGTCGATACCGTAAGAGACAATAAACCAGAGTTGAAGCAAAATAGTATTAGCAGCCAAAATCAAATCACCCTGCTTAGCGGAAACGGCTGTAAAGAATGAAAATGTAAAAATAAGGCAGAGTGTTCGGATGAATATATCACGGTTAACGGCAAAATATTTTTTCAGTTCTGCGATATTGAGCAATTCAACCCGTACATAATGTGAAAGATATCGCTTGTATCGTTTCAGAAACAGAAAAATGCCCAAAAAAAGAGCCAGGTATGTGGAGATCAAAGTTCCGAATGCCACTCCGTCTACATGCATGCCAAAACCGTATATAAACATTACATTGAGCACGATATTCAGAAGGTTCATCACAATGGTGATAATCATAGGGTATTTTGCGTTTTGCATACCCAAAAACCAACCTTGTAAGCCATAAAGAGCCAAAATGGCTGGTGCAGTATAGATGCGGATATCAAAATAAACGCGGGTATAATCGGCCACTTCTTGAGAGCTTTCGATGACCCATAAACTGAACAGCGCAATCGGAGCTTGAAACAGCAATAGTGTAATTCCGATCGCCATGGCAATGAATTGGACGCGGGCAAGAATCATCATCATCTGCATGCGGTCCCTTTTGCCATACTCCTGGGCAGTGAGGCCGGTCGTGCCCATTCTCAAAAAACCGAATCCCCAAAAAATAAAATTGAAAATGACACTACCCACCGCAAGGGCACCGAGATAATAGACCTGATCGAGATGTCCGACCAGAGCTGTATCCACCGCGCCCAACAGCGGAACCGACAGATTGCTGATTATGTTTGGAATAGCCAGCCGTAAGATCGATTTATTCAAACCGGTCGAATTTCTTTCTTTATTTATCAGAATGCTGATATTTTAATTCCTGAGCAGAATTTTGAAAACCTTTATGTTGACAGCTAACAATGATTTTATCCACGGAAAACTATCGCTAAAAATTATCAGAAAAAATTGAAATATGGAGTTGAGTTACTGGCAAAGCCGTTGGGAAAAAGGGAATACAGGATTTCACATGCCCGGGGGTTATCCCGGACTCAGAAATCACTGGGATGCACTCAACATTTCCACTGAAGCTCATGTTCTTGTGCCTCTTTGCGGAAAAACACCCGACATGACGTGGCTGGCAACGAAAACAAATAAAGTAACAGGTGTTGAAATATCAGAAAAAGCCATCAGAGAATTTTTAGATGAGCAAAATCTTACCGCAGAACCGGAACGTTTCGCAAACTTCACGATTTTCAAAACCCGAAAAGCTGATCTTTGGTGCGGCGATTTTTTCAAACTCCCGGAACACAATTTTTCCGACATAGGGCTGATCTACGATAAAGCTGCCCTCCAGGCTCTGCCTGAATCGATGCGTATCCGGTATGCGGAAAAAATTAATTCGCTCTGTTCTCCATCATCAAAAATTTTATTGCACCATTTCACCTATGCTCAAAATGAAATGAACGGTCCGCCCTTTAGTGTCTCCTCAGATGAAATTCAGTCGTTATTTGGAAATAAATTTGAAATTCAGATACTTGAACAGAACAATCTCGACATCCATAACTATCAAAAATTTTGGAAAAGAGGTTTAAAAAGCAATTTCATTGAATATTTATTACTACTTTCACCAAAAGCGGATAATTAATTTGCACCTATTGTTAACTTTGGCACGCTTTTAATTAGAAAGTTGCATATCAGATTGTCTGCATTTATTTTGCATATCGCAAAATTTCAACATGGATATCGCAAACCAACACATTTTCACACATGGATTTAAATACTCGAAATAACATTTTAACAGTGGTTTTAGCTGTTCTTATCGTACTTCTTTCATGGTTTTTATACAGATCTTTGGTAGATCCTTACCAGGAAGTTATACAAGAACGAGAAATGGTTGAGCGTGAACGACATCGTATGGAGTTGGTTCGCGATGCTATTGTGCAGTACCGAAACCGGAATGATGCATACCCTCCGACTGAAGGTGGCCTTGACAGCCTCGTGTCTTTTCTGAAAACCGATTCTCTGATGGTTGCCATGGGGGACTCTATATTTGCATTTATGCCTCCAAGTACGTACAGTCCCGACTCGATCATCTACTCTCCGCGACCGCCACATACCCGGTTTGAGTACACTCTGAATGATACTTTAAGACCCAGACTTTACTTACTTGAAAATCCCGATAATAACGACCGAATTGGGGATCTGGAACGCACTACATTGCTGAACGCCCCTAACTGGAACTAACATGGCAACCGGTGGGTCTTGTCTTGGTGTTTGCTATGCGGAGAATCAGCTTTATTACTCTGTAAACAGTCCAGGGCAAGGCGGCCAACTTTCTCATATTGGCTGTATCGATTTCAATTTCGAGATTGAACAAACAATTATTAAACCAGAATCCGCCGGATTTCCTGCCCTTAAAAAATCTCTCGAAAACCTTCAGCAATCGTTTAACTGTTCTTTCGTAAAAATGTTGACACCATCTCACGAAGAGTGTTGGGCAATCGTGCCTAAAGCTGTCTATGAGGATGCTTCCGAACGAGAGGCTCATATTCAGCTTTTGATGAAAGGTTCAGACCGGAGTGAAATTCAGGCCATCTGGTATCCCGTGAGTAAAAACGACCGTCGGCTTCTTCTTCTTCGCGATAACAAGTCAATGAAAGGTTTTAACTCATTGCTCAGGTCTTTCACCCAAACCGAACATATTACCGATTTTGAACTTGGGGTTGACTGGCAGCTTCACACCAAAAACAATGGAGCCTTTCTAATGATCCATTGCAGAAGAAACTATCTGTCCGTATCATCATTCGTTCTTGGAAAGCTCAGAGGCTGCACTTATATCGAATATGACCACATCACTGACCTACCCTATTTATGGAGTCTCTATGCCGAAAACCTCTCTTGGTTAACCGGGCTCCACGACTACACTTACCTGTTCGGGCCGTTGTGTTCGCATGTTGAAGAGATTTTAAATCCTTTCTGGAGTGACTATGGTGAAATCATCAGTCTCAGTACACTTGATAAAATGGGGGTATCCGCACCAGAAAAAACCTATGGATTCGCCCTGGAAAGTGCCTTTCCTGCTATTTTAATGAGCCTGAACACCGATATTGAAACCCCAATGATCCATGAGAATTATAACAGGTAAATTAAAAGGCCGTACTATTCCTGTTCCCAAAACCGGTCAGCTCCGCCCCACATCCGACCGCACCAAAGAAGGTCTTTTTTCTGTATTAGATGCCCGCACCTATTTTGATAACAGCCGCATACTCGACCTGTTTGCAGGCAGCGGCAATCTCGGCTTTGAAGCTATTTCCCGAGGAGCCGAGCACTGTCTTTTTATAGACAGCGACCATCAACATATCAAACAGATTGAAAAGACAGCCCAAACCTTCGCTGTAGAAAAACAGATCAAAACGATCACTATGCCGGTGGAACTTTTTCTGGAAAAAAATTACGGTATATTCGATTTTATTTTTGCGGATCCACCATACGATTATTACAAAATGGAAGGCATAATCGATTTAATCATGAAAAATAACTGGCTGAATATGGATGGATGGTTTATTCTTGAGCATGACAAACGTCACGACTTCTCCTCTCACGAATACTGTGTTTTTTCAAAACCGTATGGCCGAACCATCGTTAGTATTTTCAAAAAGAGTGATGTAGATTTCTGAACGGCTTGCTCCATCGGTTTTTTCATTGCCACAAGTCATTACAATAAAATCCAACTCCCTCAACATGAAACATACAGCCATTTATCCCGGCTCTTTCGATCCGCTAACTAACGGACATCTCGACATTCTGGAACGTGCCGTCCAAATGTTTGAAAAAGTAATTGTGACAGTTGCCGTAAACAATCAAAAAAAGTCTGTATTTACAGGTGAGGAACGGGTGGAACTAATTCGGCAGGCTATAGATGAAAAAGAGTGGCAAAATCGGGTTGAAATAGAACAATTTACCGGCCTTCTGATCGATTATGCCAGGAAAAAAAAAGTAAATATTCTGCTAAGGGGTGTGCGACAGATCTCCGATTTTGAATATGAGTTCCGGATGGCACTCACCAACCGCCGTCTCGCTCCGGAAATCGATACCGTTTTCCTTATGCCCGGTGAACAGCTCACCTTTATCTCAGCCACTATCGTTAAAGAAGTTGCCGCCTGGGGAGGCGACCTCAAGAGCTTCGTGCCCGGTCATGTGGCCAAAGCACTTCGAAAAAAGTTTGGCCATTAAACAATTTCCGGGATTTTTTATGCTTTTCTTCACCTGTAAAAAGAAATCAGCGTAACAATTTCGTAAATTTAAATGATTGTTGAAAATTATCGGCTGTGTACGGTTGATGTCTGTTTTCGGCAAACAACTAATTTTCATGGATAATTAATTTTTTACGAATAACAGTATGATCTCAAAAAGAGCTCAAAATATATCACCATCAGAAACCCTGAAAATCACGGGACGAGCCAAACAGCTTGCACGGGAAGGCGTATCTGTCATTTCTCTGAGTGCAGGCGAACCCGACTTCAAAACTCCTTCTCACATCTGCAATGCTGCTATTGAAGCGATAACCGATGGATTTCATGGATACACCATGAACACCGGCATGCCCGAATTGCGAGAAGCTGTCTGTAACAAACTGGAGCGGGACAACCGGCTCAAGTTTGAGCCCTCACAAATTGTGCTTTCAAACGGTGCCAAACAGTCGATCGGCTTTTCCCTTCTCGCCACGGTGGATGAAGGCGATGAAGTACTGATTCCCGCTCCCTACTGGGTATCTTACCCCGAAATGGTTAAAATGGCAGGCGGCACTCCGGTAGTTGTAAAAACTGAGTTTGTAAATGATTATAAACTGACACCGGGACAGCTTAAAGACGCTTTAAATAAAAAAACAAAAGCCATTATTTTATGCTCCCCAAGCAACCCGACCGGGTCGTGCTATACACGTGAAGAGCTGGAAGATCTCGCGTCGGTACTTAAAAATTATCCCGACGTAATCATCTTTTCTGATGAGATCTACGAATACATTGTTTTTGATGACGAACACGTGAGCATACTGAATGCCGCACCCCAGTTAAAAGACAGAACCGTTATTGTAAATGGTTTTTCCAAAGGATTTGCGATGACTGGATGGAGACTTGGCTACATTGCAGGCCCGCAGTCAATTGTGGATGCCGTTGCTAAAATTCAAAGCCAGGAAACTTCTGCTCCCTCCTCCATATCTCAAAAAGCTGGTATTGCCGCCTACACCGGTACCATGAAACCGGTTGAAGAGATGCGCAAGGCCTTCAAAAAGCGCAGAGATTTTATTGTGGATGAACTGCGTTCTATTGATGGTGTTCAATGTTTTATGCCATCAGGAGCCTTTTATGTATTTCCTGATGTCCACGTATTTCTTGGAAAGCGCACACCCGAAGGAGATACCATCAGTACTACAACCGATTTATCTCTCTACCTGCTTGAAAAACATGGAGTAGCTACGGTACCCGGTGATGCATTTGGAGAACCGGGGGGGATCCGAATCAGTTATGCCGTTTCCATGGAAGAGTTGAAGGAAGCAGTGGCCAGAATAAAAGACGGCCTCTCTTCGCTTTCATAATTTATTAGTAATCATCAGTCATTTAACGTCTGTAAACTGTACAGGGTGCTAACTTTAAAATCACCCTGAAAAAGAATTTCCCTGCCATGATGTTCACCGAAATGATTTTGGCACATTTTCTGCTCTAAAGAGGCGGTTAATTCTAAACATAATTTTACTGAACAATGCCAACTTACGAATACAAACGAGAAGACGGTTCCGTTTTTGAAATAATACAAAGCATTAATGATGCCCCCCTTACAACCTGCCCGGACACCGGCCAGCCGGTCAAACGCATTATATCGGGTGGCGGCGGTGTTGTTTACAAAGGCACAGGCTGGTATGTAACCGACTACAAAAACGGAAACAACAACGGTACAGCAAATGGTGCAGAAACTGCAAAAGAAGCTGTTAAACCAGAAGAAAACAAAACCAAGAATTCCGAAACGGCCTCCGATACCCCGAAGGAATAAACTCATGGAACATCCCAAATCAGAAACCTATCAGCAAGCAATTGATCAGTTTGTTCTGCTTTGGGGTGAAATGGCATCGGCCTGGGGCATTAACCGCACAATGGCTCAGATCCATGCACTTTTATACGCTGAGAGTGACCCGCTGGATACTGACGGCATCATGCAACAGCTTAGCATCAGTCGTGGTAGTGCCAATATGAACCTGCGCAATCTGTTGCAGTGGCAGCTTATTCAGAAAGTTCATTTCAAGGGCGAGAGAAAAGATTTTTACACTGCAGAAAAAGATGTATGGAACATTGTGTCTGTGCTCATTCGTGAACGGCACCAGCGCGAAATTGAGCCGATTAAAGAGAGCCTGATCGAACATCTGCACATTTTTGAGCAGAACAGCAGCGAATCACCCAAAGAAACTGAGTTTAAGGAGCGGATCGAAAACTTTATCGAGTTTCTCGAAATGTTTGACCGTTTTACAACTGCACTCCTGCCATACATCAACAAAAAGAATCTCACGTTTTTAAAGCATCTTGTAAAACTGGCTGAAGCCCACCAATCGCTTAAGGGCAGTAAACCGGCAACAACCAACAAAACTGATAATGGCTGACAGTACCCGCGATATTGGAAAAAATGGTGAAGACCTTGCCGCAGCCTACCTCGAATCGAAAGGGTGGCTGATTATTGACCGGAACTATTTTTTTGAAAGAGCGGAGGTCGATATTGTGGCCACTGATCATCATGCTATCGTTTTTGTAGAAGTAAAAGCCAGGAGCGATACATTTTTTGGCAGACCTGAAGAGCACATTACACCAGCAAAAGAAACAAACATAAAGAAGGCGGCCGAAGCCTGGATCTATGAACGAAAGATGGAAACGGCTTTTGTCCGGTTCGATGTGGTCTCAATCGTTCAAAAAGGGAATGAAGCGCCCGATATTACACATTTTGAGGATGCGTTCAGGTAAACATCTGCAAATAGCGTATTTACATATTTCCTGGCCTTAATCCGCATTTCTTACTACGAAAGTTGGTTGTGGGAACTCCCGACAGTGGTCGGGAGGAAATTCTGACGGGAACAGCTGACCTAAAAAGCATCTGTATAGTTTAAGGTTGCATTCAGCGACGCTTTGACAAAAAGTTATACCGATTGAACCACTGATAACGGTCAATGAGTAGATGGTTCGTTACTCATTTTTAAACGCTTTAGCGAAATGGTCTATCCCCTGTAAATAGCACCGATGGATCGGGATTGTGCTATGCTCAACCCGCCGATAACCCCGTGCGGTCGGGGCTTGATTTTTGTTAGTTGATTAGCGGTTTGAATCAAACAAGTTGACAACACCCACCAGAATGCCCTGTGCAGCGTGGGGGATAAGACTAAACAAACTCGTTAGCCCGGATATCTTGTATGAAAAAGAAAGTCAAGGGCATATTTAATGTGAAATATATGGGTCAGGGAAATGTTTTTAAAATTGGGTATCTCCTGATAATCAGAACTATATTATATGTCTTTTCAACAATCCACATTTTCGGTGGCTGATTACACAAGGAGTATTCTCTCTATCCTTCTTTTCTTCCTGTTGCTGCTTCTCTTCACACCAATTATTTTTCTTTTGCTTGTGATGACCCTGGGCAAAGCAAGCAATTTTGTTGTTGAATCAATTGCCCCTGCCATCGCAAAACCGGTTTTAAAAATGGCGGGTGTTACTTTCAGGATAAAAAAATATGTAAAACCGATCCCCGCACCTGCTGTTTATGTGGTCAATCACAGCTCAACGCTCGATGTGCTCACAATCCTCGCACTGGGTCTGCCACGTGTGCGATTTGTAGCCAAGTGGCAGATTCAATACAACCCAATTTTTTTGATTTTAGGCAGGCTAACCGGACAGGTTTTCATTCGGCGTGAAGAGTCAAACAAGGCTGTGGAAACCCTTAGGAAATCAGTAAAGCGTATTAAAAAAAACAAACTCTCTCTATTGATGGCCCCGGAAGGCTCGCGAAAACACCCGGGCATTATCGGTCCATTTAAAAAAGGCCCATTTCGAATGGCAATCGACCTGAAATATCCCATTGTTCCTGTCTATTTTGAAGGAAACCGCGAACTTTGCAGCGGTGATTTCCTTGTCACAAAAAAAGGTACCTCTACAGCACACATTTTCCCTCCTGTAGATACCTCAGCCTGGGAAATCGAAACAATTGAGAATCATATCAATGAGGTGCGCAGTATATACCTCGATTGGGCGAATATCCGGGAATAAAGGTTAAAAAGACAGTTCACTCTTTTATGGAAATGGTTGTATTTTCAGCCGGAGCTAATACCTACACTGACGTTCTCTCAACCTAAATATACGTTTTTCAACTACCATAGCACCGATCTGTAGAAAGGTACCACAGAGAATCGATCTTATTTTTTAATTGAAAAATAGTTCAGTTATGAACATTACCATAAATAATGAGAAAACCAGGGAATTTTCTGCACAAATAACTTCACGGCAGATAAAAGGAATAAACTATTCCGAAGCGGATTATTTTGCCCGCAATCTTGGAGCCTTTACATTTGGCCGACATTCACGATTTTTGGTCTGGCATCCACTAATAAAAAATGCCATCCGGGTTACTATTGAGATTTTTATCCCCATCTCTGACCATATCTACGACAAGCCCGATCAACATAGCAGTGTCATCTATTATCAGCTTGAAGCTGAAAAGATCGAAACGTTTGCTGCAGTAGTACTGAACGATGTACCTGCAGGGGACCGAACCCGTTTTGGTGCGTTCTATCAGTTTAAGCTCGATTTTGAAGACGGCACAAAGCAGGTTATTCGTGATCCGATGGCATGGTCGCTGCCATATGGAATTCACGCCCCGGCTGAACTATATGATGCTGAATCCGTGCTTGGCTCACGAAACGACACTGCTTATTATGCCGGACTTTCCAAAACACTTTCTAAGAAAGAGGAAAATCGCATTGGCCCGTCTGCCAATCTTCTTGAAATTCACACTGGCACTGCCACCTTCGATGGAACCCTCTACTCACTGACCCAGAGGTACCGACAAATTGCTGCAAAAATACGTGACGACCGAGAACTTTCTCCTGATGAGAAAAATATGATCGGATTCGATGGCATTGAGCTGATGCCACTGAATCCAGTTATAGAAAATCCCAAAGAGCATCGCTTCTGGAGTCCCATACAGCAACCTGAGGAAAACGGTACCGAAATCACCGTTCATCTTCGTAAACCCTCTGTTATAAACTGGGGTTATGATGTTGTTATTTTCGGCTCATCGGCGGTAAATCCTTCTGTTCTTTCCACCGGAAGACCCCATGAACTCCTTGATCTGATCGAAACTCTTCACACTTTTCCGGGACGCCCCATGAAGGTTATTCTGGATGTTGTGTACGGCCATGCCGCCAATCAGGCTCTTGAGCTACTGCCCGATGAATTCTTTGCAGGGCAGAATATGTACGGGCAGAATATTGACTTCAAGCACCCACTTGTAAGGGCAATGATTCTGGAGATGCAGCGCAGAATTATGAACTGGGGGTTCGATGGTATCCGCGTGGATGCCGCGCAGGACATCACTTGCTACGATTCAGAACAGGACCTGGTATTATATGATGATGAGTTTTTGAAACAGATGAGCAATGTAGAACAGGAGGCAGCCGGTTTAAATTTTAAACCGTGGATGATTTTTGAAGACGGACGTCCCTGGCCACGTGATGACTGGGAACTGGCCTGCACCTACCGCGACCTCATCGAACAGCAGAAACATCCGTTTCAATGGGGTCCAATGATTTTCGCCTATAATACCCCTTATCACTATACCTACTGGGTATCGAAATGGTGGCGTATTAAAGAGCAATTCCGTATTGGAGAGCAGTGGATTACCGGATATGCAAATCACGACACGATGAGGCGCGGAACACAAGCTGACCCGGAAATCATCAATGTAAATTTTTTACTTGGCAACTCCCTGAAAATGGTAATGGATAATGCATATAATAATCCATCCACAACTCTGCTGATGAATGCATTTCTTCCCGGTGTACCGATGGATTTTCTTCAGGCACTCGGCAGCGCGCCCTGGAGCTTCATACGAAATACTGACAGTGAATACGCCATAAAAATTACCGCAGAAGAAGCTTATTTTGCCGACTGGCAAATTACCGATATAGAATACCGTAACTCAAGGTTCTTTAAACGGCTTAAAGATTTCGGATTTCAAAACCTGACAGATCTCAGGCGTTTTACAAAAGCTCTGTTGAATCTTGTTCATGCCACAGCCTATCAGCCTGAAATTATCGCAGATATTCTCAACCGGATCGATCCGCCATTCGCTGTTACGAACTGGACTGTCGAAAAGTTAAACAACTATTCAAAAGCCTGGATGGACGATGTGAACGACTACTGCAATGTGGATATGCACACCGAATTTATAGATGCAAAAAAAGCAGATTTTAATCTGCAAGCCAGGAATTTCCGACTAAACAATTCCTGGCTCACCAAAAACTTTTGTCCAGATGATTTTTTAAGCTATCGTGAACCCGTGAACGGTGCCGTCATTTTCTACGGCTATCGCAAAAACCGGGAAACCGGGAAAGAGCTGATTTTTGTAGCAAACATGGAAGGACAGCCCAGAAAAATTACTGTGACTGAACTTGGGTTTCCTGTAAAAAATCCCGATCAATGGGACGTCGCATTGTCTACACCCTCAGCGCGCGGAAAAAAAATCGACCAACCGATACGGCTTTCAATTTCACAGGGAGTACTTTTTGAGAAAAAAGCATAAAAAATACAACCAGCCTAATGTTTGATATTCAAAAAGTGAAATCTACTTTTCCCTGTAAAAGTATATTTTTTTATTCGCTGCATCTTTTCCACTTTTTATTTTCACACTGTTCTCCTGATTGTATTGATAAACAGCGGTTCTCATTGAATTTACACTTTTTTCATTTGTATAAGTAACCTCTACAGCCTCACCACCCGGCTCCAGCTTGTCGAGTGCATCCATCAAGGGCTTAAATTTAGAGGACCGCCTCTTGCTTGATTTGATCTGAGAACGTTTCACAAACTTAATATTCATAACAGATAAATTATATTTAATTTTCAAAATAAATTATTGCACATATTCTTTTCAAGGAATATAATTAGTCACAAAATTTAAAACTGACATAAAAAATAATATTTTCATTAACTTAATTCAATAGCTGAAAATTAAAATAAATACCAGCGACTGGATCTATTTCAATATTCATTGTAAAAACATTTAAACTGCATAAAACATTTATCCGACATATACTTTGTGATAAACCACCATATTCCAGGTAATGTTTAATGACTCTTTAAATTGATAATATAAAATAATTTGTTTTAAGAATATGCTCGAAACAACAAGACACAATTATAAACTTATAGCTATTGGTATATCCACGCTTGCAGCAGGCTTACCATTATGGACACGTGATGTACGGCAGATTGACTTTGGAGATATTGGATTTCTGCTGACCTGGGTTTTCATCGGAATAATTGCATCCTTTGTTTCTCGATTTGTAGTAAATCTGAAGATGCGGGACATGATCTCTTGTTTTGCGATTGGTTATGTGGCTGCGGTGGTCATCCATTTTGTATCGACAATTTTGCTTACCAATTATATACAAACCCGGTTTGAACTATCGCTTTTTACAGCTTTAATGACAGGAGTATTGTCTGGATGGCTTGGATCATTTATTTGGGTGGGCATTCGAAGAAAGGGGCCAGACAAGAACAAAAACAAGAAAAAATAAATTTTAGCGGTTTCTTACTGAGCACAAAATAATCATTTCTAAATTATAAATAACGAAATTTGGTTCTCTATCTGATGCTTCCTGGAGTCATAATTCTGATGCCGATACCAAGCAGAGTAACAGCACGTGGATGAACTGAAATTCCACTGTCTCCAAGGCGCTCTAAATGAACTCCAAAGCGCACTTCACCAGCATCCGTTCTGGAACCAACTTCAGCCCGGATTTTACCACTCATCAAAAAACCATCTTTTAAAAAAGAAGACATTGTGTACCCGTCAAAATAGAGATTTGTCCGGTCATTCAAACCGGTTTGCCATGCAGCATTCAGTCTAAATGAATTAATGAGATTTTCCCAGTCGGGTGAAATTCCTTCATATAAAGCCGGAGTACGTTTTTCCCAGGTAATGGTGTAGTGATCATACTGAAAGGCCAATAAGCCATCGCCATCCGATGAGAGTGATAATGGCAGCACCACCCTCCCTAACGCACTGCCAAAAACAGAAGTGCGCTCCTCGCCAAACCGCAGATTGTCGATATCATGTTTGCATCGGTGGTAGTAACCCAGCTGCAAATAAAATCTGTTCATCCTTCGGGTGTAAAGCAACCCTTCTTCCCAAAAGATGGCACGCGGGCTGAAATTAATTTCGTTGTCTGCGTTAGCAATGAATTCAATCTGCCCGGTAACCGCAACACTTGTACGGTTTTCGCGCCGGTAGATTTCAAAATAGCCGCCCAGGTGCTGATACCACTGGTGGTTATCATCACCTTGCAGGGCATAACTGCCGAACGAAGCCCAGCCTCCCACTTGCGGAAACCACCCCGACTCACCCTCCTGCAGGTCTACCGCAGGGTTTTCGAGGGGATTCAGAGTCATGCCACGTTCAATCATCCGCTGAGCTTCGACAGGAATAGCAGTAAAAAGAAAAACCAGACTTACAGTACTAATGATGTAAATTTTCATGTTTTCTAATTTTTTTGCATTCACATTGCCGTGTTTTGAGGCAACCAGTCTTTAAAAAATAGAAAAGCTCTCTGTTTATTGCTTCATCTGGAAGAAATACTAAGGTTAAATTACTGTAATATTTTAATTTAAAATTATCTTGATTTACCTGGATTGATGAAGTAAACCCAAAAAAGATGAAATTAAAACTGTAAATGTAATTCACTGTCTCTTTAATAGAAGTTCCTCAGGCTGCCAGATATCGACCCACCGTTTCTGCGGCTATGCGATCATCTAAGAATTTATGCAAGAAACCTGAACCGGACAGCAGGAAACACGTTGATACTACTGTCATGTAAGCCTAAGGTATCGGGTTTGATAGCTCAAAATCTTTTTTTATGGGATCGAATCCTTCAAAACCCAACAATTTTGTTCGGGACAGGCGTGAAACGATATCCGGGCTAAGTCGTTTCTATGATTCGTTTATTCCTTCAAGACGCATTAATTCAAGGCCATAGTTTCGGATTGTTTCAATAATTGGAATTGCCGTACGGCCTTTATCCGTTATCGAGTACTCCACTTTCGGAGGGACTACAGGATATACTTTACGGCTGATGAATCCCTCTGCTTCCAACTGCCGCAATTGAGAAGTTAGCATTTTATCTGTGATATGCGGAATGTCCTTTTTCAACTCGCCATAGCGAAACACTTTTTCCTTTAACCTCCATAGAATGGGCATTTTCCATGTCCCCCCGATTCTGTCCATCGCGAACTCCACGGGGTTATAATACACTTTGTCGTTATATATAAAATCAGGCATTATTTATTGATTAACCATTTCTTTCTCAGTTGTTAGTACCATTCTATTGAGTAAGTATATAGATAAATGTAAGTAAAGAAAGTAAATTTCCACTCAAATAAATATTTAACAGAATAAAAATTGGATTTAAACGTGAAAGAGATAAACGACTATATGCATTCTCACGGAATGCCGTACAAGGGTAAGATCCTTATGGTAGCAAGCAGTCCGGCCGTATCAAAACAGACAGGCTGGCCGGTTGGGTTTTGGGCTTCGGAATTGACCCACCCGCTTCTTGTTTTTCAGGAAGCCGGTTTTGAAATGGACCTGGCTTCTACCGAAGGCGGACAAATAATTATGGACGGATATTCTGATCCAACTGACAAAAGCGGCTATTCTGCCCACGATGTGATCTCATTGGGGTACAAGCAGCTGAATTGGTTTAACCAGATGCTAAAGAACACCAGAAAACTTACAGATCTCAATTCAAATGACTACGACGCGATTTTTCTGGTGGGTGGCCAGGGCCCAGTGTACACGTTCAGAGGTAATCGCGGCCTGGAAAAACTCTTTGCCGGATTCTATGAGTCCGGCAAACCAAGTGTCGCTGTTTGCCACGCAACAGTAATCCTGTTGGATGCCAAAACATCGAATGGTAAACACCTTGTTGAAGGTAAAACCTGGACAGGGTTTTCCAATGCAGAAGAAGAGTATGTGGACAAAGCGATTGGTCAAAAAGTACAGCCTTACTGGATTGAACAGGAAGCCGGAAAAGTACCCAATACCCATTTCAGAGCAGCTGCCCCGTTTCGTTCTTATGCGATACAGGATGACAACCTGATAACCGGGCAGCAACAAAATTCAGGAGTTGCTGCAGCAAGATTAGCAGTGGATCAACTCAACTCAAACTCTTAGAAGTTTTAATCACAAAAATCTTTACGTATGAAATTAGCATTCATTGGAATTGGGAATGTCGGCTACGCTTTAGCCAATAATTTCCAAATAAAAGGACACGAAATCATCATAGCGCATGACGATGAGAAAAGCGATAGTGCAGTTAAGGCTCAGGAAAAGAATCCTGCATTTGGGGTACTACCTATTCAGGAAGCGATTGAAGCCAGTGATGTGGTATTTCTTGCTACTCCCTTTAAATTGAATGAAGAAATTCTGTCACCACTTGATTTCAAAGGCAAAACGTTAATCGACTGCACCAACCCGATCGGGCCGGGAATATCTCACGGTTTGGAGAGTAAGATTTCAGGTTCTGAAAAAGTACAGGAGTGGGCGAAGGGTGCAAAAGTAGTTAAAGCGTTCACCATTTATGGTTTTGAGAACCTGGAAAATCCTGGCTTTCCGAATCAGGACGTGAAACCGGTTATGCTTATTGCAGGAGATGATTCCAAAAGCAAAGTACTGGTTCATTCACTCAATACCCAGTTAGGATTTGAAACGCTGGATGTCGGCGACTTGTCCCTATCGCTTCATTTGGAGCACATGACCCTGCTTTGGGTCAAAATGGTGCGTAAAAACGGTCATCATCCCAATTTTACCTGGGCATACCTGGAACGGTAAGCTCTGCTTTCACGGTGTCTAAACGGTAGGTGGTATTGGTTTCCACTCACTTATAAAAGATGTTCAAAAGTTCCGATTGGTAGACCCGGAATAATTCTCAATCTGCACATAACGGCTTGGCGTTTAGCCGGTTGTGCTATTTACAGCTCTAAAAGTGGTAAAAAGAAAGATATACTGCAACTCTGAAAACTTTTATTACCAACTTTGAACGGCAAAATCCGATTGTTGCACAAACCTTGTTATTTGTCTGGTTTTTAGGCCCAGGGATTAATCACTTCAACTCCTGAACCTTCCATGTTTTCTGTATTTCTTGTGACAACTGAAAGGTTATGAACCTTGGCTTTAGCAGCAATTCGTGAATCAATTGCCGGAAGCGGGTATCCTTTTTTTCAGTTATTTACGAAAAGAGTTTTTTTATAAAACCGAACACTCCTTTCTTCTCTTTCTCTTTGGGTTTGCCGGTGCGTCCGCCATCGAGCTGATCAAATGTGGGGCGTGGCAATTCGTTGAGTTTTCGCACACTTTTGTTCCGTTTATGTCCGCTCCCTGTTTTTCCTTTTCCGCGACCACGCCTGGCACTTCTTTTTTTCTTTGATGATTGGTTTTTGGGCGATGAAATTTTTTCTTTAACCGATTTCGGTAATGGAACCTCTTCCGGTGCATACCCAAGCGATTTGCAGATATCATTGATATCACTGCGGTCCTGTTTGGAAACAAGGCTGATCAAGCGGGTGGCTTTTCCATCACCCACAAGTTCGGCGCGAAGCTTATACTCATCAACCTCTTCTGGTACATCGTAGTTGATTACCTGTACAGCTTCTTCAAGCGGAAGGTCTTTGGCAGAAAGATCACCTACCAGCAAGTGCTGAACATTTCCCGAGGTAAAACGCTCAAACCTGTTATTAAACGTATCTTTATCAAGCTTATCATGCACGCTCACAGCTCGACGGTTACTTTTACGAAGAATTTTATAAAGTCTGTCGGCCGTTTTGCGAGAGGCCGTAAAAATCACAACGGCTTCGGTTTGATGGTTGTCGAGATGGGCCATCAATGTAGAGATTTTGGATCGAGGCGGTACGTTGATGTAGTACTGCGTGAGATCTTTGGTGATGGCCGGTTCTTCTTTTTTCTCAGGCTTTTTATCTTTTGCGAGTGTTACCAGCTCAGGGTCCTGAAGAATTTTGTTTTCAAATTCACGCAGTTCTTTACTGTCTTTTGCTGCTGTAAAAATACGCTGGCATTTTCCGATGATCCGATTGGAAATTACCTCGATAGCAGGCCAGTCATTAATCAGCTCAGCCTGATCAACAATAAATTGCTGTACTTCTCTGAAGATCATTCTGCTGCTTTCGAGCAATTCAGATAACCGTCCTGGTGTAGCAACAATAATTACAGGACCGGCAGAAAGAGCGGAAAGCTGTTCTTTGCTGTTACCATCTTCGGTTATGCACGCGCTTTCAATGGAAGAATGGTAACCAATGGCCCATATCCACTCATCCAGTTTTTTTGCACGCTCTTTATCGCCAGCAAGAATAATGGCCCTGGTGCCCTGTCTGCGTTCAGACTTTGAGATTTCATTCAACAAAGAAATCAGATACCCGATCTCGGGACTTTCTTCGATTGTTGTATTTATGACCAGGTCTTTTTTCTCTTGTACGGCCTTGAAAATTTTCTTTTGCAACTGTGAAGGGCTTTCAACTTTAACATCTTTCAGCCCTTTCAAAATATCGGAACTTAGTCGAAATTGATTAAACGACAATGTGTTACCTCAACATTTTTTGATCAATATTTCAATTAAACAAGATGGCAGGTATCCAAAACGGCAAGGCACAGGCGTCATGATGAAGATGTAACAAAAAAAGACACAAACTTTCGTGAAATGGAAACGAACAAATTGTGCCGGGCAGCCTTGCCTAATCAAAAAAAGCTGCCATTCACATAAACTACTATTTCACAGAACGAAGTGTAAAGTCACTTCTTATAAAACAGAATCAGGTATATATGGCACAATAAGGCCATCAGTATCAGCCCTAAAAACCCGATGATGCCGCCTTCGGGGCCAAATTTTGCACCTGTAATATATTCGGATCCAGTAACAGTTGCGGTTGTAATGGATTTCTCCATCTTCATTCCGCTTACAGGAAGTCCAAATATCACACCCTGAAAATAATTCCATGAGAGATGCATTCCAACCGAAATTGCAATACTTCTCGTCTTAATATAAGGATAAGCAAGAACTATCCCTGCAATAGTTATATTAGTGAGTGCAATCCAGGAGGAGTGAGGATTTGTTGCATGTGCAAGGCCAAAAATTACAGATGAAACCAAAACGGCGACAAGAACCGGTGTGTGCTTTCTGCCACTGCGGCTCAGAAACCCTTCACGGAGATTTGTGATCAGGTAACTCCGAAAGTACGCCTCTTCCCAAATACTCACTGCCGTCATTAATACCATTGCACTAATCAGGCCGGAAAAAAGATCCCATTCAAAAAATGTAAGATTTGTATCTGCAAATTCAATCTGGCCCGAAACCATGAGAACAAACACAATACCACTCATTGCCATTGCAGCCATTACATTACCTGCAAAGAAATCCAAAAACCAGGCACTATTAATTGTAAATCCAAATTCTTCATAGGACCGCTTATCGATCACCCGGGCTGAAATCCAGAGTACGCCAATTAGTATGAATGCCAGGGCTACCATCGCTCCGGTCTGTCCGGGAATCAGAAGAGAAAAAATCACCAGCAATGATATGACCATCATTGTTGTTAGGGTAATACGCCAACCGGCTCTGAGTCTGTACTCATTTTCATTATAAAAAATGAATTTCATTTCGGAAATTGTATTGTATCTGTTGGCATGTTTGCTGAGAGCAAAATCAAAAAATAAAATCTGTTTATAAAAATTATGGCTGAAAGATTAGCTTTTTTTGCGACAAAAAACGAAATCGAATCTTATTTCAATATCGAGACCAAGAAGGAAAACCTTTTTGAACCGAATTACAACATTCCACCAGGCACGCAGATTCCCGCTGTTTTTGCTGATGAAAATGAAGATGCGCTATTGATAAAACAAACTCGCTGGGGTGCTGAATCTGGTGACCTGGAGAAACGGACAACCATACATCAGGAGGAACTGACAGAAAAAAACAGTGCAAAGCGTTGCGTTCTGCCATTGAGTGGCTTTTATGTATGGAAGCATAAACAAAAAAATGAACATCCTTTTTTTGTGCGGATGCTGAACAGCCCGGTCATGGCGGTTGCAGGCCTGATTTTTGAAGATAATGGTGAATTTGTGAGAATCATTACCACGGAATCGAATCCGCTCATACAGCCAATGTCCAGAAATATGCCGCTGCTTCTGGATGCAACCACTTCCGGGGAATGGCTCGATTCGTCCAACAGCCTGACTGAAGTAATGGAAAATACATCAAATCTGTTTGCATTGACCGATCTGTCTGTACTGCGTGTAAGCCGAAAGGTGAACGATCTCACGAACAACGATCCCAAACTCATTCAGCCTATTCCGAAATAGAATCGGTCTTTGGCTTGAGTGCCGGTTTGCCTTCAATCTGGTTCTGATAAATCCGCAGGGTATTGTAAGCGAAGCCAATATCATCTTCACGGGCAAAACGCTCAAGTACATCTTCCCAGATTATCTGGTTCAGGCCGCGTCGCCGTCTTGCATGGGAGAGGTGCCGGATGGTGAGTTTCACGCCTATATCCACAACTTCGGTATAAATAATAGGAGTCAGGTTTTTGTACTGAATCAGATACGATTTTTTTGCCCTGCGGATCTGTTGCTCGGCATCAGCCACATAATCTTCGGAATGGCTTTGAACAATATCTGTCAGGATTTTCTTCGCTTTTTTCCAGTTACTTTCGAACGTAACTATGATAGCAATTTCGTTCCAGATGAAATCAAAATCGCTGGTATAGTTTCCGATGGATTCGCGCAGCACATAGTGGTTAGGGATGTGGATAACCCGGCCGGTGCTCTGGTCGGCCTGAACCCAGTTTCCGATTTCCAGAATTGTGAATTTAAAAAATCGCACGTCAATTACATCGCCCCGGTGTTTACCAATCTCAATCCGGTCACCCACATCAAAGGGTTTGCGCCAGATAATAAATAGCCAGCCGGCCATATCCGTTACAGGATCGCGCAGGGCTATAGCAAGGCCTGCCGACAATAGACCCAGAAATGTTGCCACAGAACCCATGCCTTGAAACCAGACTCGCCCAATCAGAATAAAGCCCAGAAAACTGAGAAAATAGGCCAGGTTTTTCTTCCATTTGTAGCGGACCGTTTCATCTTCTATCTGTCTCCGTATAATGCGTTTTACAATAAAATGGATGGCGACCAGAATCACAATGATTGCCACACTTTCAATCAGATTGGTGTAATCGAGGTAAGTCTCGCTCAGCAGCTCTTCAAATGGTTCTGCATTATTTTCATCCATGAGGGTCCGGGTTGTTTTTCGGGTAAATAGCCGCAATATTTCCGGGATATTGCGTTATATTGGATAGCACTTTTTTAAAAGTATAAATAGTGATATTTTTAGACTCTTTGCAATAAACTGAATAAACAAATTTTATGCTTTACGNAATTATNATATCNTTNATCACATTGATTTGCATTCTGCTCATTATTGTGGTTTTACTTCAGCCNGGACAGAAGGAGGGATTGTCGGGCGGACTTGCAGCCGGAATGGCAGGCGGTGCATCAATGGGAGCACGAAGAACTGCCGACTTGCTTTCAAAAACAACTTCAATTCTCGCTGCCCTGTTTTTAGGGCTAAGTGTGCTGGCTAATTTTGCCATTGACCGCGGAGACGCTGCACAAAGCACCATCCAGCAGAGTGGTATGGGTGGAGAACCTATTGAACAGCAGGATTTTTCTGCTCCGTCTCAAACCGAATCAGCCGTTCCCCAGCAGGATGATTTTGAGATTGAAGATTAATCTCTGATTTTTTTATCGAACTGTTTTTGAAACCCGGTTTACCAGGCAGGCAGGGTTTTTTTAATTTTTACACTGTCATGAATTTCCGATCAGACTCAAAAGTTAAACTGAACTGAAATCGTATCCAGCCCAGGGTTCATTTCATAAATAAGGCCGAATCCGTTACTGATATGTTTATAAGATATCGTAATACGGTCCAGGGGAAGAGAGAGAGAGAGCATAAAGTGGAGCCGGTTCCCGACGGTAACGGGAAACTTGTTCTTAAAATAGATCACACCGGCATTAAAATGAGTGTTCTGCAACGGAGAGACCGATAAGGCCAGAGAAGAACTTTTTTGCGTGATGATCTGATCTTCTTCGGTTATAAATTTCTCATTATCCCATGCATGAAAGTAGTGAACGCCAACCCACTCATACTGAAAGTAAAGCTCGGATGTAGCCTGAACCCCTCCAATCGCTTTAAAACTGTACGGAGATACTCCCAAAGATTGACACCGGCTGCCATCAGCCGTAATTAAAATCAGAAAAACAGCCGGCAGGCCAACTCTGCGTATTACGGCTGGGATTATATCTTTCATCAGAAATCGATCAGTATGTTGAAATTCTCAACATAATTATATCACCCTTCATTTTCATCATTCCCGCAAAAAAGTTTAAAAAAACTGTAAGGAATTGGCCCATGTCGGTTCATACGAATATGAGAGGTGACCAAACATATCAAATTCCTTTTGCAGCGTATCCGGCTGTGCGACTAATGCTGCATATGATGACTGGAATTACATCAGCTCATTATTTTTCGATATCTGTGCAAAACACTTTGTTTATTTATATTTCATTTACACTTCTTTGGTTCTGTTCTGAATTTTTTTTCCGGCGATGGAGACCGCTTACAGCAGGCAGGATTTCAGTTCTGTTTTACTTTTTTATGATCTTTTCAGCTTCTGCAGCACTCTTTTCTGTATTAGCGGAAGGGGACAGGCATAATGTGATAAAGGCAGAACTTCTATCACTTTATGAGTGGGAAAATGCTGAAATCAGCGGCCTTGTAACCGGAACCGGCAGAAGCGGAACAGGGCGGAATGTTTATGAAGTGAAAGTTACAGAAATTCGTTTTTATGATGGTGTGGACTGGATGGAAAACTGGAACATCCGGTTGTATGGGTCGGAAAGTTCGCCCCCGTCTGTTCAGCAGGGAAGTAAAATACAGGGAGAAATTCGATTTTACAGCTTTCCGGATCAGCGAAATCCTCACGAATTTGATTACGGAGGCTGGCTTCTCGACCACGGTTTTTCTGCACACGGAGAGTTGCTGNAACTGACTGAACACACACCAGCCCGAAACTTTCTGAGCTGGGCACCCGCAAGGGAAGCCGTTCAGCGCAATGCCGATACTCTTTTCGAAAATGATCACGCCCATCTTGCCAAAGCGCTGCTTTTGGGCTATAAAGAAGATCTGGCTCCCGATACCCGGCAGGAATTTGCAAGATCGGGGCTGTCTCATATTATGGCCGTATCGGGATTGCACGTTGGATTTATCGTTGCACCTTTCTGGCTTCTGATTCCTTATCTTTGGGGATCAAAAACAGGCAAGTGGCTGGGTTTGATACTACTCACCACACTGCTGCTGGGGTATGCAGGAATTACCGGGTTCAGTCCTTCTGTAAGCCGGGCCTCGCTGATGGCTTGGCTCCTGTGCTATGGAAAACTTTTTCACAAAATCAGAAACTCTGTAAATCTGACCGCTGTGGCTGCAATTATCATTTTGATGATCCAGCCACAACAGTTGTTTGATGTAGGGTTCCAGCTCTCATTTTCTGCTGTATTCATCATTCTGCTGCTGATGCCTGAAGCGCAGCGCCTTATTCCTCAGAAATATCGCTACGGTTTTATCGGTGGTTTCATCAGCATTATTCTTGTCTCCATTGTAGTTCAGGCCGGGCTGTTCCCAATCCTTGTGGCTTATTTTGGTGAGTTTTCTATCATCGGCCCCGCGGCCAATGCACTGGTTGTACCTATTTTATCTTTTACAGTACCAGTCGGCCTACTCTTTGTTTTGCTCAGTCCGCTGCTACCGGCAATGTTTCATGCAGGTGCGGTTCCGGTTCAGTTTTCTCTCGACTGGATTCATTCCGTGGCATCCGCACTGGGAGGGCAGGCATATAGCTACATCACTGTGGAACAGGCAACACTTCCGCTTTTTTTGGTCTGGATTTTTGCGATTTTCTTTATCGCCTCGATTCGGATCCCAACATACCGCTGGAAAATGTTAATCGGATTGCTCTTGTCCCTGAATTTTTTGATCGCAGAGCGGATTATTCATCATCCCGAATATAAAAAGCTGGAGATCACTGTTCTGGATGTTGGACAGGGCGATGCCATTCATGTTCAAACACCCGGAGGTAAGCATCTGCTGATTGATGCGGGCCGATGGTCTCCAATGAATAACAGCGGCCGAGAGGTACTTATTCCTTACTTCGAACACTTGGGTATCAACCGGCTGGATGCAGTTTTTCTCTCACATCCCCATGCTGACCACATCGGCGGAATGCCCGACCTAATTGAATCTATCGACATCGACGTAATCTACCAGAGTGATTACGACTACGACTCTGCAATTTATGCCCGCTATATGGAACTGTCTGAAGAATATTCCGTGCCTGTTAAATATCCTGTGGCCGGAGATATGATCGGGATTGATCCGGCAATTCGTATTTTTGTAATCGGGCCGGAGGCAGATACTCGCAGAGACCCCAACCCTAATAATCATTCCCTCTCTCTGAAACTTGTATATGGTCAGAAGCATTTTCTCTTCAGTGGAGATGCCGAGGTTAGACAGGAACGCCAGATGGCTGACCGCTATGGTGATTTTCTGGGCTCCCATTTCTACAAAGTTGGCCATCACGCAAGTAATACCAGCTCAACCGAACTTTTTATGCAGTATGTTGAACCGGAGATCTCGGTTGCTTCACTTGCGTTTCAAAATCGTTTCGGTCATCCCGGCCGCGATGCGGTAAACCGATTGCATCAATTTAGCGAGCACCAAAAATATACCAGTCTTTCCGGAGGAATGGTTTTTATTTCTGATGGCTCGGTAATTGAAAAAAGAGAGTGGAGATATTTAAGATTTTAATCCGCAGTTTTAAAATCAGAAAGTGCATCTTTCACTTCCTGCGGAGGCCGGATAGGCCTTCCGTTTTGCATAAATACAGCCGTTACTTTTCCTTTTAGTGCCAGCTCATCCTCCGGAAGTTTGTAGATGTCCTGGTAAAAAATAAATCGAACATTTCCTTGCTGTTCAACACGCACACGCACCACAAATTGGTCATCGCCCATTAAAGCTCTTTTATACTCAAGCTCTGTTTTGTGCACCACCGCGTCAGTGCCCTTTTCATGCAGCTCGTTAAAATTCAGCCCAATATGTTTCAAAAATTCATGGCGGGCATGCTCCAGATAGTTTTGATAAACGGCATTATTTACCAAACCCTGTGTGTCCAGCTCGTAATCACGCACTGTGAATTCAAGCTCAAAATTGTAATTTTTATCTCGCATTCTTTTCAGTTTATTGATTGAATTGATCAGCATCCGCTCAAATATAGTAGAATCATTCTTCAACAAAAGCAGAAAAATAATGTTCAAATTTTTTCCTTTTCTCTTTATCATTTTTTTACTGTTGAACTGTGAAACAGACCCGCTGCTCCTTCATGATAAAACCATCGTACTTGATCCCGGACACGGCGGCACTGCCGATTCCGATCAGTATCGTGTTGGTCCAACAGGTGAACGGGAAGAGTGGATCAATCTGCGTGTAGCATTGAAACTTCAGACTCTTTTGGAAGAGAGCGGTGCCACTGTTATTATGACCCGCACAGAAGATACTCATGTTGAACTGGCTGACCGTGCACAGCTTGCTCTGGATCATGATGCGCACCTATTTCTCTCCATTCATCACAATGCCATTGCCGATACCACTGCAAACTTTCCTATCATCTATTTTCACGGGTATGCCAGTGAGAACCTCGCCGGTGTGCAGCTTGCTAAGAGCGTGGCCTCTCATCTGCGCAAAGACCTGTTTGGCGATGAAGGGCCGGCTGTTTTGGCATCCGATCACACCATTTTTCCAACTGCAGGAACCGCTGTTCTGCGCCACTCATACGGGATTCCCGGAGTAATCTCTGAAGCCTCTTTTTTTACGAATCCGGGTGAGGAAGAGCGCCTTAAAAATCCTGATTACAATCAGCTTGAGGCGGAGTCTCTTTATCGTGCCATATTAAGCTACTTTGAGGAGGAGGCCCTTCCGGTGTATGAAAAAAACAGCCTTACAGAGCTGCCGCCTTTTGAGGTCTTTCGTGCAGCGGAGAGAATGTCACCCGAAGGCCTCCGCTGGAAAGAATATTTTAAAAAAGCTCAAAACCTGCTCGAATCTGATGATCCGGAGGATTGGGAAAAATCATATAAATTGGCTTCCCAAAGCGTCAGGGCATTCGCTGATTCGTACCATGCCAGAGATGCTCATCTGCTTCGGGCAGAGGCACTCGAACGTTTAAACCGAACCGAAGAGGCAGCAATCGCACGGCAAAGGGCAGAAGAATTTTATGTAAAGATGGATTAGTGTCGAGTCAAGCAACTAATTCTGTCCAATAAAGCAGGGCAACACTATTTCAGAAGTGGATAGGGCTAACCCGCATTTCTCACACTAAAATTATTTGAAAACGATATGCACCTAATTGTTATCAACTTATAATTCAATATAAACTTTTTTAAAAAAACACCCTGTCAAACGCT
>SL_3KL_010_SEDDRAFT_10000842_pt1 | contig 26865 bp, 22 predicted proteins | sample SodLakKL_010_SED_2_FD_10381 | JGI IMG/M metagenome (IMG submission 10381) | reverse complement strand
GCGCCGTCGTCGGCGGAGGCCGCCGGGGGCTCATCGGCGGCGGTGTCGGCGCTTCCGCCGGCACCCTCGGTGAAGATTGCCAGCACCGCCTCTGACTCGACCTGGCTGCCCTCCTCGGCCCTGATTTCGGAGATGAAACCGTCGACCGGTGCCACGACTTCCAGCACCACCTTGTCGGTCTCGATCTCGGCCAGCACTTCATCGCGCGTGACGGCTTCGCCAACCTGCTTGTTCCAGCTGGCCACGGTGCCTTCCTGGATCGACTCGGGGAAGGTCGGCGCCTTCACCTCGTGCTGTTTGCCGCCGCCCGAAGCAGGCTTTTCAGCCTTGGCGTCATCCTTTTTCTCGGCCTTGGCGTCGGACTTCTTGGCCTTTCCTTCACCGATGCGGCCCAGCACCTGTTCGGATTCCACGATGTCGCCCTCCTCGGCGAGCACCTCGGTGAGGGTGCCGGCTTCCGGCGCCAGCACCTCGAGCACCACCTTGTCGGTCTCGATCTCGACGATCAGTTCGTCGCGCTCGACGCTGTCACCGGCCTTCTTGTGCCAGGTGGCAACGCTGCCCTCTGCAACGGATTCCGGAAAGGTTGGGGCCTTGATCTCGGTAGCCATGTCGTTTCCCTTGTCTGTTCTATCTCGTCCCGGTGGCGTGCCTTACAGATTAAAGGCGTCTTCCACCAGCTGGCGCTGCTGTTCGATGTGGACGGACATGTAGCCCGCGGCGGGTGCTGCAGAGGCCGGACGCCCGGCGAACTTGAGCTCTCCGCCCAGGTTGCTCTTGAGCATATCGGCCACGGCCCGCAGATGATGCTGGCTCGAATACCAGGCGCCCTGGTTGAGAGGCTCTTCCTGACACCACGCCACGTCATTGACGTTGACGTAGGCCTTGAGCGCCTCGAGGAGCTCCTCCTTGGGGAAGGGGTAGAGCTGCTCGATGCGCACGATGGCAACGTCCTGGCGGTCGTTCTCGTCACGCCAGTTGGCCAGGTCGTAGTAGACCTTGCCGGCGCACAGGATGATGCGCTCGACCTTCTTGGGGTCGCGCTCGCCCTGATCGGGCAGCACCATCTGGAAGCGGCCGGTGGCCAGCTCGTCGAGACTGGAGGTGGCCTCCTTGTGACGCAGCAGACTCTTGGGCGACATCACCACCAGAGGCTTTCTTACCTTGCGGACCACCTGGCGACGCAGCAGGTGGAAGATCTGCGCCGGCGTGGTCGGCACGCAGACCTGCATGTTGTGCTCGGCACACATCTGCAGGAAACGCTCCAGTCGCGCCGAGGAGTGCTCGGGGCCCTGGCCCTCGTAACCGTGGGGCAACAGCATGGTCAAGCCGCACAGCCGCCCCCACTTGGTCTCACCGGAGGAGATGAACTGATCCACCACCACCTGAGCCCCGTTGAAGAAATCGCCAAACTGGGCTTCCCAGATCACCAGGTGGTTGGGCGCCGTGGTGGCATAGCCATACTCGAAGGCCAGCACCGCCTCCTCTGAGAGATAGGAGTCGTGGATGGTGAAGCAGGGCTGGCCATCGGCCATATGCTGCAGCGGCACGTAGCTGGAGCCGTCCTTCTGGTTGTGCACCACCGCATGGCGGTGAGAGAAGGTACCGCGACCCACGTCCTGACCGGTGATGCGGACCGGGTGGCCATCGTCGAGCAGAGTGGCGTAGGCCAGGGTCTCGGCGAAGCCCCAGTTAAGCGCCATGCCGCCAGCCTGCATCTTGCGGCGATCCTCGTAGATCTTGGCAACCTGGCGCTGCACTTCGACGCCGTCCGGGACCTCGCACATTCTGGCGGCCAGACGCTGGAGACGCTTCATCTCGACAGCGGTGTCGGCATGGCCGGTCCACTCATGGCCCAGGTAGGGCTTCCAGTCGACGAACAGCGAAGTATTGGGCTCCTGCACCAGGGCGTTGGCCACGTGGTTGCCGGCCAGCAGGTCCTCGCGATAGGTCTCGATCATCGCCTTGGCGTCCTCCTCAGAGAGCACACCCTGCTCGACCAGCCGCGTCGCATAGAGCTCGCGCGCGGTCTTCTGCTCGCGGATCTTCTGGTACATCAATGGTTGGGTGCCACTGGGCTCGTCGGCCTCGTTATGGCCGCGGCGACGGTAGCAGACCAGATCGATCACCACGTCCTTCTTGAACTGCTGGCGGAAATCGAGTGCCACCTGGGTGGCGTGCAATACCGCGTCAGGGTCGTCGCCGTTGACGTGGAAGATCGGCGCCTGAACCATCTTGGCGATGTCGGTGCAGTACTCGGTGGAGCGAGTATCCAGGGGGTTGGAGGTGGTGAAGCCGACCTGATTGTTGATCACGATGTGGATCGTGCCGCCGGTCTTGTAGGCGCGGGTCTGGGACATCTGGAACGTCTCCATGACCACACCCTGGCCGGCGAAGGCGGCGTCGCCATGCACATTGATCGGCAGCACCTTGCTGCCATCGCCGTCGTCGCGACGATCTTGGCGGGCGCGCACCGAGCCCTCGACCACCGGGGAGACGATCTCAAGGTGGGAGGGGTTGAAGGCCAGCGCCAGGTGCACTTCCCCGCCCGGGCTCATGACGTTGGAGCTGAAGCCCTGGTGGTACTTGACGTCGCCGGAGCCACGCTCGATGACCTTCTTGCCATCGAACTCGTCGATCAGCTCGCCGGGGTTCTTGCCGAGGATGTTGACCAGCAGGTTGAGGCGACCCCGGTGGGCCATGCCGATCACCATCTCCTTGATGCCATAGCCGCCACCGCGCTGAATCAACTCGTCCATCATGGGGATGAAGACCTCACCCCCCTCGAGGCCGAAGCGCTTGGTGCCCGGATACTTGGAGGCCAGATAGTTCTCCAAGCCTTCGGCAGCGGTCAGCCGCTCGAGCACATGCTGGCGCACCTCGTTGCCGAACTTCGGTGCACTGCGCACCGATTCGAAGCGCTGCTGCAGCCAGCGCTTCTCTTCGGTGTCGACGATATGCATGATCTCGCAGCCGATGGAGCGACAGTAGGTCTGCTCCAGCGCCTCGACGATCTCCTTGAGTGGCGCGCGATCCAGCCCCAGGAAGAAGGAGCCGGTCTGGAACTCGGTATCCATGTCACTCTTTGAGAGCTGATGGAAGGAGAGATCAAGATCGGGAACCGGCGTCGGGCTGCGCAGACCGAGCGGATCGATATTGGCCTTCTGATGACCGCGGAATCGGTAGGCGTTGATTAGCTGGAGAACTTTGACCTGCTTCTTGTTCTCTTCACCGCCGGGGGCGGTGGGCGCCAGAGCGGTGCGGCGGGTGCGGCCCAACTGGTAGAACTGATCACGGATCGGGGAAAGCGGGACGTCTTGAGGAGAGCTGCCTTCAGGGGCCGGCAACTGATCGAAGTAGTTGCGCCACTCAGCCGGGACAGCGGCGGGATCGTCGAGGTACTGCTCGTAGAGCGCTTCCACATAGTGGGCATTGCCGCCACTGACGTGGGAAGAGCGCCACATCAACTCCATTATGCCTTGTTGCATTTCTCGGTCACCCTGCACTGATGGGGTGGTATCGGCGCCACCCCACGCGGGGCGCGGCGACATCGGTGGTGCCCTGCCGGTGGGGCGAAGCTCATTCCGGCGCTAGCGGCCATAGGCCGAAAGCCTTGAATTTCATGGTCAGGAGCCGGTGCCCTGGGCACCGGCTCCTGACACTACTGTGACTCCTTCCTGCTGCGACAAGACGTCGCGGCAGGAAGCATGAGGCCATCATAACAAGCCCCGGGCCACGTTTTAAGTGGCATTAAGTGGCATTGGCCAACAGCATGTCACGGATCTTGCCGATCGCACGCGTGGGGTTGAGCCCCTTCGGGCAGACCGCCACGCAGTTCATGATGCCGCGGCAGCGGAACACGGAGAACGGATCCTCAAGCTCGGCCAGGCGCTCTCCGGTCGCCGTGTCACGGGAGTCGGCCAGGAAGCGGTAGGACTGCAACAAGCCGGCCGGGCCCACGAACTTGTCCGGATTCCACCAGAACGACGGGCAGGCCGTGGAGCAGCAGGCGCACAGAATGCACTCGTAGAGACCGTCGAGCTTGTCGCGGTCTTCCGGCGACTGCAGGCGCTCGATGGCCGGAGCCGGCGTGTCGTTCTGCAGATATGGCTGGATGCGCTCGTACTGCTTGTAGAACAGCCCCATGTCGACGACCAGATCACGGATGACCGGCAGACCCGGCAGCGGACGCAGCACCAGTTTATTGCCCTTGATCACCTCAGAGAGAGGGGTGATGCAGGCCAGGCCGTTCTTGCCGTTCATGTTCATGCCGTCGGAACCGCAAACGCCCTCGCGGCAGCTGCGGCGGTAGGCCAGGCCGTTATCGTCCTCCTTCATCATGTGCAGGACGTCGAGAACCATGACGTCGCGTCCCTGAGTGTCGACCTGAAACTCCTGCATGTAGGGCGCGGAATCGGTCTCCGGATTGTAGCGGTACATGGATACCTGAAGCATGGACATCGTGACTCCCCTTAGTAGGTGCGTACTTTCGGCTCGAAGGTGTCGACGGTCTTGGGCGTGAAGTTGACGTCGCGCTTGGCGAGCCGCTTATCGGCCGGAAAGTAGAGCGAGTGCTTCAGCCAGTTGACGTCGTCACGGTCCGGATAGTCGTAGCGGGAATGCGCGCCACGACTCTCCTTGCGCTCCAGGGCCGAGATGGCGGTAGCTTCGGCCACTTCCATCAGATTATCCAGCTCCAGGGCCTCGACGCGAGCGGTGTTGAAGGCATTGGACTTGTCAGGCAAGTAGGCGTTGGCGATACGCTCGCGCAATTCGGCCAGCTGCTTGACACCCTTCTGCATGTTCTCTTCCTCGCGGAACACGCCGAAGGAGTTCTGCATGATGCTCTGCAGGGCACGCTTGAGCTCCGGCACGGTCTCGCCGCCCTCGGACTCGTTCCAGCGGTTCATGCGCTTCATGGCCGACTCGATGTCGGACTCGGAGGCGTCGAGATACTCGATACCCTCGTTGAGCGCGCCCTCGATAAACATGCCGGCCGCACGGCCGAAGACCACCAGGTCGAGCAGCGAGTTGCCGCCCAGGCGGTTGGCACCGTGAACCGAGACGCAGGCCGCCTCGCCGCAGGCGAACAGACCGTTGACGATCTGATCGTTGCCGTCGGCATCCTGCATGATCGCCTGGCCATGCACGTTGGTCGGGATCCCGCCCATCATGTAGTGACAGGTCGGCACCACCGGGATCGGCTCCTTGGCCGGATCGACGTGGGCGAAGGTCTTGGAGAGCTCGACGATGCCGGGCAGACGCTTGCCCAGCACGTCCTCGCCCAGATGATCGAGCTTCAAGAAGACGTGGTCACCGTTCTCGCCACAGCCGCGACCCTCGAGGATCTCCATGACCATGGAGCGCGCGACCACGTCGCGACCCGCCAGGTCCTTGGCGTTGGGCGCGTAACGCTCCATGAAGCGCTCGCCGTCCTTGTTCACCAGGTAGCCACCCTCACCGCGGCAGCCCTCGGTCACCAGGGTGCCCGCACCGTAGATGCCGGTCGGGTGGAACTGCCACATCTCCATGTCCTGCATCGGGAAGCCGGCGCGCAGCGCCATGCCGATGCCGTCGCCGGTGTTGATCAGCGCGTTGGTGGTGGAGGCGTAGATGCGACCGGCACCGCCGGTGGCCAGCACGGTGGCCTTGGACTTGACGTGCACGATCTCGCCGGTCTCGATATCCATGGCGATGCAGCCCACTACATCACCGTTGGCGTTCTTGACCAGGTCAACCGCATACCACTCGTTGAGGAAGGTGGTGTCGTTCTTCAGGTTGTTCTGATAAAGAGTGTGCAGCAGGGCGTGACCGGTACGGTCCGCCGCCGCACAGGTACGAGACGCCTGGCCGCCGGCGCCAAAGTCCTTGGACTGGCCGCCGAACGGACGCTGATAGATGCGACCGTTGTCGAAGCGGGAAAACGGCAAGCCCATGTGCTCGAGCTCGAACACCGCCTTGGGACCCTCTGAGCACATGTACTCGGCAGCATCCTGGTCGGCAATGTAGTCGCCGCCCTTGACGGTGTCATACATGTGCCAGCGCCAGTCGTCATCGGGATCGGCAGAGGCGATAGCACAGGTGATGCCGCCCTGGGCGGAGACGGTATGCGAGCGTGTCGGGAAGACTTTGGACAGCACGGCAGTCTTCTTGCCGGATTTGGCCAACTCGAGGGCGGCCCGGAGGCCGGCACCGCCACCGCCGATGATGATGGCGTCGAAAGAAAGGCTACGCAGGTTGGACATGGATCAGGCTCCCCACAGAATCTGAATACCCCAGACCAAAAATACAAAGATGGCCAGGATGATGACGGTCTGGGCGCCGATCCGAATGCCGGTCGGCTTGATGTAGTCGGTGGTCACGGTCCACAGGCCGACCCAGGCATGGGCAGACAGCGACACAAACGCCAGCAGCGAGAAGATCCGCATCCAGGTCTGGGCGAACAGGCCGCTCCAGGTGGCATAGTCCAGGCCCGGATTGAACAGCAGATAGGCGACGATAAAGAGGGTGTAGATCGCCAGAATGACTGCCGACACACGCTGGACGAGCCAGTCGGACAGGCCGCTGCGGCTGAAATTGGTGATGTTGGTTACCATATCCAGACTCCCGCCAGAATGATCAGGACAGCACTCGCCACCACGGTGATCTGTGCTTTCTTGTGGCCGCCCTCGAGGGTCACACCGATATCCATGTCCATCACCAGGTGCTTGATGCCAGCCACGAAGTGATAGGCCAGCGCCGACAGCAGGCCCCAGGCGATCAGCTTGGCCAGGAAGTTATTGGCCAGCGCATCACTGACGGCGGCAAAGCCGGCTGGAGACGACAACGACTTGCTGAGGGCCCAGAAGACGAAGATCAGGCCGACAAACAGGATCACACCGGTGATGCGGTGAGCGATGGAGGTCAGGGCGGGAAGTGGAAACTGTATCGTGGACAGATCCAGATTTACGGGTCGTTTGCTATTCACGGCTATCTACACACTCTCTATGGCCCACTTGACAACTGGACGGGCAAGGCCCGAGCGGGCGGTGGTTTCGGGAAGGTGCGGCGCTTGCCGTGATGCAGGGCAAGACCGCCTGTTCCTGCCAGTCGCGCGGGGTGGATTATAAGGACATGGCCATGCCATGACAAACGAAGCGGCGGCTAACTAGACCATGGTGCAAAGGCCGCCACCTCCCCGACCACACCATTCGGGAGCTGATCTTTCGCGCTTCTGCACAGGGATGGTGCGCAGCACCAATTATTATACAATACTTTTACCTTTCGCAAGGCGCTGCACAGCACACGGGTCACCATGGCCTAATTGACAATCGCTGGAACGCTTCTATAGTGGGCGAACATTTTCGCCGGAAATCGCTGCGAACTCGCCAGTGAAATAATGACTTATCGCCCTAACACGAACTCGAGAGGAGGCCTCCATGGCTGACAGGAAAGCGACGCTCACGGTAGACGGTCTGGACAAGACGATCGAACTGCCTGTCTACTCTGGCACCCTGGGCGCGGATGTCATCGACGTGCGCGGGCTGGGCGCTGAGGGCCTGTTCACCTACGACCCCGGTTTCATGGCCACCTCCTCCTGTCAGTCCGCCATCACTTATATCGATGGCGGCGAGGGCGTACTGCTGCACCGGGGCTACCCGATCGACCAGCTGGCCAAGGAGTCCAACTTCGTCGAGATGTGCTACCTGCTGCTGTTCGGTGAACTGCCGGACGACACGCAGTATGCCGACTTCGAGTCGCGGGTCCGTAACCACACCATGGTTCATGACCAGATCAACAACTTTTTCAAGGGCTTCCGCCGCGACGCCCATCCGATGTCGATCCTGTGTGGCGTCGTAGGTGGCCTGGCCGCCTTCTACCACGACCACATGGACACCAACATCGAGGAGGATCGCATCATCAGCGCGATTCGCCTGATCGCCAAGATGCCGACCATCGCGGCGATGTCCCACAAGTACAACGTGGGTCAACCCTTCAACTATCCGCGCAACAACCTGAGCTATGCAGAGAACTTCCTCTACATGATGTTCAGCAATCCGTGCGAGGACTACGAGATCAACCCGGTCTACGCCAAGGCCATGGACCGCATCTTCATGCTGCACGCGGACCACGAGCAGAACGCCTCCACGTCCACGGTGCGCCTGGCGGGCTCCACCGGCGCCAACCCCTTCGCCTGCATCAGCGCCGGCATCGCGGCACTCTGGGGACCGGCCCATGGCGGCGCCAACGAGGCGGTGCTGAAGATGCTCGACGAGATCGGCGACGACTCCGAGGAGAACATCCAGCGGTTCATCGACAAGGCCAAGGACAAGGATGACCCCTTCAAGCTGATGGGCTTCGGCCACCGCGTCTATCGCAACTTCGATCCGCGCGCCAAGGTGATGAAGGAGAGCTGCGACGAGGTGCTGGCCGAACTGGGCATGGCCGACGACCCGCAGCTCAAGATCGCCAAGCGTCTGGAGCAGATCGCCCTGGAGGACGAGTACTTCGTCGAGCGCAAGCTCTACCCCAACGTCGACTTTTACTCCGGCATCATCCTCAAGGCCATGGGCATTCCGACTAACATGTTCACCGTGATCTTCGCAGTCTCCCGCACCATCGGCTGGATCTCACACTGGAACGAAATGCTCAGCGACAGCTACAAGATTGGCCGTCCGCGTCAGCTCTACACCGGGCACACCAAGCGCGACTATCCTGCCAAGTAAACCGGCAGAGGCGGCCAAGGCCGCATGAGCTACTCTACAGAAAGCCGCCCTCGGGCGGCTTTCTGCTTAGCGGGAGCACTCACCAATCACGACGACTCACCAATTACGACTCACACCAGGAGCAACAGGATGAGCCAAAGCATCTCTACCGTCGCCTTTATCGGCCTGGGCGTGATGGGCTATCCCATGGCCGGCCACCTGGCCCGCGCCGGCCTCAACGTTCGCGCCTACAACCGCACCGCCGCCAAGGCCAAGGACTGGGCCAACGAGTACGGCGGCAGCCACCATCCGACCCCGCGCGACGCCGCCCAGGGCGCCGACCTGGTGCTGCTCTGCGTGGGAAATGACGACGACGTGCGCCAGGTCACCAGCGGCGACGACGGTGCGCTACATGGCATGAACGAGGGTAGCCTGCTGGTGGACCACACCACGGCATCCGCGGAGCTCGCCCTGGAACTGGATGCCGCCTGTCTTGAACGTGGTATCGGCTTTGTGGACGCACCGGTCTCCGGTGGCCAACAGGGTGCCGAAAACGGCGCCCTGACCGTCATGTGCGGCGGCAGCGAGGCCGACTTCGCCCGCGTCGAGGCCACCCTCGAGCACTTCGCCAAGGCAGTGACCCTGATGGGCCCCGCCGGCAGCGGCCAGCTGACCAAGATGGTCAACCAGATCTGCATCGCCGGCCTGGTCCAGGGACTGGCCGAGGGGCTGCACTTCGCCGAGCAGGCCGGCCTCGATCAACAGCGCGTCATTGATGTCATCTCCAAGGGAGCCGCCGGTTCCTGGCAGATGGAGAATCGCCACGCCACCATGATCGCGGACGAGTACGAGCACGGCTTCGCGGTGGACTGGATGCGCAAGGATCTCGGCATCTGCCTGGAGCAGGCCCGCCGCCTCCAGGCCCGCCTGCCGGTGACAGCGCTGGTGGATCAGTTCTACGCCGACGTTCAGGCAATGGACGGGGGGCGCTGGGACACCTCCTCGCTGTTGCGTCGGTTACGCGCCGCGGGCCACCGCTGAGAACCCGGGCGGCGCCCGGGCGCCGCCCTCTCCTCCTCCTCCCGAAAGCCTGAATTAGCCGCTGCTTACAGGTTGACAATCCTCATACCATGAGCCTTCGCGCAGGCCCGATTCGTTGTCCACACATTCTGTGGATAAGCCTGTTCACAACCACTCGATAAAGCCGTCAAATCGCCATGAACTGGGGCCTGGGCTTAGATTGATCATTTTTTGACCTTATTCAAGCCGTTGATTTAATTCGTTTTTATGAAAAAGCCTGTGGCCACGGGCGATTGCGAGCCTATTGTGCACAAACATGCAGGCGGAACCCCGCCTAGTGGACAAGTCAAGCATAATTCACCCTGAAAAAGGGTCATGGGAAGAGGTGGTGAGACGGGGGGCATCAACGCTGGCGGCTGACGCCGGCCAATGAAAAAGGGCACTCGCAAGAGTGCCCTTTTTCATGAAGAGTGGCGTCCCATAGGGGGTTCGAACCCCTGTTACCGCCGTGAAAGGGCGGTGTCCTAGGCCACTAGACGAATGGGACGCAGATGTCATTCCAAGGGTTGGTGGAGCCTAGCGGGATCGAACCGCTGACCTCAACACTGCCAGTGTTGCGCTCTCCCAGCTGAGCTAAGGCCCCGCGCCCTGAAGACGAGTCGTATAGTACTGATTAACCTCGCCTTCGTCAACAAGGAAAACGGCTATTTCCTGCTACGCTCGATATCCTCTACTTCTTACAGCTCTCGGTACTCTTTTTCGAAGCGCTTGGCCTGCTTCTTGGAAACGCCGCCGAGAACCTCGATGGCGTGGCGCAGCCGCGCCCGGGTCATGTCGGAGCCGAGGATCGCCATGGCGTCCATTACCGAAGTGCTGGCGGTGGAGCCAGTGATGGCGATGAACACGGGGGCCAGGAACTCCTTCATCTTCAGATCGAAGTGGCCAGACAGCTCCTTCACTTCGACCAGCAGCGCCTCCTTGTGCCAGGCCGGCACGACTTCGAAGCGCCAAACCAGGAACTGCAGCAGCCTTAGCAGGTCCTCGCGACCCAGCTTGACGGCATCGAAGCTCTCCTCGGTGATGCGCGGCAGGCCCGAAAAGAAATGGCCGGCCAGGGGCACCACCTCGGATAGGGTCTCCACCCGTGGGCGCACCTGCGGCAGGATCTCCTTCACGTAGCGTTCGTTGAAGGCCCACTCCATCAGCGCTTTGAGAAAGCCCTCATCGTCGAGCTCCTCGCGGATATAGAGCCCATTGAGCCAGGTGAGTTTCTCCAGGTCGAACACCGGACCGCCCAGCGACACGCGCTGGATATCGAAGTGGGCCATCATCTCATCGAGGCTGAACTTCTCGCGCTCGTCGGGCATCGACCAGCCCATGCGACCCAGGTAGTTGATCACCGCCTGGGGCAGGTAGCCCATGCGTCGATAATAGTTGATCGACGTGGGGTTCTTGCGCTTGGAGAGCTTCGACTTGTCCGGGTTGCGCAGCAGCGGCATGTGGCAAAGCTCGGGCATCTCCCAGCCGAAATACTCATAGAGCAGCTGGTGCTTGGGCGCCGAGTTGATCCACTCCTCGCCGCGAAGAACGTGGGTGATGCCCATCAGGTGGTCATCGACCACGTTGGCCAGGTGGTAGGTGGGCATGCCGTCGGACTTGAGCAGGATCTGGGCATCTACCTGGGCCCAGTCCACCTCGATGTTGCCGCGCAACATGTCACGGATCACGCAGGTGCCCCCGACGGGTACCGCCATGCGCACCACGTAGGGCCACGCCTCGCGCTCACGGCGGGCCTGCTCTTCGGCGGGCAGGGCTAGATCGGCGGGCTTGAGTGCCAGCTGCATGCCGGCGTCCTTGCGCGCCTCGCGAAGCTCGTCCAACTCCTCGCTGGTCCGGTAGCACTTGAAGGCGTGCCCCGCCTCGATCAGTTGACGGGCGTACTCGGCGTAGATGTCGCCGCGCTCGCTCTGGCGGTAGGGGCCATGGGCCCCCCCCACATCGGGCCCCTCGTCCCAGTCGAGGCCCAGCCAGCGCAGCGAGTCGAGGATCATCTGTTCCGACTCGGGCGTCGAACGCACCCGGTCGGTATCCTCGATGCGCAGGATGAACTGGCCCCCGTGCTGACGGGCGAAGCAGAGATTGAAGAGCGCAATGTAGGCGGTGCCGACGTGGGGATCGCCGGTCGGTGACGGTGCGATACGCGTGCGTACGGTCATGTCGTTGCGGTGTCCCGGATCCGATGGTGGATGGATGGGCGCATTATACGCACCTGTCGCCGCCTAGGCAGCCGTCGCGGGGAATCATCCCGCGGGATCGCGGTCAATGTCTGGCTACTCGACCCGACCAATCTGGAGAGCACCATGCTTGCGCAACTTCCCGAGGGCTTTACCACGCTGGTGACCGGCGCCGGTGGCGGCATCGGCCGCGCGGTGGTGGATACGCTACTGGCCAGCCCCAGGCCGGGGCGGGTGATCGGCGTCAGCCGGCAGCCGAGCCCTCGTGCGGACGATGCGCGCTTCGAGGCGCTGAACGCCGACCTGACCACCCCCGAAGGCCGCGGAACACTGATTTCGCACCTCGGCGGCACGACGCTTCACCTGACCTTCAACACCATCGGCATGCTCCATGACGAGGCGCTCGACATTCACCCCGAGAAGCGCCTCGACGATCTGGATGCAGAGGCCCTGGCGCGACTGTTCCATGTCAACGCCACGACGCCCGCCATGTTGCTCCAGGCGCTGCAGCCCAGTCTCAAGGGCCAGCACCCGGCGCTGGTCGCCAGCCTCTCGGCCCGGGTGGGGTCCATCGAGGACAACCGCCTGGGAGGCTGGTACGCCTATCGCGCCAGCAAGGCGGCCCACAACATGCTGATGAGAACCGCCGCCGTGGAGCTGCGCCGGCTCAACCCGAATCTCGCCGTGGCCTGCCTGCATCCGGGCACCACGGATACGGAACTCTCTCGCCCCTTTCAGGCTCGTGTGCCCGAGGGCAAGCTGTTCACTCCGTCCTTCGTGGCGGAGCAACTGTTGAAGGTGCTAGAGCAGTGCCGCCCCGGAGAAGGTGCCAGCTTCCACGACTGGGCCGGCGACCCCGTGGCCTGGTGATCGGCATAAGCGGTTAATCAACGTTGATGCATGACATTGCACAGCCGCAAAGTATCCCGGATGATCTTTCCCGACTTTTTTATAACATTCAGATAACACAACGCATACAAAACAGGATGATGAGATGGATTCACTAGGTCCGCGCATCAAGGAACTCCGGCTGGAGGCTAACCTCAACAAGGCAGCCCTGGCCCGTCAGGTTGGCGTCTCCGATGTGACCATCTCCTACTGGGAGTCCGGTGCTATTCGCCAGATCGGCCATGAGCGGCTGGTGGCCCTGGCCCTGGCGCTGGGTTGCCCACTGTCGAGGCTGCTCGAGGGCGACAAGGCCCACCGGCCCGCGCCTCTCACGCTGAGCCATCGCCCCCCTGCGCCCTGGCATACCCCCACCGCCGGATGCATCGAAATGCCGGCGGAGCTGCTATCCATCCCCCAAGGTCAAAGGTGGCACAAGGAGTGCTACCTGCTGACCCCGGCGCCCGGCGACGCCTTCGAATTCCTGACTGAGGGTGACCTGATTGCCGTAGCCCCAACCGAGCTCTTTCAACAAGCCGGGCTCTATCTGGTAGAGCACGCGGGGCGTCACTGCATTCTTCGCGTCACCCTGGGCGAGGATGGCAATCTTCAGTTCAGCGGCCAGGATGACACCTCTTCCTACCCGGCTGCCCCCGACACCCGGTTGCTGGGCAAGTTGCTGGCTCGCTGGCAGGCCTCGCCGCTCTGAGGCAGCGCGGGCACCCCGCCCGCGCCACTTGATCCCAGGCGCTTTCGCCCCCAGGGCTATTCGATCCGCAATGCCTCGACGTTATCATGGGTGCGGCGCGGTTCACTGCCAATCAGGAAACGCCGCGAGGCGCTCGCAACCTGTCCCAAACCGTGACGCGAGGTGCTCACCAGCGGACCGCTCAGGTGCTCGCCCCGCTCGCCGATCCGTGCGCGAACTTCCGTGGGCTGCACGGTGGCCTCGGAGAGGTTCACGGTGATGGAATAGCCCCCGTCAGGGAGACCACTGCCCGAACCGAAGGGACCGGCCTGGAAGCGGCCTCCCGTCAGCGTCGTACGCTCCTGCCAACGGACTCCGCTCAGTTCTCGCTGAACCACCACCTGCAGGCGGGTGTTATCCGGCAGGTTGCTCTCCCCTTCCACCAGCAGGCGCCGGTCATTGCCGAGGCTGACCGTAAATTCGATCGCTACCGGCTCGTCGAAGGGATCCACCGCGGGCTCGGGTTCAGAAGGGGGAGATGGCTGGACAACCTGCTCTGGCTCGTCCAACGCCTCTCCGTTCTCGTTACCGTTCCCACCGCAGCCCGCCAACAGCACCAGCATCACGCCGAGGCCGCACCATCGATACCACACGTTCATGCATGACCTCCGAAGCGCTGATTCGTTGGTCAAGGCTATCACCGCCCCAGGCTGCCCGTCCTCTCTAGTACTCAACGTAGCTCGGCGCACTGTCGGCAAAGCGAGGTGAAGGGCACGGCGTCGAGACGCTCAGGCGCGATCGGCTCCTCACAGGCCTCGCAGACGTCACCCTCGCCGGTATCGATACGCACTAAGGCGTGCATCACCTGGCGCAGCTCCTCCTCGGCCTCTCTTTCCAGAGCGTCGACGACCTCGTCGTTCTGCAACTCGATGGCCTGCTCCTCCATGTCCTTGTCCAGAGCCCCCCCGCGCTGCTCCTTGTGAGCCCTGTATCGCTCGATCCGTTCGATCAGATCGTCGCGCAACCCCTGCAGCTCTCCTTTTCGGTCCGCCATGATGCCGTCTCCTGTCGTCGTGGCATGGGCCGCAGCGCCCTGGCGGCGCTGCCCTGCCCTACTTCATAGCACATTGCCGCTCTGGCCGACCCCGATGCAGGTCAAGCCTTGACCTTTGCAGCCGGGGCAGGCCGCAGGGAGGGGTGACCACCACACAGCATTTTCCTCTACACTGCGGCCCCTAGTGCCTGAGTCCAGTGCGTTATTTCAGGCATCACACTAACTCGAGGAAGGAGTGAGGGCATTGGATCCCATCTGGTGGTTGGCCTACCTGGCGCTGGGAGGCTTCGTCGGACTGATGGCCGGAATGCTCGGCATTGGCGGCGGCGGCATCATGGTCCCGATCCTCACCGCGCTGTTCGTGATCCAGGGTGTCCCTCACGAGCATATCGCCCATCTGGCGCTGGGCACCGCCATGGCGGCCATCGTGCCGTCTGCCTCGGCCAGCCTCTGGTCGCACCATCGGCATGGCGCGGTGCGCTGGAACATCGTGCGCCATATCACTCCCGCCATCCTCACCGGCACCTTCCTGGCGACCTTCATCGCCGCCCTGATACCCACCCTCGGCCTAGCGGTGTTCTTCGCCGCCTTCATGGTATTAATGTCGCTGCAGATGCTCGCCAACCTGAAGCCCAAGCCGACCCGCACCCTGCCGGGCCCGCTCGGCCTGTCCGGTGCGGGGCTCGGCATCGGCGGCATCTCCGCGCTGGTGGCCATCGGCGGCGGCTCGCTCACCGTGCCCTTCCTGACCTGGTGCAACATCCGTCTGCCTCATGCCATCGGCACCTCTGCCGCGGTGGGGCTGCCGATCGCCCTGGCCGGGGCGATCGGCTACCTCATCAACGGCTGGGGGACTGCTGGACTGCCGGATGCCGCCTGGGGCTATGTCTACCTGCCCGCCCTGCTGATCATGGCCCCGTTCAGCATCCTCACCGCGCCCATCGGCGCCAGGCTCGCGCACCGCCTGCCGGTGGGAATCCTCAAGCGGGTGTTCGCGTTCATGCTGATGGCCCTGGCGCTGCAGATGCTCTACACGGTGTTCACCGCCTGAGACCCGGCCGATCCATGCCGGCTCTCGATATCCCTCGCCAGAGGCTGTCCGTCAGGTCATGTCGAGGGCCGCATAACCCTCTTCGGTCAGCGTCAGGGTCTCGCCCCGGCCCGAGCCGGCATGGGGGGTCACGGTGATCAGCCCCATCTTCTCCAGGACCGTGATTTCCTCGAGCAGCGCCGGCAGCAGGGTATCCTCGTCGGAGTGACCGAAGGGCGAGGAGAGCACCCCGCCATGCTGCAGCACGCGGGACAGCAGCTCCAGCTGGTGGTCGGTGAGGTCGTGAGGCATAGTCGTCTCCTTGAAGGGGATGTTTCAGGGTTAGCGCTGGTGGTGACCATCCGGCTCCAGGAACTGGACCCGATCACCTTCGCCAGGAGCGCACGGCGGCGGCATGGGCAACCCGTGACGGGGGCTGATAGAATAAACGCCCTCCCCGAACAACCCCGTGATGCCCGATGCCCCAGCTCGACCGTACGTTTTCCGTGGCCCCCATGATGGATTGGACGACCCGCGACTACCGCGCGTTCGCCCGCACCCTGACGCACCGTGCGTTGCTCTATACCGAGATGGTCACCACCGGCGCCATCCTGCACGGTAGTCCTCGGGAGCGCTTCCTGGGCTTCGACGAGGTGGAACACCCGCTGGCCTTGCAGCTGGGCGGCAGCGATCCAGGCGAGCTGGCCGAGTGCGCGGCCATCGCCGAGGCCTGGGGCCATGACGAGGTCAACCTGAACGTCGGCTGCCCCAGCGACCGGGTGCAGAACAACCTCATCGGCGCCTGCCTGATGGGCCATCCGGAGAAGGTCGCCTCCGCAGTGCGCGCCATGCGCGATGCGGTCTCCATCCCGGTCACCGTGAAGTGCCGCATCGGCATCGATGACCAGGACGAGGATGCCGACCTCGAGCGTTTCATTGCCACCGTGGCCGACGCCGGCTGCGACACCTTCATTGTGCACGCCCGCAAGGCCTGGCTCCAGGGCCTCTCCCCCAAGGAGAATCGCGATATCCCGCCGCTGAACTACCCCCGGGTGCACCGCCTCAAAGCGAGTCACCCGGAGCTCCATATCGGCATCAACGGCGGCATCAAGACCCTCGATGAAGGCCGCGCTCAGCTCGAACATGTGGACAGCGTGATGGTGGGGCGCGAGGCCTACCAGAATCCCTGGCTGCTGGCCGGGGTGGATGCGGCCTTCTACGGCGAGCCGGGGCCGACGACCAGCCGTCACGCGGCGGCAAGGGCCTTTCGCCCCTATATCGCCCGGCGCCTCGAGCAAGGCGCCAAACTCAACCATATCACCCGCCACCTGCTGGGTCTGTTCCAAGGCCAGCCTGGGGGGCGTCGCTTTCGCCGCCACCTCTCCGAGAACGGCCATCTGGACGGCGCCTGCCTGCGCGTCTTCGACGATGCCTTGAGCCTGGTTCCCGAGCGCGAAGCCGCCGACGCGGCCTGACCCCTTACCCCCCCTCAGGGGCGGGCCGGCGTCAGTAGAGCGCGTCGGTCGGCGGCGCCAAGCTGGAGTGGAACCCCTCGACGGCACTCTCGGCCTCCTCGATGGCATCGAAGCGAGCGACATGAAAGAGCGCCTCGCCCTCGTTGGCCAGCGGTAGCCGGCTCATACCGATAACGATGCCGTCGGCCATGGAGAGCACCTCCCCTTCCGCGTTGCCGAAGGGGTCGGCGACCCGCCCCAGCAGCTCGCCCTTGGCGACCCGGGCGCCCAGCCGTACCTGGGGCCGCAGAATGCCGTCGATGGGCGCCCGCGCCCAGCTCGAACCGTTGGCGACTTCCGCCGCCGGCGGCTGACGACGGCGATGCTCGCCGGTCAGCATGCCCAGCCGGCGCATCACTCTCAGCACGCCGCGCACGCCGGGAGTGATCGCCCACTCGTCGAAGCGCAGCGCCTCGCCTGCCTCGTAGGTCAGCACCGGGATGCCGCGGTGCTGAGCATAGTGGCGCAGGCTGCCCTCGCGCAGCTCGGCGTTGAGGATCACCGGTGCGCCGAAGGCGTTGGCCATGCGCTCGGTCTCGCTGCCGGTCTCCAGCTGGGCCCGGATCTGCGGTAGGTTGGTGCGATGGATCGCCCCGGTGTGCAGGTCGATGATATGGCTGGCATAGTCGACGATCTGCTCGCGAAACAGCGCGGCTACCCGCCCGCCCAGGGAGCCCGACTCGCTGCCCGGAAAGCAGCGGTTGAGATCGCGGCGATCGGGCAGGTAGCGGCTGTGCTGCACGAAGCCGAAGACATTGACGATGGGCACGGCGATCAGGGTGCCACGCAGGCCCTTGATCTGCTTGGAGCGCAGCAGCCGGCGCACGATCTCCACGCCGTTGATCTCGTCGCCATGGATGCCACCGCACACCAGCAGCGTCGGGCCCGACTGGCGCCCGTGCACCACCTCCACCGGAATATAGAGAGGGGCATGGGTATAGAGCCGCGCCACCGGCACATCGATCTGGGTGCGGCTGCCGGGAGTCACGCGAATACCGGCGAGGTCGAAGGGCGCTCGGGCCATGGTCATGTCATCCTGTGACGAAGCGGAGTGTCCTTTATACCCGGGTCGTCAGGGCATTGGCGAGGGTGGCCAAGCCGTGCGGAGGCGCACCATCAACCATACATTGACGAATGTAAAGGCCCCGCCAATCGGGTAGAATAGGCGCCTCACCGCTTGATGGAGTCCGCCCCCCATGGCGCGAAAGACCAAGGCCGAGGCCGCCGCGACCCGCGAGGCCCTGCTCGATGCTGCCGAGGAGGTCTTCCTCGTCAAGGGCGTGGCCCGCACCTCCCTGGAGCAGATCGCCCGACACGCCGGCATGACCCGGGGGGCGGTCTACTGGCACTTCAGGAACAAGGCCGACCTCTTTCGCGCCATGCTCAACCGGGTGCGTATGCCCTTCCAGGAGCTGGTGGAGGAGATCGGCGACCCGAGCCTTGCCGAGGCGCCCCTGGAGGCGATCCGCCTGGCCTGCCGCAGCGGCTTCGAACGCCTGGAGCAGCCCCGCTATCGCCGCGTGCACGCCATCCTGATTCACCACTGCGAGGTGTTCGGCGACATCGACCCCCTGGCCATGCAGAACGAGATGGCCGAGGAGTCCTGCGGTGCCTTGCGTGACTATCTGCAGTGCGCCGCCCAGCTGGGCCAGCTGGACGAGGATCTTTCACCGGAAGTAGCCGCCAAGCTGCTGCAGTCCATGCTGGGCGGGCTATTCCACGACTGGCTGCGTAACCACGAGCAGTATTCCATTGTCGAGCAGGGCATGCTGCTGGTGACAACCCAGCTCAGGCTTTTCAGCCGCCAGGCCTGACCCGGCCTGGCGGCACGCCTCTCCCCATGACAACCACGATATCCCTTCAGGGGTGGCGCCTTCTGGCAAAGAAGGCATCGATGGCGCTCTGGGCCTCCGGTGTGCGGCAGCGCGCCAGCAGCGCCTGCTCTTCCCGGTCCAGGGCCGACTTGACCGCTTCCACCTGCCCCTCACGCATCAATGCCTTGGTGGCCAGTAGCGCCTCATGGGGCTTGTCCAGCAGCCTGGTGGCGCAATCAAAGGCCTGCTCCAAGGCTCGGCCATCCGGTGCGGTATCGGTCAGCAGGCCGATCTCTCGCGCATCGTTGGCCGAGAAGGCCTGCCCCAGCAGCAGCATCTGCGCCGCCGCCTTGTGGCCCGCCAACCGCGGCAGCAGCCAGGTGGTGCCTCCCAAAGGAGTCAGGGCAAAGTGGGTGAAGGGCAACTGGAAACGGGTCGATTGCCCCCCATAGGCGAAGTCGCAGTGCAGCAAGATCGAGATCCCGAGGCCCAGAGCGATGCCCTCCGCCGCAGCGATGGCCGGCTTGGGAAACGCCTGCAGCCGACGCAGGAAGGTGATCGCCATGACACTGTCGGCCTCGGCCAGGGCCTGGTAGTTGGCCAGGTCGTTGCCCGCCGTGAAGCAGTTCTCGGTGCCGGTGATGATCAACACCTTGACGCCATCGTCGGCCTCGGCGGCGGCGATTCCCTCGATCAGCCGGGTGTAGCTCGCCTCATCGAGGATATTACGCCGCTCGGGGCAGCTGATCTTGAGCACCATGATCCCGTCGTCCCGTCGGGAAGCGGTGATTCGGGTCGCCATGCGATGTCTCCCTTGCGTTGGTTCGGGCCAGCCTCCCGGCCAGCCCCGATTTCCTGGGCCTTGCGGCACCTCACCCCTCGACCTGCCAGCCGCCGCCCAGCGCCTTGAACAGGGTCGCGGTAGCCGTCAGGCGGTCGCGCATCGCTTCAGAGAGCGCCAGCTCGGCGGCGAGCATGGCGCGCTGGGCGTCGAGCAGCTCGATGAAGCCGACGAAGCCCTCCCGGTAGCGCACCTCCGCCAGCTCCAGGGTGCGCTCGAAGGCCGTCAACTGGCGGCGGATCGCCTCAACGCGCTCGCCGCTGGCTTCATAGGTGACCAGGGCGTTGCGCACCTCGTTGAAGGCCTGGGCCACCGTGACGCGGTACTGGATCTCGGCCTGCTCGGCCAGAGCCTCGGCGGTGTCGATGCGCGAGGCGCTGCGGCCGAAATCAAACAGAGGCCCCATCACCGTGGCAGAGAGCCCCCAGGTGGCGGCCGCTGAAGTGAAGAGGTCACCGGCCTCCCCGGCGGCGCTGCCCAGCAGGCTTCCCAGGTTGAAGCGCGGCAGACGGCTCGCCTCGGCCACGCCGATACCGGCATTGGCGGCGACCAGGCCCGCCTCGGCGGAGCGAATGTCCGGACGCCGCGCGAGCAGCTCGGAGGGCAGCACCGTCGGCACGCCGTCGGGCAGGGAGATCGCCTCCAGGTTGGTGTCGCCGTAGTCCAGCTCGGCCATCAGCTCGGCAGGGCTCATGCCCACCAGCAGCGCCAGCGCCCCCTCCAGCACCCGCACCCGCTCCCGTTGCGACGGCAGCTGGGCCAGGGTCGACTCCAGCTCGGACTGGGCCTGGCGCAGCGCCAGCTCGTCACTCTCGCCCACATCGAAGCGCAGCTGCTCGAGGCGAAAGGTCTCTTCCCGGGACTCCGCCGTGGCCTGGGTGATGCGCAGTTGGCGCTCGGCGCTGCGCAGGTCGAAGTAGGTGGCCACCACGTCGGCGATCACGTTGAGTCGCACCGCATCGTGGGCGAACAGGCTCTGATCGAGCAGCGCCTCGGAGGCCTCCCGCTCACGGGCCAGACGTCCCCAGAGGTCGAGTTCGTAGTCGAGCACGCCGGCCAGAGAGAAGAGGCTGTCGGTGCTGCTCTGCCCCAGCGGCGAGGCGGCCCCCGGGGTGCGCTCCCGGGCGGCCTCGGCCTGGGCGCTCACCGACGGCAGCTGCTCGGCGCGGGCCAGCCCCAACCGTGCCCGGGCCTCCTGGATCCGCGCCAGCTGCAGACGCAGCTCCAGGTTGTCATCCACGGCCCGCGCCACCAGCCCGTCCAGGTAAGGATCTTCGAACTGCCGCCACCACTGCTGCCAGTCGGCCCGCGCTTCATCGGAGAGCAGCACGTGCTCGGGCCACTGCTCGGGCAGGTCCAGCGCGGGAGCCCGATAGTCAGGCCCCACGGCACAGCCGGCCAGCAGGGCAGTGGAAAGCAGCAGGACAGGCAGCGTCTTACGCATGGGGGGTCACCTTATCCAAGCGGCTAGCCTTGCGCTCGCGGCGCCAGGTCACCAAGTCTTCCAGTACCTTGTAGGCCAACGGCACGAAGATCAGCGCCAAGGAGCTGGCCATGATCATGCCGCCCACCACCACGGTACCGATCTCCTGGCGGCTGTTGGCGCCGGCGCCGGTGGCAAAGACCAACGGCAGCGTGCCGATGATGAAGGTCAGGGCCGTCATCAGAATGGCACGAAAGCGCTGCCTCGCCGCGCCCAGGGCCGCCTCGGTGGAGCTCATTCCGGCACGACGGTTCTGTGCCGCGAACTCCACGATCAGGATGGCGTTCTTGGCCGCCAGCCCGATCAGCACCAGCAGCCCCACCTGGAAGTAGATGTCGTTGGGGAAGCCGCGCAGCATGGCGGCCAACGCCGCCCCCAACACCCCGAAGGGCACCGCGGTGGCCACCGCCAGCGGCAGCGTCCAGCGCTCGTACTGGGCGGCCAGGATCAGGAATACCATCAGCAGGCCCAGGCCGAAGGCCAGGGCGCCGGCACCGGCCGCAGCGTCGAGCTGGTAGGCCTCGCCGGTCCATCCCAGCTGCACATCACCACCCTCCAATACCTCGGCGGCGACTTGGTCCATGGCATCCTTGGCCTGGCCCGTAGTGAAGCCCGGCGCGGCGTCAGCCAGGAACTTGGCGGCGGAGTAAACGTTGTAGCGGTTGAAGATGTCCGCCCCGGACTCGCGGGTCAGGGTCACTACTGAACTCAGCGGGATCATCTCACCGCTCTGGGAACGCACGAAGACCTTGTTGAGATCCTCGGGCTTGCTGCGAAACTCGCCCTCCGACTGCAGGTTCACCTGCCAGTTGCGACCCGAGAGGGTGAAGTCGTTCACGTACATGGAGCCGAAGGTGCTCTGCATGGCAGCAAACACCTCGTTGACCGGCACCCCCATGGCGCGGGCCTTCTCCCGGTCCAGCTCGGCGCGATAGCGCGGGATCGAGGTGTCCAGGGTGGTGCGGGCGTTGGTCAGCTCCGGGCGCTCGTTGGCCGCGGCGGCAAGCTGGTTGGCCAGGTCGGCGATCTGCTGGGTCGTGGTGTCGCCACGCACCTGCAGATAGCCCTCCACGCCTCCAGTCAGCGACAACCCCATGATCGGCGGCGGAGTAAACGCGATCACCAGCGCCTCGGGAATGGCGCCCCCCATGCCCATGATCCGGCCAGCCAGCGACTGGGCGTCCTGGCCGGGGCCGGTGCGCTCGCTCCAATCGGCCAGGTTGGCGAAGCCCACCCCGGTGTTGGTGCGCAGGGCGCCGGCGATGATGTCGAAGCCGGCGAAGGAGGTGAATTCGTCGACCTCGTCCATTTCCAGCAACATCTCGGAGACCTGATCACGCACCGCCTCGGTGCGCGGCAGCGCCGAGACCTGGGGCAGCTGGTAGACCACCAGCGCCACGCCCTGATCCTCCTGGGGCACCAGCCCCGGGGGCAGGCGCGACATGGTGAAGAGCGTCATGGCGATCACGCCGATAAACAGCACCACGCCGATCACCGCGTGGCGCAGCAGCTTGCCCACCAGCCAGCTGAAACCGTTGGTGAGCTTGTCGAAGCCGGCATTGAACCACTGGAAGGGCTTCGCCACCTTGTGTGACTGCTTGTCCAACAGCATCGCGCACATGGCCGGGGTCAGGGTCAGGGCTACCACGCCGGAGACCACCACCGAGACCGCGATGGTCACCGCGAACTGACGGTAGAGCTCGCCGGTCAGGCCACCCAGGAAGGTCACCGGCGCGAACACCGCCACCAGCACCAGGGTGGAGGAGACCACCGCCCCGGCCACCTGCTTCATGGTCTCGATGGAGGCCTCGCGGGCCTTCATGCCCTGCTCATTGATCAGCCGGTCGACGTTTTCCAGCACGATGATGGCGTTGTCCACCACGATGCCGATGGCCAGCACCAGGCCGAACAGCGTCAGCAGGTTGACCGAGAAGCCGAAGACCAGCATGCCGGCGAAGGTACCGATGAGCGACACCGGAATGGCCACCACCGGAATCAGGGTGGCGCGCCAGTGCTGCAGGAACAGAAACGTCACAATCACCACCAGCCCCACCGCCATCAGCAGGGTGATGAACACCTCACGAATGGAGATCTCGACGAACTCGGTGGTGTCGTAGGGCACCGTGTAGGTGAGGCCCTCCGGGAAGCGCCCCGCCAGGTCTTCCAGCGCCTCATGCACCGCCTCGGCGGTCTCCAGGGCGTTGGCGCCCGGCTGCAGGTAGACGCCCATGGGCACCGCGTTCTGTCCGTTGTAGGTGGCCGAGAAGGCGTAGTTCTGGGAACCCAGCTCGGCGCGGGCCACGTCACCCAGGCGCAGGGTGCTGCCGTCCTGTTCGGCGCGCAGGATGATCTCCTCGAACTCCTCGGGAGTAGAGAGCTGGCCGCGGGTGGTCACTGTGAAGGTATAGGCCTGGCCCTCGGGCGAGGGCTCGGCGCCCAGACTGCCGGCGGCGAACTGGGCGTTCTGCTCGCGGATCGCCCCGGCCACGTCGTTGGGCGTCAGGTCGAACTGGGCCAGTTTGTCGGGGCTGAGCCAGATGCGCATGGAGTAGTCCTGGGCGCCAAACAGCGAGGCGTCCCCCACCCCGGGAATCCGCACCAGCTCGTCGAGCACGTTGAGCAGCGCATAGTTGGACATGAACAGCACGTCGCGGCTGCCGTCCGGCGAGAACACCACCGGCACCATCAGGATATTGGTGGAGCGCGACTCGACGCGCACGCCCTGGTCGCGCACCGACTGGGGCAGGCGCGCGGTGGCGGCCTGCACGCGGTTGTTGACGTTGATAGCGGCCTGATCAGGGTCGGTACCCATCGCGAAGGAGACGGTAATCTGCAGGCTGCCGGCATCAGTGGAGGCCGATTCCATATAGAGCATGTTGTCGACGCCGTTGATCTCCTGCTCCAGCGGCGCCGCCACCGCCTCGGCGATCACCTCCGCGCTGGCGCCGGGGTAGGCGGCCTGCACCACCACCTGAGGCGGCACCACGTCGGGGTACTGCTCCACGGGCAACATGCGAAGCGCGGCCAGGCCGGCCAGCACGATGATGATGGAGATCACCGACGAGAAGATCGGTCTATCAATGAAGAACCTGAGCATCACGCCTCCTCGTCAGCGGCGAGTTCGTCGTCCAGCGACACCTCGCCGGCCGTCTCGTCGTCAACGATTTCCTCGGCGGGGTCCGCCACGCTCACCTGCACCGGCATGCCGTCCTGGAGCACCACCTGACCGCTGACCACGATGCGATCGCCACTCTCGAGGCCCGACAGCACCACCTGACGGTTGTCGACGATGGGGCCCAGTTCCACGCTGCGAGCGTGGGCGGTGTCGTCCTCGACCACGAAAATACGCGGGCTCTGGGCGCCCTGGCCCACCGCTTCCTGGGGTACCAGGAAGACGTCGTCGAGTTCCTGGACCAGCACCCGCACGCGAACAAACTGGCCGGGAACCACCTCGCCATCGGGGTTGGGGAACACGGCACGGGCCGAGACGCTGCCGGTGCGCGGGTCGATAGTGCTATCGGTGAAGTCGAGCAGACCGCGCTCGGCGTACTCGCTGCCGTCGGGCAGGGTCAGCCAGGCTTCGCGGGGGGCCTCCGCCTGAGCATCGCTCATGGCCCGGCGCGCGGTGCGCTGCAGGGCGGCATCGCGCTCCGGCAGCGAGAAGCGCACGTGGATCGGGTCCTGCTGGGTCACGCTGGTCAGCAGGGTGCCACGCTCGATCAGGCTGCCTTCGGGAAAGCTCTCTAGCCCGGTCAGGCCGGCCAGGGGCGCCTGCACCTCGGTATAGCTGAGGTTGAGCTCGGCGTTGGCCACCCCGGCTTCGGTAAGGGCCAGGCGCGCCTGGGCCAGCTCCCGGGCGGAGAGAGAGCTGTCGCGCTCGCGCTCGCTGACCGCGTTCTGGTTGAACAGGGTGGAGATCCGCTGCCACTCGCGGTTGGCCTGGTTCAGCTCGGCGCGGGCGTTGGCACGCTCGGCCTGGGCACGCTGGAGTTCGATCTCGTAGGGTTCGCGATCGATGCGGAACAGCGCATCACCTTCCCGAACCACCTGACCCTCAGTGTAGAGACGCTCCTCGAGGATGCCCTCGACCCGAGCGCGAACTTGCACCACCCGGGAACCCCGTGCGCGGGCCGCATACACTTCGACGACCTCCACGCTGCGCGGCTCCACCCCGACCACCACCACCGGGGGCGGCGGACGCTCACCACCACCGGCAGGAGCTCCCGCCTGGTCATCGGGCTGCCCGCAGGCGGACAGCCCGATGGCCAGCAGACTGGCCAGGGCCAGGATTCTCGAGGGCCTGTGCCCCCTCAGGGGTGCCAATCGCATGAACGTCTCCACTTTGGATAATCTCGTCGAGAGGCTCGGCGGCAGGGAGTAATCCGCCGGCGTGCTGCTCGAAAACAGGCATGGATTATAGCTACATCCATGTATGTATACTAGTGACTTTTCCCTCTCTGACCCGATAGCCGGCATAAAAAAACCGCCCGGGACGGGGCGGCAAAACAGGGTTGGTACAGACAGGACTTGAAACGAGTCACGAACCTTACCAAGCAGAGGGCTAAGAAGCCCTCACGAAAAATACTATACACAAATGATCATTCAATCAACATCTGTATAGTTTTTTTCCGCCTCGACCCGGGGCCACCGCACGGCTAAGCTGCCCGGTGGCTACGAACAATGACAATGGAGTGTTGGGAATGGATGCGCTGGAACTGGTGAAGGTCGAACAACTGGAGATCGCGGTGCGCATCTGGCACCCCGAGGCGCAGAGAACGGTCGTGGCTTGGCACGGCCTGGCCCGCCATGGCGGCGATTTCGAGGGTTTCGCCAGGGCCCTGGGCCCCACATGGCGAGTGCTCGCCCCCGACACCCCGGGGCGGGGCCTCTCGAGCTGGTCGCTCTTTCCCGCCCATGACTACCTTTACTCGCGCTACACCGCATTGGCGATCACCCTGCTCGACCACTTCGAACTCGACAGCGTGCCTTGGGTGGGCACTTCCATGGGCGGGCTGCTGGGCATGCGCCTGGCCGCCGAACCGGCTACGTCCGGGCGCATCGAACGCCTGGTGCTCAACGACGTCGGCCCGCAGCTCGCCCCAGAGGGACTGGAGGCGATCACCACCTATTTCGCCAGGACCCACCTGTTCGAGAGCTTCTCCGCGCTCGCCGCGGAGCTTCGCGACCACTATGCCGGCTTCGGTCTGGAAGGCGACGACGCCTGGCGCGAGCTGGCCCTCGGCAGCGCCCGCCGTCTGCCCGACGGGCGCTGGACGTTCCATTTCGACCCGCGCATCGTCGAGCAGCTTGCCGACGGCCCGCCCCGCGACCTGTGGGCCGACTGGACGGCCATCCGCTGCCCGCTGATGGTGGTGCGCGGCGCCGAATCCCCGCTGCTGAGCGCTGATGCCGTGGCGAGGATGGTCGAGGCTCAGCCCGGTCTGGTGCGCCTGGAGGTGCCGGGCTGCGGCCATGCGCCCATGCTCGACCGCCCAGACCAGGCCACCCCCGTCGCCGACTTTCTCAGCGGCTCGCCGCTTCCAGCTTGACCACCACCAACCCCTGGTCGGAGGCGAGGCGGTAGACGGCGGCAATATCGCCACCGACCAGCGGGATCA
>SL_3KL_010_SEDDRAFT_10000841_pt1 | contig 26867 bp, 20 predicted proteins | sample SodLakKL_010_SED_2_FD_10381 | JGI IMG/M metagenome (IMG submission 10381) | reverse complement strand
CCACGGGCCCGGTCAATTACGTGTTTGTACAGGCCTGCGATGTTGAAACGGCCTTTCGTATCTTCGTTCCTTCGTTTTAGGCCTTTTGTCATGCAGTGATACTTAACCGAACTGCTACCGCTGTTTTTCAGAAACGTTAATCTCTGTTAAACAACATGGGTTTTTTTGGATGAATTTACAGGGGCATTAAACCTTATGGGGCTTTTGTTGTCTTTTATGTAAATGCTGACACACTTGCATGCACCATTCATTGTCGAACCAATAAATAAAAGAACAAAATATGTTTAGGTTTATCATTCAATCGATACTACTCATTTTCCTTGCAGCGGCTCTTTTTTCGCCTGACCTTTATGCTGAGGAGCCTGAGGGGCAGCAAGGCCGGCGCCGTCCGGGGGAAGAAATGCCGGCCATCGGCAAGGTGTACGGGCAACTGTTTGATGAAGAACAAGATACGCCTCTGATGTTTGCCAGCCTGGTGTTGAACAAGGTGTCCGATTCAACCATGGTGTCCGGTGCCATCTCTGATGAAGAGGGGCGGTTCATGATTGAGGAAGTGCCGTTTGGCAGGTATTATCTGGTTATCAATTATGTTGGTTATCCCCGTCAGACGGTCAACGACATCCGGATCACTCCGCGTGAAAGGGAGTACGATGTTGGCACCATCCATATTTCGCCTGATGCTGCTGTCTTATCGGAGGTTACGGTGGAGGCTGCCCGTGAGTTGATGGAGGTGGGCCTTGACCGCAGGGTGTTTAACGTGGACCGCGAACTGACAGCCGTAGGAGGTTCTGCCCTGGAACTGATGGAGAATATTCCGAGCATTGCTGTTGATTTCGACGGCAATGTAAGCCTGCGTGGCAGCTCCAATGTCACAGTGCTCATTGATGGCAGGCCATCAACGCTCACCGGACTTACTGTTTCGGAGGCGCTCGAACAGATATCGGCCGAGATGATAGACCGTGTAGAGGTCATCACCAATCCTTCGGCACGTTACGATCCGGAAGGGACCTCAGGCATCATCAATGTCGTGCTCAAGGAGCAGCGCCGCCCGGGATACAACGGAATGGTGTCGCTAAATGCCGGGACAGCAGGAAGATACAGTGGTTCCGTCAACCTGAACTACCAGCTTAACAACTGGAACTTTTTTACCAACTACAGTGTGCGGCTGTCGGATATGGAGAGTTTTGGCAACAGCCAGCGACAGACCTTTGTCGGAGACATCCCCAATTTCATGGATCAGGACATTAACGGGAACAGGGGCATGAACTCACATAATGTTCAGGCAGGGGTGGACTATAATTTCAACCCCAAAACCATCCTGACCTTTTCGTCCCGCTACAGCAACTGGAACCGCGACATGGACAACGTGACTGAATATATGCTGTACAGGGATATTACAGCCCCCAACAGCATGTTTATCATGGACAATGAGACAGACATGCTGCACAACTCGTTTACCCACCGGCTTGATTTCCGGCGCACCTTTGATCAACAATACCGGGAATTGAGTGCGGACGTGTCTTTTTCTACACGCGACATGGACCGGGACCAAAGCTTTCTGCAGGAATTTTACGGGCAGGACTGGGACAGCCCCAGTGGGCAGCAGGTTCTTGAGAGGTCCCATATGGATGGACAAAACTGGTCTGTCAGAACACAACTGGATTATGTGCACCCGCTGGGCGAAGAAACCAAGTTTGAGACCGGTTACCGCATACAAATCAGGGAGATGGATTCTGACTTCCTCTTCGAAAACTTTGACCATGAAAGCAATAGCTGGCATAATAATGTGAATCGCAGCAATCATTTTATTTACAATGAGCAGATTTTCGCCGCCTATGGTATGTACGCCACCATGCTGGGCAACTTCAGCCTGCAGGCCGGTCTGCGTGCCGAGCAAACATTCGTTGAAGGGGATCAGCGCACCACCGGCGAATCCTTCAGCAACAATTATCTCAGTCTGTTCCCCAGTGCCCACCTTCGCAGAAGCTTTGAAAACAACCAGTCGGTGCAGCTGAGCTACAGTCGCCGGATAAACCGTCCGCACAACCGGTTCATAAACCCCTTTATGAGATATAACAGCGAGTATGAGGTGACCATGGGTAACCCACACCTGGATGCGGAATTTATCAACTCTTTTGAGCTGGGCTACACACGGTTCAGGGAATCCACCACCATCAACCCGAGTATTTTCTATCGGCATACCGATGGCATGATCACCCGGTACCGGTCTGTAACAGACACCATCCGGGGAATGGAGGGGAAAGATGTGACCGTGACCAATGTTGCGAACCTTAACAAAGGAGTTTCCTATGGTGCAGAAATGGTCCTTTCGCAACGGATTGGCAGCTGGTGGAATGTGAACGGGACCTTCAGTTATTTCAGGAACATCATCGAAGGCAGGGGGGCACAGATGGATGAGGAGAATGACAGCTATTCCTGGTCGGGCAGGCTTGTCAGCAATAAGAACCTGGGCAATGGCTGGAATATCCAGGTCAACGGTTTTTACCGGTCGCCGGTCATTATGTTGCAAGGGGAAATGGATGCCATGTATTCCGTAAATGCTGCGGTAAGAAAGAACATCCTGAGAAACAACGGTACGATCACGCTTAACTTCTCGGACATTTTTAACACCATGAAATTCAGCATGTATAATTACGGAGATAATTTTACCATGAATATGGAGCGCTGGCGCACCAGCCGTCAGATCACCCTGGGCTTCACATACCGCATCAATGAATACGACCGCCGGAGGGACCGTCAGATGCGTGACAACGACAACGGTCTCGATTTTGACGATTTTGAGATGTAAGGTTGTTGGATTTTGTTGCTTTACAGAAAGGGCTGCATCCAGATAATGATGCAGCCCTTTATTTTGCAAGCCGGCATTTGATCCCACCAATGGAAAAGGTGTATTGCTTTCTACTGGTTGTCAGCAATACAAGCGTGTTACCCATATCCTGAACCAGATGCTTCAACCCAGACCATGTTGCTCCGGGTCGTGGTATCCAAACAGTTTCTTTGTTTTGATGAATGCGGAAACATATTTGGGCACCATCTGTTCCCATTCCGGGTCGTTGTTTTTTATCTTTTGTAAAACGATGTGCGAAAACCATGGCAGGACTTCTTCGCGGTAACCGGGGATGTCGAGAATGAATTTGTTTGCGGTAAGATGGCGGTATAGGAATTCGATCTCTTTGTCAACGGGTATGTTTTTGCTGGTGAGGTTGTCGTCCCCTTCCTTTTCCCTTCCAGGGTAGATATAAACCCTCAGGTTGTTCATGAACAGCTTGCCGAAGGCTTCCATCATGCCTCCCTTCAGATGGGTGTAATACTGCTTGTGAACCACATTCCGGAAGGTCAGTGCACCGATCACCATCCGTATGTTGTTCAGCTTAAAGCGCTGAAACCATTCAGCCAGGCGGTAGAATTCCCTGAAGCTGGAGATCATCACATTCTGCCCCATGCCACAGAGGATATCCACCCTGTCGAGGAAATCCCTTTCATCGAACTCATCTTCCTGTATCAGGTTGTTGAGGGTGATCTCGCACAGGACCTCGGTATTTTTTTCCCTCTTGTCGTAACCCACTTCTTCTTTAAAAAGTGAAAACCCGGCTTTCAGCATGTCAAAGCCTACGTATGTAATTGGCCGGAAACTGCCTCTCAGCACCATCACATTTTTTTTATACAGCAGATCGGCAGGCTGCTGAACATTCCCGTGACGGTCGAACAGGGTGGCTTTGGTCATTAGGTTCTTTACCAATTGAACGGCCAGCAGGCGGTTGTCTACATAGTCAAGGTCCGGGCCGCTCATCCGTATCATGTCGATCTCTATCCTGCCATCGGAAACGTCTTCCATCAATGATTTTAAAAAACTGTTCGGGTATTTGTGGTAATAATAGCATGCATAGATCAGGTTTACGCCCAGCACCCCGAGGGTTTGCTGCTGGCGCAGGTTGTCATTCTCCAGAAGGCGCATATGCAACACCACATCGTTGGGCCTGGTGTTGGGTTGCAGTTGAAAGCGTACGCCGAGCCAGCCATGGGCTTCGTTGTCTTTCCGGTAGTTAAGGGTCGCCACCGTATTGGCAAAGGCAAAAAAGCGGGTTTCTCTGCCCCTGTCCTCCTTCAGCAGATCCACAAGGCTGTTGTACTCCCTGTCAAGCATCTGCAACAGTCTCTCTTCTGATACATAGCGCCGGGAAGGCCCTTTACCGTAGAGATAGTCACTGACGGACATGTCGTAAGCCGAAACGGTACGTGCCACTGTGCCGGAGGCACCACCCGACCGGAAAAAGCAGCGGGCCACCTCCTGGCCTCCGCCGATCTCAGCAAAAGCACCATATATGCTGGTGTCAAGGTTGATGAACAGCGCCTTGCGGTTGCTGTCCCACACCTCCCTTTCTATCAATGGTTCAGACATACTTAAAAATAATCAGGATTTATCGTCAAAATTTGTAGAATAACTCAAAAATAAACAAAAAAATTTTAATTTAGCGCTTTGATGTGCTGGTTCACCAAAGGTGTGAGGCGTTGATTGGTTGATGTATTGAGCGACGAAGCCCGGGCCGGGATCCGGGAGCGCCCCAGGAAACAGCCAAAAGCCCGGGAGCTTCGGACAATGGACAATCCGCTTACGGCATGCAAAATCAATCCTGGCAGATGACCAACAATTCAATCAATGATGAGAGATCCCGTCAAGAACATTTTAATTACAGGCAGCAAGGGCCAGCTGGGCCGTGAGTTCCAGGATTTGGCGGCCGGATACAGCGACTATCGTTTTTTGTTCACCGACAAGGAAAATCTGGATATCACCTCGGCAGATGCACTTGCTGAATATTTCAGACAGAACACAATTGATACTGTGATCAACTGTGCCGGTTATACGTCAGTCGATGCCGCTGAAGAAAATGTTGATCTTGTGAAAATGGTCAATGCCCGGGCTGTTGGGCAATTGGCTGAGGCTGCTGCCAGTGTGAATGCCCTGCTGGTGCATCTATCTACCGATTATGTCTTTGATGGTCAGAGCAGCAGGCCTTATACAGAGAGCAGTCCCGCCAATCCCCGTTCAGTATACGGGAAGAGCAAGCTGGACGGTGAGTTGGAGGTAATACTCAACGCAACACGCTCTGTCATCATTCGTACTTCCTGGTTGTATTCGCCATATGGTCAAAACTTTATGAAGACCGTACTGAGCAAGGTTAAACAAGAAAAAAGCCTGAAGGTGGTCTTCGACCAGGTGGGCACACCGACGTATGCCGCCGATCTGGCGAAAGCAATACTGGACATTTTGCCCGGCATGCCTGCAAAGATCCGAGGGGAGATTTTCAATTACAGTAACGAAGGGGTATGCAGCTGGTATGATTTTGCCCATGCGATCATTGAGACGGAGGGGTTGTATTGCAAGCTTGTACCTGTGCTTTCAAAGGAGCTCCAAACGGCGGCTTCCCGGCCGCACTACAGTGTCCTCGATAAGTCACGCATCAAGAAAGTGTTTGGAATAGAGATCCCACATTGGCGCGATGGCCTCAGGCGCTGTCTGGAGAAGATGTAATTTTTGTTTTGTACAGTTTCCACCATGGTATTCGCGGATTGTTGTGGTGTTCGCGGTGATAACCGAAGAAATAGCAGCTGAGCATGGCCCATGGATGGTTTTTGTGTTGGGTGCGTGCCCGGTGTGGTCCCATTTGTTCAGTGTGGGGCAGGCGGTGGGGCCAGTAAACCCCTGCCCAGAATAGCTGTAATGTCCCCAAAACGGCCGGCAAAGCCCAGTAAAGAAGGGCACGGGCCTCAGTGACCCCGGGAATCAGGATCAACAGATTGTAAAAGACGGCCATGACCACCAACTGGATGATCGTGACATACCGCCACATGAAAGCACCCCACCACCGCAAAAAATTCTGGGAATGCACATAATAGTCCGGGTCCTTCTCTGTGGCTGAATGTTTGTGGTGACGGCCATGGTTTTTCCGCAACCGCTTGTAATACATGCCTGCAAACAAAAAGGATGCCAGGTACCCGAACACCTTGTTCACCCATCTCTTTGCTGAGATGTTGCCATGCATGGCATCGTGGGCGGTGATGAAAAGGCCGGTAAACAGATAGGCCTGAATGAGTATGTGCAGGTACATCCAGGGGTTCACTGCCGAAACCGGAACATACAGAAGTATGTAAAACAGGTGCGCGCCCCAGACAAGGATGACGGAAACAGCGATGATTATGCCCATATCAAAAAAGGTAGTTACATTGCGAAGATAAGGAGAAAAGCTCAATGAATGGATCGCCCTGCAATGATTGTCTCCAAACAAAAACACGTGGTTGGGTGTTTATCAGTCATGGAAAAATACTATTATGCCTTGTTGCTGGCCGGCAGCATTGCTGTACCGTTGATGCGCAGTTTTGAGACCAGGGTGCGTTTCCGGGAAAAATGGCCTGCACTTTTTGCCGGGATCCTGGTGATGATGCTGGTATTTATCCCGTGGGACATAATTTTTACCCGTGACGGCGTATGGGCGTTCAACCACAGCTATGTCCTGGGTTACTATATTTCCGGCCTGCCCATTGAAGAATGGTTATTTTTTGTCATCATCCCTTATTGTGTGGTGTTCACTTACGAGGTGTTCAGGTATTTCTTCCCCCGTTTTGTTTTTCCTAAAGCGGCTTTGGGCACCACCCTCTTTTTGGGTGTTTTGTTTCTCATCCTGGCTGTTTTCAACACCGATCGCATCTACACCTTTGTGGTGATGCTGCTCGTAGCCATCCTTGCCCTTTTTCAGCCACTGGTCCGTTCGCACAAGACCTGGTTGTCACACTTTTTCCTGACCTATGTTGTCATCCTGATCCCTTTCGTGATCATCAACGGTGCGCTTACCGGCATGTTCACCGAGATGCCGGTGGTAAGCTACAATGATGCTGAGAATCTTGGGATACGCATATTCACCATTCCGGTAGAGGATGCCGTCTACCTTATGGGGATGATGTTTATCGTACAGATGGTTTATGAATGGGTTCGCCGCAAGTGACTTTGCAGACTCCTCTTTTTTTTTTGATCATCATGCCGGAATGCGGAAATGACGAAAGGGTCCTTTCATTCTATGGGTTACGCCCCTAACGACCTCCTGGGTTACCATCCCATCATAAACAAGCTGCGACAATGCCCCTGGCACCGGTCCGGGAGGCCATCTTTCAGGTTGGCGGCTACAGCGGCAGTGTCCCTGCGATGAGGAAGGTGGCGGCAAAGGCCACGATGGCGTATAGTTCGGGGAATACGGCAAGGATCAGCGTATTTCCGAACACATCATGTCCTGATCCGATGGCGGCGATACCGTTGGCGCATACCTGTCCCTGACGGATCCCTGATAAGAGCCCAACAAAACCCAGTGCCAGCCCGGCGCCAAAGATGGCTGCGGCGGTTGCCCAGGTCATGCCTGCAACGAGATAAGGGGAAAGGATAAAGTAGCCCATGAAGCCGTACAGCCCTTGCGTCCCCGGAAGTGCGCTCAGCACCATGTAATTACCGAAGGCCTCGTCGTTTTTCTTTAAAGCGCCAATGGAGGCATTGCCTCCCATGGAAACGCCAAAGGCACTGCCGATACCGGCCAATCCGATCATCAATCCAATGCCTGTGTAAGCCAAAATAATTGCATCCATAATGTCAAAGTTGTTTAAAGTGATACGTTATGTGATTTTTTTAAATGGATTATATTGTTTCCCGCCACCGGTAAAGCCGGCGTTTTTGTAGAATTCTACAAATGTCAGACGCATGGGGTGTACAAAAGCGCCCAGCCCCGACATGAATAGGTTGATGCCATGTCCGATGACCAATATCACCGTCATGATGAGGATGTTCAGCACCGGGATGCTGCCGCTCATTTCCACGGCAAGGCTGTTGAATACGAATCCGAGGATGGCGCTGGATATTCCCAGTGCAAACAGACGGATGTAGGAGAGCAGGTCACCCAGGATGCCGGTGACCATGTTGTAGGTGTTCCACAGTCCGAGTCCAAAGTTCATCAAGATGTTTCTGTTGAGGTTGTTCAGCAGCAGGATCATCACACCGCTGACCCCGAGAACGCTATATAGTGCGGGGTTCAGGTCCGCAAGAGGGATGTCGGCCAGGTGGCTGATGCCATACAGGGCGATACTGCCTGTCAGCAGCAGTATCCAGCCTGCCGTGCCGACGGCATGCTTCCAGCCGAACTGTTTGGTCTCATTTATGGCTTTCAGCACCAGTCCAAAAATGATTTGTATCCCGCCCAGGATCAGGGAGAGGTAAAACAGCAGCATATTGATGTCTGTACCCTGTTGCTCGAACCCTGCGGCCAGGTCTTTGTATACAGGCAGGCCGGTCTCGAAAAGCGGGATGCCGAAGAAAACCCCGGAGACAATGCCAAACATGAAGGTAGACACGCCGAGGTAGAACACCAGTCCCATGATCTTCTTCAGTTCCTTTCTGGCCTTCTTTTTCAAGAGCAGTGCGGTAACGCCCATCAAGATGCCATAGCCGGCATCACCCAGGCAAAAACCGAAAAACAGCATATAGAAGGGAGCAAAGAAAGGGGTCAGGTCCAGTTCGTTATACTTGGGCAAAGAATAGAGGTCACCCAGCATTTCAAATTGCCTGGCAAATTTTTTATTCCTGAGGAGAATGGGTGCCTGGTCCTTTTCCCGTGCCTTCTGTGCCATGTAAAGGATATTGTTCTTTTCCAGGTAGGCAAGGAGGGTTTCTTTTTTCTCGTCGGGCACCCATCCTTCGAGCAGCATCACTTTATCCTCTGCTTGCTTGTCAGTGTTTTCCACCGCCTTTTTGAAGTCGACCGATTCTTTAACCTGGTAGCCATAGTTTTTTATGGCTTCCAGGCTTTTGACGGCGTGGTTGTCCAGTTCCTTGTTGATGGCTTGCAGGTCCTTCTTCAATTCTTTCTGGTAATGCATCAGCTCTGAAAGCGGCCTTTCCGGCGGACGAACCTCTTCTGCGTCAATGGCGGGTTCTTCATCGCCTTTTTGAACAAGGACGAAATAGACCTGGCCGGCGTGATGGCCAATTGTCTCGATAGGATACTGCGCATACCATTCATCGGAAAAGCGGCTGGCCGGCACGCTGTAGAATCTTACAGCAAGACCTTCTTCCGACAGTTTTTTCAGGGTTTCCCTGGAGAAATCCCCCCAGGGCCGCACATGGCTGATCTCTTTCTGCAGCAAGGTAAGCTGCTGATACTTTTCTTCCAGCTGGTCATACAGGCTGGACACTTCTTCAAATGCATTTTTGCCTTCAGCGGCCCTGCCGGCAACCTTTCCTCCCACATCACGCTTGCTGAGCTTTTTAACCACCGACTGGACCTCTTTGATCAGATCGTATTGCTCCCGCACTTCATCAGATACATCCTCCTGTTTCTCGATAAGGTGCACTACACCGATATTCCTGACATTGTCGAGAAAGTCATGGTAATCCTGATGGAATACCAGAAAAGAAAACTTATGCATTGGAACGATCATACGCTTGCCTCCGATTCCTGTAGTCTGTTCTTAACAATCTTCTGTGCTGCTTTGGACAGGTTTTCTTCGTCTTCCAGGTAACGTTTTATTTTGAGAATGGCTTCTTCAAAGCCAGGGATCTGCACTTTCTCATAAAGGTTCACCTTTTGGGTGGTCTTTTTCCGGGCATGGTCCAGCAGCTGCATCTTCTGGTAATAGACCTCCCTTTCCAGGGCGGTGATGGCCAGTTGCTTGACGATATGGATGCCATCAAGGGTCCATGCCGGCTTGTTAAAAAGGCTGAACTCCCTGATTGAGAACCTGACGTCATCAAGCACCGGCGTTTTGACGCCGGCGATCTTTTTTACTGACAGGTCCACATCTTCAATGTGCACCAGCTCGTTGTCGAACTCATCCCATAATGCGATGGCGTGCTGGTATTCCTGCAATTGCTTTTCCAGTTTTTTGTCAAACGTTTCGGCCGTTTCCTTGGCTTTTTTCACCTCACTGCGCAGGGCAGCCTCCTTGTTCTTCAAGGTTGGCAGCGCCTTCTCGCGGATCTCAAGCTGTTTCTTCAGGCGTTGAAGATATGTCTTATTGTATTGAAATTTAATGGCCATGTGCGAAACGGTCTAAAGAGAAATATTGGAAATGTTCATTCACTGTTCTTTTCCCAGTACTTGTCAACAAAATCTTGTTTGATGCCCACCTCTTCGGGTTTAAAATGCTTTTCGAACAGTCCGTAGGCGGTTTCCAGCATGGCATCGGTATCGATATTCACGTCGATGGCCAGGAGTTTATCCGCATATTCTTTGGCAAATTCCAGTGTGCGCTCATCATAGTCGGTAAGGTCGAAGCCATTTTCCTGTTTTGTTTTGGCATTGGCGGCATCGGCATACAGTCGCACGGCGGCGTTCATCACCTGGGGGTGGTCTTCCCTGGTCTTTTTGCCGATCACCAGCTGCTTCAGGCGCGACAGGCTGCGGAAGGGGTCGACGATCACTTTGCCGATGTCGCTGTCTTTCCTCAGGAAGAGCTGGCCTTCGGTGATATATCCTGTGTTGTCGGGAACGGCGTGGGTGATATCGCCGCCCGACAAGGTTGTCACGGCGATGATGGTGATGGATCCTCCATCCGGGAACTGTACCGCTTTTTCATACAGGCGGGCCAGGTCAGAATAAAGGGAGCCGGGCATGGAGTCTTTCGACGGGATCTGGTCCATGCGGTTGGACACAATGCTGAGTGCATCCGAATACAATGTCATGTCGGTGAGCAGCACCAGCACCTTCTCTTTTTTCTCTTCGGCGAAATATTCAGCGGCGGAGAGTGCCATGTCGGGCACCAGGAGCCTTTCCACTGGCGGGTCTTCTGTGGTGTTGATAAAGCCCACGATGCGGTCGAGGGCCCCGGCGTTGTCAAATACATTTTTAAAATACAGGTAGTCATCCCTGGTGAGCCCCATCCCTGCCAGGATGATCTTATCGGCTTTGGCCCGCAGGGCCACCATGGCCATCACCTGGTTATATGGCTGGTCGGGGTCTGCAAAGAAGGGGATCTTCTGGCCGGTGACCAGGGCGTTGTTGAGGTCGATGCCGGCGATGCCCGTGGGGATGAACTCCGAAGGTTGTTTTCTCCTGACCGGGTTCACACTGGGACCCCCGATCTCCCGTTCCTGCCCCATGATCTCGCCGCCCTCGATGGGTTCGCCGTAGGCATTGAAGAAGCGTCCGGCAAGGTCATCCCCCACTTTCAGTGTAGGTGCTTTCCCGGCAAAGATCACCTCTGCGTTGGTGGCGATCCCTTCGGTACCACCAAAGATCTGCAGGGTCACCATGTCGCCCATGATCTTCACCACCTGCGACAGGCGGCCGTCGACTATGGCCAGCTCATCATTCCCAATGCCCCTGGCATTGAGTGAGACCGTAGCTTTGGTAAGCTGAAACAGCTTGGTGTATACGCGTTGAAACGCTTTTGTGTCCTTTTCCATTGCTCAGTATACTTTTCCTTGTTTGTGATTAAGCCTTCACTTCCTCCTTCTCCTTTTCAGGTCTTTGTTCCTTCAGGATCTTTTCCAGTCCTTTTTCATTTTTCTTGAACTGGTCCGAACCATATTCGGAATAGTTCATTTGTTTCAATGCATTGATGAGCCTTTTGAAATAGGGGCCCACATGTTCGAAAGAGTCAAACGAAAACGACTTGTCGACAATCTCGAGTGTTTTTTGCAACATGTAGTTTTGTCTTTCCAGTGAAGTTGATGCATCCACCTTGTCGAATGCGTCCTGTTGCAGGATGACAAAGTCGATCAGCTCAGATTTCCAGTAGCGGATATGATAGTCAAGCGGCACGCCATCGTCGCCCAGGATATTGATCTGTTCGTAGGCTTCCTTGCCTCTCAGCAAGATGTCTTTTGCCTTGAACACACTATCGGTCCAGTTTTCAGCGATGTTCTCGTTGAGGTATTCTGCTATTTCGGTGTACTCAAGGTATTTGGAGTAGCTATCGATGGGGTCGATGGCCGGATAACGTTTGCTGTCGGCCCGTTGCTGCGACAGTGCATAAAAGGCGCGGGCCACTTTCTTTGTGGATTCGGTGACGGGCTCTTTGAGGTTCCCGCCGGCGGGTGACACGGTACCGATAAATGTGATCGATCCGGTTTCATCGTTGGGCAGGTAAACGAACCCGGCCCTTGCGTAGAAGTTGGCGATGATGGCCGAAAGGTCCATGGGAAATCCGTCAGGCCCCGGCAGCTCTTCCATGCGGTTCGACATTTCGCGGAGGGCCTGCGCCCAGCGTGAGGTAGAGTCGGCCAGCAGCAATACTTTCAGTCCCATGGCACGGTAGTATTCTGCAATGGTCATGGCGGTGTATACCGATGCTTCCCTGGCAGCTACCGGCATGTTGGAGGTGTTGGCGATGATGGTGGTACGTTCCATCAGTTTGCGGCCGCTGCGCGGGTCTTCAAGTTCAGGAAATTCTGTAAAGAGCTCCACCACCTCATTGGCACGTTCGCCACATGCGGCGACGACCACCAGGTCGGCTTCTGCATTCTTTGACAGGTTATGCTGAAGAACGGTTTTGCCCGATCCGAAGGGCCCCGGAATAAACCCGGTGCCACCCTCTGCCATGGGATTCAACGTATCCATTACGCGGATGCCTGTTTCCATGATCCTGAAAGGGCGCGGCTTGCTCTTGTAGGATTTGATGGGCACCTTTACCGGCCATTTTTGTACCATGGTCACCTCGTGGTCTTTGCCATCCTTGTCTGTTAGAACGGCTATGGTTTCTTCCGGCTTGTATTCGCCTGCACCTTTCATGCTTTTTACAGTGTATTCGCCCGAAAACTTAAAGGGGACCATGATCTTATGTCGGATCCAGTTTTCTTTTACTTCGCCAAGCCAGGAGCCGGCCACCACCTTGTCGCCCTTTTTGGCAATGGCTTTGAATTTGAAAGCCTTATCCATATCGAGGGGTTCGGTATATTGGCCCCTTTTCAGAAACACGCCCTCCATCTTATTCAGGTCGTTTTGAAGTCCGTCAAAGTTTTTTGATAATATGCCCGGGCCCAATGTAGCCTCGAGCATGTGTCCCATGAATTCGACTTCAGTGCCCACCTTCAGGCCACGTGTGCTTTCAAATACCTGGATGTATGATTTGTTCCCAACCACCTTGATCACCTCGGCCATCAGACGGGTGTCGCGGTGCTTGATATAACAGATCTCATTCTGGGCCGTCGTCCCCTCTGTTTCAACAATGACAAGGTTGGCAACAATGCCGGTCACATTCCCAATTGTATTCATAACGTCCTATTTTTCTGTAAATGTTTCAGGTAATTTATAGCTGGACTGCAGCTCTTTCAGCAATTTCCTGAACAGCTCGTTGCTGTGGTCCTTATCTATGCTCAACCACCGTTCTATCATGCCCAGCTTGATCACAAAGGCAAGGATCTTTTCTATGGTAAAATAATGGAAGAAGGTCTCTTCATCAAGGTAATTCCACTTTAGCTCATCGATGGCCTGCTCCCTCTCCCTGACGTCTTCTTTTTTGGAGATGGCAGTCAGCTCTTCCACGTAATCCAGTTCGTTACCCAGGCCAAAATCGCGTGCATGGCTCTTGCGGATTGTCTCAGCGATCTCTCCTGTGCCAATGATATGATTCCCGTAAGGCACTTTATATTTCCGGGCAATCAGGGCTGCCATGATATTTGTCACGTTCAGCTCGAACTGAAACCACGCACGCAGGAACTCATTATGTTCATTTTCGATGACCTCATCGTAAAAAAGGGTTGCCAGTTCATCCTCAGGGCTCATGTCGGGGTACAGCGGATCTTTGTCCTTGAAAGCCGTGATGAAGCGCAGCATGTAACCTGGCAGGTCAGAAGGCTCCTTGATGTTTTCTTCAAGGCGTTCCCTTGAATAGTTGCCTCTTTCAACAAACGGCCTGTCCTTCTTTTCCAGCAGGGTAAGCAGGTTGACGTTGTCGAAGGGCAGAAAGAGTTTTTCCGCCAGCAGAAAGTCTTTCGGGTGCAGCTCCGCACGCAGCTCTTCCCTGAAAGCAAGCTGCCCTGATGCCAGCTTGTGTATGTCCAGGGTGATGTCCTGGAGCCCTGCAACCAGATAATAATACTTACGCTTCACGTGAAGGTGTTTTGTTTGTTGCTCATTTTGCCGCGCCTGTTGGCTTGTCAAAAAGAAATTCAATCAACCTTGGGCGCATGTACATTTTAAAGAAGTGGTCAAAATCCTTGTCAGAGAAAGAAACGAGGTATCCGCCATCTTTCGGCCCGATCTTAAAACCTCCTTTGATCTTTTCACTGAAGTCGATCTTAAGCCCTTTGTCTAACAAGTCTTTGGCCTTGCTCTTGAAAAATGACCCGAACTCTTTTTGTCTGTCTTTTGGCAGGAGCACAACCAGGTCGACATTGTCAACGCTTTCGGGGTCCCAGTTTTTGACGATGGTTTTTATGATATCGCGGGTAAAACCGGCATCTTTGAAAGCCCCCTTTGTTTCCGGCTCAATGGTTTTTGCCTGGATCAGGTTGATCACCTCCTGTTTCAGATCGGATATTGCTTGCCGCGCAGACAGCTGCAGTTCGTTCAGTGCATTCTTTTTCAGGTCTTCGGCTTCCTTTTCTGCCTTCTCTAGCGTGCCGTCAGCATCCTTTTTTGCCTTCGCCAACATCTCTTTGGCTTTTTTGTTTGCCTCTGAAAGAATCTTTTCAGCTTCTTTGTTGGCCTTATCTACGCCTTCCTTGTAGATCTTGTCGGTGAGCTCCTGAAGTTTTTTCTGCATGGCTTTGGTAATTTATAGGATCCTTTTGTCCAGTCAAGTCATTGGGTTAACGACGTGGCAAAAATAGAAAAAAATGCCTTCAAAATAACAGATGTCCGGCATTTTATAATTCTCTCTGAAAACCAGATCCGCACAATTTGCCAACCCGCTTAAGGGGCACAAATGTACATGTTATTTTTTTTGTAAAATCACACACAGACGGATGAAAAACCGCTCAAGGTCTTTCACCCGGTCGTTGCTTGTTTATTTATGTTTATCATTTGTCAAAAGGTCAGAGAGGTTTAAGGGTTTAAAAGTTTAAGGGTTTAAGGGTTTAAAAGTTTAAGGGTTTAAAAGCCAATAGTTTACAGCCAATGCCCAAAAGATTCGTTCCATCGTTCCATCGTTCTTCCGTCATCTGTCAACATACAAAATGCTGGTGTTTTTTTTACCGGAGAAATATAATGGATTTGTGGCTTGTTGCAACATTCACAACGCTTTGTTTTTCGCGGTTGGCGGTGTGCGATCCGGGGCATGTCAGTGGATGTTGAGCGGGCAAAAGAGATGCGGGCTATAACAACCAATAAACAATTCTTGGTTTTTCTGTTAAAACGGGAAGTCGTCTGTATCATCTTCCCTGGGGCCGTCAGCGTCGTCGATGGGGACCGCTTCTTTGTGTACCGGCAGCCCGGTCACATAAATGGCTTTAAAGGGTTCGGTAGGGCATGCATATTCGCACGCACCGCACCCGACGCAAAGCTCGGGATGGATCTCGGGGATGAACAGCCCTCCCTCATAGGGTACCATCCGGACGGCCTTTGTCGGACAGTGTTCGGAGCATGCTCCGCAGTCGGTACGGTCTGCGGTGACTACACAGCTTTCTGCCAGAAACCTTACCTCCCCGATCCTGATCCGTTTTTTCTCTTCTTCGCTTTGTTTGGTGATGGCTCCCGTCGGACAGACTTCGGTGCACTTCACGCAATCGTAATTGCAAAAGTTCTTGTGGTAATCGAGTTTGGGCTGCATGAAGCCTTCGAGCCCAAATTCAAAGAATGAGGGGACGATCACTTTTGTCGGGCAGGCGCTGACACAGAGATAGCAGGCGATACAGTGGCCAGTGAAATGTTTGTGGCTGAGGGACCCAGGCGGTGTGACCGGCTTTTGTGACTCGACCGGGATCATCCCGGGCTTGCTCATTCCCTGTGGCCTGGCGGGTTTCGATATCAGGGGGATGCTGAGGATGCCGGAAGCCAGCATCATCAAAAACTGCCTTTTGCCTGAACCTTCTTCTCCCTGGTGTAGCGTTTTTTCTCTTTTCGGCGGAACTGCATAACGAATCCCTTCATTGGGGCAGGAAGCGAGGCAGTTGAAGCAGTTGATACAGCGGCTGTGGTCAACATGCCTGGTCTTGCTGTTGAGGCATTCTGCCTTGCACACCCACTCACACCGGCTGCAAAACGTACAGGCTTCGTCGCTGAAAGTGATCTGGTAAAGGGGTTTGCCCGTGAAGATGCTTAGTATGCTGCCCACCGGACACAGGGTGTTGCAAAAAAGACGGCCACGCCAGGCTGCCATCACCACAATGGTGAGAAAGATGGCTGTCGATATCAGCACGACGTCCCAGGGCAAGGCATGCATGGTCATGGGTGACAGGATAAAAACATCAAAACGTTCCAGGCTAAATGCCAGTGCATTATGAAGCCAGATGTATGCTGGCTGAAAAAGGCTCGCCGACAGCTTGCCAAAGTTGGCGTAAGGGTCAAGCAGGTTGACCAGGAACATACTGCCTGAAACCCAGAAGATGATGGTGGCGGAAAGCACACCGTATCTCAGTATCCTTTTACGGTTCGATGTAAAGTGGAAACGTCGCTTCTTTTTTGGTTTCAAACGTCTGGCGATGGCGATGACGATGTCCTGGAAGGTGCCGAGCGGACAGATGCCGGAGCAATAGATTCGGCCAAACAGCAGGCTGAGGATCATGACAAGGATGAACCCCAGTGCAGTGATACTGAAAAATATGGCAAAAAAGCGCAGCAAGGACGGCAGGAACTGGAGCCGCAACAGGATGTCGGCAAGTGTGCTGAAGGGTTGAACCTGTATCCCCAGGAACAGGAAGAGGAGAGCGAAAAAAAACAGCAATGATATGACGAGCCTTATCTTTTTCAGGTGGGCTGTTCTCATGGTGTTGGGGCTTATCGGGCCTTAGGAGGGCCCATCATCATTTTTTTGTTTGTATCACCGTTACAATACGACCCGTTGAATGTTGAGTGCATCCAGGTTGGTTGTCCCGATGTTCATTTCTGCGCCGATACGCAGGTGTCCGATATCATTGGGTTGGTGGCCAAGCAGCATCGCGCCGGCTGCATCGACGGCCACTATGTCGGAGGAGACAAGGAGGCTGCGCATTCGTGTAAGGTCGGCTTCAGACGTGCCCCGCGGACCGTTTCGTGTCATTACCAGGTAGGCATCTACGATGTTGAGGTCAGGCTTCCGGTACAGGCAAAAATCTGCAATGCACTGGTGGAGGTCGTTGCGGTGCCAGAAGCGACGGTCCCACACAACGCCCATGAGGTTTTTCATGGCGATGGTAACGGTTGTGGAGCCATGGTGCTTCAGCACGGGCACATTGATAAACACATCGCTTTCTCTCAAGCGGTCAAACACTTTTGCTGAGGTGAGCCGCCTTGCCCCGGGGATACTTACTTCTTTATAATACCTTTCCATGTGTGCGTGCAGCATCTGGCCGCCTGCCCTTCGCACCGCAGCAGCAACGCCGCTGTTTTCATAGCTCCTTTCCCAGTTGTCGCAGGTGTTGTCGAAGACGAGCACACGATCTGCCCCAGCCCCAAGACAGTCTTCCACGATGGCAGCCACAAGGTCAGGATTGGTGTTGGCCGCCCGCTCCGGCGGCACGTCCCAGCTGGCATTGGGCTTCAATGCAACTGTCTGCCCGGGCCTTACATATTTTTCCATGCCTCCCATCTCCTTCATGGCCCGCCGGTACATCTCGACAACTTCACCGCCGCGGACAGCAACCAGATCATAGTTGCCCGCCCCGCTCCGTATGCTGCGCGATGCAAAGAGCGGCATCCTGCCAATGGTAGAAGCATATACACTGCCCAAAGCCGAATAAATGAAACTTTTTCGCAAAAATTGACGCCTGTTCATGAGTGATGTATTTTTTTTGTGTTCATGTCTCTTGACCAACGGGTCAGGGATTACATGGCTTGCGGCGCAAACACAACCAGCCCCTTTTTGGTGCATGATTCCGGGGATGCACCCTGTGTACTCCCGGTCCGGGATTTTCCACGTTCATTTCATCCAATATATTGCATCCAAACATGCTGTACATTTTACATGATGACCGACAACCCGGTTGTCGTCCCGGCCTCCTGCCTGAGGGTTTGCATTCACCTCCCCCTAGCGGTCCCTGAGCATCAGGTAGACATAAAGACTGAAGGCCATGGAGGTAATCACTTGCAACATCAGCGGTGTTCCAACGAGGGGTTCGGAGGGCAATACCGTTATAACAGCTAAATATTTCAATCCATAATACAGCAGCTTGCTGGCCCATATGCTGATGAATATTGCCCCCAGGCGGTGCATCCGTTGCACAATAGCATAAAACACGAATACCATGGCAACGAGTTCAACTGCAATGAGGCCGGATTTTACGAATACAGGATGGGCAGAAAGAATATAGGAGAAGAACGGCAATGTCAGAGCCAGGATAGTTGCATTCTCCCGCCTGGTGTGCACCATCGCCAGAATGACCATGATCCGCATGGGTTCGAGCATGTACAATTTGATGCTCAACATGTGTGAAATGGTCGGTAATAAATAGATAAAAGCCAGTGCAAACAGATCCAGCACAATGGTCCTGATATTGACCCCTGACAGTTGGCCAACTGCAATCGCTCCTTTGTTGAACATGGCGGTATGGTTTATTTTCACTGTTTCAAACCAATGACCAGCAAACCGGTTCATTGGCTTTATCATCGTCAAAAATAATAAAAAGATACGAAAAGCTACATATGTACAGTGATGTTTTATCCCAGATTGGTCATCTGGGTTCTGTGGCGAGAATTATTACTGATGGCACCCCTGCTTTGTAGTCAGGGGTCAGAACCATTCCCATTTGATAGCAGTTGCAATAGTGCGCCGGTTGCCACCGGTCAGCGGGGATGTTCAACGGCCGGTGTTCTATTGCCGGCTTCTGGCATCCATTGCAAAGGGGGGGGTGCCTAAAATGATTCAGGTTTGAAACCGTTAAGATCCAGAAAGAATATTTGTTTTACAGGAGAAATGTTGTATTGATTAACTTTGCAGCATGATCATTCTGGGCAACTGCATTTTGTCGGATGCGCTTTACGAGGAACGGTTTGTTTGCGACCTGCCTTTTTTTTTTTTTTTTATGCAGGGGCGGTTGTTGTGTAGAAGGGGATGCCGGGGCCCCTTTGACCGGGGAAGAGACTGCCGTGTTGGAAAAAATTGCAGGCCGGGTTGCACTGTTCATGATCCCTGAAGGCATTGCCGCTGTCAACGAGCAGGGTTTTTGGGTAACGGACGATGACAGGGAGCTGACGACCCCTTTGGTAGGGGGTAAGCAGTGTGCATATGTTTTTTACGATGACAGTGGCATCGCAAAATGCGCCATTGAGAGGGCCTATGAGGAGGGGCTCATCGACTTTCCAAAACCCATCTCCTGTCATTTATATCCTGTCCGCATACAAAAACACCCGAATTACGAGGCCCTCAATTATCATAACTGGCCCCTGTGCGATTGCGCCCGTGCCCGGGGTGACAAACTGAAGGTAAGGGTGTACCGTTTTTTGGAGGAAGCCCTGGTGCGCAAGTATGGCAGAGCGTGGTACGATGAGTTGGAGGAATATATACGGTATAGTTATCAGGAGGGGCCATAAGGGTGTCAACGGCTGTCATGCCGGATATTGCATTGCGTTTTATTCGTTGACAGGAATATATTCAACGGCCCGTTTTATCCGCCGGATCACCTCATCTTTTCCCAGCACCACCATGACCTCTTTCAAGTCGGGCCCTCGTCCGGCGCCAACCAGGGCGAGCCGCAGGCCGGGCATGATCTTGCCCGCTCCCGTGCCGCTTTCCTCCATGAATGAATGGAGCGCATTCTCGATATTGTCGAGGTCGAACGTTTCGATGGGCAGCAGTTTTTCCGCAAGCCGGAGCAAGGTGTCAGGGGTGTCGGCTTTCCACTTCTTTTTGGCGAACTTTTCATCGTAGATGGCTGGGGGCTGAAAAAAGAAGGAACCTTCTTCCCATAGTTCATGAACAAAGTTGACACGTTCCTTCAGGAGGGAGGTTATTTTAACAACTTTTTCTTTTGCGGGGAGCTGTCCCTGTTCTTTCAGCAGGGCCTGGAATTGTACGGCTATGTCCTCCACCGGTTTTTGTTGCAGGTATTGGTGGTTGAACCATTTGGCTTTTTCCGGGTCGAAGCGGGCCCCGGCTTTGCTGACTCTTTCCAGGGAAAATGCTTCGGTAAGCTCCTTCATGGAAAAGATCTCCTGTTCGGTACCGGGGTTCCATCCCAGCAACGCGAGCATGTTCACGAATGCTTCGGGAAAATAGCCGGTTTCCCGGTAGCCTGCTGCCACTTCTCCGGAGGCCGGATCTTTCCATTCCAGGGGGAATACCGGGAATCCCATCCTGTCACCATCCCTTTTGCTTAGTTTTCCATGGCCGTCGGGCTTCAGCAGCAATGGCAGGTGGGCAAACTGAGGCATGCTTTCTTCCCAGCCCAGGAAGCGGTACAACAAGACATGCAGGGGTGCCGATGGCAGCCATTCTTCGCCACGTATCACATGGGTGATGTTCATCAGGTGGTCGTCAACCACGTTTGCCAGGTGGTATGTGGGCATGCCGTCGCTTTTGAACAAAACCTTGTCGTCCAGCAACCTGCTGTTGACTGTTACCTCACCGCGAACCAGGTCACTGACCGCGACCTCTTGGTTTTCGGGTATCTTGATACGCACCACAAACGCTTCACCGGCGTTCAGTCGTTGCGACACTTCCGATTCAGTCATGGTGAGCGAATTTGTCATCCCCATGCGGGTCTGGCTGTCATATTGGGGGTTGCCGCTTTTTTCAGTCTCGAGCCGCTTACGCATGGCATCGATCTCCTCCGGGGTGTCAAAGGCATAATAGGCATGTCCGCTATTGATAAGCTGCAGCGCATACTCTTTGTAAAGGGCTGTTCGTTCCGACTGGCGATAGGGGCCATAAGTGCCTTCAATACCGGGCCCTTCATCCCATTGCATGCCACACCAGTTCAATGACGCTTTGATATAGTCCTCTGTGCCCGGGACAAAACGCTTCCGGTCAGTATCTTCTATGCGCAACACAAAGGTGCCGTGGTGTTTTTTTGCGAAAAGGTAGTTATACAAAGCCGTACGGACTCCCCCCATATGCAGGGGGCCTGTCGGACTGGGTGCGAATCTCACGCTTACGCTTTTCATGGTTTATCGGTTTTCATTGAAATTACCCCTGCGCTGTTTACATATTCCTCCCATTCCTGCAGCATTTCATCTTTGATGACCCTGGGGAACTTGTTCTGTGCACCTTCTTTGCCTTTCATGCGCATCCATTGATAGAAGGCCTGTGATGGGAGCACTTGCACGATAACATCTTTGATGGCTGCGATGCGTTCCACACGGTAGTCGTCATTCAGTATTTTCAGGTTTTCATCGATCTTCTTCCTGAGGGTTGCCGGCTCCACCTCGCTGTCTGTGCCAACAAACCATTTATGGGCGAACATGGAGCCATGCTTAACGCCGGCAACGGTAAACTCACGAACCTCAATATTGAGCTGTTCTTCGGCCATCTTGACAGCTGTATTCATGTTCTCAACCGACATGTGCTCCCCGCAAAGGTTCAGAAAGTGTTTTGTACGTCCCGTGATGACAACCTCATTTTTTTCCAGGTTCGTAAATTTTATCACGTCACCGATCAGATACCGCCATGCGCCGGCACATGTGCTCAGCAACAATGCATATTCCCTGCCCTCTTCAACGTCCTGGATGGTAACGGTGTTCACCTTGGGACGCAGGTTGCCCTGGGCATCAAAATTATCTGAATCGAAGGGGATAAATTCAAAAAACAAGCCATTGTCCAGCATCAGTTGCATGCCGTTGGTATCGGGACGGCTTTGAAAAGCAATAAAGCCTTCCGATGCCAGGTAGGTTTCAATGTATGTCAGGGGTTTCCCAAGCAGCTTTTTGAATCCCCTTGCATATGGGCCGAAAGAAACGCCGCCATGAACAAAGATGGACAGGTTGGGCCATATCTCATGGATATGTTTCAGCTGGTAATGGTCAATGATCTTTTCCAGAAGGATCTGCCACCAGGCGGGCACACCAACGATGATACCAATGTCCCAGTCTTTGGCTTTGGCAATGATCTCGTTGAGTTTTGTCGGCCAGTCCCTCTCCTTTGAGATCCGTTTCCCTGGTTTGTAAAAATGCTGAAACCAGAAGGGGATGTTTTTGGTGGTGATGCCTGACAGGTCTCCTTCAAAATAGGTGCCGTTGTATTGCAGGTGGGTGCTGCCACCAAGCATCAGGATCCCTTTTTCATAAAATGTTTTTGGGAATTTGAACCGGGCAAGTGAGAATATCTGTTTCACACTGGTTTTCTTAATGGCTCTCAGCATGGTGCCGGTAACAGGGATGTGTTTGCTGGAAGCCCCGGATGTTCCTGAGCTCAGTGCAAAATACTTTACCCTTCCCGGCCAGCAAACATATGGTTCACCGTTGAGCGTCCTGTACCACCAGTCTTTGAAGATATCGTTGTAATCGTGGATGGGCACCTTTTCTTTGAAGCTGACAATGGGGTCTTTGCTTTTCAGGATGTCGTGAAAAGCATAATGCTCTCCAAAGGCAGTACTGCTGGCTTTTTTAAGCAGTTTTTTCAGTTCTTTTTTCTGTGCTTTGCCAGCATGTCTGGTTTGAAAAATAGCGGGCATTTTGCTGCGAAGCTCGATGGCACGCTTGATGATGGAACCTAAAATAGGCATGGAAGATATATTTTACATGAATGAATATGCTGCCAGTGTCATGTCAACGCTACTTTTGCCGGATCCAGCCTTTCACTTCTTCAGGTTTGGGTGCGGGGATATCCAGCTTCAGTTTTTTACGCAGTCCGCACAGCTGGTTGAAGACCTTGTTGGGGTTGGCCTCCTTCAGGGTTTTCATGTCGTTGTAGCCGGCCCTGGAAATTAACGTGGCCCATTGTTCCGGGATGCCTGCCCTGATGAACTCTTCGTTCCCGCCGGGGGTTGTGCCTGCTTTTTCCGGACGCATCTGTGGAAAGAAAAGCACATCCTGTATGCTTTGTTTGTTACAAAGTATCATGGCCAGCCTGTCGATGCCGACACCCAGTCCTGCTGTCGGTGGCATGCCGGTTTCAATGGCTTTGAGAAAGTCCTCGTCCAGCATCATGGCTTCCGGGTCTCCCCGCCGTCCAAGCTCCAGTTGCTCCTCAAGGCGCGCTCGCTGGTCGATGGGGTCGTTCAACTCACTGAAAGCGTTGCAGATCTCCTTGCCGTTGCAGATCGCCTCAAAGCGTTCCGCCAGGCCGGGGATGCTCCTGTGCTTCCTCGCCAGGGGCGACATCTCTATGGGATAGTCCGTGATAAAGGTCGGCTGTATCAGCAGGGGCTCGCACTTATCACCGAAGATCTCGTCGATCAGCTTTCCCCGGCCCATGGTATCGTCGGTTTCAATCCCGATGTCACGGGCAAACACCTGCAAGGCCGCCTCATCCATCCCGGAAACATCCGTGCCGGTAAAGTGTTCTATCACTCCATACATGGTATATCGTTTCCAGGGACGTTCAAAGTTGATGGAGTGGTCGCCGGCAATGATGCTGGTGCTCCCGTGGAGGTCCAGCACGATCTTTTCAACCATCTCTTCCACCAGGTCCATCATCCATTCATAATCCCGGTAAGCCACATACAGTTCCATCTGGGTGAACTCCGGGTTATGGAAACGGCCCATGCCTTCATTGCGGAAGTCTTTGGCAAACTCAAAAACGCCATCGTAGCCACCGACAATAAGGCGCTTGAGATAGAGCTCGTTGGCAATACGCAGATACAGTGTTGTGTCGAGCTTGTTGTGATGGGTCTTAAAAGGTCTGGCAGCTGCCCCGCCATAAATGGGTTGCAAGACCGGTGTCTCCACTTCAAGGTAGCCGCGGTCGAGCAGAAAGTCGCGCATGCTCTGGATCAGGCGTGCACGCTGGCGAAAAACCCCTTTGACATCGGGATTGACGATCAGGTCAAGGTGGCGCTGACGGTAACGCTGTTCGGGGTCGGTAAATGCATCATATACCTTGCCGTCTTTCTCCTTTACAACGGGCAGCGGGCGCAATGATTTGCACAGAAGGGTGAACTCTTTGACATGGATGGTGGTTTCGCCCATTTTTGTGGTGAACACGAAACCTTTCACCCCGATGATATCACCGATGTCGATCAGACGCTTAAAGACGGTGTTGTACATGGTCTTGTCTTCGCCAGGACAGATTTCGTCCCTGTTGAAGTAAAGCTGGATCCGGCCGCTGTCGTCTTGCAGCTCTGCAAAAGAGGCACTGCCCATGATGCGGCGGCCCATGATACGCCCGGCAACCTGTATGTCCTGGTATAAGCTGTTGTCAGCAGGAAATTTTTCCAGGATCACTTTGGCCGTTGCACTGACCGAATAGGTCCCGGCAGGGTAGGGGTCGATGCCCAGTTCACGGAGCTGTTCCAATGCCTCCCGCCGGATGGATTCCTGTTCACTTATCTTCATCTGTTTATAATTTGTCAAAAGGTCTAATGGGTTTTAACAGGTGTATCATCTTGTTGATCGTTATGGAAGTGCAAAGGTAAGGAAAAACTGTTTGCCTGACTGCCGCATCATCCCAATTCGAGCCTTTTCATGGCAAATCATTATTTTTGCAACATCGGATCCAAATGTTTTGAAACCCCAAGGTTGTGGCCAGGAAAAAAAAGAAAGCACTCCCATTGCTTGAGAAAGTTGAGATCACAGGTGTGGCGGCCGAGGGAAAGGCTTTGGCGAGGGTTATGGACAAGGTGTTGTTTGTTCCTTTTGCCGCACCGGGTGATGTGGTCGATGTGCAGGTGAAGAAGGTGCGGCGGAACTATATGGAAGGCACGATAACCCATGTCCACCGGCTCTCAGCAGAGAGAACAGAACCATTCTGCTCCCATTTCGGCACTTGCGGCGGCTGCAAATGGCAGCACCTGCCGTATGCCAGACAGCTGGCACTTAAGCAACAACAGGTCGCAGACTGTTTGCAGCGCATCGCACGCGTTGATCTCGACGGTGTGGATGTTTTACCCATCGCCGGATCAAAAAAAACCACCTTTTACCGGAACAAGCTGGAGTTCACCTTCAGCAACCGCCGCTGGCTGTCGCATGGGGAGATCCGATCCGGACAGGAGATCACCGAAATGGAAGCCCTAGGGTTTCATATTCCCGGACTTTTTGACAAGGTGCTTGACATCAGAAAATGCTGGTTGCAGCCGGATCCTTCCAATGAAATACGCCTGGCGGTGAAGGCATTTGCAAAGGATCACAACCTGCCGTTCTATGACTTGCGTGCGAATGAGGGATTGCTGAGAAACCTCATCATCCGTTGTACGCCCGCTGGCCAGGTGATGGTGGTGATGGTGTTCGGCAAAGAGGACAGGGAAGCGATCCAAAAGGTGATGCATTTCATTGGCCGGCGTTTTCCCGCGCTGCATTCTTTGGCCTATATGATCAATGACAAGCGAAACAGCAGCATTGCCGACCTGGACCCCTTGATTTACGAGGGGGCGCCTTTCCTCGAGGAACATATGGAGGACCTGTCGTTCCAGGTCGGGCCGAAGTCTTTCTTTCAGACCAACTCAGCGCAGGCCTTCCGGTTGTATTCTATTGCAAGGGATTTTGCCGGCCTGGACGGCCAGGAGGTGGTTTACGACCTGTATACGGGTGCAGGCACCATTGCCTGTTTTCTGGCTGCCAGCGCAAAAAAGGTGGTGGGTATAGAGTACGTGGATGAGGCGGTGACCCTTGCACGCAGCAATGCACAGTTGAATGGGATAGACAATACCGCGTTTCTTGCAGGAGATGTAGCGAAAATGTTCAATGAACCACTGATGGAAAAATACGGACACCCGCATNTGATCGTCACCGACCCGCCCAGGGCAGGAATGCACCCAGGGGTGGTGGGGCAGATCTTGAAAAGTGGCGCAGAACGGATTGTATACATCAGTTGCAATCCCGCCACACAGGCCCGCGACATCGAAATGCTGGGCAGTCGATACCAGGTACAAAGAAGCCAGGCGGTGGATATGTTCCCGCATACACAACATGTGGAGAATGTTGTGCTGATGACCCAAAGGGAGCCCGGATCATAAAAAATACGGACATCATGCATTCATCCCTTACTCATAATGTGTCACCCTGGTTTTTGTTTTCTTTTTTGGGTAATTTTGTTTGCCGATGTGATCGCATCATGCCATTTTTTAACCCGCTACTCAACACCCATGCCCCTCTCTCACCGCCAATAATCCATCCTATCTATGGTTCAATCTATCAGCATGCAAGTCTTTGGAAAGGTTCAGGGTGTTGCGTTTCGCTATTACACCAGGGAAAAGGCTGTTTCGTTGGGGATAAAAGGATTTGTAAAAAATATGCGTGATGGCAGTGTCTATATTGAAGCTTGTGGAGAGCAAGATGGGATGAAAAGATTTATTGAATGGTGCAGGCATGGCCCTGCCATGGCCAGGGTAACCCATGTTGAGATACAGGAAAAAGAGGAACATGTCAGGGCCGATACATTTACTGTCCGATAATCCCTGGCCGGTCAACAGCCACATATGCCAAGGGAGGATGGAAGAACGAAGGAACGATGGAACGAAAGGCAGTTTCAACAGTGTGGGCATCTGCAAACACGCAAAAGGCCGGGCCCGTGGGGCGGACAAATCCGTAATTGATCGAGCCCGTAGGGGGATAAATCCGCCTTTGATGGATCTGCCTGTAAAGCATGCACAAACATGTAATTGACCGGGCCCGTGGGGCGGACAAATCCGTAATTGATCGGGCCCG
>SL_3KL_010_SEDDRAFT_10000840_pt1 | contig 26870 bp, 22 predicted proteins | sample SodLakKL_010_SED_2_FD_10381 | JGI IMG/M metagenome (IMG submission 10381) | reverse complement strand
CGGATGTTCGTGAAACAATGAACAAATATTCTATTCCCGGCATGAAAGTACTCTTGTTTGCATTTTTTGACGGAATGGAAAAAGGACCATATATCCCGCATAATCATGTCAAAGACTGTATTGTTTATACCGGTACCCACGACAATAACACGGTACGCGGGTGGTTCGAACAGGAGGCAAGTCAGGCAGATCAACAACGAATATTCGATTATCTCGGCCGGACGGTATCCGCTGATGAGATTTCGTGGGAATTTATACGAATGGCGATGATGTCGATAGCAAATGTTATTATTATACCATTGCAGGATATTCTGGCACTCGGCACCGGGGCACGAATGAACCGACCGGCAACAGCAAACGGAAATTGGGAGTGGCGTCTTCAGCAAGACCAGATTACTCCCGATATCGAAAGCAGACTAAAACATATGACTCATCTGTACGGCAGGGGATGAGACATAAAGCTATGGAGTGATTGGTTGATTTTATGAATGAATAGTGTTCATAGTAAATAAGTAACCTCGCAGAGCTCAACGAGCTATATTGTCAACTGTATTCTATAGCCAACTGTAAACTGAACCTAAGTCTTACAGCCATCCGTATTCCCGGTACCAATCAAGTGTGTTTTTAATGCCTTCCTCGAGTGATACTTTCTGCCGATAACCAAAATCATGTTTCGCTGCTTCTACGCTGCAAGACCAATTATCGGCTACCATATCTTTACCTTTTTCGTAATTCAATACAGATGGTTTTTTCTTGAATTTTGATAGAAACCCTGAAATTCCCGCTATTCCCATTACAAAAAATTCGGGTATACGTATTTTAATGGTTTTTCGTCCGACCACTTTTGCAGTCACCTCACCGATTTGCTGCCAGTTATAAATTTCTTCACTGCCGACAAAATATACTTTTCCTTTGGTTTTTTCCGATAATGTTGCATCAACAATGCCCCCGGCAAGATCGTACGCATGTACCAAACTTACCTTTTTGGGTGAAAATCCCACTAATGGAACCAATCCCCGATTTACCGATTGGAAAAACGACAAAGTCGCTGTATCACGAGGACCGTACACAGCCGGTGGCCGGATAATTGTAACGGGTATCGAATCGGCATATGTCAATACTGTCTGTTCTGCAGCGAGTTTACTTTCCCCATAAGTAGTTATTGGTTGGGGAGGGGTGGTCTCATCAACCGGTTTTTCATTTTGTCCGGGTCCGATCGCGGTTGCACTGCTGACGTGCAGAAAGCGTTTGAGTTGGGTATTATATTTTTGTACCGCATCAAGGATATTTTTAGTGGCAACTACATTTCCGTTGTAAAATCCTTCCCGGTTTTTTGCTGCAACAACTCCCGCAACGTGTATAACAATATCAACACCGGCTACCGCTTCTTGAAGGGAATCAACATCGTTAAAATTTCCGTATACTAATTGAACCGGTAAGGCTTCAAGCCATTGTAAATTACTTGATTTTCGAACAAGACAGCGAACATCATAATTTCTTTTCAATAAATCTTCAACAACATGACTTCCTATAAATCCGGTTCCACCTGTTACTAATATCGTCATGAATACTACCTAGTATGAGTGATCATTCGGTTGACTTTTGTGAGGGATTAAAGTATATTAAAAAAAATCTGTAATAGCAAATAGCATAAATACGCCTAATAAATATGTAATTTCTTGATACCAGGCAATACCCCAATCTTAATCATATCAATGTCCATCTCAACAGTAGATATTCCAATATCGAATAAGAAAATATTGTAACGGAGGCAATACGTGGATTTATTTGAAAAATGTCACAACTTTAAGCGAGCAGACGAGGTAAAAGCATTAGGTTATTATCCATATTTCAGACCGATTGAAGAAAATGAAGGGCCTGTTGTGCAGATCGAAGGCCGTAAAGTTATTATGGCTGGTTCAAATAATTATCTGGGACTAACAGCAGACCCTCGCGTGAAGGAAGCTGCCATTCAGGCTGTGGAAAAATATGGAACAGGTTGCTCCGGTTCACGCTATCTAACCGGTACACTCGATCTGCATAATGAATTGGAGAAAAGACTCGCTGAATATTTTGGAAAAGAAGATTGCCTGCTTTTTAGTACAGGCTACCAGACGGCTCAGGGTATTATACCAACCCTCGTACAAAAAGGTGAGTATGTTGTATCTGATAGAGATAACCATGCCTGTATAGTTGCCGGTAATCTTATGGCAAAGGGCGCTTTTGCCGACATAGCTCGTTATAAACACAACAATATGAAGGATCTCGAGCGAGTCATTACTCAAATCCCAAAAGAAAAGGGGAAACTTATTGTTACGGACGGAGTCTTCAGCACCACCGGTGAGATAGTTGATCTTCCCGAACTTGTTCGCATTGCGAAGGAGAATAATGCAAGAATTCTCGTAGATGATGCACACTCTGTGGGTGTAATCGGAAAGGGCGGACGCGGTACGGCAAGCCACTTCGGTCTCGAGGACGAGATAGATATGACCATGGGCACGTTCAGTAAAACGTTTGCGTCGCTCGGTGGCTTCGTAGTCGGTGAACGTGCGGTAATAAATTACATAAAACACCATGCTCCGGCTCTCATTTTCTCTGCAAGTCCGACACCTGCTGCTGTTGCCGCTGCCATTGCCGCACTTGATATTTTACTTGAGAGTCCGCACTTGATTGAAAGACTTATAAAAAATTGTGATAAAATGCGGAAGGGATTTAAAGAGCTCGGATTTAAAATTATTGACGGGCAAACGGGTGTTGTACCGGTAATTATCGGAGATGATATGAAAACATTCATATTCTGGAGACAATTATTCGATGCCGGTGTCTTTGTCAATGCATTTATTAGTCCGGGTGTCCCCCCGGGTATGCAAATGCTCCGTACAAGTTATATGGCTACTCACGAGGATGAACATCTCGATGCAATTATCGAGATATTCGGTAAAATTGGTAAAGAACTCGGGGTGATATCATAATTATATTTATCAGCTATTGAATAATACATATCTGGGAGCTATGGCAATTCAATCAAATGCTGTCAAAATTGTACCGGTTACTACCAAACGAGACCGCGAACGGTTCATCAAAATGGTATGGCCGTTGTATAAGGATTATCCCAATTGGGTCCCCCCCTTATTACTCGATAGAAGGATGATACTTGATACGAAGAAAAATCCTTTTTATCAACACGCTGATATTCAGTTATTTCTTTCCTATCGTAACAATGAAATTGTCGGCAGAATTGCAGCTATTTTGAATCATAACCACAATTCTTTTCACAATGAGAACGTGGGATTCTTTGGATTTTTTGAATCCATAAATGATCAAACTGTTTCAAACATGCTGATAGAGAAAGCAAAAGAATGGCTTTCAGAGAGGGGAGCAGAATCAATTCGCGGTCCGATGAATCCTTCAACAAATGATGACATCGGCACTTTAGTGGAAGGATTTGACAAGCCACCCGCTGTTATGATGCCGTACAATCCTGAATATTATGATGATCTAATGAGAGGTGCCGGATTGGAAAAAGTGAAAGACATTTACAGTTACTACGTCCATCGGGATCAGGTGTTTGGAGGGAAACTTTTCCGTGTTATGGAAAAACTAAAACAAAGGGAAACGTTTAAAATAAGACCACTTAACATGAAAGATTTCAAGGCTGAATTGAATCGAGTTAAAGTTGTTTATAATAATGCCTGGTCAAAAAACTGGGGATTTGTTCCTATGACCGATGCCGAGTTTGACCACCTTGCCGACAGTTTTAAACAAATCGTTGATCCCCGCATTGTCTTATTTGCAGAAAAAGATGACCAACCGGTAGGATTCGGTCTTTCAGTTCCAGATATAAATCAGATTCTCATACGCAATAAAAAAGGCCGTTTAATACCGGGAGCATTGCGGTTGTTGCTGAACAAGAAGAAAATTGATTTTATCAGGATAATACTGCTCGGGGTAATACACGAATATCAACGGGGAAGCGCAGGGGCTATATTATTTTATGAAACGGCCGTTCGCGGAGTACAATATGGCTATTATCACGGCGAAGCAGGGTGGGTTCTTGACAATAATATCATGATGCAGCGAGCAGCCGATTTTTTAAATGCCGAGCGATACAAAACATACAGAATATATGAAGCACCAATAGCTTAGAGGTTTGTTATTTGAAAAAAACTGATTATATCTGGATGAATGGTTCATTGATTGAGTGGGATAAGGCCACCATCCATGTATTATCCCATGTCGTTCATTATGGTTCATCATGGTTTGAAGGAATCCGTTGTTATAAAACTAAACGAGGAAGCGCCGTCTTTCAATTAATTCCACATCTCGAAAGATTGGTTGATTCAGCAAAGATATACCGCACCACTGTTCCATACTCTATTGATGAGCTTAGTAATGCAACACTTGAAGTAATTCGTGCAAATAATTTGGAAAGCTGCTATATCCGGCCTGTTGTCTATAGAGGATTCTACGAATTAGGAGTGAATCCACTTCGATGTCCTATTGAGACTGTTATTGCCACCTGGGAATGGGGGCATTATCTCGGAGTTGATTCAATCAAAAACGGAATTGATGTTATGACCTCAAGTTGGAGGCGCTTTGCCGGCTCCACTATTCCCGCAATGGCAAAAGCAGGCGGTAATTATATTAATGCGCAACTTATAAAAATGGAAGCACTTGAAAATGGTTACGCTGAGGGACTAGTTCTTGATGGTCATGGAAATATTAGTGAGGGCAGCGGTGAGAATATTTTTATTGTAAAAGACGGCATTCTTTATACTCCGCCTTTGGCGTCAGGTGTTTTATATGGAATTACACGTGGTGTTGTTTTGCGATTAGCTGAAGAAGAAGAAGTAGATATTCGTGAGCAAGTAATTCCACGGGAGTTTATCTATACAGCCGATGAAGTATTTTTCACCGGAACCGCAGCAGAAATAACACCGGTGAAAACCATTGATAAAATCAGTATCGGCACCGGTAAACCTGGTGCGATAACAATGCTGCTCCAGGACCGGTTTTATCGTATAACACGTGATGGAATTGATGAGCACAATTGGTTAACGTGGTTATAACGCAATATTAACGATGTATAATTAACATCAGGGATTCAACTATGGTACCTATTGACCGAATTCTCGTTCCAATCGATTTTTCCTCCTATTCAAAAAAAGCTCTGCAATATGCTGTTCCGTTTGCCCGCAAATTTAAGGGTGAAATTCTACTGCTCCACGTTGTTGAACCGGCAATTTATCCTGCTGATTTTAACTTCGGGCAGGTCGGAATACCTTCAATTGAAGATGAATTAAAGACGAAAGCAGAGGAAGAATTAAAGAAACTGCAGGAAAAAGAAACGAAACGTCGTGCACGATCATCAATAATGGTGCGTGTCGGTAAACCGTTCATAGAAATAATTACGGCTGCAAAGGAAGAAAATATTGATCTGATTATTATGGCCACCCACGGTCATTCCGGTATTGAACAGATCTTGTTCGGAAGCACGGCAGAGCGTGTCGTCAGAAAGGCACACTGCCCGGTATTAACTGTACGAACGCAAGAGATGTATGAGAAAACAATAGAGGTTGAAAAAAAGTACGGGAAAAGTAAGCGAGGCAAAAGCGAGTAATGCTATTTTGTTCGCTCTATTGCAAACGTGACGAGTTCTTTGATAGCGTCTTTTGCAGATGATTCGGATAGTGGTTCTATGCATGCACGTGCTCGTTCGGCATATTCTACGGCTTTTTTAGATGCATACTCCAATCCGCCTTGATTATCGACAAAATCTATAACGTAATCAATTTCTTTCCTCGATGCACCGTTTTTAATTATTCGAACGATCTTCCGGTTACTTCTCTTATCTGCTTTTTTCAGGGCGTAAATTAACGGCAACGTGAATTTCTTTTCTTTCATATCAATACCTGTTGGTTTTCCGGTTATTATAGAACGGCCTATATAATCCAACAAGTCATCGCGTATCTGAAAAGCCATACCCAGGTTCTCACCAAAGTCACGCAATCGTTTCCACTGTTCTTTATCGTCGGTCACACTGGCTGCTCCGAGTTCACAACACGTTCCGATGAGCGAGGCGGTTTTTCCCGAAATAATTTGAAAATATGTTTCTTCAGTGATGTCGTATGTTTTACTCTTCTGTATTTGCAGCAGTTCGCCTTCACTCATTCGTTTTACGGAATCTGAGATTATCTTCAAAAAATAAAACTCATCCTGTTCGAGAGCGATAAGCAGTCCACGGGCGAGAAAATAATCACCCATAAGAACTGCAACTTTATTTTTCCATATACGATTTATTGAGGGAAGACCTCGTCGGGTATCGGATTGATCAACAACATCATCGTGAACGAGTGTGGCTGTGTGAAGAATTTCCACAAGGGTTGCTGCACGGTACGTTCGCTCGTTAACCGAACCGATTAAATTTGCCGATAGAAAAACAAGAATAGGACGGATTTTTTTACCCTTCTGGCGGGCAATATATCGTGCTACCGTGTCGACAATACCCACACGGGAGCGCATCTCTCGTTTAAAATGTTTTGAGAATGATTTTAAATCTTCTTGTATTGGAGAACTTATTTTTTTCAGATTCACAGACCTGACCTTAGATTCGAACATATTGATAAATTCAGGCGGGCTCTTCCTGGGCTAATTCTCGTTTTCTCATTGCAACACGGGATATAAATATACTGAATTCATATAAGAGAAGCAACGGAATTGCAAGTATCGCCATACTGACGATATCAGCCGGTGTTATGAGCGCTGCTACGATGAGCAACAAAGTATACGCGTGCCGGCGATAAAAACGCATAAATGCCGGGGTTAATATACCGAGTCGCGATAAAAAGAATGAAACCATCGGCATTTCAAAAACAAGACCTGCCGCAATCATCAACCTGAGCACAAAACTCATATATTCATTAATTGCTATGGTGTTTTCTATTGCGGTAGTCCCGAAGCCGGCAAAAAATTGCAATGTTATCGGTAGCATAATAAAATAAGCAAATGCAACACCGATGAAAAAACAAAGCGAGGAAAACGCAACTATTGCAAAAATATACCGTCGTTCGTGTGGGTAAAGACCGGGCTCAATAAATTTCCAGAACTGATATAATATTATCGGAACACTGAGAATAAAACCGCCGAGGAGTACAACCTGCATATAGACGAGCACCTTGCCGTATGGTTTGAGATTTATAATCGCAAGTGCAGGAGATGCCTGTAATACAGGACGTAACAATACATCCTCAACAAGCCAGTGCCCGATTATTGCACAAAAGATTGCAGCAACGACAACGCCCCCGAGTGCTTTAATTATTCTCCAGCGTAGCTCCTCGAGATGATCGAGGAAGTGCATTTCAACCTTTTTACCACGTTTATTTTCCGGCGGGGTTTCCTGTTCTGTCGTATCTGTCTGATGGTTTGTTTCCTGCTCGGTGTCCATAGGATATATTGCTATTAAGCTCTGTCAAATTCGAGTTGGTCGGCATACAGTGGAAATTTGCTGCATAACTCTCCAATTTCTTTTTTTACTAAAACGCGCTCGGCTTCGCTACTTTTTGTGGCAATGACGCGGTCAATAAAACCGGCAATCATTCTCATTTCATCTTCTTTCATACCCCGTGTTGTCATAGCGGCAGTACCGATGCGAATACCACTGGTCACAAATGGTGATTTATCATCAAATGGAACCATATTTTTATTCACGGTTATGCCTGCCTCTTCAAGAATATTTTCGGCATCTTTGCCGGTAATATCTTTTGAGCGAAGATCCACAAGCATTAAATGATTATCGGTACCACCAGAAACTACTGAAAACCCCCGGTCCATCAACCCATCGGCAAGCACCTGTGCATTCTTAATGACCTGTTTTGCATATTCAACAAAACCCGGTTCCAATGCTTCACCGAATGCCACCGCTTTCGCTGCGATAATGTGCATAAATGGTCCACCCTGAATCCCGGGCATAACTGTGCTGTCGAATAGTTCAGACATTTTCTTTACGCGGCCGCTCTTCGGTGCAGTTATGCCAAAGGGGTTTTCTTTATCTTTTCCGACGAGTAATAAACCACCTCGCGGACCCCGTAATGTTTTATGTGTTGTGGATGTTACCGCATCACAGTAGGGGAGCGGGCTCGTTAATAATTTTGCAGCAATAAGACCCGCCGGGTGAGCAATATCCGCAAGTAAAATTGCTCCCACCTGGTCTGCAATCTCACGAAATGCTTTAAAATCAATATCGCGCGAGTAAGCGCTTCCACCTGTAATTATAAATTTTGGTTTTTCTTTGTTGGCGACATCTTTTACCTGATCATAATCGATACGACCGGTTTGTTTATCGACACCATATGATACGATGCGATACATCTTTCCGGAAAAGTTAACCGGTGAACCATGGGTTAGATGTCCGCCGTGCGAAAGATCCATACCTAACACGGTATCGCCCGGTTTTACGGCAGTGAAATATACTGCCATGTTTGCCTGCGATCCTGAGTGTGGCTGAACATTCGCATATTCAGCGTCGAATAATTTTTTAGCACGATCCCGTGCGATATTCTCAACCTCATCTACAAATTCGCACCCGCCGTAATAACGTTTGCCGGGATATCCTTCGGCATATTTGTTTGTCATTACCTGTCCGGAAGCTTCCAGGACGGCTTGACTGACAAAGTTTTCGGATGCAATTAATTCAAGGGTACTATTTTGACGATTATATTCTTTTTGTACGGTTCCAAATACCTCTGCATCTTGTGCTTTTAAATGTTGCACTATTCTCCCTTATAGTAATGAAACATTGATGAATTATTTTTTGGTGAGCGAATGAATTTTTTCAACGCGATCGGCGTGGCGGCCACCTTCAAATTCCGTATCAAGAAATACCGTAATAATTTCGACTGCCGTGTCCCAGCCAATTAACCGTTCACCGATTGTAAGAACATTAGCGTTGTTATGTAACCGGGCAAGACGGGCTGCTTCGGGTATCTGGCACATAGCAGCACGAACACCCTTGTGTTTGTTTGCCACTATTCCCACACCGATGCCCGTACCACAAACAAAAATACCTCTCTCACATTCTCCTTGAGAGATTGCCTCAGAAGCAGCGTGAGCAAAATCGGGATAATCTGAACGCTCATCTGAAGATGCGCCATAATCCTTAAAGGAGATCCCACGTTGTTGCAGGATCTCCTTTATTTTTTCTTTAAACGTATAACCGGCGTGATCGCTTGCAATTGCTATCATATTCTACGATTATCTAAAATGTGCGGGTACAGTGATCTCTTCGTTGATCCATTCATAGCAGTTTCCGAAAATGGCTATTTTTCCATTACTGATCAGATCACGATTAAAGAAATAATCTTCATCCTGAGGAATGAGATTATCTAAAAACTGTGCTCGTTCCTGTGCACGACGTGCAACTCGTTGATCGATTTGCGCTGCTCGTTGGTAATATTCCTGAGCAAGTTTATAGACAATTCTATCTTCAAGTTGCATATTTGCCCAACCACCTTTTGTATTAACAACACATCTTTCAATCACTTCTTCATATATGGTAGCGATCTCTATTAATGGTTCACCCCAACTCGGGTCCATACGTTGCGCACGCCTTGCATATTCGCGTGCCTGCCGATGATTACCAAGTTGCCGGTAACCCTGCGCTATGTTCAATGGAATTGCGCGATCGTCGGGTTTTAACCGCATTAACTGACTGTATGCACGAATCGCCTCGCGGGTTTGATTTGTTCGCTCGTACAAGCGTGCAAGTTCATTCCAGTATGTTTCCGATTCAGGGCGTAGTTCGGTTAATTTTTGGACATGCGGTATAGCCTTTTGATATTCTTGTGCAGCATTGTATGCCTGCACGAGGCTCCATATGTTTGCCGGATTATCTGGATCGGTTCTAAGTGTTTCCTCAGCTAGCCGGATTAATTCCTGCGGATCACGAACCAGGCGGCGTAGTCGCTCCATTGCTGTCGCGCTATCGGGGTCACGTTCGGTCAAGTATTTCTGATAAAGGTCTATTGCTCGCTGTTCATAATCATTGTCCGGACCACGATTATCCATTAAAAGATTGCCGAGTCGATCAATATATTGGAAATCAATGTTATCAAAATCTAATTCAACCGCTTTCTGATAAGTTCTTATTGATTCCTCAATTTTCGGTGGTGAATAATAGTTATCATAAAAGTGCGCCTTTTGCAGATAATAGGTATTCGCGCGATCAGGCAGATGCTCAATACCTCTCTGAAAGATGTAAATAATAGTATCGACATACGCAACCTGTTTTTCCGTATCGTCGGTTTGCAGATATAACTGTCGATAACACTCTGCAAGGTTACCGTAGAGCGCTCTGAACCTTGTAGGATGGAGTTCCATTACTTTCCATCCGTACGGAATTGCTCGTTCATAATAACCGTTTCGGTAGTCTTCGAAGAATAGACTCCAGTTCATAAGAACCTGCTGCATATCGACTTGATCAAGTGTATCAGCCGATGCCGATTCGGTTGAAACCGCCTGGTTTGGCATGCCTAAAGCTACCAGACAGACGAATATTAAACTAATTAACGTTTTCAAGGCTACCACCTCATTGTAAACAATGAATAGATATACTATTATTTATTTTCATTTTCACTCTATTCTTGGCGGTACGAACCAACGCTCAAACATATTCAGTGAAAAATACACTCTAAAAAGGGTGTCGCGTTGAAGATTGTTATCTGTTGTTCCACGCACACCAACTTGTGCTCCTATATCTAAAACAGCAATTCCACTAAGCGGAATTCCCATACCAAAGGTAACGAGCGTTTCATTTATCGGGGTTCCCCGAATATTAAAATACGAAGCATTGTATAAAAACCCTAATCGAAATGTTGTTCTTTCAAAAAATCCGCTGCCTATTTCTTGCCGTCCGTGTCGCTCCCATCCAGCCCCGAATCTGTATGAATTACGGAGCTGATTATCCGGATTCCCGAACTTCCTAAAATCTTCCCAGGGTTCGTACCGCAGGTCAATCGCGATAGTATTCCGGCGGTCAATATTATAGCTAATACCTATACCGGCTATATACGGCAGTTCGATTGTACCGGTTCGTGTGGTCGTAGTATCCACACCAATATCATAATTTATTGTGTAATCTTCTTCTACATTAAGTCGTGATGGTGTTGTAAAAGTAAGTCCAATCGTCAATGGTCCCGGCTGATTTTCTTGCCGCGAAGGTAACAATCCGCTGAAATTAATACCGAAATGTCCGGCAAGACCATTTACATCCAGATCACGAAGCGTATATCCGGAACTATAGCCGGGTAATGTATATTGATTGCTCCATTCATATGTTAAAATACCCATTCTATACATTGCCATAGCACCGATTGACAGGTTTCTGCTAAAACGGTAGGAGGTTCCGGCATATATATTTGTAATACCTCCTGACCCACGATGTTCGGTTATCTGACTACCATCTTCGATTTCACGTGTTGTTTCTATATTATAACCAACCCTGGTCATTGGTGCGAATCCGAGGGATAACGTAATTCCCCGGGATGGCATAACCGGCATAGCCAGTGTAGCTCCATTAATAGTACCGGTGCCAATGCCTCCGGTATTAATGCCATCGTCGAAATTGATGTTTTCATAGAATAACGAACCGGTAAATTGTACAACCTGCAAATCACTCCAGGCTGCCGGATTAGAGAGGTTTAAATTACCGGGGCCACGAAGTGCAAGCCCTGTACCTCCCATACCCAATGATCGTACACTTCCCATATGAAGGCGTTCACCAACTCCAAACCGGGAGTATGCGGATCCTCCGGTTGCCCATGCTATTTCCAGGCCGAAAAAGAGTAAAATCGTAATTATTGTAATCTTGCGTAGATGCATTTTCTCCATACCCTCTTAATTTTTACAAACGTGAATAAATAATCTTCAACCGTGGCCTTTTTGTTGCATCTTCCGCCTGCTCTGTATAAAAGGACGTTCGATGTAATCCAAGTGTTTCATGATCGTCACGTATGATTAACCCATTATTATCTTCGACCGTAGCCCACGCCTGGGTAATTTCACTGACGGTTGCCCTGTAAATTGTTGTGTTTTCGCCGGTTTCAACACGAATAAGTTCACCCCGGTTTGCTTCCCGAACAGTAAATTTGTTGACATCAATAATGTGATGGGCGAACAAGCTGTCAACGATTGTCGGGTGCGGTATGCTCAAGTCAGGATTTTTTGTCAATTCAAGCTGTGCATTATGAATCAATGCACCTCTCGGTAATTCACTAATATCAAAACGAACAATAGCGCGGGTTGCCGTGCCGGCCTGAACAATGAGATTGTTCTGTAAATCGGGATCATCTTTCAAATTAGCCGCAAATGCACGGGCATTGCGTGAGAAAACAACAGTATCCTGTTCTTCCTCAGAGCCATAAATGATTCGTAACCGTGGTGCATTATCATCGGCCGAACCACCGAATCCGATAATACCGTTAGCATCTTCGTTACTTTTAAGTATTAAACCCTGCGGTATCACTGATTGTTCACCTTTTTCAGCCCACTTGCGCATAAGAGGGCGAGGAAGTGAGAACTCAACCGCATTCGTGTCACCGAGCATTACCGAACTGGTATACAGCGATTCGTTCCCGCGGTTAATTATTTCAAACACGTCACGGTTAAAACCTTCAGGTGACCAACCACTTAGCACTTCAAAGAGCTCAACTGAAATCGTTTCAGTTGAATCACCTAGATAATATTCCGGAGTGAGGTAGAGTGTAGCATCAAACACCTCTGATGCATCAATAGTATCCGGTGTTATATTTCGATCGGTAAGCAACGAATCGAACCGGAAAATACTCATAACTCGTTTCTTTTCATTTTCACCGACAAATAGTGTGGGTGAACCGCCTGTAGTGGTCGGTACATCAACTGAGAAAGATTCATATGCATCGATGATCAATGTATCGATAGCGATAAAATCCTCATCAGGTAATATTCCCTCGCCGACAGAAGTCGGGTCTTCATCACACCCTGTCGTGAACGTTATCAGTATTATAACGGCACCCAGCAATAATAATAATTCAGGTCTCACGTTTCTCTACCACATCCTTTCCTGTTTTTTCCATTCCTTACATTTTTGTTCTATAAATGACATACTATCATATAAAGATGATACGACAATATCAACACCCTCCGGTTTCTTATCCCGGTTAGCCAGCAGGGTGGAGCCATACCCGGTCATCACTAAAACAGTAGCAGCGCCAATTCGATTCCCTGCCTCAATATCACTCATGCGGTCACCCACCATAATCGACTGATTTAGATTAATATTGTGTTCACGAACGGCTTTCTCAAACATACCGGTATTTGGTTTGCGGCAGGAGCACTCGTTATCGTTTGATGGATAATGCGGACAATAGTAGATAGCGTCAATCACCGCTCCTTCATCGTTGAGCATTCCCAATAATCGGGCATTGACGTTTTCCACATCATCTTCTGTCATAATACCACGGGCAACACCTGATTGATTTGAGACAACAATGGTCTTCAAATTCATTCTCCGGGCTTCACGAATTACCGTGGCTGCTCCGGGAATTAGTTCGAGGTCAACCGGGTCTTTAATAAAATTTTTCTCCACGTTAATCGTCCCGTCCCTATCAAGAAATAAACAGCTATGCAGACCCGTCATCACTTTTTTAACAATTTTTTATATAAGGAAATATACTGTTTTGCAGAACGCTCCCAGGAGAAATCTTTTTCCATCGCCTGCTTAACAATTTTATTCCACTTTTTTTCATCCTGATAAGCTTTAAGCGCACGTTCAATTGTTTCTAACAATGCTTTACTATCATACGGTTCAAATTTAAATCCGGTACCCTTTCCGTTTCGCAGATCGACATCATCCACAGTATCATCTAGTCCGCCAGTTGCCCGAACAATGGGTATCGTGCCGTACCGCATACTGTAGATTTGATTTAATCCGCATGGTTCATAGCGTGACGGCATAAGAAACATATCACTGCCCGCTTCGATTAAGTGGGCCAGTGTATTGTCATACGCTAATTTCACACCGACTTTATCGGGATGTTTTGATGCAAGCTTTGAGAATAATTTTTGATATCGTTTCTCACCTGTACCAAGCACAATAAGTTTCACATCTTGTTTGATAATATTTTGTGCGATATCTTCAATAAGATCGAATCCCTTTTGATCCACAAGCCGGGAAATGATACCTATTACGGGTGAATCTTCATCAGCCGGTAATTTAAAGCTTTCGAGTAAGGCTTTTTTATTTTCTTTCTTTTCGTGTATAGTTTTACTTGTGTATTGCTGCGGTATCAATTCGTCAACAGACGGATCCCAGACTGAATAATCGACACCGTTTAATATTCCATGAAGATCTTTTCGGCGCTTCTTAAGCAATTCCTTCAGACCAAATCCCAGTTCGTCATCGGTGCTGATTTCCTCAGCGTATCGCTCACTGACGGTTGTCAGCACATCGGCAAATTGAATGCCGGCCTTCATCAAATTGATAACGTCTCCGGTTGCGATGCCGGTTGATTCATTGAAAAGGTCTTCAGGCAATCCTGTTTTATCAAATGATGATTTTGGGAATACACCCTGGTATGCAAGATTGTGTATCGTGTAAACCGTTTTCACTTTGCTGAAGAAAGGATCATCTTTGTATATGGTCTTTAAATATGCCGGAATCAAACCCGTCTGCCAGTCATTACAATGAATAATATCCGGTTTCCATCCCAGTCGTTTCAATGTTTCGAGAGCTCCGCGACAAAAAGCTATAAACCGCTCATCATTATCGGGATAATCCTTATTGGATTTGGGATCGAAATATAAACCATTACGACTAAAATATTTCGGCAAGTCGAAAAAGTACACCTGAACTTTAATACGCTGGTTAGTAATAAAGGAACTTTTTATACTTGCCATTTGAGTTTTACCACCGATAGGAACCGGGATATCACGTAAACGAATGACATCGTAAATATTAAACTTTCGTTCTCCGATAAAACCGTATTTCGGGAGAATAATTCGAATATCGTGACCGAGTTCCCTGATAACCTGCGGGAAAGCTCCGGCAACATCGGCTAAACCACCGGTTTTTGCAAAGGGTTCTACCTCGCTTGCGACATACAGAATACTCTGTGACTTTGGCATCTTAATCCGTGAATTTCCGCTGTAAAATATTATAATTTAATGATTTATTGCAAAAATTGCAACTAAGTCAATAATCTATTCCCTTATTATGCTTTTTTTGCTAATATTTGACCATAACGTAGTCCTCTCGAACTGACAATTATTGAATTTTGCTGCAGGAATGATAAATATGCTTTGAGGATAATTATACCGGCAAGTAAGATATCTTCGCGACCGGATATAATTTGGGGTATTCTTTTCATCTCTTCGAGTGAATAGCCCGAAAATTTACTGAATAGCGAATCGATTGTTTCTTTTGATAATGTAAAATTATCAATCGATTCGGGTGAAAAATGTTCAAGTTGTTTGACAATTGCCGCAAGGGTAGTAACCGTTCCGGCTACTCCGATGAGTTTGTCGATTTTGTAATTTTGTGACTGTTCCCTTATAAAATTGTTTATATGATTGGTAGCAGCAACTATGTTTGAATGAGCAGGAGGGAGTACCGGAAAGTATTGTTCTGTTAATCGAACACATCCAATGTCTATGCTGCTTCGAGATACCATAGAGCCGGCTTTGCCAACAACAAGTTCCGTGCTGCCACCACCAATATCAAGGATACCGACAGGTTCATTTGTCTGTGGTACACCGCTAAGTGCACCGTAATACGTGTATTCAGCTTCTTTTTCGCCACTGATGATTTCAACATGCATATCGGTTTTTTGTTTTATTATTTGTAATACTTCTTCACAGTTACGTGCATCGCGGAGCGCACTGGTACCGCAGGCAAATATTTTCGATGCATGCAATTCATATGCCTTATGTTTGAATGAGTGAAGAACTTCGATGACACGATCTATCGAATCCTGAGTAATTGCACGATTTGCATCGACACCTTTTCCCAGCCGGGGTAATTTTTGTCCTTCGTAAACAGGGGTGAGTGTGCCATCATCGTGAAGGTCTGCTACAACCATCAATATCGTATTTGTTCCAATATCAATTGATGCGTATCGATTCATTGTTTTTGTAATGCAATTGCTATCCAGGTATCAGCGGTTTTAGATTGGCGTTTAATAGTTTTTTCTATCGATAACTTTTTCCTGATACCCGCTTGTTCAATGTATTGATAATCTTCTTCGAGTAATCCCGATAAAAGTAACATACCGGTTTTACTTACGTGCATCGTTATAAGATCAAACATCTCAAGAATTGTTTTTCTTTCTATGTTCGCAATAACCAGATCAAAGGATATAGAAGCTATATCAGATATGGCAGCTAGTTCTCCGGTATACATCCGGATGATATTTTGTAATCCGTTTATCCGGCAATTTTCTAATGCATCGTTAATTGCATCCTGATCGGTATCAATGCCAACTACAGGTCCGGCACCCATTTTGGCTGCAACTATTGCAAGGATTCCAGAGCCTGTTCCCACATCCAGTACTGACTTACCGGGCCCCATATAATCCCGGAGTAATTCTATCATCATCTGGGTCGTTTCATGGTGCCCGGTACCGAACGACATTTTTGGATCTATAATGACATCAATGGTATCATCCGATGCATCTATAGTTTGCCAGGAGGGATGGATAATAATATTTTTACCGATATAAATGGGTTCAATTGTTCGTTCCCACTGTTCCTGCCAATTTTGCGGATGAACACCCTGTACTTCAAGCTTATAAGATTGGATTAATCCCTGAGTTTGATATGATTCTAATTTCTTGCCAATTTTTTTGTAAAGTGAATCATCCCACCTGTTTGAAGGCATGAATGCATGTAATGCCTGGTCGGAATCGGTAAAACTTTCAAAGTTTAACATCAAAAGGTCGCCGATAAGACTTTCACGTACAGATTCATCGACATAAATAATGAGTTCTTTATATATCATCCCCGACGGTTCCTTATGATGGTTGCCGGTAAATTATTTCAGTGAGAACCCGGCCGACAGCACCTAAAGATTCAGGACTGCACTGTTCTGGTGTATCCATTGTGGTGTGCCAGTATCGCCTGCGTTCCTCTTCAGCATCTGCACCGACCAGTTCAGCGTCGATAATGAGTGCAGTTGGAATCCCGACTTCGTTTAATGGTATGTGGTCGTCATATATTGCCGGCCCCCTGCGATCTTCAAACTGGGGTAGGTCCAGGGTTCGTGCAGTATTCCATATCAGATCCACTACCCAGGGAGCATATTGCATTGAATTAGCTTCTCGCGGAAAACGTGCTTCTTTATCACCCACCATATCGATAATAATTCCGAACCGAGGTCTGTAACCTGAGGGTTTATTTTGTGCAAAATGTTTTGCACCAAGCAAATATTGATTGAGATCTCCCTCACGTCCATAATCCTCACCATCGAACAAAATAATATCCACACCAATGGGCGGGGAATTCTCACTAAACATTCGTGCCAGCTCGAGTAAAACCGCCACCCCGCTCGCTCCGTCATTTGCTCCGAGGATCGGATCATCCCTTTTGTCAGGGTCGGGATCATGCTCGGCACGGGGACGTGTATCCCAGTGTGCTCCGAGTAATATGCGGTTTGTTGCTTCAACATTGAAGGAAGCAATAATATTCGTCATCTGATACGAGCGTCCTCCATATCCGGTATGACGGAAACTTTGCTGATTTACAGCTTCTGCAAAATTCTGCAATTCAAACGTCAGATATTGAAGACAACGCTGGTGACCATCCGAGCCGGGATTACGCGGTCCGAAGTCTGTCTGTGCAAGCAGGTATTCAAATGCTTTTTCCTGATCGAATTCAGGAACAAACACAGCTTCTTCCTTGAGTTCAAGGGTTCTTTCTCGCTCCTCGGGACGGTCATTCCCGCACCCGGCGAAGAATATTATAAAACTTATAATTCCAGTAATATACCGTAGGTTCATTAAATAACTTTCTTTCTTGGTGGCGTAAAAGTAAAATCATTGCAAAAAAATATCAGCCACATACTAATGAGCATTTGCCTAAAACATAGTCTAGAAAATGATTTTGTTTTCGCTTGCCCGCCGTTTTTGGGTGGGGCTGTGTCGCATTTATATAAACTTAAAATTTACCTAAAATTCCACAAAATAACAAGTTAGCCTGTTCACCATCTCCCGGTAATGTAACCTTCATAAGGGTCTGACGTATACTATTACGTTACAAATAATGATTTTTTAAAATAACTGGTGTATATTATAACATAAACAAATAAGGAGGAACCGTCGTGCAGAATAGAAAAAAAATTATTACTCGTGCCGTGAGTTTTATCATCATCTCGGTGTTGTACGTTGGTTTACTGTTAGGATTTTCCGGGGCAGTAGAACCAGCAAATTCATTGTTAGCATACCCGGTAACTGCCGATAGAGTTATTGAAAAATCGTTCGATGTTCGTGCCGACGGATTGTTGCAGCTCAATACCAGAGTGGGCGGCGTTGAAGTAGAAGGATGGGATAGAAATGAGGTCCAACTTACAATCGAAGTAAAAGGTCAGGAACGATATATAGAAGATATTGAATTTTTTATCGAATCGTCAATTGACGGTGTTGAAATTCGTGCTGAAATTCCGAGAATTAGGTCATTATTCGGTGATTGGGGCAGGCGTTTGAATATACAGTATACTATAATGGTTCCATATGAATATAATATGGACCTTCGTACCTCAGGTGGTAGAATAACAATAAAAAAGGTTGAAGGTGATATCAACGGACGCACATCAGGAGGTGGAGTAAACGCCGAGGATTTAAGTGGAGCGATAGCATTAACCACCTCGGGTGGTGGAATCACGTTAGACCGGGTACGAGGTGACGTGGTGGTCAGAACCTCCGGTGGTTCAATAACGGTTAATGGGGCGTACGGTAACCTTGAGGCACGAACCTCAGGAGGGCCTATTCGTATGTCGGATATCGATGCACAGGTTGATGCCCGGACATCAGGCGGTGGGATTACCTTTGAATCCGTTGGTATAAACAGGGGATTGAGTCTTCGCACCTCGGGAGGGAGTATCAATGTAGCATTACCCGAAGATATCAATGCCAACATCAACGCCCGAACATCAGGCGGAAGAGTTTCAACAGATTTCCCTATAACAATGCAGGGATCAATATCAAGTTCTTCAATTGAAGGCACCATCAATAATGGAGGCCCCGAGATCGTGCTAAGAACCTCTGGCGGTAGTATCAGGATTAATAAAAACTAACTAACCCTCTGAAATTTAATGGAAAAACATAATTACTTAATTTTATTTCTATTATTTATTGTGCTCCTGGTTCTTTGGTCATTTGCCGGGATAGGTGTACAGGCGCAGGTTCATACGATTGAAAAATCCTATTCCGTTGAACCGGGTGGTACGTTACGGATGAATATATCAGCCGGCAATATTGTTGTCCGTGGTTGGGAATATAATGAGGTGGAAATCCTGGCTGAGGTTTACGGATCTCCGAGGGCATTAGACAACCTTGAATTGCGATTTGAACAGGACAGGGATGATGTCATAATTCGATCCAAACGAGTGCATAGGCGATCATTCCGCGGCAGGGAATCTGAACGTATTCATTTCACAATTTACGTACCATATCATTATCACATTCGCGTAAATGTTGCTGCGGGGAAGGTAGATGTGGACGATATTGATGGAAGTGTTCAGGTAAGGAGTTCAGCGGGATCAATACATGTATCCAATATCTTTGGACCCATAGATGCAAATGCAAGCACCGGTGCAATAAATGTGTCGCTGCTTAACGATCCGGGACCCGTGAAATTAAATACTGCCACAGGAAGTATTGCCATCACAGTTCCTGAGGATATCAACGCCCGGTTTGTATTAAATACAGCTATCGGAAGGGTACGATGTTCACTTGAGAAATTTACCGGATCGGGAAACAGGTTATCGTTTAGCTATAACGACGGCGGCGAGCTCGTACGTGCAAACACAGCGATTGGCTCAATTCAGGTTCGTTCAAACTAGTATCAGTGTGAGGTTGCCGGGGTTGTAAGCACCGAAGCTTCACGGTTATAATGCAACAATATCTCGAAAATCTCATCCTGAATTTGACGATATCTGCCGGCATGGCCGGTAAAATTTTGGAATAGCATTGCAACGATCAATCGTTCATCATGCAATGTATCGACATATCCTGCAATGCTACTTACCCCTGTTAATGTCCCGCTCTTTGCCCGGACCCGCCCACGGGCACGTGAGTGAACCGCACGTCTCATGAGCGTTCCATCTACTCCTAAAATGGCAAGACTATTTAAATAAGGCTCGAACAATTCCCCATTCTCATTCATACGATATAACAATTCAACCATAAGCCGTGTTGTTGTCAAATTATAGAATGAAACTCCCGATCCGTCGGCAAAGCGTGATATAGTATTGTTTAATCCAAGCAACGACATTGTTTCCTCCAAAACCTTACTGCCACCCCTACCCGAACCGGGAGGCCCGTACAATTCAGCTGCGAGCGTTTTCAATGTTGTTTCGGCAGCTAGATTATTACTTTCCTTATTCATTGCATTGAGAACCGAATCTATAGGCCTGTTAAACTGCATGAGCGGAACATCCGACGAATCTATTGTACCTCGAATAACTGTACCACCGGTTGCGACACCCGATGCTTCTAATTTTTCCATGAATAATATCCCGGCAAACATCGACGGGTCACGAACCGTAACGGTGAATCTTTGTGGCAATCTTATTTTCTGTAAATCACCTTTTATTAAATATTGATTTAAATCACTCATCCTGTTGGGCAGCACCTGTATATTCGACTGACGATTACCATTATGTTGTTCTTTCTGAATTTCATACTGGATATATGATGTATTAGGTGAGATTTCTACTTGAATCTCTTCACCAACACCCGACGTTCGTTTTATGGATAACGTCACAACGTTATTGTTGATTGACAACGCTGAAATATGTGGAACATATGGATTTGGTTCATCATCCCACATCCATCCCGTAGGCCAGGATATAGAGTCGAAATATGTATCATCGACAACAATATTACCGGCAATTTCCCGAATTCCAAACAATGATAAACCGTCGACAATCCCATCGAGGTCATCCAAACTGAAAAGTGGATCTCCAAATCCCTTGATTATCAAATCTCCATCCAGGTTACCATCTTTTATCTCTCCATTGCGATACACAATAGTGCGAAAATTGTAATTTGTTCCCAGATGTTTAAGCGCCGCAGCCGATGTGAACAATTTCTGATTCGATGCCGGTCGAATGAGAAGATCACTTTTGTGCGAATAAATCGTATCACCATAATCGGCAGACATAATCATTAGAGAAGGAATGGTATGGGTAAATTCCTCCCGGGCTAATATATTGTCAAGCTGGTATTCTATCTGTGATTTTTTTGCCCTCTCGACACTTGCGGTAGGGGGATCTTCAGCATCATGTACTGTCTCAGGCACCGGGGAACATGAGATAAACAGGAATGCAGGGAATATAATACTGAAAATATATGTTATACGTAATGATATCATATTCTTATTAAAGTTAATCCAGGTAAAATCTAATTATATATATTATAAACATTTGTAAAAAAAGGCAAATTTCTTGAACAAGTTTAAATCAATTGGTATATTCAGAATGTATTCAGTCAATCAAAAGGAAATAAAGTAAGGTATGTGGAACGTATTCAGACAGATATTCCCGAGTAAACACGAAAAAGACATTAAGGAATATACACCTTATGTTCAGCAAATAAACGACCATTTTGAAAAGCTGGCGCATCTCTCCGATGATGAGCTGCGGGCTAAAACCGATGCATTTAAACAGCAAATTCAGGAGCGAACGCAGTCATATCACGACAAAATCAGGGAACTTGAGGAAAAACTAAAGGAAGACCTTGCGGTTGAAGAATACGACCGTATACAAGATGAACTCAAAAAGTTACAAGACGACCTCGATGTTGAGTATGAAGAAGTCCTCGATGAATTACTTCCTGAGGCATTTGCTGTTGTCAAAGACACCTGCCGCCGATTACTTGGTGAGGTATGGACAGTCGTTGGCAATAAATATAAATGGGATATGGTGCCGTTTGACGTTCAGCTTATGGGCGGTGTGGTAATGCACCAGGGGAAAATTGCTGAAATGGCAACAGGTGAAGGTAAAACACTTGTGGCAACACTTCCCCTGTACCTCAATGCCTTAACCGGCAGAGGTGCTCATCTCGTTACCGTAAACGATTATCTTGCACGTCGAGACGCAGAATGGATGGGACCGATATTTGAATTTCACGGACTCACCGTTGGTATAATTCAAAACAATCAGTCGCCCGCTGACCGAAAAAAACAATATGAATGTGATATAGTTTACGGAACAAATAATGAATTCGGGTTTGACTATCTCCGCGACAATATGGTTATTCGTCCGGAAGATATGGTACAACGGGGGCATATATACGCAATAGTGGACGAAGTTGATTCAGTATTAATTGATGAAGCACGGACACCACTCATCATCAGCGGCCCCGTCAGCCGTGACGACCACAAGTTTAACGAGATGAAATCTCCCGTTGAACAATTGGTACGCGCGCAACGGAATTTGGTCACCAAACTTGTATCTGAAGCTGAAAAACACCTTAACGATGATAATGAATTTGAAGCCGGTAAAGCATTATTGCGTGCCTATCGTGGATTGCCAAAACAGACAAAACTCGCTAAACTTCTCTCCGACCCTGCAAATAAGCGAATACTGCAACAGGTCGAAAATGAATTTACACGAGAGCAGAATAAACGTATGCACGAGATCGATGATGAACTTTATTATGCAATTGATGAGAAAAACCATACCATCGATCTGACCGATAAAGGTCGTGACTTATTATCAAATTATTCAGGTGGTGGTAAGGAGTTATTTGTTTTGCCCGATATAGGAACCGAGTACAGTGAAATTGATATTGACGATTCACTGTCGGATGAAGAGAAGCAAAAGAAAAAGGATGAGGCAACCCGCACCTACAGTGATCGGAGCGAACGCCTGCACACCATACAACAATTACTTCGTGCTTATTCTTTGTATGAACGAGACGACGAATATGTAGTTCAGGACGGCAAGGTACTTATTGTCGATTCTTTTACAGGACGTTTAATGCCGGGACGGCGTTTTTCTGACGGCCTCCATCAGGCAATAGAAGCAAAAGAAGGTGTGACAGTTGAACGTGATACCCAAACACTCGCTACAATTACTTTACAGAATTTCTTTAGATTATATAAAAAGCTTGCCGGCATGACCGGTACTGCCGAAACAGAAGCACAGGAATTTGGTGATATTTATAAACTTGATGTAGTGGTTATACCGACTAATAAACCAATGGTCCGTACTGATCATGAAGATCAAATTTACAGAACAAAGCGGGAAAAATATAACGCCGTGCTCGATGAAGTTGAGGAAATGCGGAGTACAGGAAGACCGACACTTGTTGGTACAACGAGCGTAGATGTTTCCGAGACCATCAGCCGGATGTTGAAGCGAAAAGGAATTCCACATAATGTCCTGAATGCAAAACAACACCAACGGGAGGCAGAGATCATCCAAAACGCCGGCTTATCCGGTGCAGTTACCATTGCAACCAACATGGCCGGTCGTGGTACCGACATAAAACTGGGCCCCGGTGTAAAGGAGAACGGTGGTTTGCATATTGTGGGTACTGAACGTCATGAATCCCGCCGCATCGACCGACAGCTTCGTGGTCGTGCAGGACGGCAGGGCGATCCCGGTAGCTCGCGCTTTTATCTTTCGCTCGAGGATGATCTCATGCGATTGTTCGGCAGCGAGCGAATCGCATCAATTATGCAAAGGCTGGGATTAGAAGAGGGAGAGGTAATTCAGCATAGAATGATCACCAATTCGGTTGAACGGGCACAGAAGAAGGTTGAGCAAAACAACTTTTCAATCCGTAAGCGGCTTCTTGAATACGACGATGTGATGAATCAGCAGCGGGAAGTTATCTATACGCGGCGGAAGCAGGCTCTCTCCGGTGAAAGGCTCAAGAATCAGGTGCTCGATATGCTCGAAGAATGGGCGGAAAAAATATCGAACCAGTATTACGACGACGCAGAAATAGATCAGATGCGGGAGCACGTGCGGCGAATTCTTTTGGTGGATGTCGAAATACCACCCGAACGATGGGAAATGCTCGGAGCAGACGGTGTAGCGAATGAAATCTTCCAGAAAGCCACTGAATTTTATGAACGGAAAGAAGAACAGCTTGGCTCCGATCTTATGGCCGAGCTTGAACGAATTGCAACATTGCAGGTTATCGATGTGAAATGGAAAGAGCATTTACGGGAAATGGATGACATGAAATCGGGTATCCATCTGCGTGCATTCGGTCAAAAGAATCCGTTAATCGAGTATAAAACCGAAGCATACCGGATGTTTGTCGAAACCATCACCACAATTGCAGAAGAGACACTTGCGTTGGTCTTCAAGGCATTCCCCCAAACAGAAGGACAGATACCTGTAAAACGAGCAGGACAACCGGTACGAGAACAGGATATGCAGACTGTTCATCAGTCATCCCTCGGAATGGGTTTACAACAAGCCCGCGGGCCAGTCGGACAGCAAAGTCAGCCCCAGGAAGCAGGTCGAAAACCGCAGCCTGTTCAGGTGGGTGAGAAGGTCGGCAGGAATGAACCCTGCCCTTGTGGTAGTGGCAAAAAATATAAACATTGTCACGGAAAATAATATTTATGAAAAAAATAGAAGCGATAATCCGGCCGTTTAAAATCGACGATGTTCGTGAAGCCTTATCGGAAATCGGAGTCCGCGGCTTGACCCTGACCGAAGTAAAAGGATATGGTCGCCAGAAAGGCCATACCGAAGTATATCGCGGGTCAGAATACCAGATTGATTTTTTGCCGAAATTAAAATTAGAAATTGTCGTTGCCGATCATTTTGTCGATAATGTTATCGACACGATCGTGAAAACAGCACGTACCGGACAGGTAGGCGACGGGAAGATATTTGTATATGATGTGACAGATGCTGTTCGTATACGTACAGAAGAATCGGGAGAAGACGCACTCTGAAAAACAAATATTTTCTATTTTCTACCTCATAAGGGAATTATTTATGTCTTGTTAGTTGTTAGAATTTTACAATACTTGTACGACCACTAAAACGGGAAATTCAACATGTACAGAATACATGTTGCATCGTGGTTACTGATACTATTAAGTTTTATCATTCCGGACAGGGAACTCTCCTCTCAACCCGTGTCAGGTCCTCATATAGACCGGCCTCTAAGGGCGATCATCAACCAGAATATTTCCCTGATTACTCCCGACGATCATTTTGCGATTACCGGTTTTGAAATAAAAGATACTGTATCGGTCATTATTTATGCCGATGAAAATACACTTAAATCTCTTACCGTGCCGATCTCATCTCAGCATAAAAATTTTGGTACAGCACGCCTTTCAATACAGGAATTAAAAAATCTGTTAACCGACGATGGAATCGAGCGGATAACGCTCGGGGGAACCTATCAATTTTTGCTTGACAAAAGTCGAACTGAATTACGAACAGATCAACTGCAATCCGGTTTACTCGGTCATAAGAATTTAATAGGTGAGGGAGTATTAGTAGGTTTGATCGATACGGGAATAGATTTTTATCATCATGATTTTCGTTACGGTAATGATTTGCAGAACTCTCGAATCTCACGTATATGGAATATGGGTACTTCTCCATTTGGTGATGAAGCACCACCGCACTCATTCGGTTATGGTGTGGAATTCACACGTGAGGATATAGAACACGATTTCTTTGAGCCAAACCCTATTTTGAAAAGAGTTCGATCGGTCGATTTCAATGGACACGGGACATATATGGCCGGTGTAGTAGGAGGGAACGGTCATCGTTCAGATGGTATCTATAAAGGTAATGCACCCGGCGTCGAGTATGTCATCGTTCAGCTACCACCATCTAATATCGGTGAAGCTACAATCATTGATGCCATTAATTATATTTTTTCCATTGCGGATAAGTATAACAAACCGGCGGTAATCAATCTCAGCATCGGTACACATTACGGGGCGCATGATGGTACTTCTGCACTTGAATTAGTAATAGACGAATATGCCAAAGAACCGGGCAGAGCAATTGTGACTGCTGCAGGCAACAGCGGAGAAATACCCATTCATTCAGGAGGTACAATTGCGACCAATGATGAAGCAAATATTAACATCTACGTCGGGGAAACCGAATCATCAAACATCTCCGACATTGTGGTATGGAGTCAGCTCTGGTACGAATCGGATGGAGATGTTACTGCTACGATAACAACTCCTCAAGGTGAAGAAATCTCCGTCGTAAGCGGTGAAGAAAAAATTGTTACCACTGCAGACGGCATTATTGACATAGAAACAATGGGGGATTATAGGAACAAAAAGGGAGCACGGGTCTTTGATATAGTTTTTCACACCGACCGGGAAACCGAATCATTTTCTTTCGGCGATTGGGAACTACTGATATCATCAGTTGATGCAAACATTACATATAATATGTGGCTTGTTAGCTCCAACGCTCCCGTAATCAATATACAACCTAATACAGGCCGGAATTACACTGTGATGACGCCGGCTACTGCTAAATCTGCCATTAGTGTAGGATCATATACAATACGGAATTCATGGGAGTCATATATCGGTACCATAACCAGCAATGCTGAACTAGATGAACTATCGAGCTTCAGCAGCGGCGGGCCTACACGGGACGGCCGGGTTAAACC
>SL_3KL_010_SEDDRAFT_10000839_pt1 | contig 26874 bp, 19 predicted proteins | sample SodLakKL_010_SED_2_FD_10381 | JGI IMG/M metagenome (IMG submission 10381) | reverse complement strand
GTGGCCAGGCCATCGAGGCGGTGCCCGACTCCCTGTTTTTGCGTGCCGTTCAGTGGGGCTTTATCACTTTCTTTGTCATCAGTCTGGCCGGAATATACTTTTCGATGGCAAGGGGGACTGTCCGGGGCTATCCCTCCCCAGGAAATGATCCTTAAAAAAGAGGAGAGGTTTCGCAAGGCTTTTGATGATTTTGATATCACAACCATTGCACGTTATGGGCTAACGGGAAAAGCGCGTTTATTGAACGATGCCGCAATCATCAGAAAGACTGCCCTGTGTACGAAAAAGTGCTGGCCTCTGTCCCCAAATGGGTTACTGTATTATGAATATTGAAGAATTTCGCAACGACTGTATCGCAAAGAAAAAAGTAACTGAGGGCTTTCCCTTTGACCGGGATACCTTGTGTTTTAAAGTGATGGGTAAACTATTTGCCCTTACCGATGTGGACCTCTTTGAATCTGTAAACCTGAAATGTGACCCGATGAAAGCCATTGAACTGCGAGAGCAGTATCCTGCGGTGTTGCCCGGTTATCATATGAATAAAAAACACTGGAACAGGGTGATGATGGAAGGATCAGTGCCCGACAGCACCCTGAAGGAATGGATTGACCACTCCTACGATTTGGTGGTTAGAGGTCTGCCCGGAAAAGATCAAACCCTTCTGAAAAAATCCGGGTAATCATTCAAATTGATGGATCGCCAGAGAAATATTTGGTTGTATTCATTAAAAGAGCCCCTGGCAACCAGGGGCTCTTTCGTTCCAACGTTGACCGACCAGGATTCGAACCTGGACAGACAGCTCCAAAAACTGTAGTGCTACCGTTACACCATCGGTCAATCCGGTAAAGGTCGGCAAAGTTAGGAAAATTATTTTTAAGGGCAAGTTGTGAAATACAAATAGATGTTAAAAACCCGTCTTCATGACGCTTTTTTTCTTAATTTCGCATGCTGCCAGCTGGCGCAAAGCATTACTTTAAGTCGCTCAAGGACAAATGAATCATTAAAGCCATGGATGAGATCCTGTACCGCAAGCTCAACAATTACATTGGGTGGGGGCTGTTCGCCCTCGCCGCCCTTATCTATCTTTTGACGATTGAGCCTACTGTCAGCTTCTGGGATGCCGGCGAACGCATTGCTGTATCCTACAAGTTGCAGATCGGCCATCCGCCCGGGGCCCCCCTTTACCAGATGCTGGCCAGGTTTTTTTCTCTTTTTGCACTGGGAGAGGTCTCCAGGGTGGCTTTCTGGATCAACACCATGTCAGCCGTTGCCGGCGGACTTGCGGTGATGTTCCTCTTTTGGACCATCAATATCCTGGCACGGAAACTGGTTGACGCTGGCACCGGGATAACCAAAGCCAAGGCGTTCGCGATCTTTGGCAGCGGCATGGTGGGCGCACTGACCCTTACCTTCAGTGACTCCTTCTGGTTTACTGCTGTGGAAGCTGAGGTGTATGTCACCTCTGCCTTCCTTACCGCTTTTGTCTTCTGGGCAATACTGAAATGGGAGGCCAGGGCCCACGAGCCGGATGCAAACAAGTGGCTGGTGCTGATATTTTATATCATCGGACTCTCTATCGGGGTCCATCTGCTAAACCTGCTGGCCATACCGGCCATTGTTTTTGTTTACTATTTCAAGAAGTACCAGCCGACAACCAAAGGGATGTTGGTTACCGGCCTGGTATCCGTGGCCCTCCTGTATTTCATCCAGTCAATCCTTATACCGGGCATCCTGAACCTCGACTGGCAGTTTGAGCGCTTCTTTGTGAATGCCATCGGACTGCCTTTTCACAGTGGCACCGTCATCTTCTTTGTGGTGCTGATCGCGGCCATCGTATATGGCCTTTACATCACCCAGAAGCGAAAGATGGTGACATGGAACACCATACTTCTTGCATTCACCTTTATCATGATCGGATATTCTTCCTTCTTTATGCTTGTCATTCGTTCCAACGCACAGGTGCCCATCAACGAAAATGCCCCCAAGGATGCCCTCGCCATGAAAGCCTATCTCGGGCGGGAGCAGTATGGTGCCTGGCCGTTATTGCACGGCCCTTATTACAATGCACCGGTGATTGATATGGAAGACGGGGTGCCCGTGTGGGGAAAGAACCGTGAAACCGGCCGTTATGAGGTCATCAATCCCCGTGAAGGCCTTGAGCCGGTCTATGACCCTCAGTTCACCACGGTCTTTCCAAGAATGTGGAGCTTCCGGGGGCGGCATGTTTCGGGTTATGAAGACTGGGGAAATGTTCAGGGGCGGCCGGTGAGGACTGTCAGGCCGGATGGGACAACGGAAACTGTCCAGAAACCTACATTCTTTGAAAACCTGCGGTTTTTCTTTTCCTACCAGGTGGGGCATATGTATGTCCGGTACCTGATGTGGAACTTTAGCGGGCGGCAGAACGATATACAGGGACATGGCAGTCCGCTGGAAGGTAACTGGATCAGCGGAATCCCCTTTCTCGACGGGATGCGGCTGGGGCCGCAGCAGGACCTGCCCGAAAGCCTTACTTCCAATCCGGGGTACAACAGGTACTATATGCTTCCCTTTTTGCTGGGTGTTCTGGGCTTCCTGTACCAGCTCAAAAAACGGCCCAATGATGCCCTGGTGGTCGGACTGCTCTTCTTTATGACAGGCCTGGCCATCATCATCTACCTTAACCAGACCCCATTCCAGCCCAGGGAACGTGACTATTCATATGTTGGTTCTTTCTATGCGTTCTCCATCTGGGTGGGCCTGGGTGCCCTGGCACTTATTGATTCACTCTTCAAAAAGCTGCATGGCAAAAATGACCATATTCAGGGCAAACCCGGAAAAGTGGCCGCCGTTTTGGTGACAGCGGTGTGTTTGCTTTTGGTCCCGGTCAACATGGCCAGGGAAAACTGGAGCGACCATGACCGGTCAGGCCGTTATGGTGCCCGTGATGTTGCCATCAACTACCTGGAGTCATGTGCCCCTGACGCCATCATCTTCACCAACGGTGACAACGACACCTTCCCGCTCTGGTATGCACAAGAAGTGGAGGGGGTCCGGACAGACATAAAGGTCGTGAACATGAGCCTGCTGAATACCGACTGGTATATTGACAACATGCTGCGCCGCAAAACCTATGATGCGGAGCCGGTGCCTTTCAGCTTTGAACATCACCAGTACAGGGATGGCACCAGGGATTATGTTTACATCATCAACCGGCTGGAAGGATACCAGAATCTAGGGCGGCTGATGGAGTTTGTCGGAAGTGATGCTGACCGGACGCGCTTTCGCGGGAGGGAACATTACTTCCCTACCAACAAATTCCGGTTGCCGGTTGATTCAGCCAAGGTTGTGGATAATGGCACAGTAGCTCCGGAAGACGCTCACCTTATCGTTGATGCTGTAGAGTGGGAGATGCCCGGCCAGGGAATGAACAAAAATCATATGATGGCGCTGGACTTTCTCGCCAAAAACAACTGGGAAAGGCCGGTGTATTTTGCCATCACCACCGGCAGCGAGTCCTACATGGGGCTGGAAGAATATTTCCAGCTGGAGGGGATGGCCTACCGGCTGGTGCCCATCAGGACAGAATATGACCCCAATGAACCGGGGAGGATCAATACAGCTATCCTTTATGACAACCTGATGAACAAGTTCCAGTGGGGCAACATGAATGACCCTTCCGTTTACCTTGATGAAGACCACCGCCGCCTGACGGTGAGCTTCAGAAATGTTTTCCAGCGGCTGGCTGCATCACTGTTAGACGAGAACAAACCGGATTCAGCCATCACTGCGCTCGACAAGGCTATGGAGATCATGCCGGAATACAATGTGCCCTACAACTATTTCACCCTCCTGATCGCTGAAAATTATTACAGGGCGGGTGCACACGACAAGGGCAACCAGATTGCACAACGCATGACAGACATTCATGAAGAGAACCTTGATTATTATTTCCGTTTTACAGGTGCGAACGCAAACCGGATCAGCAGCAACAAGCAGGAAAGCCTGCTCATGATGCAACGCATTGCCTATGTTGCCGATATGCATGGAGAGGATGAGCTGGCACGGCGGGCAGAGGCATTATTCGACACCTATTATGATTTGTGGGTCAGGGCGTTCTGATCCAGCCCCGTGTCTGTTGCGCCTGTTTTTATTTACGTTGTTCTTTGTATTTCAACACATTGTATGTTTACTCAAGATTTTTGATTTTAAAGGGAGGACGGATTTTTTCTGTTTTAAATATTTTAATTATCTTTGCACTGCAATTTTGGTTTTTGCCGGGTAAGTAAGGGGGCACATCAGTCCCCTTCTTTATTAGGGTTTATGTATATGATCACGGAACAAACCATAGCAGAAATTGTGAATGATTACCTGGAAGGGACCGGCCAGTTTTTGGTGGATGCCAGGGTAACTTCGCAAAACAAAATCATGGTCTTCATTGACGGCGACAATGGGGTATCGATAGCAGATTGTACCCGTTTGAGCAGGCATATTGAACAACAACTGGATCGTGATGCGGAAGATTTTGAACTGCTGGTGTCGTCGGTGGGGGTGGGCCATCCCTTGCAGCTCAACCGTCAATACCGTAACAATGTTGGCCGGCGGCTGGCGGTAACGGCCAGCGATGGCGCAATAACAAAAGGCAGGCTGGCGGAGGTCGGCGAAGAGGGGATCGTCCTTGAAAAAGACAAACCCGGCAAAGGAAAAAAAAAGAAGAAAGAACCGGATACCGACACCGAAAACCGGGTTTTTATCCCGTTTGAAAAAATAGAAGAGGCCAGGGTCCAGGTGTCATTTAAATAGCTGACGAAAGGGTCAAAGGCAGAACGATCGGAATATTGGAACCGGTCAATGATCCCGAAAAACAATTTTTAAGAATCAAAGATCATTTTATAAAGGGTATAACACAAACTGATTACAGAAAATGGAAACTATTAACCTGGTTGAGTCGTTTTCGGAATTTAAGGAATTCAAAAACATTGACCGCTCTACCATGATGCTGATCCTGGAGGATGTCTTTGGCAGCATGCTGGAAAAGAAATATGGTTCGGCAGATAATTTTGACATCATTGTTAACATTGACAAGGGCGATCTTGAGGTTTGGCGCAACCGTGTCATTGTGGAAGATGGTGAGATGGAGGACGAAAACTCACAGATCGCTTATTCGGATGCAATTAAGATAGAGCCTGACTTTGAGGTTGGTGAGGATGTGTCCGAGCCGGTGAAAATGAGCGACTTTGGCCGCAGGGAGATATTGGCGATCCGCCAAAACCTGGCTTCCAAGATCCTTGAACTGGAAAAAGACAGCGTCTATAAAAAGTATCAGGAAAAAATCGGCGACCTGGTCACTGCTGAAGTATACCAGGTGTGGAAAAAAGAGATCCTGACCCTTGATGATGAGGATATTGAACTGATCCTGCCCAAAACAGAACAAATACCCTCTGATTTTTTCCGGAAGGGAGATACCGTCAGGGCGGTTGTTTCCCGTGTGGAGATCAAGAACAATAACCCGCTCATCATCATCAGCCGCACCTCACCTGTTTTCCTTGAAAGACTCTTTGAACAGGAGGTACCCGAAGTGTATGACGGACTGATCACGATTAAAAAGATCGTCAGGGTACCCGGGGAACGTGCGAAAGTAGCGGTTGAATCTTATGATGATCGCATAGACCCCGTGGGTGCATGTGTCGGGATGAAAGGTTCAAGGATCCATGGCATCGTAAGGGAACTGCGAAATGAAAACATTGATGTGATCAATTATACCACCAATTCGAACCTGTATATCTCCAGGGCACTGAGCCCTGCAAAGATCACCTCCATCACCATTGATGAAGAAAACAAAAGGGCTGAGGTGTTTTTGAAGCCCGATCAGGTGTCGCTGGCGATCGGCAAAGGTGGCTTTAACATCAAACTTGCCGGATTGTTAACAGGCTATGAGATAGATGTGTACCGCGAATCTGATATCGAGGGAGAAGATGTGGATATTCAGGAGTTTAGCGATGAGATTGAAGACTGGGTCATCGATGAGCTCAAAAAGGTTGGCTGTGATACCGCAAAAAGTGTGCTGAACCTTACTGTGGAGGATCTGGTAAACAGAACAGACCTGGAGCAGGAAACCGTAGAGGAGGTTATGCGCATATTAAGGGCAGAGTTTGAATAAAATACCCTAAATTTGCACCGTTTTTTACCGGCTGTGCGAAAAGATTGATAACACAAGGCTGTATATGACTGAAAGCGCCAAAACAAGACGACTAAGTAAAGTTGCCAGGGAGTTTAACATTGGGTTGACAACCATTGTGGATTACCTCAACAAGAAAGGAATTTCGGTTGACAACAACCCCAATGCCAAAATTCCCCAGGAGGCTTATGAGCTTTTGGTTCATGAATTTGAGAGTGAGAAAAACCTGAAAGAGGCTACACGAAAAGCCGGGTTAGGCATTCTTAAAAGGGAAAGCATATCCATCGATCAGGAAGGGGAGCCCAAAAAGGAGGAGGAAAAACCGGAGGAAGAGCCGGAAGACGTTTATATTCAAGATGTTAAGGATCCTGCTGCCGGGAAAAAAGAAAAGGAGGTGGATGAGAAGCCGGAAGTGGAGAAAGCCGATGACAAAGAAGTTACGGAGAAGGACGGCAGAGAAAAAGAGGAAGTGGTTGAGGACACGGAAAGGGAAAAGGCTGACGAAAAGGAAGAGGTACCTGAGACGCCTGGGGAAGGAAAAGGGACCGGGCTGAAAGTACTGGGAAAGATGGAGCTGGAGAAAGAAAAGGCGAAGAAACAACCCGCGCGGGCGAAGAAGAAAAAGGCCGATGCCCCGGAAGAGGTCCCTGCGGATAAAAAACCAACAGAGGAGAAGCCTGTTGCCGAAGGGCCTGCGGAAAAAGACCAGGAAGAAAGTCCTGCAGCTGCGAAAGAGAAAGAAAAAACAAAAGAAGATGTCGAGGCCACGGAGGATACACCGCCGGCAGATCATTTTCAGACCCAGTTTAAGAAGCTGGATGGCCCCACAATCCTGGGTAAGATGGATCTCCCTGATCCCAAGGAGGCGTCAAAAAAGCCGGTGGCCTCTTCTTCTGACCCCGGAAAGTCGAAAAAGCGCAAAAGAAAACGGATCAAGAAAGAGAAGTCTGTTGACCCTCAGGCTTTAGAGCAAGATAAGAAGACCGAAAAGCAGGAAGCTGCAAAGGCGCGCAGGGGTGGCAGAAAGGAACATGTCCGTCCCGAAGTATCGGAAGAAGAGATCTCCCGTCAGATCAAAGAGACATTGGCCAACCTTAGCGGGACAGGCAAATCAAAGGCGGCCAAGCATCGCCGCATGAAAAGGGATATCCTGCAGCAGCAAAAAGAAAAAGAGAAAGAAAAGGCAGCTTCCGAACAAAAAGTGTTGGAAGTCACAGAGTTTATATCCGCATCAGAGCTTGCCAGCATGATGGATGTCTCTGTCAATGAGATCATCTCCACATGCATGTCGCTCGGCCTGTTTGTATCGATCAATCAGCGCCTTGATGCTGAAACCATTGCCATCGTTGCAGACGAGTTTGGCTTCGATGTGAACTTTGTCAGTGCCGACGCCCAGGAAGTGGTCGAAGAGGAGGAGGAGGAAGATCCATCAACTCTTACTGACCGCGCGCCCATTGTCACAGTAATGGGTCACGTTGACCACGGCAAAACCTCTTTGCTTGACCAGATACGACACTCCAACATCATTGCAGGCGAGGCTGGTGGCATTACCCAGCATATTGGTGCATACTCCGTGGAACTGGAAAAAGAAAAAACCATCACCTTCCTTGATACCCCCGGCCATGAAGCTTTTACAGCCATGCGTGCAAGGGGTGCCAAGGTGACGGATGTGGCCATTATCGTGGTGGCAGCCGACGACAGTGTGATGCCCCAGACCATAGAGGCCATCAATCACGCCCAGGCAGCCGGCGTGCCCATCGTGATCGCTATCAATAAAGTGGACAAAGAAAATGCCTCCCCCGAAAAAGTCAAAGAAGAACTCGCCAAAATCAACATCCTGGTGGAAGACTGGGGTGGTAAGTTCCAAAGCCAGGAAATATCTGCCAAGCAGGGAACCAACATTGAAAACCTTCTGGAAAAGGTGCTGCTCGAATCGGAAATGCTGGAGCTCAAAGCAAATCCTGCCAAAGCTGCTTCCGGCACTGTGGTAGAATCCTCCCTCGACAAAGGGCGTGGGTATATTTCCACCATACTGGTCCAAAACGGTACGCTGAAAATTGGTGATATCGTCGTTGCCGGCACCACCCACGGCAAGGTGAAAGCCATGTTCAACGAAAGGGGCCAGCGCATCGACGAGGCCGGCCCATCAACCCCTGTGCTGATACTGGGAATGGACGGAGCACCCCAGGCAGGGGATACCTTTAACGTGATGAAATCGGAAAGTGAGGCCAAAAGCATCACCACCAAACGACAACAACTGATGCGCGAACAAGGCCTTCGCACCCAAAAACATATCACACTGGATGAAATAGGCCGGCGCATCGCTATCGGTGACTTCAAAGAACTGAACGTGATTGTTAAAGGTGATGTGGATGGATCCGTTGAAGCACTGAGCGACTCATTGCTGAAACTGTCAACCGAAGAGATCCAGGTCAACATCATTCATAAAGCAGTCGGGCAGATCACCGAAGGAGATGTGTTGCTTGCATCCGCCTCCAATGCCATCATCATTGGCTTCCAGGTAAGGCCATCGATGCCTGCAAGAAAACTTGCCGAACAGGAACAGATAGATATCCGCCTCTATAGCGTGATCTATAATGCCATTAATGAGCTGAAATCAGCCATTGAAGGTATGCTGGCCCCGGAGATTGAGGAAAACATCACTGCCAACCTGGAAGTGCGCGATGTGTTCAAGATCACCAAGGTGGGTACCGTGGCAGGGTGCATGGTCCTCGACGGCAAAATCCATCGAAACGCCAATATACGGCTCATACGCGATGGTATTGTGGTGTACACAGGTGCCCTGGGATCACTGAAGCGCTTTAAGGACGATGTTAAAGAAGTATCTTCAGGCTATGAATGCGGATTGAATATTGAACGCTTTAACGATATCAAAGTGGGCGACATCATTGAAGCATTCGAAACCGTAGAAGTCGCGCGCAAACTGGAATAGCTTGTGAAAAGCCCCTCTGCTGCCTGCGCCTGGATCATGGCTGCTGGCCGTCAGCCTAAATCCCGATAACCCCGGAAAATAACGAACTGCATTTTACCATGGTTGAACTGTCATTGAAATATCAGGACATCCTCCCTTTTGTTTCTGAGGATGAACTCAATCTGTTTGAACGGGAGGTGGCGCTGCACAGAAAAAATATCTATCAGCGCAAGGGCAAGGGCAGCGAATTCCTCGGATGGGTCACCCTGCCGGATGAAACCAACGAATCTTTATTCCTCCGCCTGGAGTCCGATGCACAGAAGATCAGGGAACAGTCGGAGGTGGTGGTCGTGGCCGGCATTGGAGGCTCCTATCTCGGTGCCCGGGCTGTCATTGAAGCCCTTACAGGTGCTTTTCCACTTCACGACAAGGGCAATGAAAAGCCTTCGCCCACAATAATCTATGCCGGCCATCATCTCGATGAAGATTATCATCACGATTTACTGAAGTTCCTGGATACAAAGGATTACACTGTGATCGTGATCTCCAAATCCGGTACAACCACCGAACCTGCCGTTGCTTTTCGTTTGCTGAGAGACCACATGGAGTCCAAATATGGCGTTGACGGCTCTGCCGGGCGTATTTATGCAATCACAGACGCTCGCCGCGGTGCCCTGAAACAACTGGCCGGCGAACGGGGCTATCCTGTCTATGAGATCCCCGATGATGTAGGGGGGCGTTATTCTGTGCTGACTCCTGTGGGGTTGTTGCCAATCGCTGTGGCTGGCTTCAATATCAGGGAGCTGATGGCAGGGGCAAGGGCAATGGCCGGTCACCTGAAAGGTGAACAACCATTGCTGAAGAACCCTGCGGCATGCTACGCCGTACTCAGGAATATGCTTTACAATAAAGGGAGGACAACAGAGATCCTCGTAGGGTATAATCCGTGCCTGTACTACCTGATAGAATGGTGGAAACAATTGTTTGGTGAGAGCGAAGGAAAAGATGGGAAAGGGATCTTTCCGGCGGGCGCCAACTTCACCACCGACCTGCACTCTATGGGCCAGTATATCCAGGATGGCTTGAAGAACATATTTGAAACGGTGATCCTTGTCGGGGAACCGGCGAACAAACTCATCATCCCCGAAGATTCTCAGAACCTTGACGGCTTAAACTATTTGGCGGGTAAGCGGTTGCAGGATGTGAATGAGATGGCGGCCCGGGGTACCGTGATGGCACATGTTGATGGCAACGTGCCCAACATGCAGATCCATATCCCTGTCATCAACGAGAAAACGCTTGGCGAACTTATCTATTTCTTCGAGATGAGCTGTGCTGTCAGTGGCTATATTCTCGGTGTAAACCCATTTGACCAGCCCGGGGTGGAAGCATACAAACGGAACATGTTTGCGCTGCTTGGCAAACCGGGGTCTTCATCATCAAATGGTCGTAAAGAATAAGGTTTTTACCGGTCCACTTTACTGAAGCAGTTCCGGCAGAGCGGTTCATAGACATCTGTTTCACCGAGAAGGACCAGCTTTTCATTGGCGACGGTACGATGGGAGTACTGTGCAAGACTGCCACACTTTACACATACCGCATGCACTTTGGTGATGTATTCGGCAATGGCAAGAAGGGCAGGCATCGGACCAAAAGGCTTCCCCTTGAAGTCCATGTCCAGGCCCGCCACAATAACCCTAACCCCTGAGTTGGCCAGCTGATTGCATACGTTGGGCAACTCCGCATCAAAGAACTGGGCCTCGTCAATGCCAACAACATCCACATCGTTGGCCATCAAAATGATATTGCCGGAGGCAGGTACCGGGGTCGACATGATCTCATTCTCATCGTGCGATACCACCTTCTCTTCATCATACCTGTCGTCAACACCGGGTTTAAATATCTCAACTTTCAGCCTGGCAATACGTGCCCTCTTCAAACGGCGTATCAATTCTTCCGTTTTTCCCGAGAACATGCTGCCGCAGATGACCTCTATCCATCCGCGGCCACCTGAACGGCCTACGTCATTTTCCAAAAACATCGGCGGACGTTGTTTTGTCTTTTGGATAATTGTTTTTGCCTGCCGGCCACTTTGCATTTCACTGCAGACCAATGGCCATCATCTCCCGCCTTCAGATCGCGGACAGTGAACCCGGGATGCCCCATCACTTTTCCGGGAGCCGGTACACCGGGCCATTGGCCGTGTTGACCTGCTTTTGCGCCAGCGGGAAGAATAAATTCATCGCATGACACAAAAATAAACAATAACTTTACATCGTTTTGTATTCCAAACAAAGAATCACCTTTAAATCTTATCTTTTTTTATGAACCACCTGGAAATCAAAGATGAAATTCTGCGTCTTCTGGAAGAGATCGTTGACAGGACGCACCACATCAATCAAAACCATCCCCATAAAGACCTCTCGCTGGAAATAGATATGGTCAGGGACAACATGCGCCTGCTCTACCGTCNTTTCGAAATGCTTGGGGCGCTTTCAGGCGTTCAGGCTGAAGAAAAGAAGGAGGAAGCTGTCCATGATCAGGAGCCCNAGGGAAAAGACAGGGAAGAGCAAGCCGTAAATGAGGCTATGGCCGGAAAAGCTGTGTCGCCGGAGCCTGTTCATCCCGGCCCTGAAAGCAGTGTGGCCGGCCCCGGGCAGGAAGATGCGGAACCACCTGCTGCCCCGCCTCCCCCTCCACCAGCACCAAAGGAACCCAAACCCAACAACGGCAATAAAGCGCTGATCGATATCTTATCCGTTTACAGCAACCGGACCATCGGCGATCAGTATATGAAGGAAGAGGATGACAGCCTGCATCAACGCATCGCCGGCCATAAAGAGGATAAGAGCATCGGCGCCCGCATGCAGCAAAATCCTGTTGAAAGCCTCAAGGATGTGATCGGCGTAAATGAAAAGTTTCTGTTTATCAATGAATTATTCAACGGAAACATCCAGGAGTATCATCAGGCCATCGCAAAGCTCAACGAGATGAAAGACGTGAAGGATGCTTTTGATTACCTGAACACCCTGGGGCTGGAATACTCATGGGATGCGAACCGATCTGCGGCCACCATTGAGAAACTTGCCAACTTTGTACAACGCCGGCATATGAACCGGTAAGGAGATAGTAGAAATGTCAACCCTCTTCATTGTACCCACCCCAGTGGGAAATCTCGAAGATGTCACATTCAGGGCGCAGCGTGTGCTGCGGGAGGCTGATTATGTATTGACCGAAGATACCCGTGTGACCGGGAAGCTGTTGAAGCGGCTGGACATCACTGCCAGGATGATGACCTATCATCAGCACAATGAGCATAAAGTGCTGGCAGGCCTGGTAGAGCGTTTGCAGTCGGGTTCCCGTTATGCTTTGGTAAGCGATGCCGGTACCCCGGGAATTTCTGACCCCGGCTTTTTGCTGGTTCGTGAGTGCATTAGGGCAGGTGTGAGGGTAGAGGTATTGCCGGGAGCGACGGCTTTTGTGCCTGCCCTGGTCGCAAGCGGCATCCCTTGCGACCGTTTCTGTTTTGAAGGATTTTTGCCGGTAAAGAAAGGTCGCAAAACCCGCCTGGAGGCCCTCGCAGGAGAAACCCGCACCATGGTCTTCTATGAATCACCCCGCCGGCTCCTGAAAACCCTGACCACGTTTGCCGGGATATTTGGAGACGGCCGCAAAGCGTGTGTGTCTCGTGAAATCAGTAAAATGCACGAAGAACATGTGCGGGGAACCTTGCAGGAACTGGTTGGGATATTTTCTGAACGCAGCATCAAGGGGGAGGTCACCATCGTGGTGTCAGGACTTGTCGTCTAGCTTCAAAACGGCCATGAAAGCCTGCTGCGGCACCTCCACATTGCCCACCTGGCGCATACGCTTCTTCCCTTTCTTTTGTTTTTCCAGCAATTTACGCTTCCTGGTAATGTCGCCGCCATAGCATTTGGCTGTTACATCCTTGCGCAGGGCCTTGACCGTTTCGCGTGAAATGATCTTTGACCCGATACCGGCCTGAATGGCGATGTCGTATTGCTGTCGCGGGATAAGCTGCCTGAGCTTGGTGCATATGCGTTTGCCGAACTCATAGGCATTCTCCCGGTGAATCAAGGCTGACAATGCATCCACAGGGTCGCCGTTGAGCAGAATGTCCAGCTTGATCAGGTTGGACGGTTTGTAGCCGATGGGATGGTAATCGAAGGAGGCATAGCCCCTGGAGATGGTTTTCAAACGGTCATAAAAATCGAACACGATCTCGGCAAGCGGCATCTCAAAAGACAACTCCACCCTGTCGGTGGTCAGGTATACCTGGTTCCTTACCTCGCCCCTTTTGTCCAGACAAAGAGACATCACCGGGCCGACATAAGCTGACTTGGTAATGATCTGTGCGGAAATATAGGGCTCTTCAATCGATTCGAGCTCATTGGGACCAGGCATGTCTGAAGGGTTGTTGACAATGATCTTTTCTCCCTGCTTGGTATAGGCATGGTAAGACACGTTGGGCACTGTGTTGATGACCGTCATGTCAAACTCCCTCTCCAGCCTCTCCTGAACGATCTCCATGTGGAGCATGCCGAGGAACCCACAACGGAATCCGAAGCCCAGGGCGGCAGACGACTCCGGCTCATAGGTCAGGGAGGCATCGTTGAGCTGTAACTTCTCCATGGCGGTCCTGAGCTCTTCAAAATCGTCGCTATCAACAGGATAGATCCCGGCGAACACCATGGGCTTGACGTTTTCGAAGCCTTTGACCGCCTGACCGGTAGGGTTTTTTACCTGGGTGATGGTATCACCCACCTTGACCTCCCTGGCATCCTTGATGCCCGAAATGATATATCCGACATCGCCCGCCGATATTGACTTACGCGGGTGCTGAGCGATTTTCAGCACGCCCACCTCATCGGCATGGTATTGCTTCCTGGTGTTCATGAACTTTACATGGTCGCCCTGGTGAATCTTGCCGTCATAGACCCGAAAATAGGCCACAACACCACGAAAGGGATTATATATTGAATCGAAAATCAAGGCCTTGAGCGGTGCCTCCGGATTGCCNGTCGGCGGTGGAATACGNTCTATGATGGCTTCAAGGATCTTTTCCACACCGATGCCCATCTTGCCGCTGGCCTGAATGATATCGTCCGGATCACAGGCCGTAAGGTCAACAATTTGCTCGGTCACCTCATCAGGCATGGCACCCGGAAGGTCCATCTTATTCAGTACAGGGATGATCACAAGGTCGTGATCCATGGCAAGGTACAGATTGGAGATGGTTTGCGCTTCAATGCCCTGGGAGGCATCTACGATCAGTAACGCACCCTCACAGGCCGCGATGGAACGCGACACCTCATAGCTGAAATCCACATGACCGGGGGTGTCAATCAGGTTTAACCGGTATGTGTCGCCCCCGGCATGATAATCCATCTGGATGGCATGGCTTTTTATGGTAATGCCTCTTTCCCTCTCCAGATCCATGTTGTCGAGGACCTGGTCCTTGAAATCCCGCTCGGTAACGGTATTGGTCAATTGCAACATGCGGTCGGCAAGGGTGCTCTTGCCATGGTCTATATGGGCAATGATGCAAAAGTTGCGGATATTTTTCATAGTCTGCAAAAATACAACTAAAAACGGTATTTTTTACTTTTCCGATCCCCTTTCGCCCACTTCCCTGCCGCCCTGTAAGAGAATTTTGTTATTTTTGGTGTTTCTCCGGAAGACAAAATAAATCCCCGGGTTTGTCGTATTGTTAAATAGATGTCACCAGGTCCGTAACGCATAACCAACCGTGTCCGTATGAAACATCATCCCCGTTTATTATTGACCCTGCTTGTTTTGATGGCAGCGGGAAGCGGTTTTGGACAGATCATTTATCCCATTGACGTACACGATGGCCAAACCCTGGAGACATGCAGCGGAATATTTACAGACAGCAGCCAGGGAGACTCCCTGACCCATTACGGTCCCAACGAGGACTTCCGGGTCACCTTTACCAGCAATGACCCCGGGCAGCCACACCTTGCCTTTACCTTTGAAATGTTCCAGCTTGGCGAAGGAGACACCCTGTATGTTTATGACGGATCCGACAGTTCTGCCCCTCTGCTGATATCGGCCACCCAACAGTCATTGTCTGAACACAACATCTATTCATCCACAGAAAGTCTTCATTTTCACTTTGTCTCTGATGATTTCGATCCGGATGACCCTGATGATGCAGAGGACAGGCTGGGCTGGATTGCACCCATTCACTGTATGGGCCTGTGCGAACTTTTTGTGGCAACGATTGACCCGGTCGACGGACTAATGCATTGCCCTGAAACAGTGGGAGAGGTTTCTTTTATTGCCAGTGCGACATATCTTGCCGAAAACATTGAACATGACCCGGAGAACTTTGTGTATACCTGGGTCATTGAATCGCAGGAACTGCATGGCCGGGAGATCACCCATCCCTTTGAAGTCCCCGGGGCAACTACTGTCCGTCTGACGGTTGAAGATACAGGCACAACCTGTGTGGCCACCTCGGTCGAAGTGTTAATGGTCGCTACGGTCCCGTTATTGGATGGAACCATGGCATCGGTTGACACGGCCTGTGCCAAAGAAGCCTTTACCCTTTTCGGAGAAGCACAGCCCACCGTCTGGACCGGATTTCCCACAGCCGTGACAGAGGAAGTCCCTTTTGCAATTGGTGCGGATGACGCTTTTCTGTATGAGTCATCCCTCCATTTTGATGTGTTTGGTGACGAATGGGAGATTTTGTCGGCTGAGGATTTTGATGTGATCTGTGTCAATATTGAACACGTTGATCAGTCACAGCTGATGTTTGAACTGGAGGCGCCCAACGGCACGGTCGTTGAACTGAAAGCTTTTAACGGGCCCGTTGCCAACCTCGGCGAACCTGTGGTATGGGAGGATGATGTTCCCGGGAAACCCTATTCCTATTGTTTCTCGCCCTTCCCTGAATTTGGCACCATGGCAGAAACAACACCCCTTTTTCATGAATACACTGACAATGCAGGCAACTATTATTTCAACGCGGAACACATGCCACAGGGCAAATACACGCCGGTGGAAAGCCTGAACGGGTTTGCCGGAAGCACCATGAATGGCACCTGGACGTTGCGAATTGAAGACCATACCATCGGTGAATCAGGACATGTTTTTGGCTGGCGCCTGCTTTTTCATGAAAACTTCTACCCCGACTCCCTGATATTTGTTCCCGAAATTGTTGAGGAACAATGGTTCCAAAATGGAGCACCCCTCGATGGGAACCCCGCAACAGCATCAGTGTCCGAACCTGGCGAACATCACTTCCGCTTCCAGGTCACCGACGATTTTAACTGCTCCTATGATACAACCCTTACCGTGAAAATATTGCCTTTGCCCAAAGCTGAGATTGAATCCGAACTGGAGATCCCCATTTGCGAGGGCGATTCTACCCTGTTGACGGTGCGCCCCGTCGACCATGATGGCTTTGACTGGGAGTACCAGTGGCAGGTTGGCGGTGTGGATCTCCCCGGACGGACCTACGATACCCTGATGGTAAAGGACCCGGGAATATACACCGTAATGGTCACAGATACCAGCACCGGTTGCATCGATTTTTTTGACAAGGATGTCACTGACCAGAACTGCGACCTGGTCATCCCCAATGTATTTACCCCGAATGCAGATGGCATCAATGACGAGTTTGAGATCGAGAACCTTGAACACTATCCAAATGCCCAGATGGTGATCTACAATCGCTGGGGAAAGAAAGTGTACGAACACAGTGATTATTATAACAACTGGTGGGATGGGGCCAATGCCCCTGACGGCACATATTTTTACGTTTTGCGATATACCCGCATGGGCAAGACCCGCTATGCAGAAGGAACCGTTACCATCATTCGCTGACATTGATCCCCTGCCCCTATAGCCTGTATCCTGGCAGTGTTTCCTGAATGGTTGCTTTGCCTCACCGGATGAATAATTTGCAATTAATTTTTGTGTTTTGAATGAAACCATTAATTTTGGGGCTTTTGGTTTATCCAATCTACACAATTAACTTATTTGAGATAACATATGACAAAAGAAAATGAGCCCAGGGCTGCCGGTCAGGAGCCTGTTGGCGTAATGCAGCGTATCCTCAACAAGATTGAAGTTGTAGGGAATAAATTGCCGCAGCCTGTTACCTTATTTGCCATTTTGATTGGGATTGTACTGGTCCTGTCGTTTGTTTTCGGCAAGCTTGGCGTCAGCGCTGAACATCCGTCGCCCGATATCGAAGAACCCATCAGGGCTGTTAACCTGCTGACTGCAGATGGGATACAAAAGATCATGACCTCCATGGTAGAGGTATTTGCTTCCTTCCCTCCGCTGGGACTGGTGCTTGTGGTGATGCTGGGGATCGGCGTGGCTGAACGGAGCGGCCTGATTGCTGTCGCCTTGCGTGTATTTGTATCCAAGGTGCCCAACAGGCTGATCACATTTTCCATCGTGATTGCCGGTATGTTTAGCTCTGTGGCAGCTGATGCAGGTTATGTGGTGCTGATACCCCTGGGCGCAGCCATCTTTAAGGGGATGGGACGACATCCGCTGGCCGGGTTGGCCGCTGCCTTTGCAGGTGTTTCAGGCGGGTTTGGAGCCAACTTTGTACCCACAGGCCTTGACCCAATGATCGCAGCATTTACCCAGTCGGCATCAACCATTATGGATGCCACATATACTGTAAACCCATTGTCGAACTACTACCTCATGGCCGCTTCGGTGCCATTGATCGGACTGGCAGGCATGTGGGTTACGGAGAAGATCATCGTACCACGGCTCGGCACTTATGAGGGTGAAACCGATGAAACATACAACAATGCGTTTACACCACAGGAAAAGAAAGGGCTCAAATGGGCAGGGTTGGCCGTGATCGCTATCCTGGCATTGATCGCTGCGGCGATTATCCCTTCCGGGGGCGTGTTGCGTGCTGAAGATGGCAGCCTGAACCCATTCTATAACTCTATCGTTCCCCTGATGTTTATCCTTTTCTTCGTTTCAGGCCTTGTATACGGACTGGTGGCCAAAACCATCAAAGGGGATAAGGATGTGGCCAAAATGACGGCCGAAGCCATGGGTACCATGGGTGGATATATTGTGCTGGCTTTTGTTGCCGCCCACCTGGTGCAATTCTTTATCTGGTCAAACCTCGGCTCCATCATGGCGATCTCCGGAGCCGCCGGCCTCCAGAACATCGGGTTTACCGGGATCCCACTCCTGGTGGCGTTTATCCTTGTATCTTCCTTTATTAACCTGATCATCGGCAGTGCGTCCGCAAAATGGGCCATCCTGGCACCCATTTTTGTCCCCATGCTGATGCTGATGGGATACTCACCGGAAACGACACAGGCAGCTTACAGGATCGGAGATTCCTACTCAAACATCCTCACCCCGCTGCTGCCTTACTTTCCGCTGGTGATCGTATTTGCGCAGAAATACGTGAAAGATATTGGTATCGGCACCATCATCTCCGTGATGTTACCCTATGCCGTCGCATTCATGATCGTGAGGATTCCCATGTTCATCGCATGGATATTGCTCAACATCCCACTCGGCATTGAAGGCCCCATTTACTATCCGTAGACGGGATGACAATTTTCGGATCCGGTTCATTCAATGAAGGCCAAAAGATCGTGAGTGATTGGAGTGGCTGTCTGTGTGTGATTTTACATAAAAAAATAACATGTACATTTGTGCATGCCTCAAAATGATCAGCAAGACCACTGGAAGTGGCGCCATGAGATGGCGGAAGCCATGGCGGATGATCTGGACATGTCGCATTACGGGGTGAAGGCCCTGTACCTTATTGGCAGTGTCAAAACTGGCAATGCCGGGCCGTGCTCGGATATTGATTTGCTGGCTTACTGCGATGACGATCCCCGCAAACATTCACTCCTGCACGCATGGTGCGAAGGCTGGGGGCTGTGCCTTGCCAGGCTCAATGAGAAAAATACCAGCTACAAAACCAGTGGAAGTCTTGTCGACTTGCATATTATCACGGATGATGACATTCAAAAACGGACCAGCTTTGCCCATATGCTAGAGTCGGTTTCGAACAATGCCAAACTGCTAAAAAAATGCCGCAGCGATGAGTGATCTTTCTTTTTTTGTGTCCGACCTCCATGGCAATGCCTCCCGTTATGAAAAACTGTTTCATCAGATTGAAAAGAAGCTTCCCCGGGCTGTATTCTTTGGAGGTGACCTGTTGCCTTCGAGCCTTACCTACCGTGCCCACAGCAAGGCCAGGCCAGTTGATTTTGTGAACGGGTTTCTTGCCCCCGCATTCCGGGAATTAAAAAACAGGTTAAAAGAGAACTATCCTCAAATATTCCTGATCCTGGGAAACGATGATCCGCGGAAAGAAGAATCCTCTTTTCTCATGCATGAGGCAGCGGGGCTGTGGCATTATATGCACATGAAAAAGGTGGCACTGGGCCGGTTTACCGTATATGGCTATGCCATGGTGCCGCCCACTCCTTTTATGCTGAAAGACTGGGAACGTTATGATGTGTCTCGTTTCGTGGATCCGGGATGTATCCATCCAACAGAAGGTTACCGGACCGTGCCGCCGGAGGGGGATTCAGGGTTCACAACAATCAAAGAGGACCTGGATCAGCTGGTGGGCCCGGATGATCTTTCAAATGCCATCATTTTGTTCCATTCACCGCCCTACAAGACAGCACTGGATCGTGCCGGCCTTGACGGGGTCATGGTGGACCATGTGCCGGTAGATGTCCATGTGGGCAGTGTCGCCATCAAGGAACTCATCGAGAAACGGCAGCCCATGCTGACACTGCACGGGCACATCCACGAGTCAGCCAAGCTGACAGGATCCTGGAAAGAGAAACTAAGCGGGTCAATTGCCTACTCCGCAGCTTATGAAGGCCCCGGCCTGGCCCTTGTGCAATTCAGTGAGAAGTGCCTGATGAGCGCCGAACGGATCATCCTGTGATTTCCCTGTTTCCCCCATTTCCTGTAACTTTGTAAAAAGGCTGCCGGCGAACCCCCCGGCCCCAATGAATCATGGTGAAGCAAAAAAATTTATAATCATCACCGGAACCCCTTATCAATCCAAGACAATGGAAAAATCCGACATAACCAGGAAACATCAGAGCACCTGCAAGCTGATCCACCGCGGGCGAATTGCTGATGCCATCGTGATGCTGCGACAAATGATCGATGATTCGGGCAGGGAGTATCTTCACGAGCAACTGAAAACCCTGCAGGAGACGTATGCACAATTGTTGAAGCACTCTTTTTCAGACGTTCAGGACCCGGAGCGTGACAGTGTTTACCGCTATTTGAGGCGTACCTTGCTGGAGCTGGCCGATCAGCTGAAAGAGGTGATACGGGTTGAAACAGGCAAAGGGAACATTATCTGGCTGAAGAAAGAGGCAGACAGGCAAAAAGGTGCCGAGCGTCAGGAGGCCTTGCAAATTCTGGAAAAGCTGTCTTTCGATGACCAACTGGCCGGATTGTTGAAAGATGTCAAGGTGGGCGATACAGATGAAATGACCCACAGGGAAAATGTCCTTGCTGACATATTTCGCTTCATATGGCTCAGCGACACCTATTCGGAAGAAGAGATAAAGCTGCTGGAGACCGTGTGTGACTCAAAAAGTTTGCCATGGCACGATAAAGCCCTTATCGTAAGCGCCCTCACCCTGAGTTTGCTGAGATACTTCGATGTCAGCAAATTTGTGCTGCTCTTTCGTTTTGTGGAAGGCCATCAGTCACTTGTCTGGGAACGCGCCATGATCGGCTTGTTCATCGGTTTCCTCAAATACAACGACAGGTATACACTTTACCCCGTGCTTGAAGAAAAAACCCTCGCCTTGCAGTCATTCCCTCATATAGAACAGCATATTGAAGCAATTCTTGTGCAATATGCAAGGTCGCGCGGTACCGAAAAAGTAAAAAAGAAATGGGAAGAAGAGATCCTGCCGGCGATGATGAAGATGAGGCCCAGGATCGAAGAAAAGCTTGATTTGAACAATATTTTTTCTGATTCGCCGGAAGAGGAGAAGAACCCTGACTGGGAAACGGTCTTTGAGGATGCCCCCGACCTTCTGAACAAACTACAGGAGCTTACTGAAATGCAGATGGATGGCATGGATGTGTTCATCAGTGCCTTCTCCCGGCTAAAACATTTCCCCTTTTTCCGCGAGATCAGCAACTGGTTCCTCCCTTTTTATTCGGAAAACCCGGTTATCCGTCCGGCAGTGAAGGATCCGGACAATGGCACCGACCTTACCCCACTGGTTGAAAAACTGGAGAACACCTATTTCATGTGCAACTCCGACAAATATTCGTTCTGCCTGAACCTGGGGCTGGTGCCGGAACAGCAAAAATCCATGATGATGAATATGCTCAATGCAGAGATGGAAAATATTTCTGAGCTGGAAAAGGACCAGGATCTGCTGGGAGGCCTTGCCCGTGCTAAAAGCATTTATACACAGTACTTTCAGGACCTGTACCGGTTCTATAAACTGCACCCCTGGCGTAAGGAGTTCGATGATATCTTCGACATGGAACTGGACCTTTATGAGACCAGCTTTGTGAAACACCTGGCCTCTGATGGCAAGATCATCCGAAACATCGCTGAGCTTCTCTTCGACAAGCAATTTTATGAAGATGCGCTGAAGGTGTTTCTTTTTATCCTGGAGAAAGATAAAAGCAACATCGAATTGTTTGAGAAGATCGCATTTTGTTATGAGAAGAGCGGCGATTTTTCCAGGGCGTACGATGAATACCTGAAAGCAGACCTCATTGAAACAGGGCGACTGTGGATTGTCAAAAAGATGGCAAGGTGCTGCAAAATTTTAAACAGATGGGATGAGGCCCTTGACTATTACCGGCAGGCTGAAAAAATGGATCCGGACGACATGCATACCCAGGCCAGTATCGGCCAATGCCTGATCCATCTTACCAAGTATGAAGAGGCACTGGACTATTACTTTAAAGTGGAAGTGCTTGCCCCGGAAAACCACAAGATACGAAGACCCCTCGCATGGTGTTCCTTTCTCCTTGGCAAGTTCGACACGGCACGCGACTACCTGGAACGGTTACTGACCAGTGAACCGGACAATTATTACGACCTCTTAAACATCGGACATGTGCTCTGGTGTCAGGGCAACCCCATGGAAGCTTTCCAGATGTATACGAAAAGCATCCTTGCCTGGAAAAGCATCAGGGAGTTTGAAACTTCCTTTAATGAGGACAGGAAACATCTCGCCAGTCACGGGATCCCGGAACTGGACATGGACCTTATGCTTGACTATCTGAAATTAAAAATACGCAGCAGGCATAAGAAATCTAATTAATTTTTCTCGTCACGCAGCGTTTGACCCTGTTTTAGCGTCTTGTTACTGTGAGAAGGTTTGTTCTCACAGCATCAATGTTCTTTTTTTATTGTCAGAATACAACGCCATTAATCGCTTCCCGGAGGTTTGTTTACCGGGTGTTTTTCTCCTTTTTCTATATATATTTTCATTTTTTAGGTTTTGTATTCGTTTCAGGGGATACGGAAATGGCCGCCTTATTGCTTCGAAAGCTGCACCAAGGCAAAGAAGCCCAAAAACAACATTAACCAATAACAACTAGCCGGGCGGCCATTTCCCTGAAACGCTTTTTGGTGACATGCTTGCTGAAAATGCATGTAAACAGACCCCGTTTGAGCGACTTTCAAACCCATAGCTCAAACGGGTATTTTTTTGTTCGCAAAGCAACGCGATGGCAGAAGGGACTTCCCGGTAGCTGGCCGAACAGAAGCCATTGAACAACATGATGATGAAAAGGTTTCTATATTTTCTCCGCACCTGTGTGCTTGTTGCAACAATCGTTCTGTTTGCCACTTCGTGCCGGAAAGAATCCGAGAAAGATGAATTCTCTGCCAACCTCGTGGTGGAGCTCAGGGAAGCATTCGTGAAAGGACAACGACATGCGGGGCTTTATGTGGCCACCCTTGAGGAATATCCATGTTCGAATTTTGAGATTAGTTATCACTATACACATGCCGGTGGCGTCAGGATGATCGTATTTGAAGGCATTCCAAAACAAGAGGAATGCCTTGCCGAATTTGGCCCTGCCAGGGCTTTCATTGATATGGGGGTCATGGGTGAGGGTGCGCATGCAGTGACCCTTGAGATCGGTGAAAACAGCCTCAACACCCGTTTCCAGGTGGAGGACGAGTACTTGATGGTGGATGTTTTAAACAAGGGGGCGGCCACCACCCTGGAATTTCAGGAAAAGACAATGCACAGGCTTCCCCAAAACCATGTCTGGGGATATGTGCACCCGAAAGTGCCGGGAGATGACACACACTACCCGGTTTTTTTGCAAAAACTGGCTGAGGCAGGGGCAAAGGAAAAACATTTGCAGCCCGGCAATTACGGGTTCTTTCGTGTAGCACAGGATGGCCTGTATCTGTATGATCATGTTTATCAATACATGCCCGGACGACCATTGGTGATGACGTTTGAGGGAGAGTTTCAGATGTTGCAGGATATCGCAATGAACTTTCGCGATCATTGCGTTATCGCCCTCTACTCCGCCAAAGGCCATGTGTTTCATAACCAGTAACGAATTGTTTTGCGCTCTTTGACTTTTTGAATCGGTATTTGGTTGAATGTTTTTTAAATATTCCGGATTTGCTATCTTTGTTACTTACAAAGCGAGCAAAGGTGGGTTCAATAAAAAAAATACTCAAAGGCTGTTTGCAACATCGCAAAGCGGATCAGTATCGCCTGTATGCCCTGTTCTCCAAAAAGATGTTCGGCATATGCCTCAGGTACGCTGCCAGCTACGATGAAGCCCAGGATATACTGCAAGAAGGCTTCATCAAAGTGTTTCGGAACCTTCCGGCCTATAAGGGGGAAGGCAACCTGGAAGCCTGGATTAAACGTATTTTTATCAACACCGCCATCGAAAAATACCGTGAACGTATTTATCATTTGCCTGTAGACGAGGTGATTGACTATGAAACCCTTGTGAGCCAGAACCATGGTCCGGATAATCTGCATGCAAGGGATATTCTGGCATTTGTACAGAAACTGCCCATGCAGTACCGGTTGGTATTTAACCTTTATGCCCTCGAAGGTTACACGCACAAAGAGATCGGGCAGGCCCTGAATATTTCTGAGTCAACATCCCGGTCCAACCTCGCCAGGGCACGAATGTTATTGAAAGACAAGTTGAAACATGAATATAGCCCTGTCATCAGGGCAATTTAAACATAATCATGGCAGGGCTGACCTGCCTGCAGCATCGATGAAGAAGATGTTGGAATGGCCTGGATACAGAGCCTCTGCGCCAATAAAGATAACACACCTGATCATTGGGTGTTTTGAAAAAGTAACGGAAAAAAGGATCAAGTGGATCAGCACGAAACAGACAAACGGGTTAGGGAAGAACTGAAGGACCTGGAGGCCAACCCCCCGGTCGAAGCCTGGATAGCCATATCCGGCGCACTGGATAAACATGCCAGGAGGCGCTACCTCCCATTGTTTTTCCGTGTGGCTGCCTCTGTGGCTGCATTGACAGCCGCTGTTTTTTCATTATGGTTTTTAATGCCTGATGAAGCCGCTCAGGACTTTGCTCTGATCGAACGGCCCGATCGACCTGTTATGCAGCCTTTGACCGCAATGGAGGCCCCGGTTCTGGATATCACTGCCCCATCCTTCCTGACCAGGGCTGATATGCAACCCGGACAGGATGCCCTTTTTGCTGATGTCCGGCATGAAGGACCGGCATATGACCCTGGCTTTGGTCCTGTCCGTTCCATGCATTCTCTGCCAATGGCTATTCCAGCGTGGATGGATGAAGGATCCTGGCCTTCGTACGAAAGAGAGACCCGAAACGAAATGCTCGCGAGGGCTGAAAGGTCTAACCACAGACAGATCGGGGATCTCTCCCCTGATGACCGTTCAGCGGGAGTACCAAATATTCGTTTGGGTGCACACTTTGCACCGCAATCCAATTATCGCCTGATAAGCGAAGATGCCGGCACCGCCTTTCAGAATATCCCTTTCGAATCGCTGGAAGAAAGCATACTTACCTACGGGATGGGCCTCAATGCCTCCTTCAGATTGTCACGGAGGTGGTCTGTCCAAACGGGTGTAAATTACCAACACTTGGGCCAATATGTTAAAGATATCATGGCCTATGCCCATCCCGCCAACATGCCACTCTATGAGAAAGACCGGAGCTCAGGACGAGTGATCCACCCGCAAACCATCATTACCTCTCAGGGAAATGTGCGGATGCACGACCCTTACCATTATTTTGCCGACATGCAATCTGTCAGGGTGGTTACCAGTAAACAGTCTTTCGACGACACCGGCATAAAAACGTTAAAAAAATCTGCAGAAGGGTTTACACAACTGTTTCGTTTTGTGGAGGTGCCATTGCTTTTTCGTTACCATATCGTTAACAGTGGCTTTGGCCTTCAACTCAAAGCGGGTGTTTCCGGCAATTATTTGCTGCAAAACGATGTTTTCCTTGGGAAAAATATCTGGCGGAATGCCATCGGAGACACCCATGGCATAAGACAAATCAGTTTTTCTGCTGTCAGTGGCCTTTCGCTGGATGTTCCGATCACTGCGAGATTGACCCTCCATATGGAACCCACAGCGCAAATATTCCTGAATCCGCTATTGCGCGAAAGCTTGATGGTGGGCAAGGTTTACCCATACAGCTATTCTGTGCAGACCGGTATCTCCTATGGGTTTTAAAGGTTGATCAGGCCCCCCAGGTTCACTTCATCCACCGTTTTCAAAGATTGGTGCTGCAATGCAGAGAATTAGAACTATATTTTCCCGACAGGCATCAGGTAAAGCACCCTGTAACGATCACCCAGCTGCAGGATCTCTTCCACCTCATCGTCACGGTAGGCGCCGATGACAACGGTCCCCAGGTTGAGTGCCGCAGCCTGTAAATGTACATTCTGCCCTGCGTGGCCGATCTCATTGTAAACATAGCGCTCCCCGCGCTCGCCGTACCTGGATGTGGTGCGTTCAAATACCGCTGCGAATACCAGCACCGCGCCGCCGTCAAGGATCATCGACTGACTGAGGCATGCCCTGAAAAGGGCTGACGATACATCTTCTTCGCGAAGAAACGCCAGCTGGTGTTCATGGGGATGGTAATGGTAGATCCCTTTGCCCAGGTGCTCCACGTTGTTGACCACCACGAACATCTCCAGGGGAAAGGTGGCGCCGGCCGAGGGTGCGGTGCGAAATCCGCGTTCGTTGGTAATCCCCTGGGCCGACCATAAAAGTTGGGACAGCTCCTCCAGCTGTAGCGGCTCGTCTTTGTAATTGCGTATGGAGCGGCGCAGGCGCAGTGCTTCCTCAACACTCACCTGCCCGTCTGAAACAGGTTGTGGCAAATTGATCATGTCTCCGGATTGAATGTTGGTGTTGTTTGAAAATGCTTCCTGAACCAGCAACGCATTGGCGACGCCGGAAGGAGTCATGCTCCTTGATCCTACCTTGAATAGCAAGGCAGCAACGCCAAGAAAAGCAAAAACAGCAAAGATGGTGATATACTTTTTCATATATGTTTATCATTTGTCAAAAGGTCGAAATGTCAAATAGGTTTAAGGGTTTAAAGGTTTATGGGTTTAAGGGTTTAAAGGTTTATGGGTTTAAGGGTTTAAAGGTTTATGGGTTTAAGGGTTTAAGGTTTAAGGGTTTACTTTTTACTCCCGGTGTCCAGTGCTCAGCACCCTGTTTCCATAATCATTCCCCTGTGTGTCAAAGAACCCTGTCATGGCCTACTG